>Ga0208987_1000018_pt1 | contig 41577 bp, 24 predicted proteins | sample MedBloCARef_O2_FD_187845 | JGI IMG/M metagenome (GOLD analysis project Ga0208987, IMG submission 187845) | Forest soil microbial communities from El Dorado National Forest, California, USA - Mediterranean Blodgett CA Ref_O2 (SPAdes) (version 2) | ecosystem: Environmental > Terrestrial > Soil >... | reverse complement strand
GCCCCAGTCCTTGATCAGGAACTTCAGCCGCGCCTTGGCCCGCAGCCGCCGGTAGCCGTAGTCCCGGAACACCGACACCACGGCCGCCCATACCTCGGGCACCTCTTCCAGCGGTACCCAGGCGCCCACTCGCTGGCCCAGCATCGGGTTGGTCGACAAGCCGCCGCCCACCCACAGGTCTAGCCCCGGCCCGTGTTCGGGGTGGTTGACGCCGATGAAGGCCACATCGTTGACCTCGTGCACGACGTCTTGCAGACCGGAGATGGCGGTCTTGAACTTTCGTGGCAGGTCGGCGTACTCGGGTTTCCCGATGTAGCGGCGCACGATCTCGTCGATTGCCCAGGTCGGATCGAGCACCTCGTCCAGCGATTCACCGGCCAGCGGTGAGCCCAGGATCACGCGTGGGCAGTCGCCGCACGCCTCGGCGGTCTGCAGTCCGACCGCGTCCAGGCGCCGCCAGATCTCGGGGACCTTTTCCACCTCGATCCAGTGGTATTGCACGTTCTCTCGATCGGAGATGTCCGCGGTGTCGCGGGCAAACTCGGTCGAAATCTCGCCCAGCGCACGCAGCGCGGCAGCCGACAGGGCGCCGCCGTCGCAGCGCACCCGCATCATGAAGTACCTGGCTTCGAGCTTGTCCGTGTTCTCGTCGCCGGTCCAGCTGCCGTCGTAGCCCTGCTCACGCTGGGTGTACAGGCCCCACCAGCGCATGCGTCCGCGCAGGTCGTTTTTCTCGATGCTGTCGAAGCCCTCTTTGGAATACACGTTCTCGATACGTTCCCGCACCTCGAGCGGGGCACCGGCCTGCTTGAACTCCTCGTTGGGGTTCAGTGGCTCACGATCTCCCAGCGCCCACTGGCCCTCGTTTCGGGCCTTCGCGGGACGAGCTGTGGTCATTGAAAAGATCTCCTTCGCAACGTTTCAGGCGTGGCGGCGCAGCTCACCGGCATTCATCGGTGGGGCGCAGATCCGTCGCCATCCTGGGCATGTAGGGGGCGGGTCTACGACATCAAGGCAGACAGCTACAGCTGCAGACACGCTTGAGATCGATATGCCGCCGCGCCACCAGGGCTACCTGCAGGTGGGGGCTGGCGACGGTCACCGTGCCATTGTGCCATGGATCGCGGGCGGCGATGCAACCAGGTCAAACTTCTTCTCACAGTGATCTAAACTACCCGATAAAGCTGGGTTATTAGACACACAAACCCCAGAATCAGCTGAGCAGGGACCCGGCTGGCCGTGGGATCATTTGGCATGGCCGTTCGCGAAGCGCCGGTTGAGCTTCCCGGCATGCAGCCCAGTCGTGGGCAACCGTTTGGCGTCTACGTGCATGTCCCGTTCTGCATAACCCGCTGCGGATACTGCGATTTCAACACCTATACGCCAGCTGAGCTGGGTGGGGTCAACCCGGACGCGTGGCTGATGGCACTGCGAACCGAGCTGGAACTGGCCTCCGCGCGACTGGACGCGCCGACGGTCGACACGGTGTTCGTCGGCGGCGGGACGCCGTCGCTGCTCGGCGGTGAGCGCCTGACCAGGCTGCTGGACATGCTGCGCGAGCATTTCGTATTGGCGCCGGACGTCGAGATCACCACCGAGGCCAACCCCGAGTCGACCTGGCCGGAATTCTTCGACGCGATCCGGGCCGCCGGGTACACCCGGGTATCGCTGGGCATGCAGTCGGTGGCGCCGCGGGTGCTGGCCACCCTGGACCGCGTGCATTCACCGGGCCGATCGGCGAATGCCGCGCGGGAGGCGATGGCCGCCGGCTTCGAACACGTCAGCCTCGACCTGATCTATGGAACGCCGGGGGAATCCGACGATGACTTGCTGCGTTCGGTGGACGCGGCGCTTGGCAGCGGCGTCGACCATCTGTCTGCCTACGCACTGGTTGTCGAGGACGGCACCGCGTTGGCCCGGCGGGTGCGGAACGGTGAACTGCCCGCCCCAGACGACGACGTGAACGCGCACCGCTACGAATTGCTCGACGCCCGGTTATCCGAAGCCGGGATGACCTGGTACGAGGTTTCCAACTGGTCGCGACCGGGCGGTGAATGCCGGCACAACCTCGGCTACTGGGACGGTGGTCAATGGTGGGGCGCAGGACCGGGAGCGCATGGATACGTCGGTGCCACACGGTGGTGGAATGTCAAGCATCCCAACGCCTATGCGGCGATGCTGGCCGATTCCAGGTTGCCGGTCGCCGATTATGAGCAGCTGGGCGCCGACGCCATGCACACCGAAGACGTGTTGCTGAAAACCCGTCTACGCCAAGGGCTTCCGCTGGCCAACCTGGATGACGCCGAACGCCAACGCGCCGTCGCCGTTGTCGCCGACGGCTTGTTGGTGGCTGACGGCGACAGGCTAGTGCTTACCCTGCGCGGACGGCTGCTGGCCGACGCGGTCGTGCGGACGGTGCTGGGGTAACGGTCACGCCCGAAAGGTCAGACGCCGTACCATCGTTCGACGACACGGACTATCTCGATATAGAGCGGGATTCCGATAGTCACGTTGTAGGAGAACGTCAGACCCAAGGATGCCGCCAGCGGCAGGGTCGGACTTGCCTCGGGGATGGCCAGGCGCTGGACGGCCGGGACGGCGATGTAGGACGCCGCACCGCAGAGCACCGCGAACAGCACGTACGTGCCTGTCTTGAAGTCGGTGTGGGTCACCGACGCGTAGGTGCAGGCGGCGAAGATGCCCAGTGTGGCAAAGATATTCGGCGCGATCAGCGCGAAGGCGATGAAGCCCGGGCCCGCTGTTCTGAGGTCTCGCAGCTTGCGGGAGGCCGTCATTCCCATCTCGAGCAGGAACAGGCACAGCACGCCCTGGAAAGCCATGACGAAGAACTTGTCGTCGTCCGCGACTACCTTCTGACCCTGCAGGCCGCTGATGAGGCCGATGATGATGCCGCCGATGAGGAGCACCAGGCCGGGGTTGAGGAAGACTTCTTGGAAGAGCTCACGCGAGAAGAGTGACGGCTTCTTGGTGAGCGTGGGGACTGGACTCATGTCGAGTTCCTCGGTCCGCTCGCCCTTTTCCAGGGAAAGCTCGAGTTCTTCCTCGACCTCTAGCCCGCGTTCGTTCTGCAGGCTGCCGCCCTGCGGGGGCCGCGCTGCCGTGCCGGGTCCGACGCCGACCTTGACCGGCGTGTAGCCGGGCTCGTCGGCCATGTTGCCGGCCGCATCCATTCCGCGGTGCCGCAGTCGAGCGACCAAATACAGCGCCACCAGGCAGCCCGGAATCTCCATGACGGCCAGCATCACGGGCATGTAGGCGTTGAAGGCGATGCCAACGGCGGTCAGGACGGCCACACAGGTGGCGAACGTTCCGGCCGAGTCCGACCCGTAATAACCGGCGACGGTGGCCTTGTCGATTCGTCGCAGCCTGGTCATCCAGCTCAGCAGGAAGTAGGCGAAACCGCCGATGAGGAAATTCAGCACGAATCCCAGCACCATGAAGCCCACGATGACGCCGATGCTGGATTTGCTGATCTTGGCCAGCTCTTCGCCTCCGTGCCAGCCGATAGCCAGCAGCAGATACATGGTCAGGCCCTGATAGATCACATAGGGAAACTCGAACCGCACCTTCAGGATCGGAATCAAGAACCCGAAGTAAAAGAACAACAGCAGCGGCTTGAACAGGTTGTGCGTGAAGTTGTGCCAGAACTCCTGAAGCATTGGGGCCTCTCTCAAGTTCGTGAGGTCGTCCCGAGGAGGTACTCGCCCGCAAGCGGGCAACTACGAACCATCCCGACGACCGAGGAAAACTTAGCCCCGGCGCTGGCGATCCGCCACTCACATAAAAGGTAAAGGGACAAGGCGCAGCCCACCCTCACAGAAATCTGTGAGTGCGGGAAAACGCAAGCTCACAGCGGTGCCGATGAGGCGCTGCGAGGGCCTTTCAGCCTGAATCCGTTGTCAGTCTGCTGTGCATTTACTGTGGAATTGGGCGAGCCCTCAGGGGGTGGAAGAAATTAGCGAGGGACGCACTCCGGCGCCCCGTTTTCGATGCGTCACCGTGAGCCAGGCCGACGGCGAGTAATGCGTCGTAATTTCCTCGAACCCGTCGACCCTGGAAACCGAAAGCACGCCGGTTTCTTGGTTAATTTCGAGTTGATCGGTCTCGGATCCCTGAACTTCTTCACCGTTCGCGAGGCGGATTACGAACATGGTGTTCCTCTCAAATCCCTGGGTTCGATACAGGCGTCCGAGTGTTAGCTGAGCGGTTCACTCCGGCCGCATTAAAGTTGTGTTACGCGTATCTCTCACGCGCGCGTCATGCCCCCTCGAATGCATATCCGCTGCCCGTCGGGCGCAAAGATTCCGTAAAAGTTCGCCAACCCAGCAAACCAATGATGGTAGGTGAACTGAAGTTACGGTAACCGGTCTTGGGGTCGTCCGTAAGTAGACGAGCGGGAGACATTTTTGGGGTTCCTGGCCGGCCGACGCGGCGAAAGCCCGCCGGGAAATTAGTGGCAGGCCTCACACCTGTGGGAACGTCCAGCGGCACCAGCGATTTGCCGAGTGCGCACACCGACGAGAAAGTGCGGTTGCACCAGCTGCAGCTTTAAGTCCAGTCGAGATTTATTGGGTTCCAGCCGTGAACGGACTGGATCGGCGCGCTCGCCGACTGCGATGAGAGGAGGGGTGGCGCGGAGTTTCATAGGTTAGGCTACATTTACTAGCTGTGACTGACGTCAGCGTTGAGACAAGTTCCCCGGGCATGGTGTCTCCGCCGATTCGTCTTCCCGCCCATATCGATCCCGCCGACTTGGCGGCCGAACTAGCGGCTGCGCTGTCGGAGCGGGTCGGCGACGAGTACGTGCTCTACGAGCATGACGGTCAATGGGTATTGGCCAGCGGTGTGCACGCGATGGTCGAGCTGGACAGCGACGAATTGCGGGTGATGCGCGACGGCGCGACCCAGCGACAAAAGTGGTCGGGCCGGCCGGGGCCGGTGCTGGCCGAGGCTGTCGACCGGCTGTTGCTGGAGACCGATCAGGTTTTCGGGTGGATCGCGTTCGAGTTCGGCGTCTACCGCTATGGGCTGCAGCCGCGGTCGGCCGCGCCGACCCCGCTGGCCCGAGTGTTTTCGCCCCGCACCCGCATCGTGGTGACCGGTGCGGATGTGTCCTTTTTCGGCGACGCGGCAGGCAACCGGGAGGCGGTGCTCGAATTACTGCGCGAGGGGTTGCCCAGCGTGCCCGTCGCCCGCGCCATCGACGTCACCGCGGACGCATCGGACTATCGCGGCCGGGTGGCGGCCGCGGTGGCCGAGATCACCGCGGGCAGCTACCACAAAGTGATCCTCTCCCGCAGTGTGGACGTGCCATTCACGCTCGACTTCCCGTCGACCTACCGGCTGGGGCGTGGAAAAAACACCCCAGTGAGGTCGTTTTTGTTGCGGCTGGGCGGAATTCGTGCTGTCGGCTACAGCCCCGAGCTCGTCGCCGCGGTTCACAATGGTGCAGTCGTGACCGAGCCGCTGGCCGGCACCCGTGCGTTCGGTCGCGGCCCGGCACATGACCGTCAGGCCCGAGACGAGCTTGAGTCGGATTCGAAAGAGATTGTCGAGCATGCTATTTCGGTGCGAAGTTCGCTGCGGGAGATCAGCGAGGTCGCCGAGCCTGGCACGGCGGTTGTCACCGACTTCATGACGGTCCGGGAGCGGGGCAGTGTGCAACACCTCGGCTCCACCATCAGCGCCCGTCTGCATCCGTCGAACAACCGGATGGATGCGCTGGAAGCGCTGTTTCCGGCGGTCACTGCGTCGGGCATCCCGAAAGCCGCGGGAGTCGAGGCCATCCTCCGCCTCGACGAGAGTCCCCGCGGGCTGTATTCCGGTGCGGTAGTGATGATTTCAGCCGACGGTGGGCTGGATGCCGCACTGACGCTGCGAGCCGCCTACGAATCCGGCGGTAAGACGTGGCTGCGGGCCGGCGCCGGCATCATCGAAGAGTCGAACCCCGAACGCGAATTCGAGGAGACTTGCGAGAAGCTGTCCACGCTGGCGCCGTATCTGGTTGCGCGCCAGTAGCTTCAGTTCGCCTTTCGTCGACGGGCCGATAGTTCGTCGGAAACTACCTCGGAAGACTGTTCGAGATAATCGGCAAGTATGCGGCTGACCAATGACTCGATGTTCGATTCGATCGACGACGCGAGGGTTGCCGTGACAGTCGCCACCGCTTGACTGCGGAACCGGACCAGCATCGTGATCAGCTCGGCGATCTCGGCATCCGCCGGCAGCGCCTGGCCCGGCTTGATCTTGTCGATCACGTGTTCGGCTCCGGCGCGCACCAGCAAGTCGCTGATCTTGTCGATCTCGGGCACGATCTGCTCGTGCAGGTCGACGAGCTTATCCAATTTGACGCCGTAGCCGCGGACCTCGTTGAACGCTTCGATCAGTTTGGGCCGGGTTACCGTGGCCCGGTCGTCGTCGACCCGGATCACCTGCAGTGCGACCAGCCGCTCGAATGCGGCTGGATCGTCGACCAGCAGCTGGGCATCGACAAGCGGCATGGTTTCGGCTTTCTCGGTGGTCCAGGTGCCCACAATGGCCGTCTCCAGACCTAGAACGTCGCCGAGGTTCTTGCCTTGCTCCCACGCGCTGAGCATTTCCCGGACATGGGCGATGTTGTAGCCACGGTCGAGCATCGAGGTGATGAGCCGCAGCCGGGTCAGATGCGTGTCGTTGAACAAGGCGATGCGGCCAACCCGCAATGGCGGAGGCAACAACCCGCGATCGCGGTACACCCGGATATTGCGGGTGGTGGTGCCGGCCAATCGGGCCAGATCGTCGATCCGGTACTCGCCGGACGCCCCGTCGCCGTGCGGGTGGCGTGCGGCGGCGTCGAAAAGCTGGGACACCGCGGTCTCGATAAAGTCTCGCGACTGGCGGCGAACGCGTTTGGGCGCCCGTCGCACGTTGTACAGGACGCTGGCGATCGTGCCGGCTTCCGGTCGAGGCGGTCGGTTCTGTGTCATCTCAGTGCGTCGCCTCGCCTCAGGCGGACGAGGTGACGCGCTCCTGGGCCCGGCGCGCCACCGCGTGGTAATCCGCGTAGCGGAAATCGCTCATCTGGCGAAGATACTGCGTCGCGAAGCCCGGGTACATCGACCCGTTGAACCCGTCCTTGGTGAGATACCAACTGCGGCAACCCGACATCCAGGTCGTCTTGGCGAGCCGGCGCTGGATGTGCTCGTTGTGGCGGAGTTGAACGTCTTCGCGCACATCGAGATAGCGCAGGTCGTCGTCGAGGATGGTGCGGATACCGCGGACCGCGTAATCGAGCTGGCCTTCGATGTAGACCAGCAGCGAGTTATGACCTGGCCCCGAGTTGGGGCCGGTCATGAAGAACAGGTTCGGGTAGCCGTGCGCGTTGATGCTCTTGTAAGCCTTTGCGCCGGTAGCCCATTCGGTGGCTAGTGACCGGCCGCCGAGACCGGTGATGCTGAACGGTGGGCCGGTGAGGTGGACGTCGTAGCCGGTGGCGAACACGATGCAGTCGAGGTGATGTTCGACGCCGTCGCTGGTGCGGATGCCGACGGGACTCAGCGTCGCGATGGGCCAGTCGACGAGTTTGCAGTTGTCGCGCTGCAGCGCGGGGTAGTAGTCGCTGGAGACCAGCATGCGCTTGCAGCCGGGTGCGAAATCGGGGGTCAGCTGTCGACGCAACCACGGGTCTTTGACCCGGGCGCGCAGATGGGCCTGGCCCAGTCGCGCCGCCAGAGAGGTGAGCGGGGTGTTCCACACCAGGGCGGTGGCGCTGGCTTCGTGGCCCCAGAACAACGCTTGGCGCGCAAGTTGTTGGATGGCAGGGACTTTGGCGAACACGGCTTGCATCGCCGGTGGGGTAGCCATATCCAGACGCGGCAGCACCCAGCCGGGGGTGCGCTGGAACACCTTGACGAACCCGGCCTGCTTGACCAGTTCGGGGACGATCTGGATGGCGCTGGCACCGGTACCGATCACGGCGACTCGTTTACCCGTGAAGTCGTAGTCGTGATCCCAGCGCGCGCTGTGAATCTTGTGTCCCCGATAGCTGTCCAGGCCGCGGATGTCGGGGAAGCTGACGTCCGACAGCGGGCCGGAGGCCAAGACGACCGTGCGGGCACGAAAACGTTTGCGATTCTTGGTCTTGGCCGTCCACACACCGCTGCCCTCGTCGAAGGTCAGGTCGCGGACCTCATGGCCGAACCGGATATGCCGACGGATATCGAACTTGGTCGCCATGTCTTCGAGGTGACGACAGATCTCCGGGGCGGGTGAGTACGTCCGCGACCACGTCGGGTTTTTCACGAACGAGTACGAGTACAGCAGCGACGGGACGTCGCAGCTCGCACCCGGATAGGTGGTGTCACGCCAGGTCCCACCCACCCGCTCGGCGCGCTCCAGGATCGCGATGTCGGTTACCCCGGCCTGGGCCAACCGAATTGCCGCACCGAGCCCGGTGAAGCCCGCTCCGATGATCAGTGTCGCGTAGGTATGGTCGGGGCTCATGATCACGCCGCCGGCTCGTGGGTGAGTTCCCTGGACCAGCTCGGCATCGGCCTCAGCAGCGGCTTGGGATAGAAATCCGACAGCCACACCATGGAATTGGCCAACAACTGATAGGGGTGCCGCGGGTTGACCACCCACCCGCCATGTCGCTTCAGCAGCTTGTATGCGGGCACCCGCGGGGTGCGCTCGCCGCGTTCGCCGAGTTGCTTGAACCGCTTGACCGCGTTGAAGAGCCGCTCGGACTCCATACCCATACCGGCCATCTCGTTGCGGATGCGGTTGAGCAGCGGCACGTACATGAGGGCCCCGAGGATCAGGCCCGGAGTTGCGACAGTGCCGACGAACTCGATGGCGAGTCGGCGCGCGGTAGCGTGGCCGATCATCTCCAGCACCTCGAAATCAACTGCGATATGCCGTGACTCGTCGTTGTTGATCTTCTCGAACACCTGATGGCAGACCGGGTCCTCGACGGTGTCGAGCAGGAACTTCAGCAGTGCGCCGTCGAGGGCGACCTCGAGCATCGGGATGACGGTCCCCAGCACCGACAACGGCATGTCGTCGGAGTAGGCGTCCAGCCACTCGATCGCCAGTCGGATGTTGACGTTCGGTTTGGGGACCTCGCCTTCTTCGAGCATGCCCCAGCGCTTCATCAGCGCCAGTTCCGCGTTGGCGTGGCGTTGCTCTTCGGCATGGAAATACCGGTAGATCTCCGCGATGGTCTGGTCGGGCGCCTTCTTGGCCAACGCCGCGAAGCCGCGGGCGCCGATGTTCTCGATCCAGCACAGGTCGGCCATGAACGCCTTGAGCTTCGGACGGAACTCGGGCCGGATGGTTTCGGCACCTGGTGCGTCCCAATCTATATCGGCCAGCGCCCACTGGCGATCCTTGATTTTGGCGAGCATGTTTTCCATGTCGATGGCCACCGGGATCTCCTTGTCAGTCGGTGATCAGTGCGTGTTGGTCCGGGAAACCAGGCCGGCTACCCGCGTGTAGTTCTGCGGGGCAAGACGTTTGATATTCCAGCCGATCTTGGCGTCGAGTTGCGGCATGCAGTACAGCTCGCCGCGATCATGCGCATCCAGGCATATCCGGGCCACTTTGTCCGCGGAGAATCCGATCCAGCGGGTCAGCCTGGCGACCAGTTCGCTGGATTCCTCGGTGATGCGGCCGGATTCGAGGATGTTGGTCTTGACGAATGTCGGGCACAGCACGGTGACCCGGACTGTTGTGCCGGATAGCTCGGCCGCCAGCGTTTCGGACAGCGACAGCACACCGGCCTTGCTGACGTTATAGGCCGCCATGCCGGGAGCCGCGCTGAACGCCGCTGCCGAGGCGACATTGATGATGCCGCGTGGCCCATTCGATGGCCCGGCCTCGCGCAGGATCGGGGTGAACACGTGGCAGCCGTGTATCGGGCCCCACAAGTTGACACCCAGGGTCCATGCCCAATCATCCAGCGGCACATCGCCGATAGCCGAGCCGCCGGCGCCGACACCGGCGTTGTTGATGACCAGCGTGGGCGCGGCGCCGAAGAATGACTGTGCGTGTTCGGCCAGCGCGGCGACGTGGTCGATTTTCGATACGTCGCATCGGACGGCCATTGCCTTGCCGCCTTGCTCGACAACCGCGTCGGCCGTGATTTGCGCTGCGGCTTCGTCGATGTCGCTGCACACCACCGAACCACCGCGACGGCCGAGTTCAATCGCGAATGCCGCGCCGATCCCGCTGCCGGCGCCGGTCACGACCGCCAACGCGCTGCGACTGGTGGCCGTCCTTCTGATCAGCTTGTCCAGCGGACCGAACATCCTCAGCCCACCTCGTCAGCTGGCACTCGTGCGTCCTGCAACGCGTGGGCGACGAACCGTGCGACGTAGGCCATCGCCTTGGCCGCCTCGGGACTCATCCGCGGCAACGCCTGGAAGACGTGCACCTGATGTGGCCAGATCTGCAGTTCGCAACGGCCGCCTGCGGTTTGGATGTCGGCGGCGAGCGCACGCGCATCTTCTTGGAGCATCTCAGCTCCGCCCGCTTGGATCAGGGTCGGCGGCAGCGCGGGGCCGCCCGCGACATCAAGGGTGAGACGCTGATGGGTGGGATCGACGCCGGCGCGATAGAGATTGACCATCCGGACCGCGTCGGCGGCCCGGATCGCGGGGTCGGGGCGTACTCGTTCGCGAGCCAGGCAGCGTGCAAAGGTGAGGTCGTAGAGCGGCGAAAACAGCACCAATCCAGCAGGCGGATTCGAGGCGACCTCGGGTTGTAGCAGCATGTCTACGCCCAGATGGCCGCCAGCCGAATCACCGGCAATCACAATTTGTTTCGGAGCCACGCCGCAGGTTTGAACCAGCCAGTCGAAGCCGGCGCGGGCGTCGTCGGCCGCGGCGGGAAAACGATGGCGCGGTGCCAGCCGGTAGTCGATGGAGAACACCGGTAGGCCGGTCAGTGACGACAGCCAGGACGTCAACCGACGATGGGTTTTTGCCGAACACACGGCGTAACCGCTGCCGTGCAGGTAGTAGATGGCGCCGTCGCTGGTCGACGATTGGGCGGCCCCGCTGGTTGGCGTACGTGGTCCGTACACCCACTCGCCCTTGACGCGGCGTCCGTCCGGCATCTTGGTGTCGACCTGTTCCACCCGGGTGCCGGTCAGCGACGGGCCCAGTGTGCCCATCATTTTCGCGACGATCTGCCGTGACAGCCAGATGCCCCACGCCCGCTCTGGCGGTATGGCGCGGGTGATCGGCCGCAATGTGTACGTACTCACCGCTGCCGCACCGCGCGAGCGCAGCGAACCCCGAACCGGAACCCCCTCCGTCATGCAATGCAGTCAACAATAAATGGTGACATTAGTCAATGGCAGCTTTGCGTCGCCTCGCGACAGCCGAGTCACTCAGCTGCGGGTCACGATTGCGCGACATCCGGGAGCGGATGTGACGATCAACGCATGGTGTCTCCGACGGATCGTCCACACGCCGACCATGGGCCAGAGATCGTGCTGGGCCTAGTGGGCGCGCCGGGCGTAGCTTTTTCGCTGGCCGGTGACCTCGCCGATGCGGGTTTGGGAGAGGAACTCGCACGGCGGTTACCGGGAGCCAAGTGGCGGGTTGAGGTGGTGGAGGGTCGCCTGGTCCAGCCACCGGCCCACGATGCCTCGATCGTGGACGCGGCGCGACGATTGCTACTAGGCAGTGGTTGGGATGTGGTGGTTTGTCTGACCGATCTTCCGTTGCACATTCACCGACGCCCGGTCGTAGCTCACGCGAATCCGGTCCAGAACGTGGCGATTGTGTCGGTGCCTGCTTTTGGTGCTTTGGGTGCACGGCAACGGATTCGCGAGGCGATCGTGCGCCTGCTTGAGCGGCTGATCGGCTCCCACGAGCGCGGTCCCGACGCCCGGGGAGCGGTCGCTGCGCCGCGGCGTTTGTCGATGCAGCGGGTGCGGGAACTGGGCACCGACACCGCCGATGGAGCCTTCGCATTCACCGCCCGCGTCCTGACGGGCAACTTGGTGCTTTTAGGCGGCATGGTGGCGGCGAATCAGCCGTGGCGGCTGTCACTGCGATTGTCGCGTGCGCTGACCGGCGCGGTGGCAGTCGGTGTGTTTGGGTTGGTGTACTCGGATGTCTGGCGCCTGTCCGATGCATTTGGATGGCAGCGGCTTGCCGGTACGGCGCTGCTATCGGTGGGCGCTACCGCAGCGACCTTGATCGTCGGAGCTGGGCTTTGGGAGCGCACCGTCGCGCCCGGCGTGCGCAAGCAGGTGCTGTTGTTCAACATCGCGACCGTGGTGACGGTCGTCATTGGTGTGATGGCGCTGTATTCCGCGCTGTATCTGCTCGCACTGGTTGCGGCGTTCTGGTTTGTAGTGCCGCAAGTTTTCCGCAGCGTCGTCGGCCACCCGGCCTCGCTCAGGGATTACTTCGAATTAGCTTGGTTGACTTGCTCGTTAGCGATGATCGGGGGCGCCTTGGGTGCTGCCCTGGAAACTGACGATGCGGTGCGCGATGCGGCGTATGTCCAACGCTCCGACGCGCAGACGGAGGAGGGCGAGGAAACTCTCTGATTCGACGGGGCAACCGCGTTGGCAGCCGAGGGCCGTGGCGTGCTGTGCGCGGTTGTAAAAAGTGTGCTTTGTGCTCTTGCCTCGACAGGGACGCCGGTGATATATAAAACCTATGCCTAACGGCATAGGTAATCATGACATCTGACACCAGATTGGAGAGAGTTGAGGTGGCGACCATGTTGATGCGAACCGATCCATTCCGTGACCTCGAGCGCTTCGCCCAGCACGTGTCGGGGACCGCGGCCCGTCCGGCCGTGATGCCGATGGATGCGTGGCGCCAGGGTGAGGAGTTCGTCGTCGAATTCGATCTGCCTGGTATCGATGAGGATTCATTGGACCTGGATATCGAACGTAACGTGGTGACCGTGCGCGCCGAGCGTCCCGATGTTGATCCCGGCCGGGAAATGCTTGCCACTGAACGTCCCCGTGGCGTGTTCAGCCGGCAGTTGGTGCTGGGTGAGAACTTGGACACCGACAAGATCGACGCGTCCTATGACGGGGGAGTGCTGCGCCTGCGAATTCCGGTGGCCGAGAGGGCAAAACCCCGCAAGATCGCGATCGGCGGCCGCAACGGTAATAACGTCATTAACGCCTGACCACCGGTGAGTGCTGGCAAGGGGTGGCCAACGTTGAAGCACCTGGGCATCGTGGCGGTGGCATCGACTAGCGACACTATCGGCAGTCCGATACTCGAGATTCTGGCCCTGGATCCCGATACGGCGGCGCTGATCGCCGAGGTCGACCCCATCTCGTGTGCGGCGCTAACTGCGACTCGTCGGCAGCTGGCGCCACCAGTTACGGGACGGGCCTTCGTGAGGACCGGTCCACTCGTCGGTCCTGCGGTGGACTGGTCCGCCCTCGGGCGCGGACCAGTTCAGCCCGTGCACCCGGTGCAACGTAGCCCTCCGAATCAGACGAAGCCGGCGGCCACGCGCAGCAATCCCAGTGAAAGGCAGGTGATGACATCGCAACAGACCTAGCTGGCCGGCCCGCCCCCGCCACAAGACCCGTGTCTCACCCAGTGGAGGTCACGGCAACGCCCAATCCAGGCGATTCCCCGGGGGCGGGCAGCCCGCCGGACACGTGAAGCTGTCACGGTCCATGAGCAGAAAAATCAACAAGCGGACTCGCGATCTCGAACTCCTGAGGCGCCAGCCTGCGGGCTACGGTTAAACTCGGACCGCATCCGTCCCGAAAGACCGCTCCAGCCAGTCCTATTCGGGTCACCGAGAGCACCGAGTCGATTCGGTAGCGGGCCGCCCGGCAAGGCCAGGTCGGTTCATCGCGATGCGACACGTTGGCATTTCTGCATTGCGGGTACTCCCAGCACATCGGCGACGCTTTATCCGCTCCGAGCGTGAGGATGCATCCATGACCGTGACCCGAGACATCGCTGCCACCCGTCAGCGCGTGTGGGACGTGCTGGCCAACGGCTGGACGTACTCGGGCTGGGTTGTCGGCAATAGCCGGATCCGCGCAGTGGATTCAAACTGGCCAGCACCCGGCACCCGCATTCTGCACTCGATCGGGACTTGGCCGGCGGTGATCGACGACGAGACTTCGGTCCTAAGCTGCGTGTCCGGTACGGAGCTCGTCTTGCTGGCGAAGGTCACGCCGGTGGCGAAGGCGCGAATCACGCTGCGGCTGAACGATCTTCCCGGAGGAAAGTGCCGAGTTGAGATGAGCGAGGTCGCCGCGAGCCGCCCACTGCGCTGGGTGCCGGACGCTGTGCAGTTGCTGGGGGTGGCGCCCCGGAACCGGGAGTGCACCTGGCGGTTGGCGATGATTGCTGAACAACAGGTCCCCGATGCCTTCGAGTAGCCCCGTCGATGCCACCGTGGATGCGGTCGTCATCGGTTCCGGCCACAACGGATTGGTCGCTGCAGCCAATCTGGCCGATGCCGGCTGGGATGTGGTCGTCCTGGAAGCTCAGCCCGATCCCGGCGGCGCGGTACGCAGCGCCGAACTCATACCCGGCTACATCAGCGATCTCTACAGCGCGTTCTACCCGATGTCGGTCGCGTCCCCGGCCATCCGCGCGCTGCATCTGGAAGACCACGGCTTGCGGTGGACGCATGCGCCGGCCGTGCTGGGGCACGCGCGAAGCGGGGTCGATGACGACGCACCTGTGATCTTTCGGGATCCGGCACGCACGGCCGCTGAACTCGCACGCCGGGAAACGAGCGACGGCGACAACTGGTGGCGGTTGGTCGAGCTGTGGCAGACCATCAAAGAGCCACTGCTCGGGGCGCTCTTCGCTCCGTTCCCCCCATTGCGCGGCCCGGTGCAACTGGTCCGGAAACTGGGCACAGCCGAGGCGTTGCGGCTCGCCCGCCTATTAATGCTGCCCGCCAGTGTGATGGCTGACGAATTGTTCGACGGCGATGCGGCACGCCTGCTGCTACTCGGCAACGCCCTGCATGCCGATGTGCCCATCGACGCACCCGGCAGCGGCGTCATGGGGTTCCTGATGTCGATGCTGGCCCAGGACACCGGATTCCCGGTGCCCATCGGAGGCGCCGGGCAACTGACCGCTGCATTAGTGAAACGGGCCAGCTCGGCCGGGGCGAAACTGCTGTGCGGCGTCGCGGTCGACGCCATCGATGTCCGCGGTCATCGCGCCGTCGCTGTACACACTGCCGACGGCCGCACAATAGGTGTTCGCCGCGCGGTGATCGCCGACGTTTCCGCACCCCAGCTGTATCGTCAGTTATTGCCTCGAGACGCCCTGCCCGCCAGGCTCTTTGACGATCTGAAGAATTTCATCTGGGACACGCCCGTGGTGAAAGTGAACTACGCGCTCGACCACCCGATCCCGTGGCGCTCAGAGTCCCTGCAGGAGGCAGGCACCGTGCATCTGGGAGCTGACAGGCATGGTCTGACCCGTTGGCTGGCGGACCTGAAAACTGCGACCGTTCCGGACAAACCGTTCCTGCTGTTCGGGCAAATGACAACGGCCGATCCCAGCCGATCTCCCGCCGGCACCGAAAGCGCTTGGGCATACACACATTTGCCGCGGGAACACAACGACGACGCATCCGCTGACAGGCTGGCGGACTCGATTGACCGCGTCGTCGAAGAACATGCGCCCGGGTTCGCCTCCCACATTGTCGGGCGAGTAGTGCAGCGCCCGTCGGATCTGCAGTCCAATGACGCGAACCTTGCCGGGGGAGCGATCAACGGTGGGACGGCACAGCTACAGCAGATGCTCATCTTCCGCCCGTCGCCCGGCTTCGGACGCGCACAGACCCCGATCGCGAATGTCTTCCTTGGAAGCGCCTCGGCACATCCCGGCGGCAGTGTGCACGGAGTGTGCGGCCGCAACGCTGCCCATGCGGCGTTGAAATCCGACGGTGTCCGAGGCTGGCCACGCCGCCGTCTCAACAAAACAGTGATCTCGCTGCTGGTCAGGTAATTCCTGCTGGCAGGACGCTCCGGCGGAACGGTCCTCAGCGCGCGCGTCGGCGTGCGTCGCGATTTCCCAGGCCAGTTCCCCGCCAGGTGGTTTAACGGGTCAGGCATCGGGCACTATCGGATTACATGAACTCTTCAGACCCCCACCCCAGGCACGACCTGGCTGTGCGCATGGCTGAGCTTGCACGCGTGACTGCCGTGCCTCGCACACTCGAGCAGATTCTCACTGACGTGACCGCAGCGGCCGTGGAGCTGATACCGGGAGCTGATCTTGCGGGAGTGTTGCTCGTGAGAAAGGGTGGGGAGTTCGAGTCCTTGGCAGACACCGATGGCTTAGCTGCGCGCCTCGACAACCTCCAGCACGAGTTCGGCGAAGGGCCCTGTGCCCAAGCTGCTCTTGAGCAAACGATTGTGCGTAGCGATGATCTTCGTAACGAGCCACGCTGGCCTCGATACGCGCCCGCGGCTGTGGAGCTCGGAGTACTGAGTGGGCTGTCGTTCAAGCTTTACACCGCCGACCGCACGGCCGGCGCGTTGAACCTGTTTGGTTTCCGGCAGGGTGAGTGGGACGCCGATGCTGAGACCACCGGCGCCGTGCTCGCCGCGCATGCTGCGGCCGCGATTCTGGCCAGTCGCCACGCCGGGCAGATGCAGACGGCGCTGTCGACCAGGGACCGGATAGGTCAAGCCAAAGGCGTGATTATGGAACGCTACGGCGTCGACGATGTCCGGGCCTTCGAGATGCTGCGCGTGATATCTCAGGAGAGTCAAACAAAACTCGCCGACGTCGCCCAACGCGTCCTAGACACTCGCGGCGACAACAACTGAATCGTTCCGCAAGCCGGTGGCTGACGTCTTATCTACCCGGGCCGTTCAGGTCCACCATGTGCGCCTCCGCTGCCAGTCGCCCCATCAAGCCGACAAGCCATCTCGGCGAGATGATGTAATGGGACTGCACAAAGCGCGGGTGTCCCACCTGACCATCGGAATCGGCTATACCGCAGCATAATACGCGAATTATCGCTACGTGCGCCCGAGGAGGATCCGTTTCAGCGACCCGGGCGCGCACGTGGCAGGGTCGCCGCGTCAGTGGATCTGCGGGTCGGGTGGGTTGTCGGCCTCGCGACCGGTGAACGCATCGCGAACGTGGTCGACAATCGCCGCGGCCATGCCCGCTGTCTTGAGCACCGTGGGGCTCGGCGGAGTGTCAGGGTGCGGACGGGTGGGTGCTATCTTTTTGGCCCGTTCAAGTTTTTCCCCGAGCTTTTCCCGGTGCTCCCGACTCACCGCAGCTTCAAACCGTGGAAACACGACATCCTGCTCGTAGGCGATGTGCTCGCGGCCAGCTTTGACGAAATGCTGTAGGGCGTTCTGGTATTCGGCTTCACCTGGCTTGCCGTCCGCCAGGCGTTGCAGCAGCTTTTTGCCGTCCACTTCCTGTTTGATCGCTTCGTCCGCGAGCGCGTCTCCGTCTTCGAGAGCGTCGCGGACGGCAGGCCAGAAAAACTGTTCCTCGATAGCCTCATGTTGTGACTCGGCGATAACCAGATTGGCCACCATTGTTTCCAAGCCGCTGATTTCGGCTCCGGATCCCGACGGAGCCTCGTCAAGTACCTCTAGCATGCCCAGGACACTTTTGTGGTCCTGACGCAGAAACGTCAATGCGTCCATAGCTTTGCCTTTCCAGACAGTTTGTTGACGATCGGCGTCAACAAAGCAGCGCCGACCGTCAACTTGTGGCCAATTATGTTGTGGGCAGGTGCTGTTCGTGAGTAAAAGGTTTGTCGCCCTCGACGCCGGGTGAACCCGTCGGATTCTGCTCGGCGCCCCTGTTCTGGCGAATAGCAGTACCCAACCACTGCTCTTCGGGCTTCTCGATGTAATCCCACTCCATCCCCTCCGGCCACGGGCCCTGGCCTTCATTCCAGGGCCCACGCACTGGCTCTCCGCCATTGGACATGTTGAACGCGACGTTTTGGAATCGGGGATCGCCCGGCAGTTTGCCAGGCGGGAAATTCACCGGAAGCTCGTTGAGTGCGGCGGTGAACTGCTGGTAGTGGGCCACCTCACGAGTCATCAAGAATGTCAGCGCATCTTGCACGCCGGGATCGTCGGTGAATTGTTTGAGGTACTCGTAAACGACCTTCGCCCGGGACTCCGCCGCGAGATTGCTGCGCAGGTCCACCGCCGGATCGCCATTGGCATCAAGGAAGGCGCTGGTCCAGGGATTCCCTGCGGAGTCCTTAACGTCCGGGCCGCCGCCACTGAGTGTCAAGAACAGCGGACTGACCGCGACCTGGTGAATGGCCTGTTCGCGACCGTCGGATGTCGCGACCGCCGGCATCCAATCACACCGCTGGTTGGCCACTTTGAGATCGTCGTTTAGCCCATCGAGCAGCATGGTGATCATCGAGCCAACCATCTCGAGGTGGCTGAGCTCCTCGGTGGCGATGTCCATGAAGAGGTCATACATCTTGGGATTCTTCTCGCGCAGCACAAAGGCCTGGGTGAAGTACTGCAACGCAGCGGTGAGCTCGCCGTTAGCCCCGCCGAACTGCTCCAACATGAGTGAGGCGAACCGTGGGTCAGGCTGGGTGACTCGGACCTCGAACTGAAGACTTTTGTTATGAACGAACATTGCGCCTCCTAGGCGGCATCGAAGATTAAGGAAGGTGGCTACGCGGAAACCGGACATCGCGTCGAACCAGGGGCTGTAGTTCGGCCGGGGTGAAAGGCGATGCGGAGACCGTGGCCTGCGCGTCGCTTGGGGAACGTACCCGTGCGTGTGCTGACTAAACCCATGCAGCAGGCCGGCTTACTTTGCCCAAGCCGCACCACACTTCCATGCGAAGCGCGATGGCATCTGCCGCTGCCCCGCGTCTGGGCTATAGCGAAGGGACCCGCGAAGAGTCGGTGCGGGAGCGTTTGGACGTCTGGTGAGTGGGCAGTGCCGTGCTGCGCATTTTCGTCGAGTAAACGGCCGAAGGCGGGCGCATAGAAGGAAAGTTTGGCTGACCGATGGACCCTGAGATCGACCTGGACGTCATTGCCGGGAAACGACGGTCTGGGAACTACCGGTATGCGATCAACAACTCATTCGGGTTCGGGTTCGGCGGCATCAGCGCGGCAATCGCCTTTGGGCGCTACTGATGCGTTAGCGGTTGGTCGCTGACCAATCGCGGGACCGTTCGGGTCAGCCGGCGCTGCTGAGCTGGCGGATGATCGCCTTCTTGTCGATCTTTCCGATCGGCGTGCTGGGCAGCGTCGCCATCGCGACCAGCATGTCGGGCCGAGCGTGCGCGGCGACACCACGCTCGTCGAGGTGTGCGTTCAATTCGGTGAGGCTGATCGGTGGGCCGGTGAAAACAATTGCGGCGCAGATCTTTTCGCCAAGATAGGGATCGGGCAGCGCAACGGCAGCGGCCGAGAAGATCGCCGGGTGAGTCAGCATCCGCTCTTCGAGGTCCTGGGCGGCGATTGTTTCACCGGCCCGGGTGATGACGTCTTTGACCCGACCGGTGACCACCAGATTGCCGTCATCTCGTCGGCGGATCAGGTCGCCGCTGCGGTAGAACCCGTCGGGATCAAAGCTGCGTTCGTTGTCACGCTCGGCGCGGAAGTAGCCGTTGAGGGTGTAGGGGCCACGCACCAGTAGCTCGCCTTCTTCGCCGGGCCCCACCGGCTCGCCCGCGCCGTCGACGATGCGAAGCTCGTCGGCCGCACACAGCGGCCGGCCTTGAGTGTTTTCAAGCACCTCTACCGGGTCGTCGAGCCGCGTGTAGTTCAGCAACCCCTCGGCCATCCCGAACACCTGCTGCAGGCCCGGTGTCAGGGTTTCACGTACCCGTCGGGCGTCGTCAGGCTCCAGCTTCGAACCGCCAACCTGCAAGATTCGCAACGACTTTGGTGTCACCGGTTCCCAATCGCAGGCTTGCGCCCACAGCTTGGCCAAGGCGGGCACCAGAGCGGTGACCGTGACACCGTGGCGCGCGATGGCCGCGAAGGCAGCCTCCGGGCTGGGATCGGCACCGAACACGGTGGTGGCGCCGACGCTGATGGCGCCGAGCAGACCGGGGCAGGCCAGCGGGAAGTTGTGGCCCGCGGACAGCACCACCAGATAGACATCATCGGTGCTGAGTCCGCAGAGTTCGGCGCTAGCGGTCGCGTTGAACACGTAATCGTCGTGAGTGCGGGGGATGAGTTTGGGCAGGCCGGTCGTGCCACCCGAAACAAGCAGCAAGGCGGGCGAACTCGGGTCGGTCTGTCGAGTTGGCCCCTCGACCCCCGCCGCGGCGGAGTCGCGCAGCTGCCGCCACGAGATGAATTCCTTCGGCTCGCCGTCGACCAGGATGTGCTTGAGGCCGGGGTGATCCGCGACAAGGCTGCGCGCCATCGCCCGGTAGTCGAATCCGTTTGCGGTATCGGCGATGACGAGACCGGTCGCCTGGCTGACGCTGGCGAAGTGACCCAATTCGGCCGCGCGGTGACCGGGTAGGCACATCACCGGCGTCGCCCCCGTCCGCAGCAGCCCGAACAGCGCCACCGCGAACTGCGAACCGTTGGGCAACTGCAGCAGGATCCGGTCGCCGGGCGCGATGCCCAGTCCGCGCAACGCCGAGGCGGCGCGGTCGGCGGCCTCGTCGAGCTCGGCGAAAGTCAGGCCGTCATCCGGGTCCGCCAGCGCGTCGAGCACCGCGATTTTGTCGGGCCAGCGTTGCGCCGCATCTGCCAGGATGGTGTCCAGGGGACGGCCCGTCCAATAGCCCGCAGCCCGGTACGAGGCGGCCCTCTCGGCGGGGAACGGCACGAAGCCCTCTAAGGGCTGCGCTGTGTTCTGGGGCACCTGGGCTCCTTAATCGGGGGCTTGGTAGCAACGGCGCGCGGATAGAGGATAGGGTAATCCCTAAAAATTAGGGCAGCCTGTGCTAACCAAGGGAGGACTCGTGGTGCGTGCCCCCGCGTGCTCGGAGGACATCCGTGCGGAGGTGGCCGAACTGCTCGGCGTCGATGTCGACGCGGTGCATCCCGGTAGCAACCTCATCGGGCAGGGGCTCGACTCCATCCGGATGATGACGCTAGCCGGACGCTGGCGCCGCCAGGGCATTGACGTCGATTTCGCCACGCTTTCGGCCGCTCCGACCATCGAGGCGTGGTCCGAGTTGGTCACCACCGGTTCGCACGATGTCGCCACCGATCAGCCGGCTGCCGAGCCGGCGCCGGCCACCGCGGCTTCCGGCGACGGCGAGCCCTTTCCGCTCGCCCCGATGCAGCACGCGATGTGGATCGGCCGCGAAGCCGGTCAGCAGTTCGGCGGGGTGGCCGGGCACCTGTATGTCGAATTCGACGGTGGTTCGACCGACCCCGACCGACTGCGCTCGGCGGCGACCCGACTGGCGCTTCGCCACCCGATGCTGCGCGTGCGGTTCCTGCCCGACGGCACCCAGCGCATCGCGTCGGTCGACGAATGCGGCGACTTCGGGGTCACCGTGCAGGATCTGCGCCACCTGGACGTCGGTCAGGTCGATCAACGGCTCGCCGCCATCCGCGACGACAAGTCCCACCAGCAGCTCGAGGGCGCGGTGTTCGAACTCGGGTTGACGCTGCTGCCCGGCGAGCGATCGCTGCTGCACGTCGATCTGGATATGCAAGCCGCCGACGCGATGAGTTACCGCACCCTGATGTCTGACCTGGCCGCCCTGTATCTGGGCCGGGATCTGCCCGAATTGGGCTACAGCTACCGCGAATACCGGCAAGCCGTCGCGCTCCAAGAGGCGCAGCCGCAACCGGCCCGCGACGCCGACCGGGACTGGTGGGCGCAGCACCTCCCGCAGCTGCCGGACCCGCCGATGCCGCCGACCGTCGGTGGCCGGGACTCACGCCAGAGCACCCGCCGCTGGCACTGGCTGGACCCGGCGACTCGCGACGCGCTGTTCTCGCGTGCACGGGCCCGCGGAGTCACCCCGGCGATGGCGCTGGCCGCAGCGTTCGCCAACGCGCTGGCGCACTGGTCGGCCAGCTCGCGGTTCCTGCTGAACGTCCCGTTGTTCGGGCGCCAAACCCTGCACCCCGACGTCGACCTGCTGGTGGGCGACTTCACCTCCTCGCTGCTGCTCGACATCGACCTGACGGGCGCGGGCACCGCCGTGCAGCGGGCGCAGGCCGTCCAGGAGTCCATGCGGACCGCGGCGGCGCATTCGGCTTACCCCGGGCTGTCCGTGCTGCGCGACCTCAGCCGCCACCGCGGCACCCAGGTACTGGCGCCGGTGGTCTTCACCAGCGCGCTGGGGCTCGGGGAACTGTTCAGTGCCGATGTCACCCAGCAGTTCGGCACACCGCAGTGGATCATCTCCCAGGGCCCGCAGGTGCTACTGGACGCACAGGTGACCGAGTTCGACGGCGGAGTGCTGGTGAACTGGGACGTCCGTGACGGCGTCTTCGCGCCGGGCGTCATCGACGCGATGTTCGCCTACCAGATCGACGAACTGCTCCGATTGGCCTCCGCCGACGACCTCTGGGATGCCCCGGATCCCTCGGCGTTGCCGACCGCGCAGCGGGCGGTGCGTGACGTCGTCAACAGTCGCACCGCCGAGTCCAGCGGAGAAGCGTTGCACGACGGGTTCTTCCGGCGGGCCGAGCAGCAGCCTGACGCCCCCGCGGTGTTCTCCAGCTCGGGCGACCTCAGCTACGCGCAGCTGCGGGATCAGGTGTTGGCCGTCGTCGCGGCGTTGCGTGCGGCCGGAATCGGCACCGGCGATACGGTCGCCGTGGTCGGCCCGCAGACCGCCGAACAGGTGCCCGCGGTGTTGGGCATTCTGGCTGGCGGCGGCGCCTATCTGCCGATCGGTGTCGATCAACCCCGCGACCGCACGGAACGCATCCTGGCCACCGGCGGCGTGCGGCTGGCCCTGGTGTCGGGCGGGCAGCAGCTGTCGTTACCGGTGCCCGCGCTGACGCTCGCCGACGTGCTTGCCGACGTGTCGGGCGGCGCCGACGTCGAAGCGGTGCGAGTCGATCCCGCCGACCTCGCCTACGTCTTGTTCACCTCGGGCTCAACCGGGGAACCCAAGGGCGTGGAAGTCACCCATGACGCCGTGATGAACACCGTGGAATTCATCGGCCGGCACTTCGAGATCGGCCCGGCCGATCGCTGTCTGGCGCTGTCCACGCTGGAGGGCGACATCTCGGTGATGGATATCTTCGTCACGTTGCGGACAGGCGGGTCGATCGTCGTGGTCGACGAAGCGCAACGCCGTGATCCCGACGCGTGGGCCCGGCTCATCGACACTCACCAAGTCACGGTGCTGCACTTCATGCCGGGCTGGCTGGAGATGCTGATCGAAGTCGGCCGCGGCCGGCTGTCGTCGGTGCGGGTGGTGCCCACCGGCGGTGACTGGGTGCGGCCAGAGGTGGCTCGCCGGTTGCGGGACGAGGCACCTGGCCTGCGATTCGCCGGCCTGGGCGGCGCCACCGAAACCCCGGTCCACAACACGATTTTCGAGGTCCGCGACCCCGCCGAGCTGCCGGCGGACTGGACCGCGTTACCCTTCGGCACCCCGCTGATCAACAACGCCTGCCGCGTCGTCAGCGACACCGGCGACGACTGCCCGGACTGGGTCGCCGGTGAGTTCTGGGTGTCCGGCCGCGGCATCGCGCGTGGTTATCGCGGCCGCCCCGATCTGACGTCGGAGCGTTTCGTCGAGCACGACGGCCGACGGTGGTACCGGACCGGAGACCTGGCCAGGTATTGGCCGGACGGCACCTGCGAATTCGTCGGCCGCGCCGATCACCGGGTCAAGATCAGCGGCTACCGGGTCGAACTCGGCGAAGTCGAGGCAGCGCTGCGGCGGCTGCCAGGTGTGGGGATCGCGGTCGCCGCCATCCTGTCGGGCGGCTCCGAGGTGCTGGCCGCGGCCGTCTGCCCCGAGACGGCGAGTGACGGCGGGATCGGTGCCGAGCAGATCCGCGAGGCTCTCGTCGATCTGCTTCCGGCGCACATGATTCCGCGCCACATCGTGATGGTGCAGACTGTCCCGTTCACCGATGCCGGCAAGATCGACCGGCGTGCCGTGGCCGCCCTGCTGACCGCCGCGTTCGCCGACTCCGACACCGAGCAGCCGGGCTACCGGGCCCCGTCGACGGCGCTGGAATCGGCTCTTACCGTGATCGTCGCGGACTTGCTTGGGCTGGATCGCGTTGGTGTCGACGACGACTTCTTCGCTCTCGGCGGCGATTCGGTGCTGGCCACCCAGCAGGTGGCGAGAATTCGGTCCTGGCTGGACACCCCGAATGTCATGGTCGCCGACATCTTTGCCAACCGAACCGTTTCGGCGCTCGCCGGCTTGCTCAGTCGCGCTGAGCGCGATCCCGGGCGCCTCGACCAGGTCGCGCAGTTGTATCTCGAGGTTATCGGCATGGACGCTGACTCGGTGCTGGCGGCTTCCGGGAAACCCGCGAAATGTGATACGGCGCAATGACATTCCGTGATCTGGTCAGTATGACCGCCACATTTCCGTCCTGGATCAAGCTGATACCGGGACGCGACGCGAAGTCCGCCAAGGGCGCGACCGTGGTCTTCCCGCATGCCGGGGCAGCGGCGGCGAGCTACCGGGTGCTGGCCGCCGCCCTGGCCGCCGGCGGCGACACCTACATCGTGCAGTACCCACAGCGTGCCGACCGGCTCAGCGAACCGGCCCACGAAACCGTGCACGACCTCGCCCTGGGCCTCTTCGAGGCCGGGCCATGGGCTAGCGTCGCGCCGCTGCGGTTGTTCGGGCACAGCCTGGGTGCCGTCGTCGCGTTCGAATTCGCCCGGGTCGCCGAAGCACACGGTGTCGCCGTGCAGAAGCTGTGGGCATCTGCGGGCCCGCCGCCATGCGTGGTTGCCGACATGCCCGAGTTGCCGACCAGCGACGACGGAGTGCTCACCGAACTCGCCGACTTAGGCGGAACCGATCCCGAATTGCTTGCCGACGAAGAGTTTTCCGAACTGCTCGCTACCGCGATGCGCGCCGACTACCAAGCGTTCAACCGCTACGATCCCAGCCCCGACATCCGGATCGGCACCGATATCCACGTGCTCGGCGGGCGCGACGACCACCGCATCGGCATCGAGGTGCTGCGGCTGTGGGAGACGCACACCGCCGGGTCGTTTGACCTGTCGCTGTACGACGGCGGGCACTTCTATGTCTATGACCACGTCGAGGCGATCGCCGCGCAGGTGAATGACGATGTCTGACAACGGGTTCACCAGCGACCCGATCGTGATCGTCGGGATGGGCGTGGAGGCGCCCGGCGGTATCGACACCGCCGACGGCTTCTGGGACCTGTTGGCGCACGGCCGTGAGGCGCTGAGCCCGTTTCCCACCGACCGTGGTTGGGCGGTCGCAGATCTGCTCGCCGGGTCCCGTCGCAGCGGATTCAAAGAGATCCAGGACAGCGGTGGATTCCTGTGCGGTGCAACCATATTCGACCCGGAATTCTTCGGCATCTCGCCTCGTGAAGCCGTAGCGATGGACCCACAGCAACGAGTGACGCTGCGCGTCTCCTGGCGCGCGCTGGAAAACAGTGGCATCAACCCCGACGATCTGGCCGGGCACGACGTGGGTGTCTTCGTCGGCGCCTCGGCCACCGGATACGGGCCCGAGATGGCGGAGTTTTCCGGGCACAGTGGTCACCTGCTCGCCGGAACCGCGCTGAGCGTGATTTCCGGCCGAATCGCCTACACGCTGGGGTTATGCGGCCCGGCGCTCACCCTCGATTCCTCGTGTGCATCCGCGCTGGTGGCCTTTCACGTCGCCGTGCGCTCCCTGCAGAACGGCGATTGCGATCTAGCGCTGGCCGGCGGCGTCAACGTGCTGGGCTCGCCCGGCTTCTTCGTCGAGTTCTCCAAGCAACACGCCCTGTCCGACGACGGTGTCTGCCGCCCCTACAGCGTGCACGCGAGCGGGACGGTGTGGGCCGAGGGCGCGGCGATGTTTGTGCTGCAACGTAAGTCGGCAGCGCTGCGCGACGCTCGACCGATCATGGCCGAGGTTCGCGCCACCGCCGTCAACCAGGACGGCCGCAGCGCAGGTCTGTCCGCGCCCAGCGAAGAGGCCCAGATCCGGTTGTTCCGGCGGGCCATCAGTCAGGCCGAGATTAAGCCCGAAGAAGTGGGGATGATCGAAGGGCATGGCACCGGCACCCGACTCGGTGACCGCACCGAACTACGCTCGCTGGCGCAGACGTACGGAGACACCCAACCCGGCGCCGGAGCGCTGCTCGGCTCGGTGAAATCCAACGTGGGTCACTCGCTGGCCGCGTCCGGTGCACTCGGGCTGGCCAAGGTTCTTGTCGCCGCCGAACACTGCGCCGTGCCACCGACTCTGCACGCCGCCGAGGCCAGCCCTGAAATCGACTGGAACAGCCAGGGTTTGCGTCTAGCGCAGACCCTGACACCGTGGCCGGCCGTCGCCGGGCAACGAACCGCCGTGACGTCAGCATTCGGGATCGCCGGCACCAATGCGCATCTCATCGTGTCCGCCCCCGAGGTCGCCTAGTGCTTGATCAGTTGCTGCCCGACAGTCGTGTTCCGGTGTTGCTCACCGCGCACGACAAAGAACTCATTCGCCAGGAAGCGGCGGCGATTCTGGACTACCTCGACCGCGCCGCCGGCGATTCCGAAGACGTCACCGGGGCGGTCGCATCGACCCTGCTGCGGCTGCGGCGGGTACGGCGGCACCGCGCCGTAGTGCGGGCCGCGGACCGCGCGGAGCTCATCGCGGGTTTGACAGCGATCGCGCGCGGTGACGAGCACGATCTGGTCACCCGGGCCACCCAGACCGCGACACCGCGTATCGCATTCGTGTTTCCGGGCCAAGGCAACCAATGGCAGGCGATGGGCGCCGACGCCTACGGGCGACTGTCGGCCTACCGGGAGACGGCCGACAGCTGCGCGGACGCGTTCATCGCCGCCGATCTGCCTTCGCCGTTGCCCTATCTGGTGGGCGAGCTGAATCGGGACTGGGCGCGGACCGAAATTCAGGGAGCACAGTTCACGCATGCGGTCAGCCTGGCCGCGGCATGGCGGTCCTTCGGGGTGCTGCCGGAGATGACCATCGGGCACAGCCTTGGCGAGGTCGCGGCAGCATATGTGGCCGAGACGATTTCGCTGCCGGACGCGGTCGCTTTGGTGGGCGCACGCGCTATCGTGGTCGACCGGCTGACCGGCCGCTACGCGATGGCGGTGCTCGGTGTCGGCGCGCAGGAGGCCGAGTCCGTGCTGGCCGATACGGCGGGCTGGCTGGAAATCTCGGCCGTCAACGGGCCGTCGTCGACCGTGGTGTCCGGTGATCACGACGCAGTCGCCGCCTTGGTGCAACTGGCCGGGCAGCGGGGCATCTTCACCCACCAACTGTCGGTGGACTACCCGGGCCACACCAGTGCGTTAAGACAGTTGAGTAGCAGCCTGATTGAGCTGATACCCGACTCGGCGTTCCGGGACGCAGCTGTGCGCTTCGTCGGATCCACATTTGGTGCCGAGGTGCGCAGCGACGCCGATTTCTCCGATTACTGGTGTGAAAACCTCTGTGGCACAGTTCGTTTTGATCGCGCCGTGCAGTTTGCCCAAAAGTCCGGCGCCGATACTTTCGTGGAGTTGTCCGCGCACCCTTCGCTGCTCTATCCGCTTGCCGACATCATCGACGACGAGGCGGCCGTGATCGTCGGTTCCGGGCATCGGGACAAATCCATCACGGACTCGCTGTCGGCGAATATCGCCGCCGTGGCGACCGCCGACCCCGGCTGCCAATGGGCCAACGCCCTACCCACCGGCATTGCGCCGCCACTTCGGAAATTCCCGAATGCGCCGATGCGGGCACTGCATCTATGGGCGACACCGGAACCCCTGACCGAAACCGTGCCGACTCTCGCGCTCACCGTTGCTGTCGAGGACTGGCAGCACGCGGCGACGCCTGCTGCCGGTGCAACAGGTTGTGGTATCGGGTTTTTCGGTGAGCCCGCAGCGGGCGCATTGACGAAGCGGCTGATCGACGCAGTCTCGGCGCAAGGCTGCCGCGCGGTGACACCGGACGAGGCGGAGATCGTCGTGATCATCGCTCCCGAACTCGATGCGCGCGACGCCGCCGCGGCAATCGAGCAGATCGCTAGTCGCCCCGACGCTGGCCTTCCCGATTACTCCGCGATCGTCGGTCCCCGATGCCGGGCTGTCTGGTTACTCACCGCCGGTGCCGAACAGGTCGGATCCGATGCGTCGGACGTCTCACCCGCGCAGGCCGCGCTGGCCGCGATGCATCGCAGTGCCGGCTTCGAATTCCCGGACCAGGCCTTCGGACACCTGGACCTCCCGCGCCGCGATATCGATGCACCGACAGCGGTCGCCGTCATCGAAACGCTGCTCGGCGAGGCGGCCGAGGTCGCGCTGCGGGGCACCGAATCGCCACGACGCTACGTTCGAACCTTCCGGGACTGCCGCGCTTCGGCAACCAGGTGGCCACTGGAACCCGCCGCGCTGGAGCACGTGGTGATCACCGGTGGCAGCGGGGCCATTGGGCTGCAGTATGCCCGGTATTGCATCGAACACGGGGCGCGGACGGTCACCTTGTTGAGCCGCAACGGTGTTGATGCTGCGGTGCTGGCTCGGCTCGCCGAAAACTACGACGTGCAGTTGCATGCCCCGCGGTGCGATATCACCGACACGGCCGCGCTATCCGCCGCCGCCGCCGAATATGCCGGTTCCGGTGCGTCATTGCTGATCCATACCGCCGGTATCGCCAGGGCCCGCCGACGCTCCGACCTCACTGGCGCGGACGTGGCCGAGGTGTGTGCCGCGAAGGTCCTGGGACTGGCGGCGCTCGCCGATGCGTGGCCACTACGGCCGGACTGCCGGATCCTGGCCTGCTCGTCGGTATTCGGGGTGTGGGGCGGCTACAGTCATGCGGCTTACGCGGCGTCCAACCGGATGCTCGATGTGCTGGCTGCCCAATTGCGGCGCAGTGGCCGCGAATGCACGGCGATTCGCTGGGGATTGTGGCAAAGCGCCGGTGTCGTCGCAGCCAACGAGATCACCCGCACCGAGCGCTCCGGTTTGGTCGCGATGGACCCCGAGCTGGCGATCGAAGCCAGCCTGTACCGCTACGAAGCCGAACCGCTGATTTTCGACGCGGACTTCGAGCGGCTCGAGGTTTTCTTCGAAAGCCAGGGAATGCCAATGCCGTTCAGCGCCCTGGACAGCGACAGTGGCGAGGCCGATAGCGACCACGAATCGGTAGCCAAGCCGTTGGCCGATGTCGTGCACGCCGAGCTGGCTGCGACTTTGCGTCTGGGCGATCCATCATCGATCGACCCGAGCGCGTCGTTGATCGACCTCGGCGTGGACTCGTTGCTCGCGCTCGATCTGCGTAAGCGACTGCGCCGGACCGTGGGCAACTCGGTTCCGGTGGCGCGCATGCTCGGCGGTATTACCGTGCACGCATTGATCGATGCGTTGCGCGTCGGCTCAACCAGCGCGCCGTCGGCGTCGCCGTCGATTGAGCGCACGGCCGCTTCCAACGGGGAGCAACACTGGAAGCTCGCAATGCTAGAAAGGTTGGAATCCTAGCGTGACGGAAACCACGGGGGCCAGTGCCCGGCTCGACGAACAGCGCTTGGAATTGTTGCGCCGCAAGATCACTGAAGGTGGCCTGGCCAGACCCGCGGGCGGGTCGGCGGTAGCAACATCCGATGAGCCGCGCGTCTCTGCCGGTCAGCACCGGATGTGGTTCGTGCAGTCGGTCGACCCCGATGGCGCACTGCTCAACATCTGTGTGTCCTACCGGGTGCGCGGCGCCGTCGATATCGCCCAGCTGCGGCGCGCGATCGACGCCGTGGCGGTCCGACACGAAATACTGCACACGACGTTTGACACCGATAGCGATGGCGACCCACAACCGGTGGTCCGCCCTGATCTGCGTCCGCAATGGGCCGAACACGACCTGTCCGGGTTGACCGGCCAGTCACGGCGGCTACGGCTGGATGTGCTGGCGCAGCGCGACTTTGGCCGGCCGTTCGATCTGAGCAAGGATTCGCCGCTGCGCGTCACGGTTGCGCGGGTATCCGCCGATGAGTTGATGGTGCTGATCACCGCCCACCATATCGCCTGGGACGACGGGTCATGGGCGCCGTTCTTCACCGATCTGACGCGGGCTTATGCCGATCCGGATGGTTTTGCCGCCGCACCCGCGGTGCCGGCCGCTATCGCCGATCCGGCCTCCGACGAGGCCGCACGTCGTGACGCCGACCTGGATTACTGGCGGCCCCTGATGACGGATCTGCCAGAGCCGCTTGAGCTTCCGGGCCCCAACGGGTCGGTGGTGCCGAGCACCTGGCGGGCGCAGCGTGCAACGGCGCAGTTGCCGGCGGCCACCATCGAACGGGCGGCCGCCTTGGCACGCGAAACCGGCGCTACCCCGTACATAGTCTTGATGGCGGCCTTCGCCGCCTTGGTGCACCGCTACACCCACTCGACTGACTTCCTGATCGCAGCCCCGGTGCTGAACCGCGGCGTGGGAACCGAAGACGCAATTGGCTACTACGGCAACACCGTGGTGATTCGTCCGCGACCGCAGCCCCATCAGACGTTTCGGGAGCTATTGACTCAAACTCGTGACAGCGCGGTCGGCGCCTTCGCGCATTCGCGCGCCGACCTGGACTGGCTGGTTCGCGAGTCCAACCCCGATCGCCGGCACGGGGCCGACCGGATGACGCGAGTGAGCTTCGGGCAGCGAGACGCCGATGGTGCCGGCTTCTGCCCGCCCGGCGTGCGCAGCGCGCGCGGCGAGCTGCGCGGCCACTTCAACCAGCTACCACTGAGTTTCATGGTTGAACTGACCCGTTCGGTCGATGGCCTCTCCGGCGGAGTGGTCGAGGCTGAGTACTTGGTCGAGGTGTTGGATCGTGAGCTGGTCGAGCAACTGCTGCGGCACTATGTCGTGTTGCTGGACAGCGCGCTAGCCGATCCCGACGCGAGGCTGTCGGCATGCACGCTGATGAGCGGCGACGATGCCGAATGGCTTCGCCGGGTGTCGACGGGTGAAGCGTTCAGCACCGCGGCTGCCACCTTGCCCGAGTTGGTCGCTCGGCGCGCGGCGCTGTCACCCGATGCCGTCGCTGTCGTCTACGAAGGCCGCGAATACAGCTACCGCGAGATCGACGACGAGTCGAACCGGGTGACGCACTGGCTCATCGAGCGAGGTATCGGTACCGAGGATCGAGTCGCGGTATTGCTGGACAAGTCACCCGAACTGGTCATCACCGCGCTCGGTGTCATGAAAGCCGGTGCTGTCTACCTACCGGTTGACCCGACCTATCCGCAGGATCGAGTGACCTTCATCCTCGGCGATGCCGACGCCAAACTGGTTCTGCGCGAACCGATTACCGATTTGGCCGACTATCCGACCGACGCTGCATCGTTGCTTCGCCCGTTGGGCCCGCAGAACACCGCCTACCTGATCTACACCTCCGGCTCGACCGGGCTGCCCAAGGGCGTTCCCGTTCCACACGCACCCATCGCCGAGTACTTCGTCTGGTTCGGCGACGAGTACAACATCGACGAAACCGAGCGGTTGCTGCAAGTCGCGTCTCCCAGCTTCGACGTGTCCATCGGCGAGATCTTCGGCACGTTGATTTGCGGTGCCCGACTGGTAATCCCGCGGCCAGACGGACTGCGCGACATCGGCTATCTCACCGAGCTACTCCGCCACGAAGGCATCACCTCGATGCACTTCGTGCCGTCGCTGCTGGGCTTGTTCCTGTCGTTACCGGGTGTCAACCAATGGCGCACCCTGCGACGGGTGCCCATCGGGGGAGAGGCACTGCCCGGCGAGATCGCCGACAAGTTCCACGCCACCTTCGATGCGCTGCTGTACAACTTCTACGGACCAACCGAAACCGTGGTCAACTGCAGCAGTTACCCGGTAGAAGGCGCCCAGGGCGCCCGGATCGTGCCGATCGGCCGGCCCAAGATCAACACTCAGATCTATCTGCTCGACGATGCGCTGCAGACGGTGCCGGCGGGAGTGATCGGCGAAATCTACATCGGCGGAACACATGTCGCCCATGGCTATCACCGCAGGCCGGCATTGACTGCCGAACGCTTTGTCGCCGACCCGTTCACCGAAGGCAGGCGGTTATATCGGTCCGGGGACCTGGCTCGCCGCAATGCCGCCGGGGACATCGAATTCGTCGGCCGCGCCGACGAGCAGGTGAAGATCCGCGGCTTCCGCATCGAGCTCGGCGAAATCGCCGCCGCCATCTTGGTCGACCCCAGCGTCGGACAGGCGGTCGTGCTGGCCGCGGACCTGCCCGGATTGGGCAAGAGCCTGGTGGGATACGTCACCCCGGCCCAGGGCGATGGCACGGAAACCGTTGAAGTGGAGCGCATTCGCGCCCGCGTGGCCGCCGCACTGCCCGACTACATGACGCCGGCCGCCTATGTGGTGCTCGACGAGATTCCGATCACGGCGCACGGCAAGATCGACCGCGCCGCGCTGCCTGCGCCCGAGATCGCGGCCGGCGCGGAATACCGGGAGCCGACGACGTCCACCGAACGTCGGATCGCCGCACTGTTTTCCGAGTTGCTCGGCCACGAGCGGGTGGGCGTCGACGACTCGTTTTTCGACCTGGGTGGCCACTCGCTGGTGGCGACCAAACTGGTCACCGCCATCCGCTCCGATTGCGGGGTCGAGGTCAATATCCGCGATGTCTTCGAGTTGGGCACAGTCGGTCTGCTGGCGCAGCGCGTCGACCAGCTGCGGTCAGGTGAGCGGGCCCGGCCGCGGCCCAAACTGATAGCAACCGCGCACGACGAGCCGCTGCCGCTGTCGTCGTCTCAGCTGCGCAGTTGGTTCGCCTACCGCGTCGACGGGCCCAGCTGGGTCAACAACATTCCGTTCGCCGCGAAGTTGACCGGGCCATGGGACATCGACGCGTTGATCGCTGCCGCAGGCGACGTCGTCGCACGGCATGAGATCCTGCGCACCAGCTACGTCGAGATCGACGGCGTGCCATACCAAGTAGTCAATCCCGCGAGTGAGCTCACGGTGCGTCGCGAGGTGGCTGACGGCGCCAATGGGGACAGCCAGAGCTGGCTGAAGGAGCGGCTCGACGCCGAGCGTCGGTATTGCTTCGAGCTGGACAACGAGTGGCCGATTCGGTTCGCCGTGCTGGACGCCGGCGGTGCGGCGGGCGAGCAGGTGTTGTCGCTAGTGGTGCACCACATCGCCTCGGACCACTGGTCGGCGGGTGTGCTGTTCGCCGATGTGATTGCGGCGTATCGGGCCCGGCGCAGTGGGGAAGCCCCGTCCTGGGCACCCCTTCGGGTGCAGTACGCCGACTACGCGGCCTGGCAGGGCGCGTTTTTGGGCGACTCCGGTCCTCAGGCGTCCCCGATCGCCGTCGAGCAGCGGGACTACTGGACTTCTCAGCTTGCCGGGCTGGCTGAGGACACCGGGCTGCGCCCGGACTTTGCGCGTCAGCGGGTGCCGAGCGGGGAGGGCGAATCCGTCGATTTCCAGATCGACTTGGCCACCCGCGTCAAGCTCGCCAAGCTTTGCCGCGAGTTGGGCATCACCGAGTTCATGCTGCTGCAGACGGCTGTCGCGGTGGTGCTGCACAAGGCCGGCGGCGGGGTGGACATTCCGTTGGGCACTCCGGTCGCCGGTCGCACCGAGGCCGAATTAGAGCAATTGATCGGCTTTTTCGTCAATATCCTGGTGCTGCGCAACGACTTGTCCGGCAACCCGACGCTGCGTGACGTGCTGGCTCGGGCCCGGGAGACGGCGCTGGCTGCCTACGCTCATCAGGATCTGCCGTTCGACCGCGTGGTCGACAGTGTCAGTCCGGTGCGGTCGCTGTCGCGCAATCCGCTGTTCCAGGTTGTGGTGCACGTGCGCGACCACCTGGCCGCGACGCGGGTGATCGATTCGGCGCCCGAGCCCGGTGGCCAGGACACGGTGTGCACCTCGCTAGACCCCACCTTCGACATGGCGCACGCCGATCTCAGTGTCAACTTTTTCGGGACCGACGGATCCGGGGACACCGGGTACAACTGCGCCGTCATCTTCCGCACCGAGCTGTACCGCCGGGCCACCATCGAGCGGTTGGCCGGCTGGCTCACCCGCGTCGTCACTGAGTTTGCCAACGACGTCGACCAGACTTTGCGAGACGTCCGGTTGATCGACACCGACGAGCAACACCGCATCGTGGCGGATTGGAGCCGCGGTGAGCCGGCGCCGCATGACCGGGCGCGCACCATTGGAGACCTGCTGCAGCCCAGCCGGAACCTAGAAGCTGACCAGATCGCGGTGCGCTGCGGCGACGCGCAGATCGATTACCCTGCGCTGCACCGCCGTTCGGACAATTTGGCGGCACTGCTCGCCGGTCACGGCGTCGGACCGGGGGCGTTGGTCGGCTTGTCGATGCGGCGCAGCATCGACCTGGTGGTGGCCCTGGTGGCCATCATGAAGGCCGGCGCCGGTTACTTCCCGATCGATCCCGGCTATCCGCGGGCCCGCAAGGAATTCATGCTCGACGACGTCGCGCCGCCGGTCGTGCTGACAACGGTCGAAGCCATCGACGACATGCCCGAAGTGCCTGGGGTTCATCTAGTTTCGTTGGACGACCCACAAGTGCGTGCGGCGGTGGACAATGGCGATGGGGTGGACGGGCAGTCGAACGGTGTGGCCGCGCCGCACCCCGATGACCCGATGTACCTGGTGTTCACGTCCGGGTCCACCGGCAAGCCGAAGGGAGCGGTGGGTACCCACCGGTCAATGTCGGCCCGGCTGGATTGGCAGTTGCGCAACTACCCGCCCAGAGCGCGTGACATCCGGCTGGCGCAGGCCTCGATCACGTTCCTCGAGGGCGGTATGGAGCTGCTGGCCGGCCTGGCGGCCGGCGCCACCATGATCCTCGCCGACGACACCGAGCTGCGTGACCCCGAAGCCCTTGTCGCACTGATGAACCGGCATTCGGTTGCCCAGGTGACCGCGGTGCCCAGCCTGGTCTCGGCACTGGTCGACACCCAGCCCGGCGCGGTGCGCGCACTGTCTCGGCTGGTGTGCGGCGGCGAACCGGTCAGCACGTCGCTGCTGCAGCGACTGGTGGCCGCGTGTGCCGATGGCGACACCGAGTTGCTGAACAATATCGGTTCCACCGAAACCTCCGGTGCGGTGTCCCGTGGGCCGTTGAATCTGCCGACCCCGCTTGTCGGCAAGCCGCTACCGGGAGCCGACGCCTACCTGCTCGACGACGGGCTGCGTCCGGTGCCGGTCGGTGTGGTGGGCGAGCTGTACTACGCGGGCGACCAGCTGGCTCGGGGCTATTGGAGAAGGCCCAGCCTCACCGCGGCTCGGTTTGTGGCGAATCCGTTTGGCGCCCAGGCTGGTTCGCGTCTCTATCGCAGCGGTGACCTGGCCCGGTGGACCGAGGACGGCCAACTGGAGTTCACCGGCCGAGCAGACCACCAGGTACAGGTGCGCGGTTTCCGGGTCGAGTTGGCTGAGGTCGAGGCCGCACTGGCGGCGGCCGAGGGCGTGACCGCGGCGGCTGCGCGAACCTGGGAGCTGCATGGGGGTACCTCGCTGGCCGGATACGTGGTGTCGCAGCGGCCGATCGCGGACGATGCCGAAAAGGCCGCGTTTGTGGGCGCGGTGCGTAGCGCGATCTCCAGGACGCTGCCCGGATACATGATCCCCTCGTCGCTGACGGTGCTCGACGCGCTGCCCAAAACGGATTCGGGCAAGCTGAACCGACCCGGCCTGCCGCGGCCGGCGGTCACCACCAGCGGGCAGATCGAACCGACCCGCACCGACACCGAACGCGCATTGGCCAAGGTGTTCGCCGAACTGCTGTCCACCCCCGAAGTCGGGCGGTCCGACGACTTCTTCGCCCTCGGTGGTGACAGCATCCTGTCGGTGCAGTTGGCGTCGCGGGCCCGGGCAGCCGGGCTGGCGGTCAGCCCACGGATGATCTTCGAGAATCCGACGGTGCAGGAGCTGGCCGCCGCGCTGGATGCCCTGGATGGCACGCAGGCCGACACCGAGCCGTCCAATGGCCACGCCGACACCCGGTTTGAGCCGATGAGCGCGTCGGGACTGTCAGCTGATGATCTGGCTGCCGTTACCCAGCTTTGGTCATCGTCGCGCGACGGGACGTCATGACAGCCGCCAGAACCGATACTCCGCCAGGCATCGAAGACGTCATGGCGCTAAGCCCCCTACAAGAGGGCTTGTATTCGCTGACCACGCTTGCCGAGTTCGCCGAAGGCGAATCAGCCGACGACCCGTATCTGATCGGGATGGCCGCAGACATCTCCGGTGTACTCGACGTCGACTTGTTACGTGATTGCGCGACAAAGATGTTGACGCGCCACCCGAACCTGCGGGCCTGCTTCTTCAGCCGGGGGATTGCGCGGCCGGTCCAGATCGTCCCGTCCCGTGTCGAGCTGCCGTGGCGAACCGTCACCGCTGCGCCCGACGATGTGCCGATGCTGGAGGCAGCCGAACGCCAGCGGCCCTTCGATTTGGAGCGCGGCCCGGTGATGCGCTTCCTGCTCATCGAATTGCCCGGTGCTAGATGGCGTTTGGTGCTGACCGCCCACCACATCGTGATCGACGGCTGGTCGCTGCCGGTATTCGTCAACGAGATGATGATCCTGTATCAGGCCGGCGGCGACCTGTCCGCTCTGTCCGTTGCTCCGCGGCCGTACCGCGACTACATCGGCTGGCTGGTGAGTCGCGATCCGGCTGCCAGCGAACTCATTTGGCGTGAGCACCTGGCCGGTGTGGCCGGCCCCACCCTGCTGGCGGCTGCACTGGGCTCGGCCGAGGCGAGCGACGGACAACAGCCGGCATTGCCGCGTACCACCGAACTACGACTGACCGCCGAGGAAACCGCCGCGCTTCTCGACGGTGCCCGATCGCGTGGCGTCACCCTCAACACGCTGATGCAAATGGCATGGGCGCTGGTGTTGTCCCGGCTGACCGACACCCTCGACGTGGTATTCGGGGTTACGGTATCCGGCCGGCCGGCCGAACTGGCGGGCGTGGAGACCATGATCGGACTCTTCATCAACACCGTGCCGATGCGGGTCCGGCTCGACCCGGCCGCCGGTGTCGGCACGCAATGCCGCGAAGTGCAGCGCAACGCCGCGTTGCTGCGCGAACACAGCTATCTGGGGCATGCGCAATTGCGTGCACTCGGCGGGGTAGGGGAGATGTTCGACACCCTGCTCGTGTACGAGAACTTTCCGTTGGACGGACTGGCCGCCAGCGGCGAATTCAAGGCTGCCGGTGCGACATTCAAGCCCCACGCGTTGCAGAGCCTGTCCCATTTCCCGATCGCGATCGCTGCTCATATGGCCGGCGGCCAACTCGTGGTGCTGATCGAAGTGATCGATGGTGCCCTGGGCGCGACCCCCGCCGCCACCTTTGGTCAGCGGGTCCTGACGGCCGCCGAGCGGCTGTTGCAGGACTGGGAACGGCCACTGTGCGATGTCAGCGTCCTCTTCGACGACGAGGCCGTCCCGCTGCGCGCCACCGGCGCGCTCACTCCGCCGGCGACACGCGGCTTCCACACCCGCTTCGCCGAGATTGCGGCCGGCAAGCCGGACAACACCGCGGTCAGCTGGGCGGGCGGCACGCTGAGTTACCGCGAGCTGGACGCCCGTGCCAGCGCGCTGGCCGCCCAACTCGCCGCCCGCGGGGTGACGGCCGAAACCCCGGTGGCTATCCGGCTTTTTCGCAGTCCCCACTACATCGTCGCGATGCTGGCCGTGCTCAAAGCCGGCGGCATGTGTGTGCCGATGGAGCCGGGCATGCCGGCGGAGCGAGTGAATTCGATTCTGCGCCAGACGTCGGCGACAGTCGTCCTGGACGAAGGCCTGGCCGAAGAGCTGCTGGCCGCCGCTGGGCAGGCCGCCGCCGACTTCCGTCCGGTCGACGTGGCCCCGGAGCAGGCCGCCTATGTGGTGTTCACCTCGGGAACCACGGGAGAACCCAAGGGCGTCATAGGAACTCACGCTGCGCTTGGCGCCTACGCCGACGATCATCTGAACGCCGTGTTGCGGCCAGCGGCCGACCGGCTGGGCCGGCCGCTGCGTATCGCGCATGGGTGGTCGTTCGCGTTCGACGCCGCCTGGCAGCCGTTGGTCGGGCTGCTCGACGGGCACGGCGTGCATCTGGTCGACGAGCCCACCCAGACCGATGCCGAAGCGTTGGTTGCGGCGATCGCCGAGCACGGTGTCGACATGGTCGACACCACGCCTTCGATGTTTGCCCAACTCACCGCGTGTGGTTTGCTGACGACGGTTCCGCTGACGGTGCTGGCGCTGGGCGGCGAAGCGGTCGGCAGCTCCGCGTGGGCCCTGATCCGCGCCGAGTGCGCGGCCACCGGAATGACGGCCTACAACTGCTACGGCCCCACCGAGACCACTGTCGAGGCGGTGGTGGCCGCGATCGCCGAGTACGACGAGCCGTCGATCGGACGACCGACCCGCCACACCCGTGGCTACGTGCTGGACTCCGCGCTGCGGCCGGTGCCGTGCGGGGCGACCGGTGAGCTCTACCTCGCCGGCGCCCAGCTGGCCCGTGGATATCTCGGGCGCCCAGCCGAGACCGGTCAGCGGTTCATCGCCGATCCGTTCACGGTGGGCGGACGGATGTACCGCACTGGCGATCTGGTGCGTCGTGGATCGGATGACTCACTGCAATACGTGGGTCGCGCCGACGTGCAAGTGAAGATCCGCGGCTACCGGGTCGAGCCGGGCGAGATCGCCGCTGCGCTCGAATCACATCCCGCCGTTCGGCACGCCGGAGTTCTGGTACGGCAGCGCCAAGGCGCCGCCCGGCTGACCGCCTATGTGGTGGTGTCCGACCCGGCAGCACAAGGCCCGTCGGCCGCAGAGCTGCGCGGCATGCTGGGCTCCCGGTTGCCGCGCTACATGATTCCGCATCGCATCGTCACCGTCGACGAAATCCCGCTGACCGCCAACGGCAAGCTCGACGAAGTGGCGCTGAGCGCGTTCGATGCCGCCGAGGCCACGGCCGGCGCTGAATCCGAACCAGAAACAGAAACCGAAACCGTGCTGGCTGAACTGCTTTCCGAGCTCCTGCACCTGGGGGCACCACCCGCTGGCGGGGGACAGAAAGTCGACGTCGCCGCCGACCTTCTGCAGCTGGGTGTGGACAGCATCATGGCGTTGTCCGTGGTACAGGCGGCGCGATCCCGCGGAATTGCGTTGCGCGCCAGGCTGATTCTCGAATGTGTCAACATCCGTGAGCTCGCCGAAGCCATCGACTCCGAGGCCATGGCCGCCACCCAGGATGACGAAGAAAGCACCGGACCAATGCCGTTGCTGCCCAACGGCCGTTGGCTCTACGAATACGGTGAGCCGCGCAGGCTGGCGCAGACCGAGGCTATTCGGCTGCCCGAGAGCGTCACCCGCGAGCAACTGCATGCCGCGTTGGCCAACGTCATCGAGGGACACGAGGTGCTGCGCGTTCGCCTGGACCGCGCCGCGATGGCGTTGGTTCCGATGCCGCCCGCGGAGATTGCCGCCGAGGTTCTGACCGAAGTGCAGGTCGGCGACGATCTGCAAGCGACGGTGCCCGGACACGTCGCCCAAGCCGTCGAACGCCTCGACCCCGAACGGGGAGCGCTGCTGACCGCGATATGGCTTCGGCCGGAAACCGGGCAGAGCGTCCTACTGCTCGCGGTGCACGTCTTGGCGATGGATCCGGCGTCATGGCGAGTGGTTCTCGGCGAACTGGACGCCGCCATGCAGGCGCTGGCCACCGGCCACTCGCCCGCGCCCATTCGTGAGTACACCAGTTATCGCCGCTGGGCCGCCGCACTCACCGAGCGCGCGAATCAGCTTGACACCGAGGAATTCTGGGCCGCTCAACTCGAAGGCGATGATCCCGCCCTCGGCGCCCGCCGGCTCGATCCGGGCCGCGACCGGGCCCGCGATGTCATCGTCCGGATGGCCGTCACCGACGCCGACATCACCCGTCGGCTGGTGGATTCCGGTCTGCCGTTGCCCACTTTGCTGATTGCCGCAACCGCGGCGATGGTGACGCGCTGGCGGCAGGTCCGCAACCAGGCCACGCCGCCGCCGCTGCTGGCGCTGGAAACGCATGGCCGCGCCGACGGTTTGGTAGATGGGCCGGGCGCATACACCATCGACACCAGCGACACCGTCGGACTGCTCAGCTCCATCTATCCGGTGCGCGTGGACTCAACCGATCCGCGACGCGTCGGCGAGCAGCTTGCGGCGATCCCGGGTCACGGCCTCGACTTCGGGCTGCTGCGCTATCTGCGGACGGACCCCGCGGCGCGCCTTGCCGGGTTGCCCGGCCCGCAGCTACTGCTGAACTACCTGGGCGCGGCCCACACCGGAGGCGGGACCATGCTGACACCGGCGCGCGAGTTGCTTGCCGGGGTATCGCCGCAGCCAGAGCCTGACCTGGCGGTGCGCCACGAGCTCACCATCATGGCCACTGTGCTGCCCTTCGATGGGCAGCGGGTGCTGGCCGCGCAGTGGCGGGCACCGGCCGACATTCTTGACGACGCGGATATCACTGCGTTGCAACAACTTTGGGTTGAAGCGTTGCGAGAGATGGTGAAATGAGCACACTTGCGGTTTTGGGGGCCGGCGTCAAAGGGGTCGCCGTGGCGGCCAAAGCCTCGGTACTGCGTGACATGGGGGTCGAGGCGCCCGATGTCATCGCCGTCGAACGCACCGGGGTCGGGGCGAACTGGCAGGCGAGCGGCGGCTGGACCGACGGGGTGCACCGGCTGGGTACCAGCCCGGAGAAAGACGTCGGGTTTCCCTACCGGTCGTCGTTGGTGCCGCGTCGCAACGGCGAACTCGACGAGCGGATGACCCAGTTCAGCTGGCAGTCCTATCTGATCGCGAACGGGTTGTTCGCCGAATGGATTGACCGCGGCAGACCGGCGCCGCCGCATCGCAGGTGGAGCCAGTACCTGGCGTGGGTCGCCGACCATGTCGGCCTGAAGGTGGTGCACGGCGAGGTCGACCGGCTGTCGGTGACCGGCGACAGTTGGGCACTGCACACCCACGAAACCACCGTGCACGCCGACGCTTTGATGATCACCGGACCGGGCCAAGCCGAAAAATCGCTGCTGCCCGGCAACCCGCGAATGCTGTCGATCGCCCAGTTCTGGGATCGCGCCGCCGGCCACGACCGCATCAGCGCCGAGCGCGTCGCGGTGGTCGGCGGTGGCGAGACGGCCGCGTCGATGCTCAATGAGCTCTTCCGGCATCGAGTCTCGACCATCACGGTCATCTCGCCGCAGGTGACGCTGTTCACGCGTGGCGAGGGCTTCTTCGAGAACTCGCTGTTCTCCGACCCCACCGACTGGACCGCCCTGACGTTGCAGGAACGTCGCGACGCGCTGGCCCGTACCGACCGCGGCGTGTTCTCGGCGAACGTCCAAGAAGCGTTGCTGGCCGATGACCGTATTCATCACCTGCGTGGCCGGGTCGCGCACGCGGTAGGCCGGGACGGGCAGATCCGGCTGACGCTGTCCACCAACCGGGG
>Ga0208987_1000017_pt1 | contig 41832 bp, 37 predicted proteins | sample MedBloCARef_O2_FD_187845 | JGI IMG/M metagenome (GOLD analysis project Ga0208987, IMG submission 187845) | Forest soil microbial communities from El Dorado National Forest, California, USA - Mediterranean Blodgett CA Ref_O2 (SPAdes) (version 2) | ecosystem: Environmental > Terrestrial > Soil >... | reverse complement strand
GTCGCCGGCGGTGTAGCCGGAAAGCCGTCCCTTGATCGCCGCCAGTGGATCCTCGCCGTTGGTCGCATCCGTGATACGCCGAATTGCCAGCTTGCCCACCGGGTCTTGCGCAGGCACCGCCGGGGCGGCGCACGGCCACCACGCCAACACGGGGATGTCGGGAAGCAGGAAAGGAGTGACAACGCTTTCCGCATGATCTGCCAGGGGCCCCGAGAGCCGTAGCACCACGACTTCTCCGCCGCCGGCATCGCTACCGAGCCGAACCTGGGCATCCAGACGGGACTCTGCGGCGTCGGCGTTCCCGGATGCCACCACGATCACCCGGCTCGGGTGCTCGTGAGTGGCGGCGTTGGCGGCCTCGATCGATTCCTCGAGCAGGACGTCGTGGTCGGTCTTGATGATCAGCGTCCCCACTCGGCCCATCGTGATGACACCGGCTTCTTCGCGCAGCGCGTCGAGCTTCTTGTTGACCGCGGTGGTGGTCGTGTCCAGCAACTCGACAATCATGGTCGCCGCCATTCCCGGCCGGTGCGGTGCAACATCTCGAAGGCCGACGCGGGCCCCCAGGTGCCTGACTCATAGGGGTCGGGCTTGCCGTGGGTCGCCCAATGGTCGAGGACGGGATCGAGTATCTGCCAAGCCAATTCAACCTCCGCGTTCACCGGGAACAGGGATGGCTCGCCAAGCAGCACGTCCAGGATCAGCCGTTCGTAGGCCTCCGGCGAATCCTCCACAAACGCCGAGCCGTAGGAGAAGTCCATGTTGACATCGCGGACTTCCATAGCGCTGTCCGGGACCTTCGAGCCGAACCGCAGGGTAATGCCTTCGTCGGGCTGAACCCGGATGACCAGCGCGTTGCTGCCGAGTTCGTCGGTCATGGTGGCGTCGAACGGCAGATGTGGCGCGCGCTTGAAGACCAGCGCGATCTCGGTCACCCTGCGGCCCAGCCGTTTTCCGGTTCGCAGATAGAACGGCACTCCAGCCCAGCGGCGGGTGTCCACCTCGAGCGTGATGGCGGCGAACGTCTCGGTGACGGAGTCCTTGGCGAAGCCCTCCTCGTCGAGCAGGCCGACGACCTCTTCGCCGCCCTGCCAGCCGGCGGCGTACTGGCCGCGGCTGCTGGTCTCGTCGAGCGGCTGCGCCAGCCGGGTGGCCGACAGCACCTTGATCTTCTCGGCCTGCAACGCCAACGGATTGAAGCTGACCGGCTCCTCCATCGCGGTCAGCGCCAGCAACTGCATCAGGTGGTTCTGGATGACATCGCGGGCGGCGCCGATTCCGTCGTAGTAGCCGCCCCGCCCGCCCAGTCCGATGTCCTCGGCCATGGTGATCTGCACGTGGTCGACGTAGTGCGCGTTCCAGATCGGATCCCAGAACTGGTTGGCGAACCGCAGCGCCAGGATGTTTTGCACCGTCTCCTTGCCCAGATAGTGGTCGATGCGGAACACCGACTCCTCGGGGAAGACGGAGTTCACCACGTGGTTGAGATCGCGTGCACTTTTCAGGTCGTGGCCGAAGGGCTTCTCGATGACGACCCGGCTCCACCTGTCCTCTTGCGGACGGGCCAGCCCGGACTTGTGCAGCTGTTCGCATACCACCGGGAACGACTTGGGCGGGATCGCCAGATAGAACACGTGATTGCCGCCGATGCCGCGCTCGGCGTCAAGCTTGTCCAGCGTCTCGGCCAGCCGCGCAAACGCGGCGTCGTCATCGAATTCGCCCCGGACAAACCGCAATCCATCGGCCAGTCGTTCCCATACCGCTTGGCGGAACGGAGTACGGCAGTGTCCCTTAACGTCGTCGTGGATCACCTGGGCGAAGCCGTCGTGATCCCAGTCGCGGCGGGCGAAGCCCACCAGCGAGAAGTTGGGCGCCAGCAAGCCGCGATTGGCCAGGTCGTAGATGGCCGGCACCACTTTTTTATGGGCCAGGTCGCCGGTGACGCCGAAGAGCACTAGCGCAGACGGCCCGGCGATCCGGGGCAGCCGCTTATCGTCTTTGTCCCGCAGTGGATTGCGCCACTGCGCGCCATCAACGCCTGGGCTCATTTGTCGGCGGAGCCCAGTTGCTTCTGTGTCTCCGAGAGCAGATCGGTCCACGACTCTACGAACTTGTCCACGCCTTCGTTCTCCAAAACCAGGAAGACGTCGGTCAAGTCGACGCCGACGGCGGAGAGCTTGTCGAAGACCTCCTGCGCTTCAGCGCCCTTGCCGCTGACCGTGTCGCCGGTGACATTGCCGTGGTCGGCGACCGCGTCAATTGTCTTCTCCGGCATGGTGTTCACGGTGTGCGGCGCGACCAGCTCGGTGACATACAGGGTGTCGGAGTAGTCGGGGTTCTTGACACCGGTGGACGCCCACAGTGGGCGCTGCACCCGGGCGCCGTCGGCCTTGAGTGCTCCGAAGCGCTCACCGCCGTCGAAGACCTCCTGGTAAGCGGCGTAGGCCAACCGGGCGTTGGCGACGCCAGCTTGGCCGCGCAATGCCAGCGCCTCTTCGGAACCGATGTTTTCCAGCCGCTTGTCGATTTCGGTGTCCACCCGGGACACGAAAAACGATGCGACCGAATGGATCTTGGACAGGTCGTGGCCGGCCTCGCGGGCCTTTTCCAGCCCCGCCAGGTAGGCGTCCATCACGGCGCGATGCCGCTCGACCGAGAAGATCAACGTGACGTTGACCGAAATCCCTTCCGCCAAAGTGGCGGTGATGGCCGGCAAGCCGGCCTCGGTGGCCGGAATCTTGATCAGCAGGTTCGGCCGGTCGACGATCTTCCACAACTCGATGGCCTGCGCGGCGGTCTTGTCGGCTTCCTTGGCCAGTCGCGGGTCGACCTCGATGGAAACCCGCCCATCGATCCCGTCGGAGGACTCCCACTGCGGGGCCAGCACGTCGCACGCGTTGCGTACGTCGTCGGTGGTGACCGTGCGGATGGTGGCGTCCACGTCGGCGCCACGTTCGGCCAGCTCGGCGATCTGGGCGTTGTAGGCGTCGCCGTCGGCCAAGGCCTTCTGGAAGATCGACGGGTTCGTGGTCACGCCGACGACACTCTTGGTGTCGATCAGCTCCTTCAGGTTGCCGGACTGCAGCCGGTCCCGCGACAAGTCGTCGAGCCAAACCGATACTCCCGCGGCGCTGAGCGCGGCGAGGTTGGCATTCTGAGTCATTGGAATTTCCTTTTCTTAGTTATCGACTACCTGTTCCGCGGCAGCGGCGACGGCTTCGGCGGTAAAGCCGAATTCACGGAACAACGTTTCGGCATCGGCGGATTCGCCGTAGTGCTCGATCGAGACGATCTTGCCGGTGTCGCCGACCAGCTTGTGCCACGACTGCGCGATGCCCGCTTCGACGGCCACTCGGGCCGACACCGACGGTGGCAACACACTGTCGCGGTATTCGGACGGCTGCGACTCGAACCATTCCACGCAAGGCATTGAGACCACTCGCGCGATGATGTCCTTGTCCGCCAACAACTTCGCGGCATCCACCGCGAGCTGAACTTCGGAGCCAGTGCCAATCAAGACGACGTCGGGCTCGTCGTCTTCGGCCTCGCCTAACACATAGCCGCCGCGGGCGACGCCTTCGATGTTGGTGCCTTCCAATATCGGCAGACCCTGGCGGGTCAGGATCAGCCCGACCGGACCGCTCCCGTTACCGCGGGCCAGGACCGTGCGCCAGGCATAGGCGGTTTCGTTGGCATCGGCCGGACGCACCACCGACAGCTTCGGAATGGCTCGCAGCGCCGCGAGGTGCTCGATGGGCTGGTGGGTCGGGCCGTCCTCGCCCAGACCAATCGAATCGTGCGTCCACACGTAAATGGTGTCGATGTCCATCAGCGAGGCCAGCCGTACCGCTGGACGCATGTAGTCCGAGAACTGCAGGAAGGTTCCGCCGTAGGCGCGGGTCGGACCGTGCAGCACGATGCCGGACAGGATGGCGCCCATCGCGTGTTCGCGAATCCCGAAGTGCAGGGTGCGGCCATACCAGTCGGCGGTGTAATCCTTGGTCGTAATCGACGGCGGGCCAAACGATTTCACGCCATCCATGGTGGTGTTGTTGCTGCCGGCCAGGTCGGCCGAACCGCCCCACAGCTCGGGGAGTTTCGGTCCCACCGCGGTCAGCACCTTGCCGGATGCCGCCCGGGTGGCCAGCGCCTTGGAGCCGGGTTCCCAGTGCGGGATATCGGCGTCCCAGCCGTCGGGCAATTCTTCTGCGGTGAGCCGGTCTAGCAGCGCCTTGCGCTCGGGCTCGCGCTCCGCCCAGGCCTCGAACCCTGGCAGCCAGCGATCGTGGGCTTCCTTGCCGCGGGCCACCAGGCCCCGGGTGTGGGTGATGACGTCCTCACGGACCTCGAACGTCTTGTCGGGATCGAAGCCGAGAATTTTCTTGGTGGCCGCCACCTCTTCGTCACCGAGAGCAGAGCCATGCGCCTTTCCGGTGTTCATCAATTTCGGCGCGGGGTAGCCGATGATGGTGCGCAGCGAGATGAACGAAGGCTTGTCGGTGGCGGCCTTCGCGTTGGCGATGGCCTCCTCGATGCCGACGACGTTCTCGCCCCCTTCGACTTCCTGCACGTGCCAGCCGTAGGCCCGGTAGCGCGCGGCGGTGTTCTCGCACAGCGCGATATTGGTGTCGTCCTCGATCGAGATCTGGTTGTGGTCGTAGAACACGATCAGATTGCCGAGCTGCTGGACGGCCGCCAGCGAGGACGCCTCGGACGTGACGCCCTCTTCGATGTCGCCGTCAGAGGCGATCGCGTAGATGTGGTGATCGAACGGGCTCTCTCCGGGGGCCGCATCCGGGTCGAACAGCCCGCGCTCGTAGCGCGCCGCCATTGCCATCCCGACCGCGGACGCTAGACCTTGGCCCAGCGGACCGGTTGTGATCTCAACACCTTTGGTGTGCCGAAACTCCGGGTGCCCAGGAGTTTTCGAGCCCCAGGTCCGCAGCGACTCGATGTCGGACAGCTCCAGACCGAACCCGCCCAAATAGAGCTGCAGGTACAGCGTCAGGCTGCTGTGGCCGCAGGACAGCACGAACCGGTCGCGGCCCAACCAGTGCGGATCGCTGGGATCGTGACGCATCGCGCGCTGAAACAGCGTGTACGCCAACGGGGCCAGGCTCATCGCAGTTCCGGGGTGGCCGTTACCGACTTTTTGAACGGCGTCGGCGGCGAGCACCCGCACGGTGTCGACCGAAGCCGTATCGATATCGGTCCAGTCGTCGGGGTGGTGCGGCTGGGTGAGGGTGGAGATGTCTTCGAGTGTGGTCACAGACTCATTCCTTGGGTCATGAAGCTGATCATTTCTCACCCTAGTGCGCGAGTGGCGGCGTTTGCAGTGCGGGATTCCGGGTAGTGCTGTCTGGCCGTCAACCAAGATGACGCGCGGGCGACCGGCAATTTGCCATTAGTCTCGCAATCTGGAAATTCTGTGTGAATCGACCCTGGGGGCCCGCCGCCGCGCGCTCCCGGTCTACCATCGTGCGTAGTAGATGCTGCGCGCTGCTGCGACCCCGAGGAGTTATTGCGTGAGCGTTCGCGGGCGCGTCGCGCCGGGCCGAGTACGTGGCACCGTGCTGGCTTACCTGGCGTTGACGAAGCCCCGGGTTATCGAACTGCTGCTGGTCACTGCCATACCCGCAATGCTGCTCGCGCACCGCGGCGAGGTGCATCCGCTGCTGATCCTCAACACCTTGATCGGTGGGATGCTGGCCGCCGGCGGCGCCAACACGCTGAACTGTGTGGCCGACGCCGACATCGACAAGCTGATGAAGCGCACCGAGCGCCGGCCCCTGGCACGTGCGGCCGTGCCGACGCGAAACGCACTGGTCCTCGGCCTGGTGCTCAGTGTCACCTCGTTCTTCTGGCTCTGGTGGACCACAAACCTGCTGTCGGGCTTGCTCGCCATTGCCACCATCGCCTTCTACGTATTCGTCTACACACTGCTGCTCAAGCGCCGCACGTCGCAAAACGTGGTGTGGGGCGGCGCGGCCGGTTGCATGCCGGTGATGATCGGGTGGTCGGCTGTCACCGGCACCATCGGCTGGCCGGCGATGGCGATGTTCGCGATCATCTTTTTCTGGACACCGCCGCACACCTGGGCCTTGGCGATGCGCTACAAGGACGACTACAAAGCGGCCGGGGTGCCGATGCTGCCCGCCGTGGCAACCGAGCGTCAGGTCACCAAGCAGATCCTGATCTACACCTGGCTGACGGTGTTCGCGACGTTGGTGCTGGCGCTGGCCGCCGGCTGGCTGTACGCGGCGGTCGCGGTGCTCGCCGGAGTGTGGTTCTTGGCGATGGCCCACCAGTTGTATGCCGGGGTCCGCGCCGGCGAGCCGGTCAAGCCGCTGCGGCTGTTCCTGCAATCGAACAACTACCTGGCGGTGGTGTTCTGCGCGTTGGCCGTCGACTCGGTGATCGCGCTACCGACGCTGCTCTGACGCGCCGGGCGTGAAATCACATCCGCCACTTTGGCATCGCCGTGCGGGCCAGCAGGTGGTTTCGAAAGGCGACAGCGCATCCGACATCGCTTTCTGAAACAGGCGGGTCCTTCTCCGCGTGCGGCCAGTGGGGCCTCTGTGACCTGTTTGTTGGGATCGGTAGCGAACCGCCGCTGGTGTGCTCGTCGTGACCCGCTCCCGCGGGAGAAGGACCCGAGGCCATGGCACACCACCGCATCGTCCAGAAGTTGATCGCCGGGGCGCTGCTGTCGGGCGGTCTGGCACTGTCCGGTTTCGGCTTGGCCGCGGGCACCGCCGAGGCCCAACGCGATCCGGTGCCGTTAGATGCGTGGCCCGGCTGTCCTAATGACCATCCCGCGGGGCCGTGCCGCTGGTGTCCGGGGCAACCGTTGCCGCCGACCGGAAATCACGTCACCAACCCAGTCGTTTGGGACAACAACATCTGCCACACCTACTTTTACGTCTACTTCGGGCAAGGCAATGTGGCCCAAAACATCTGGGACGGAGACAACCCGCCGCTGCCGCCTCCGCCGCCGCCACCGGGCCTCATCAACAGAGACAACTGCCAGCAGATTCTCGGAATGTTCTGCCCGAAGGCTTGACCTGGCTTGACTTCACTTACGGCAGCAGCACGATCGAGCCGGCGGTCTTGCGGCCCTGCAAATCCTGGTGGGCGCGGGTGGCTTCGGCCAGCGGATAGCGTCCGCCGACTTCGATGCTGATGGCTCCGCTGGCCACCGCATCGAATAGTTCGCCTGCCCGCCAACTGAATTCCTCGCCGGTGCGGATGAAGTGTGCCAACCCGGGGCGGGTTAGATACACCGAGCCGGCGGCATTGAGGCGCTGCGGGTCGACCGGCGGAACGGGCCCGCTGGCGGCGCCGAACAGCGCCAACGTTCCGCGGACGGCCAGGCTGGTCAGACTGGCGTCGAACGTGGTGGCGCCGACGCCGTCGTACACCGCAGCCACCCCGGCGCCCCCGGTCAGCGAACGAATCCGCTCGCCGAATTCTGCGGCGTCGTCGGGGTAGGGGAGTACCTCGTCGGCGCCGGCTTGCCTGGATAGCCGCTCTTTCTCCGGAGTGGAGACGGTGGTGATGACCCGGGCGCCCAGCAGGTGAGCCCACGGCGTCAAGATCAGCCCGACGCCGCCTGCACCGGCATGCACCAATACGGTGTCGCCGGCCTGCACTGGATACACCGACTTCAGCAGATAGTGCGCGGTCAAGCCCTTCAGTAGCACCGACGCCGCCACTTCAGACGAGACGCCGTCCGGTACTTTTGCCGTCAACGATGCTGGCGCAGTGGTGAATTCGGCATAGCCACCGGAGGCCGCCGCGGTGACCACCCGATCGCCGGCGCGCAACTGGTCGACCCCCGCGCCGGCGCCCACGACCGTGCCGGCCGTTTCCTGGCCGAGGATGAAGGGCAGCCCTCGTTGATACTGCCCCGAGCGGAAATACGTGTCGATGTAGTTGACGCCGATGGCCTCGGCTTCGATCAGGACCTCACCGGGCCCGGGGGTGGGCTGCGGGGTCTCGACGTAGCGCAGCACCTCGGGGCCGCCGGTTTCGCTGACTTCGATTGCGTGCATGTGCTTATCATGCCCGGGCATGAAGCTCGCCAGACCGGACATCTTCCATCCCCGCCTCGTGCTGGCGGGTTGTCCCGCGCACGCCGCCGGCGACCCGGACGACGCGGGGCTGCTGCCCGCGCTGCGAGCCCGTGGGTTGCACGCTCGCTGGTTGTCCTGGGACGACCCCGACACCAGCCGCGCGGATCTGGTGATTCTGCGGGCGGCACACGACTACGCCGCGCGGCGCGACGAGTTCCTGGGCTGGACCCGAACGGTGACCAACCTGCTCAACCCGCCCGAGGCCATCGCCTGGAATCTCGGCGAGCATTACCTGCGCGACCTCGAGGGCGCCGGGGTGCCGACCCGGCCCGTTGGTCTGGCCCGGCCCGTCGATCGGTCGGCGCTGGTTTTCGTTGGCGGGGAGCAGTCGCACGCGTTCACCGAAAGCCGTTCCGTCGAGCCGGACTTCGAATTCTGGGACCTGGGATATGCCGCCGTTGCGGCGGCGGCCGAACAGGTCGGAATCGGCGTCGCGGAGCTGCTGTATGCGCGGGTGGATGTGGCGGACAGACCCAGCGACGTCCGGCTGGTCGGGCTTGATCTCGTCGCGCCGTCGCTTGGGTGGCGGCGATTGGACGCCAGTACCCGCGGGCTCGCCCAGCGCCGGTTCGCGCTTGCCGTGGCCTCAGCCTGCGAGCGGCTCGGGCTCGGCCCGTTCTCGCATCGACGCCCATAACGCCGCGGTGGCCGCCGTGCATGCCGCGGCGCCCGCGACGTGCACCGCGACCAGGGCGGCTGGAACGCCAGTGAAGTACTGCGTGGTGCCGACGGCCGCTTGAGCGCACACCAGGGCGAGCAGCACGCCCAGCCGCGCCAGCACGGCCCGGGCGGCGCCCACTGCCAGCAGTCCGAAGCCCAGCCCCACCAACAGCGCGAGATAGGCGACCAGCAGCGATGAATGAATGTGCACCAGCGTGGTGATCTCGACTTGCAGCCGCGGCACTGTGCGACTCGGACTCCGGTCCCCGGCATGCGGGCCGGCAGCGGTCACCAGCGTGCCGGCGACCAGCACCACCGCCAGGTTCACCGCCGTCAACGCGGTGAGCACACGCAGCGGCCTGGCCACCCGGTCGAGCGTCACGCCGTCGTCGGGCTCGCCCACTTTCACGTAGAGCAGCACCGACAGCCACACCATCGTCATCGACACCAGCAGGTGAATCGCGACCGTCCACCACAACAGCCCGGTGCGCACGGTGATGCCGCCGATGATCGCCTGCACCACCGTCGACACCGGCATCAGCCATGCGTAGACCAGGACCTCGCGACGGCGGCGGGCCCGAGTCACCGCTAGCACGGCCAGCGCCGCCGTGATCACCACCGCGATGCTGATCATCCGATTGCCGAACTCAACAGCCTGGTGCAGGCGCGGCACCTCGGCGACGGCTACCGGCACGAAGCTGCCCGGAAAACACTGCGGCCAGGTGGGGCAGCCCAGTCCGGATGCGGTGACGCGGACGATCGCGCCGGTGACGGCGATACCGCCCTGGGTAAGGATCACGGTCGCGGCAATGATCCGCTGGACACGCGGGCTCGGGTCGGGGAGCAGGTCCACCAACCGCAACAGCACTCGTCCGACGGGCACCGCCCGATCGTAGGGCACTAAAAACTACGGCCTGTAGTACGGCCGTCAGGTGAAGCGGAACCAGCGCAGTGCGGCAAGCGCCGCCACCGCGCCCCACACCACCACAACCGCGACGCCGAACCAGTCCACCGACAACGTCATCGCCTGCGACAGCGCTTCGGTGAGCGCGCCGGACGGGGTGAGCCGGGCTGCCCACTTGACCGTCGTCGGGATCATGTTGGTCTCGACGGTCAGCGCGCCGAAGCCGGCGAAGACGAACCACATCAGGTTGGCGACCGCGAGGACGATCTCGGCCCGCAGCGTGCCGCCGAGCAGCAGGCCCAGGGCCGCGAAGGCCACGGTGCCCAGTGCGATGAAAGCCGCGCCCAGCACCAGGGCCACCAGAGCGGGCCTCCAGCCGAGCGCAAAACCGATGGCGCCCAAGATGATTGCCTGCAAAAACACGACCGTGACCACCGCCAGTGACTTGCCGGCGATGATTCCCCAGACCGGCAACGGCGTCGCGCCGAGGCGTTTGAGCGCGCCGTAGCGACGGTCGAATGCCACCGCGATCGCCTGCCCGGTGAACGCCGTCGAGATCACCGCCAGCGCCATGATGACCGGTACGAACGTCGCGGCGCGGTTGTGGCCGAACGAGCCGAACGGCAGCAGCGTCAGTCCGACCAACAGTGTGATCGGAATGAACATGGTCAACAGCAGTTGTTCGCCGTTGCGCAGCAGCAGCTTCAGCTCCAGGCCGAACTGCGCGGCGAGCATTTGCGGCACGGCGTTCGGACGCGGGTCAGGGGTGAAGGTGCCCGGCGGAAACAGCGGGCCGTTGGCGTCCGTCATTGCCGCAACTTTCTGCCAGTCAGGTCGAGGAACACATCTTCGAGGCTTCGTTGCTCGACTCGCATGTCAGTGGCCAGCACATTGATCTGTGCGCACCACGCCGTGACGGTCGCCAGCACCTGCGGGTCGACCGGACCCTCGACGAGGTACTCACCGGGGGTCACCTCGGAGGCGTGGTATTCCTCCGGCAGGGCGGAACCCAGTAGCGACAGGTCAATCCGGGGCGGCGCACTGAAACGCAGCTGGTCCTTGGCGCCGGCGCGCATCAGTTCCGCCGGCGTGCCCGCAGCCACCGTCACTCCGTGGTCGATGATGACCAGCCGATCTGCCAGCTCTTCGGCTTCCTTGAGCTGGTGGGTGGTGAGCACCACCGTCACGCCGTCGCGGCGCAGGGCGTCGATCAGTTCCCACACCAGCAGCCGGGCGTGCGCATCCATCCCGGCGGTGGGCTCGTCGAGGAAAACCAACTCGGGACGGCCGACCAGCGCGCAGGCCAGCGCAAGCCGTTGCTGTTGCCCGCCGGACAATCGCCGATAGGTGGTGCGGGCGGCCTCGGTGAGGCCCAACGTGGCCAACAGCCACTGCGGGTCCAGCGGGTCGGCGGCGTAGGAGGCCACCAGGTTGAGCATTTCCCCGGCGCGCGCCGCCGGGTAGCCGCCGCCGCCCTGCAGCATCACTCCGATGCGCGCGCGCAGCCGGGCGTTGTCGGCGATCGGGTCCAGACCGAGCACCTCGATGGTGCCGGCATCCGGGCGGACGAAACCCTCACACATCTCGACCGTCGTCGTTTTGCCTGCGCCGTTGGGGCCCAGCAGGGCCAGCACCTCGGCGGCGTGCACGTCCAGATCGAGATTGGAAACAGCTGTCGTTGACCCGTACTGCTTACTAACCCCGCGTAGCCGCACCACTGTTTTGGGGGCCGCGGGGACTTGGGGGCCCGAGCTCACGTCGAGTCAGCGTAGGCGTCCGGTGCCGCCGTCGGCGGCCGGGTCGTGGAGGTTGCCGGGGGCTCGGTGACGGACGCCACGTCAATGGCCGCCTGGCCGTTCGGTTCGCTGCTCTCGGCCGGCTGGGCCTGCAGCGGTCGCCACGGTAAGCGGGTGTAGGTCAAGGCAATGAGCACAACCACGATCGCGCTGCTGGCCAGGGTGGCATCCACGATCTGGAACAACGCGAAGCGGTCACCGTTGGCGGTCGGGCCGAAAATCCCGACGACGAGGGTGATGACGATGACCGCCACCCGGAAACCCTGGCGAGTCGCCCACGCGGCCAGCGGGATGATCGCCCACAGCAGGTACCAGGGCTGCACAACGGGGAACAGCAGCACGCAGATGCCCAGCGCGACGCCCAGACCGCCGATCGGGTGCAACCGGCCGCGGAAGACGGCGAGCAACAGCCAGGCCACCAACACCGTGATGATCAGCACGCCGATAGAGCGGGTCAGCGCCAAGATCGCGGTCGTGTGATCTCCCAGGCCCAGCAGAATCCCCACCTGCCCGGTGCCCAGCGCCAGCAACGTCGGCGGCGACATCCAGCTGCGCACCACGTTGGCGGTGCCCAGCGTGTAGATCCAGCCGAACCCGAGTCCGCTGGCCCATCCGACGACGGCCATCACCGCCACTGACAACGCCGTCATCGCGCCGCCTGCCAGCAGCAGTGCTCGCAGGTTGCCGCCGAGGCGGTGGGCCAGGGCCACGGTGACAAATCCCAGCGCCAGCAGCGACGGCAGTTTCACCTGTGACGACAGCGTGATCAGGATCGCGCCGGTCAGCAGCATGCCCAATGGCTCCCAGTCCGGGCCGATGTGCCACGAGTGGGGCAGCAAGCGCGCGGAATCGATGCCGCGCAGCGCGAATTCGGCGCCGGCCAGCATCAGCCCGAGCATCAGCGCCTCGTTGTGGATGCCGGCCACCAGATGCATGATCAGCAGCGGATTGGCCGCTCCCAGCCACAGCGCGCTCACCTCGGCCACACCGCAGCGCCGGGCCAGCCGTGGCGTCGCCCACACGATCAGCGCCACGCCGATCAGCACCACCACCCGGTGGCAGAGCACGGCGGCGACGATGTTTTCTCCGGACACGGCCGAGATTCCGCGCCCGATCCACAAGAACAGCGGACCGTAGGGCGCCGGCGTCTCCCGCCACAGGCTGGGCACCGACAGCGTGAACACGTGACCAAGGCCCAGCCCGGACGCCGGACCTACCCGGTAGGGGTCGAGTCCCTCCAGGGAGATCTGGCTCTGCGCCAGGTAGGAGTAGACATCCTTGCTGTACATCGGCGGCGCGGGCAGCAGCGGCAGCACCCACAACAGCAGGGTGCGGTCGAGGTCGCCGCGCGACATCCGCCTTTTGCCCAGCGCGAACCGGCCCAGCATCAGCCAGGCCAGCGTCATCATCACCGCGCCGGTCGTCGTCATGGTCAACGACACGGTTTGGATGCGCGACGGCAGGTTGAGCAATCGGACCCCGAACGTGGGGTCCTGAACGACGGGCCGGGCCCCAGCGCCCAGGGCGCCGATCGCCATCAGCACGGTGCCGGTGGCACCGAACAAGCGGGTGCGCTGCATCGCCGTGAGCTCGGTAGCGTTGAGCGGCGAGCCGACGGCCTGCTCATCGCCGTGCAGGCTGGCGATTGACGAGCTCAGCGTATGGTGGCGCGCTGCCATCAGTGCAGCGTAGCCGCACGTCACCGAACGGCCGGGTAGTGCTCGCGGTGTGAGCAGAACCACCCCTGATCGGGCGCCTAATCAGGGCACCCTTCCTAGACCGATCCCGGTAATTGCGTCACACTGGTGTTGTGAAAATCAGTACCACCGATCACGCCGCCGCGCCTGCCGCGACGGTGCCGACTGCGGTACCGGATGGTCACACCCGCCGCTCCATCGTGCGCCTGCTGGTGGAGTCCGGATCGATCACCGTCAGCGAGATCGGCGACCGGCTGGGCCTGGCGGCCGCCGGGGTGCGCCGTCACCTCGACGCGCTGATCGAGGCGGGCGACGCCGAGTCCGCCGCTGCCGCGCCATGGCAGCAGGCCGGACGCGGACGGCCGGCGAGGCGCTATCGGCTGACATCCGCTGGTCGCGCCAAGCTCGACCACGCCTACGACGACTTGGCAGCGGCGGCGATGCGCCAACTGCGCGAAATCGGCGGCGAGGACGCGGTTCGGACGTTTGCCCGGCGGCGCATCGACGCGATCCTGGCCGATGTTCGGCCCGCCGACAGTGCCGAGGACGCCGATGTCGAGGCGGCTGCCGGGCGACTGGGCCGCGCGCTGACCAAAGCCGGCTACGTCGCCACCACCACACGGGTCGGCGGACCGATCCATGGCGTGCAGATTTGCCAGCACCACTGCCCGGTATCACACGTCGCCGAGGAATTTCCGGAGCTGTGCGAAGCTGAACGGCAAGCCATGGGCGAGGTACTCGGGACCCACGTGCAGCGGTTGGCAACCATCGTCAACGGTGACTACGCCTGTACCACCCACGTGCCGCTCACTCAGCCACCGAGCAAGACAGCAAGCAAGACCTAGTACCAAGCGGCGCCCAGCCCGCGCCCGCACCTTACGAGCACCAAAGGAGCGTCCTATGACACTCACCCCAGAGGTCACCAAGCCAACGGCTTCCGTGCCGTTGACCCAGGAACAGGCGATCGAATCGCTGGGCAAGTACGGCTATGGCTGGGCCGACTCCGACGTCGCGGGTGCCAGCGCGCAGCGCGGCCTCTCCGAGGCGGTCGTTCGCGACATCTCCGCGAAGAAGAGCGAGCCAGAGTGGATGCTCAACATCCGGCTGAAGGCGCTGCGCATCTTCGACAAGAAGCCCATGCCGAACTGGGGCTCAGACCTCAGCGGCATTCACTTCGACAACATCAAGTACTTCGTGCGCTCCAGTGAGAAGCAGGCAGCGACCTGGGACGATCTGCCCGCGGACATCAAGAACACCTACGACAAGCTGGGCATCCCGGAGGCTGAGAAGCAGCGGCTGGTCTCCGGTGTGGCCGCCCAGTACGAGTCGGAGGTCGTCTACCACTCCATCCGCGAAGATCTGGAGAAGCTCGGCGTCCTGTTCCTGGACACCGACACCGCGCTGCGCGAGCACCCGGACATCTTCAAGGAGTACTTCGGCACGGTGATCCCGGCCGGGGACAACAAGTTCTCCGCGCTGAACACCGCCGTGTGGTCGGGCGGCAGCTTCATCTACATCCCGAAGAACGTGCACGTCGACATCCCGCTGCAGGCCTACTTCCGGATCAACACCGAGAATATGGGCCAGTTCGAGCGCACGCTGATCATCGCCGACGAGGGCTCTTATGTGCACTACGTCGAGGGCTGTACCGCGCCGATCTACAAGTCGGATTCGCTGCACTCGGCGGTGGTCGAGATCATCGTGAAACCCAATGCGCGCGTTCGCTATACGACCATCCAGAACTGGTCGAACAACGTCTACAACTTGGTTACCAAGCGGGCCCGTGCCGAGGCCGGCGCCACCATGGAGTGGGTCGACGGCAACATCGGGTCCAAGGTGACCATGAAGTACCCCGCGGTCTGGATGACCGGCGAGCACGCCAAGGGCGAGGTGCTGTCGGTGGCGTTCGCCGGTGTGGATCAACACCAGGACACCGGCGCCAAGATGCTGCACCTGGCGCCGAACACGTCGAGCAACATCGTGTCCAAGTCGGTGGCCCGCGGCGGTGGCCGGACCTCCTACCGCGGCCTGGTGCAGGTGAACAAGGGTGCACACGGTTCGCGCTCCAGCGTGAAATGCGATGCGCTGCTGGTCGATTCGATCAGTCGCAGCGACACCTACCCCTACGTCGACATCCGCGAGGACGACGTCACGATGGGCCACGAGGCGACCGTGTCCAAGGTCAGCGAGAACCAGCTGTTCTACCTGATGAGCCGCGGGCTGACCGAGGACGAGGCGATGGCGATGGTGGTGCGCGGCTTCGTCGAGCCGATCGCCAAGGAACTGCCGATGGAGTACGCGCTGGAACTCAACCGGCTGATCGAGTTGCAGATGGAGGGTGCGGTCGGATGACCGCGCAGACAACAACTGTCGAAGGCTCCTCGCTTGGCGCGCTGAACAAGGGAGAGCTGTTCGCCTCCTTTGACGTGAACGCGTTCGAGGTGCCACATGGCCGCGACGAGATTTGGCGGTTCACCCCACTGAAGCGGTTGCGTGGTCTGCACGACGGCTCCGCAACGGCTACCGGCAAGGCGCAGCTCACTGTCGTCGAGCAACCCGGCGTGCAGACCGAGATCGTTCGCCGCGGCGACCAGCGACTGGGACAGGGTGGCATACCCGCCGACCGTGTTGCGGCCCAGGCGTTTTCGTCGTTCAACTCCGCCACGGTCGTCACCGTCGGTCGCGACACCCAGATCACCGAGCCGGTGAACATCACCGTCACCGGGCCCGGCGAGGGTGCGGTGGCCTACGGGCATCTGCAGATCCGGGTGGAGGAGCTCGGCGAAGCGGTCGTGGTGATCGATCACCAGGGCAGCGGAACCTACGCCGACAATGTCGAATTCGTCGTCGGTGACGCCGCCCGGCTCACCGTAGTGTGGATCGCCGACTGGGCCGACGACACGGTTCACGTGAGCGCGCACCACGCGCGGCTGGGCAAGGACGCGGTACTGCGCCATGTCGCCGTCACGCTAGGCGGCGAGGTGGTACGGATGTCGGCCAACGTTCGGTATTCCGCCCCGGGTGGGGACGCCGAGCTGCTGGGTCTGTACTTCGCCGACGACGGCCAGCACCTCGAGTCGCGGCTACTGGTCGACCACGCCCAGCCCAACTGCAAGTCCAACGCGCTGTACAAGGGTGCGCTGCAAGGTGATCCGGACTCGTCGCTGCCCGATGCGCACACCGTCTGGGTGGGCGACGTGCTGATCCGCGCCGACGCCACCGGGACCGACACCTTCGAGGTGAACCGAAATCTGGTGCTCACCGACGGTGCGCGCGCTGACTCGGTGCCGAACCTGGAGATCGAGACCGGCGAGATCGTCGGCGCCGGGCACGCCAGTGCCACCGGCCGTTTCGACGACGAGCAACTGTTCTACCTGCGCTCCCGGGGCATCCCGGAAGAGCAGGCCCGCAGGCTGGTGATCCGCGGCTTCTTCGGCGAGATCATCTCCAAAATCGCGGTGCCCGAGGTACGGGAACGCCTGACCGCAGCCATCGAACACGAACTGGCCATCACCGAATCGAAAGCAACATCTTCATGACCACTCTGGAAATCAAAGACCTGCACGTCAGCGTCGAAACCCCCGAAGCCACCGAGATCCCCATCCTCAACGGCGTCGATCTGACCGTGAAATCCGGTGAGACGCATGCCTTGATGGGGCCCAACGGCTCCGGCAAGTCCACCCTGTCCTACGCCATCGCGGGCCACCCCAAGTATCGGGTGACCTCGGGATCCATCACGCTGGACGGCGAGAACGTGCTCGAGATGAGCGTCGACGAGCGGGCGCGGGCCGGCATCTTTCTAGCCATGCAATACCCCGTCGAGGTGCCCGGCGTCTCGGTGTCGAACTTCCTGCGCTCGGCGGCAACCGCCGTGCGCGGCGAGGCCCCGAAGCTGCGGCACTGGGTCAAAGAGGTCAAGGCGGCGATGGGCTCGCTGGAAATCGACCCAGTCTTCGCCGAGCGCAACGTCAACGAGGGTTTCTCCGGTGGCGAGAAGAAGCGTCATGAGATCTTGCAGCTCGAGTTGCTCAAGCCCAAGATCGCGATCCTGGACGAAACCGACTCCGGACTGGACGTCGACGCACTGCGAGTCGTCAGCGAGGGCGTGAACCGCTACGCCGAAACCGAGCATGGTGGCGTCCTGTTGATCACGCACTACACCCGCATCCTGCGCTATATCCGTCCGGAATACGTGCATGTGTTCGTCGGCGGGCGCATCGCCGAATCCGGTGGCCCGGAGCTGGCCGACGAACTCGAGCAGAACGGCTACGTCCGCTTCTCTCAAGCGGCGGCCACGGGAGCCTGACCATGACCCGGTCAGTCGCCCCATTGGATCTCGCGGCGATCCGTGCCGATTTCCCCATCCTGAAGCGCATCATGCGCGGGGGAAACCAGTTGGCGTACTTGGATTCCGGCGCGACCTCCCAGCGTCCGTTGCAGGTACTCGACGCCGAGCGGGAGTTCCTATTGACCTCCAACGGTTCGGTGCATCGTGGTGCGCACCAGCTGATGGAAGAGGCAACCGACGCCTACGAGCAGGGCCGTGCCGATGTCGCGGCCTTTGTCGGTGCCGATCCCGACGAGCTGGTCTTCACCAAGAACGCCACCGAATCGCTCAACCTGGTGTCGTATGTGCTGGGCGACAGTCGGTTCGACCGAGCCGTCGGACCCGGCGACGTCATTGTCACCTCCGAGCTCGAACACCACGCGAACCTGGTCCCCTGGCAGGAGCTCGCCCGTCGCACCGGAGCCACCCTGCAGTGGTACGGCGTGACCGACGACGGGCGCATCGACCTGGACTCGTTGCGGCTCGACGAGCGCGTCAAAGTCGTAGCGTTCAGCCATCATTCAAACGTGACGGGCGCGGTGGCGCCGGTGGCCGAGTTGGTTGCCCGGGCGAAGGCGGTGGGCGCGCTGACGGTGCTCGACGCCTGCCAATCGGTGCCACACCAGCCCGTCGACTTCCACGCGCTCGACGTCGACTTTGCCGCATTCTCCGGGCATAAGATGTTGGGCCCCAACGGGATCGGTGTACTGTACGGCCGTCGCGAGCTGCTGGACGCGTTGCCGCCGTTCCTCACCGGTGGGTCGATGATCGAGACGGTCACCATGGAAGCCACCACGTATGCGGCTGCGCCGCAGCGTTTCGAGGCGGGCACTCCGATGACGTCCCAAGTGGTCGGTCTAGCCGCCGCGACACGCTATCTCGGCGCCCTCGGCATGCACGCCGTCGAAGCCCACGAACGCGAGCTCGTCGAGGCGGCCATCGAGGGTCTGTCGGGCATCGACGCGGTGCGCATCATCGGACCCACCTCGATGGAAAACCGCGGCTCGCCGGTGTCTTTCGTCGTCGACGGGGTGCACGCGCACGACGTCGGGCAGGTGCTCGACGACGAAGCCGTCGCGGTACGGGTCGGGCACCACTGCGCGTTGCCGTTGCACCGCAGGTTCGGGGTCGCCGCCACCGCGCGGGCGTCCTTCGCGCTGTACAACACCGCCGACGAGGTCGACCGCCTGGTGGCCGGCGTACGGCGCGCGCTGGATTTCTTTGGGAGAGAATGACCTTGCGTTTAGAGCAGATGTACCAGGAGGTGATCCTCGATCACTACAAGCACCCGCAGCACCGCGGGTTGCGGGAACCGTTCGGTGCCGAGGTCTATCACAAAAACCCCGTCTGCGGCGACGACGTAACGCTGCGGGTTGCGTTGTCCGCAGACGGTGAGACCGTTGCTGACGTCTCCTACGACGGGCAGGGCTGTTCGATCAGCCAGGCGGCGACCTCGGTGCTCACCGAGCTGGTGATCGGCCGTAGCGTGGGCGAGGCACTGAAGATCGTCACCGCATTCAACGAAATGATCTCCTCGCGCGGAAACGTTGAGGGAGACGAGGATGTCTTGGGCGACGGGATTGCCTTCGCCGGTGTAGCAAAATATCCAGCGCGGGTGAAGTGCGCGCTGCTCGGATGGATGGCGTTCAAAGGCGCACTGGCCCAGGCCAGCCACGCTTCAGAGGAGGACCAACGATGAGTGAAACCAGCGCAACCAATACTCCCGACGACGAGACGCTCTTCGATCTCGAGGAGGCGATGCGTGACGTCGTCGACCCCGAACTGGGCATCAACGTGGTCGATCTTGGGCTCGTCTACGGCCTGACCATCGAAGACGGCGACGAAGGCAAGGTCGCCCTGCTCGACATGACGTTGACCTCGGCGGCCTGCCCGTTGACCGACGTCATCGAGGACCAGTCGCGCAGCGCGCTGATCGGCAGCGGTCTGGTCAACGACCTTCGGATCAACTGGGTCTGGAACCCGCCGTGGGGCCCGGACAAGATCACCGAGGACGGCCGCGAACAGCTGCGCGCCCTGGGCTTCACCGTCTGAATTACGTCTGCGTTCAAGCAGATTGGTAATTCACGTCGCTAAAGGTGGAATGGTAGGTGGAAGGGGAAGTGATGGTGGTGACCGCCGCCCATCGGTGGGCACGGTTGCAGGCTGATTGCGGTCGCTTGTAGCAGTCCGTCACTATCCGTTCCCTGAGCCGCCATGCACTTACCGTTCTCGATCGCTTGAGCATTGGTGACCGCGTCATTGCTGTAGGACGTCGTGCTGGCGACGGTCACAGTGGCGGGCACGGGTTGGCCGCCGGGACCAATGCTGTTGACGACGATGGCGCTGCCTGAGACGGAGGCCACCTGGCCAAAGACTCCCGCAGTCGCAGCGGACGGCGGGGCTGGAGATCCAGTAGGTGGTGTCTTCGAACTCGCCTCGGGAGGCGGCACACACTTGCCGTCGATGGCGGGGCTGATCGTCACCGATTGCGCGCTGATCGCGCCGGGAGCCCCCGCTGGCGCGGCGCGCACGGTGACGCAACTACCCGCGGTGACGTCGGTCAGCTGGGCCGGACGGGCCTCGGTGACCTGTGTGGATGGAGCCAAACCCACCGTCGCGGCCCCGTTTCGCAGCCTCAGATGGATCGAATCGCCCGATACCGACTGGACCAGGCCCTCGATGTGGTCCTTGCCCATGGCGGGTGGTGGCGGCACCGGCGGGTTTGGCGGGAGGCCCGGGGTTGAATTGGTCGGGCTTGCCGCTGGCGGAGGCTTTTCTGCGGTCCCGTTATTGGACGTGCCGCACGCGCCGATCGACAGGGCGGTGACTGCGATTACTGCGAGTTGAGTGACGCGGGGTGCCCACGAGCTGGCAAGCATCGACGTTTCTCCGATCTAGGTTTCGATTTTAAGCGCGGGTACCCACCCGAGCGCAGATTTCGCGACGCGTTCATATTGAATACATCACACACACGGTCGCTCGCAGAGTTGGCTGACGCGCGTGCGCGGCATTACCCACCGTGTCCATGGGGCCTGCCTTCGCCACCGGGGCACTTTCCGTCGCTGCTGGCACGCAGGTTGATCGTGGTCGCCTGAAGGGCGCCGCTACCGTCCTGGGTTCCCAGCGCGGTCATGCACTTGCCCGAAGTGATTGCCTGAGTATCGGAGCCGGCCTGCTTGGTGTACCTGGTCCGGTCGGTGACGTTCAGGGTCGTCGGAGACGTGCTGTCGGTGCCGTTCACCGTGATGGTGTTACCCGCGACCGACGCCACCGTGCCGCTGATCCGGGTACCCCTGCCCGACGGGGCCGACGGCGCACCCGAAGGCGCAGGGGTGCTCGAACCCGCGGGCGGTTCCTTAGGCAGCGGGCATTTGCCGTCCACGGCGGGGCTCACGCGCACGGATGACGCGGTGATGGATTGCCCGCCTTGGGATTCGCCGCGGGCAGGCCGCACGCTGATGCAGCTGCCTGCGGTGACGTCGGTCAGTGCGGCCGTGGTAACTTCAGTGACTGTGGTCGATGGGCCGAAATCGACTGTGGTGGTGCCCTTTTCGCGGGTAAGCTGGACGGCATTGCCCGACACCGATGCGATCAGCCCGCTGACCCGTGCTTGGCCATTGGCCGGTGGCGACGTCGCCGTCGTCGACGGAGTGGCGGCAGGTCCCGTCATGGCCGGTGCGGGCGTAGTGGGCTGGGGGCTTGCTGTGTGAGACGAACCGCACGCCGCTACGGACAGTGCGGTAAAAGCACCGACCGCGGCGATCGCGAACCGGGTGGGCCGAGATATCTGAGAGCTGGCGGATATCAACGTTTCTCCAATCGTGGGGTGGTCCCGATGACCGGTTTACCCGCTGGAGCTGTGTCTGACCTATGTGACTTTTCGCGAACTCAGAACGCGTCTTCGGAAATGCGCATGATGTCATCGTCAATGGACTCGATGACTTTGCGCTGCGCGGTCAGTTTCGGAAGCATGTTCTTGGCGAAGAACGCCGCGGTCGCGATCTTGCCCTGGTAGAAGACCTCATCGCTCTGGGAAGGACTGCCCTTCAGTGCGGCGCTTGCGATTTCGGCCTGCGCCAGCAATCGCCAGCCGATGAGAAGGTCGCCAACGGCCAGCAGATATCGCACCGATCCCAGCCCGACTTTGTAAATTTCGGTGGCGTGTTGCCCGGCGGACATCAGGTATCCGGTCAGGGCGCCGGTCATCGCCGTGACGTCGTCGAGCGCGGTCTGCACTAGCTCGGCCAGCGGCTTCAAATCTTCCGTGCAGGTGTCGATGGTGCGACTGATCTGAGCCGTCAGGAACTGCAGGGCCTCGCCGCGGTCGCGGACGATCTTGCGGAAGAACAAGTCCAGCGCCTGAATGGCGGTGGTGCCCTCGTACAGCGAATCGATCTTCGAATCCCGGATGTACTGCTCCAGGGGATAGTCCTGCAGGAAGCCCGAGCCGCCTAGTGTCTGCAGCGACTCGGTCAGGATCTCGTAGGCGCGTTCGGAACTCACCCCTTTGACGATCGGCAGTAGCAGGTCGTCGATGCGGTGCGCCATGCTGGGGTCTGCACCCGAAACATGTTCTGCAACAGCGTTATCCTGATGCGCGGCGGCATACATGTACAGTGCCCGCAGTCCCTCGGCGTAGGCCTTCTGAGTCATCAGGCTGCGCCGCACATCCGGGTGATGGATGATCGTGACGCGCGGCGCGGTCTTGTCCGACATCTGGGTCAGATCGGCGCCCTGCACCCGCTCCTTGGCGAAGGCCAGCGCGTTCAGGTAGCCGGTGGACAGGGTGCCGGCGGCCTTGACTCCGATGGTCATTCGGGCGTGCTCGATCACGGTGAACATCTGGGCGATCCCGTGGTGCACGTCGCCGACCAGGTAGCCGACGGCGGGCACATCGGTGGCGCCAAAGGTCAACTCGCACGTCGGGGAGGACTTGATCCCCATCTTGTGTTCCAGCCCGGTCGTGAAAACACCATTGCGGGCACCGAGTTCGAATGTCTCGGGGTCGAAAAGATACTCGGGAACATAGAACAGGCTCAGCCCCTTGGTGCCTGGACCGGCGCCTTCGGGGCGGGCCAGCACCAGGTGGAAGATGTTGTCGGCGGTATTGCCCACGTCGCCGCCGGAGATGAAGCGCTTCACGCCCTCGATGTGCCAGGTGCCGTCGGGTTGTCCGAAGGCCTTGGCGCGGCCCGCGCCGACGTCGGAACCGGCGTCGGGTTCGGTCAGCACCATCGTGGCCGCCCAGCCGCGTTCCACGCCCTCGGCGGCCCACCGCCGCTGCTCTTCGTTGCCCTCCATGTACAGCGCCTGGGCCATCAGGGGGCCCAGGCTGAAGAAGTTCGCGGACGGGTTGGCGCAAAAGATCATTTCGTTGACCGCCCACGCCAGCGGCGCCGGCGCCGGCATGCCACCGATCTCTTCGTCCAGGCTCAGTCGCCACCACCCGGCTTCTCTGATCGCCTGAACGGTTTTGGCCAATTCGGGCGGGACGCTGATGGTGTGGGTGTCGGGGTCGAATACCGGCGGATTGCGGTCGGCGAAGGCAAAGGTCTCGGCGACGGGGCCTTCGGCGAAGCGAGCGGCCTCGGACAGTATCGTCCGGACCGTGTCCGCGTCGAGGTCGCTGTACTGTCCGGCGCCGAGCACGGCGCCCACATCGAGAACCTCGAAGATGTTGAATTCGAGATCGCGCACATTTGCGATGTAGTGGCTCAAGGCAACTCCCTTAGTGGTCCCGCCGCCGACGGAGCAACAGCCCTAAGTCTGCGGGACGTAGGAAAACGTACGCAACCGTAACCTTGGGGCGGCTAGTCGAAAAGGCCGTGAACGCCCCGCGCTCCGACGCGCCAAAGCCACCCGGCCAGCGATCGAAGGATGTTCGAAATAAGCTCTGCCGCAAGATGATCCAATCTCTGCCGACGGTGGCGGTCGGGGTGGCGCGGCGAGTTGCCCGACGTAGCCAAGGAAGTTAAGCGCCCGGTAGCCGCCAGGCCCGACACACCCAGCCCGATCTGTGACGAACCCCACAACATCCGGCGCTTCCCGATTCCATCGGGAACATGAGAGCAGTGCGGGTCGTTGAGCCGAATGTGACAACACTTGACCTCACCGCTGAGCAGTTCAACGCAACCATCGAGGGCCACGACATCGTTCTGGTCGACTTCTGGGCGTCCTGGTGTGGGCCGTGCCGGCAGTTCGCGCCGACATTTCAGGCGTCTTCGGAGAAGCACCCGGACGTCGTGTACGCCAAAGTCGACACCGAGGCCGAGCAACAGCTGGCGTCAGCCGCCCAGATCCGGTCCATCCCCACGTTGATGGCCTTCAAGAAGGGCAAGCTGGTGTTCAACCAGCCCGGGGCGCTGCCCGCAGCGGCCCTGGAGGACTTGGTACAGCAGATCAAGGCCTTCGACGTCGACGCCGCCCAAGCTGAACAAGCCTGACGGCTCGCTCACCCGACATCTGGACCCGCGCACCCGGAGGTCGCGCTAACGTTCACGGGTGAGTTTGGTACTCGTAGAGCAGCCGCGGCCCGGGGTCGCGTTGATAACCCTGAACCGGCCAGAGCGAATGAACTCGATGGCGTTCGACGTGATGGTGCCGCTGAAAGAAGCCCTCGACAAGGTCAACTACGACAATTCCGTGCGAGTGGTGGTGCTGACCGGGGCGGGCCGGGGATTCTCCTCGGGTGCCGATCACAAGTCGGCGGGCTCGGTGCCCCACGTCGACGGGCTGACCCGGCCCACCTATGCGCTGCGCTCCATGCAGATTCTCGATGACGTCATCCTGGCGCTGCGGCGTCTGCACCAGCCGGTGATCGCGGCGGTCAACGGTGCGGCGATAGGCGGCGGACTATGCCTGGCGCTGGCTGCCGACATCCGGGTCGCGTCCAGCAGCGCCTACTTCCGGGCCGCTGGCATCAACAACGGGTTGACCGCCAGCGAGCTGGGACTGAGCTATCTGCTGCCGCGGGCCATCGGCTCGTCGCGGGCGTTCGAGATCATGTTGACCGGTCGCGACATCACCGCCGAGGAAGCCGAGCGCATCGGGCTGGTGTCCTGCCAAGTGCCCGAAGCTCAGTTGCTCGATACCTGCTATGCGATCGCCGCGCGCATCGCCGCGTTCTCCCGGCCGGGAGTCGAGTTGACCAAACGCACACTCTGGAGCGGCCTGGACGCCGGTAGCCTAGAAGCGCACATGCAAGCCGAAGGCTTGGGACAGCTTTTCGTCCGATTGCTCACCGCCAACTTCGAAGAAGCAGTTGCTGCGCGCGCAGAGCGCCGGCCCCCGGTGTTCACCGACGACAAGTAGTGACCGACCGGGCATTGAACGAGGAGAGCGATCGTGATCACAGCTACGGACCTTGAGGTCCGCGCTGGCGCGCGCATCTTGCTCTCACCCGACGGTCCCGATCTGCGGGTGCAGCCCGGCGACCGCATCGGGCTGGTCGGGCGCAACGGTGCGGGTAAGACCACGACGTTGCGCATCCTGGCGGGAGAAAGCGAACCGTACGCAGGAGCGGTCACCCGTATCGGTGAAATCGGTTACCTGCCGCAGGATCCCAAAGAAGGCAATCTCGACCTACTGGCTCGCGACCGCGTGCTGTCAGCCCGCGGGCTGGACGTACTGCTCACCGACCTGGAGAAGCAACAGGCATTGATGGCCGAGGTCGCCGACGACGATGCGCGTGACCGCGCGATCCGTCGTTACGGTCAGCTCGAAGAGCAATTCGTGGCGCTGGGCGGCTACACCGCAGAAAGCGAAGCCGCCCGCATCTGCGCCAGCCTCGGCCTAGCTGAACGGGTCCTGACGCAGCAACTACACACCCTGTCCGGTGGCCAGCGCCGCCGGGTTGAGCTGGCGCGAATCCTGTTCGCCGCATCGGATTCCGGAGCTGGATCTTCGACAACCCTGCTGCTGGACGAGCCGACGAACCACCTCGATGCGGATTCCGTCGGCTGGCTGCGCAGCTTCCTGCAGTCACACACCGGTGGGCTGGTGGTCATCAGCCACAACGTCGACCTGATCTCCGACGTGGTCAACCGGGTGTGGTTCCTGGATGCCGTCCGCGGCGAGGCCGATGTCTACAACATGGGTTGGCAGAAGTACCTCGATGCCAGGGCAACTGACGAGCAGCGCCGACGCCGCGAGCGCAGCAACGCCGAACGCAAGGCAACGGCGCTGCGCAACCAGGCCGCCAAGCTGGGCGCCAAGGCCACCAAAGCCGTTGCCGCCCAGAATATGTTGCGTCGCGCCGATCGGATGATGGCGGCCCTGGACGAGGAGCGGGCCGCCGACAAAGTGGCCCGAATCAAGTTCCCCAACCCGGCCGCGTGCGGGCGAACACCGCTGGTGGCCAAGGGGCTGAGCAAGTCCTATGGGTCGCTCGAGGTTTTCACCGGTGTCGATCTGGCGATCGACCGGGGCTCCCGGGTAGTGGTGCTGGGGCTCAACGGCGCCGGCAAGACGACACTGCTACGCCTACTGGCCGGCACCGAGACGCCCGACACCGGAGGCCTCGAGCCCGGACATGGTTTGCGCATGGGCTATTTCGCGCAGGAGCACGACACCATCGACAACGACGCGACGGTGTGGGACAACATCCGGCACGCCGCGCCCGACTCGGGTGAGCAGGACCTGCGCGGACTGCTCGGAGCATTCATGTTCAGCGGCGCGCAACTCGAGCAAGCGGCAGGCACGCTGTCCGGCGGGGAGAAGACCCGGCTGGCGTTGGCCGGCCTGGTGGCGTCCACGGCCAATGTGCTGCTGCTCGACGAACCGACCAACAACCTCGACCCGGCTTCGCGCGAACAGGTTCTCGATGCGCTGCGCAGCTACCGGGGTGCGGTGGTGTTGGTGACGCACGATCCCGGTGCGGCCGAAGCCCTCGATCCCCAGCGGGTGGTGCTGCTACCGGACGGCACCGAGGACTATTGGTCCGACGAGTATCGGGATCTCATCGAGCTGGCCTGACACCGCCGCGCGCGATTTCGTCGAAAGCGGCCACGCTATCGACGTTTGTTCTTACTCTGGGTGCTTGCGATCGTGTTCCAAGCGTGGAGGCCCCCAGTGCGAAAGTCGAAGAAGACCCGCGATGACGTGTTGCTTGAGCTGCGCAACGCGTATGAGCGCGGGGCCAGTATTCGCAATCTAGTTGCCAGCACCGGCAAGTCGTACGGATCGGTTCACAGCATGCTGCTCGAATCGGGTACCACGTTGCGCGGCCGGGGCGGCCCGAATCACACGTCTGCGCCCCGTTAGGCCGAGCCCTCGGCCAGTTTCCCAGAATCGTTGCGGCGCACCGAGTTCTCCACCAGATCGAGGACAGCGGACAGCCGTTGGGGATCTTCGCCGGAAGCCAGCCGCGCCACCAATCCGTCCAGAACCAGTTCCAGGTAGCACTGCAACACTTCGCCGGGAACGTCATCACGCACCCGGTGCGCTTCCTTCTGCCGACGCAGCCGAGCGGTGGTGGCCGCCTGCAATTCCGCGGAGCGCTCGGCCCAGCCGCGGCTGAATTCCGGGTCGTTGCGCAGTTTGCGTGCGATCTCCAGCCTGGTCGCCAGCCAGTCGAACTGCTCGGGTGCGGCCAGCATGTCGCGCATCACCTGAATGAGGCCCGCGCGCGATGCCACGTCGGCCATCCGTTCGGCATCCTCGTGCGCCAGCGCGAAAAACAGCGCGTCCTTGTCCCGGAAGTGATGGAATATCGCACCGCGCGACATCCCGACCGCCTGTTCCAGACGCCGGACTGTCGCTCTGTCATAGCCGTATTCGGCAAAGCAACCGCGAGCACCGTCGAGGATCTGGCGGCGGCGAGCCGCCAGATGGTCCTCGCTGACCTTAGGCACGTTAAGCCGGATTAACCCGACTTGAGCATATTGCGCAGTACGTACTGCAAAATGCCGCCGTTGCGGTAGTAGTCGGCTTCGCCGGGGGTGTCGATGCGCACCACCGCGTCGAACTCGATGGCGTCAGAACCATCCTTGGTGGCCTTGACATGCACCGTCTTTGGCGTCTTGCCGTCGTTTAGCGCCTCGATCCCGGTGATGTCGAACGTCTCGGTGCCGTCGAGTCCCAGCGATCCCGCGGATTCCCCTTCGGGGAACTGAAGTGGAATCACGCCCATGCCGATCAGGTTGGATCGGTGGATGCGCTCGAACGACTCGGTGATCACCGCCCGGACTCCCAGCAGCGCCGTGCCCTTGGCCGCCCAGTCACGTGAGGAACCCGAGCCGTACTCCTTACCGCCCAACACCACCAGCGGAATGTCGGATGCCGCATAGTTTTGTGCCGCGTCGTAGATGAACGCTTGCGGCGCATCATCTTTGGTGAAGTCGCGGGTGTACCCGCCGGAGACGTCGTCGAGCAGCTCGTTGCGCAGCCGGATGTTGGCGAAGGTGCCGCGAATCATCACCTCGTGATTGCCGCGCCGCGAACCGAAAGAGTTGAAGTCCTTGCGCTGCACGCCGTGTTCCTCCAGGTACTGGGCGGCCGGCGTGCCCGGTTTGATGCTGCTGGCGGGGGAGATGTGGTCGGTGGTCACCGAATCGCCGAGCAGCGCCAATACCCGGGCTCCGGTGATGTCACTGACCGGCTCCGGCTCGGCGGACATGCCGTCGAAGTACGGAGGCTTGCGCACGTACGTCGAATCCTCGCTCCACTCAAACGTGTTGCCGCTCGGGGTGGGCAGGTTGCGCCAACGCTCGTCACCCTTGAACACGTCGGCGTAGTTCTTGATGAACATCTCCTGGTTGATCGCCGAGGCGATGGTGTCGGAGACGTCCTGCTGGGATGGCCAGATGTCTTTGAGGAAGACGTCGTTGCCCTCTTTATCAGTGCCCAATGCCTGGGTTTCGAAATCGAAGTCCATCGACCCGGCGAGCGCGTAGGCGATCACCAGCGGTGGTGACGCCAGGTAGTTCATCTTCACGTCGGGGTTGATGCGGCCCTCGAAGTTCCGGTTGCCGGACAACACGGCCGCCACCGAAAGGTCGTTGTCGTTGATCGCTTTTGAGATTTCCTCGGGCAGCGGGCCCGAGTTGCCGATGCAGGTGGTGCAGCCGTAGCCAACGAGATAGAAGCCAAGCTTCTCCAGATATGGCCACAGTCCGGACTTGTCGTAATAGTCGTTGACCACCTGCGAGCCCGGCGCCATGGTGGTCTTGACCCATGGCTTGGATGTCAGTCCCTTTTCGACGGCATTGCGGGCCAGAAGTGCCGCACCCAGCATCACCTCGGGGTTGGAGGTGTTGGTGCACGATGTGACCGCGGCAATCACCACCGCGCCGTGGTCCAGCACGAACTCGCCGCGCTCGTCAGATTTCACTTCCACCGGGTTGCTTACCCGACCCTTCGAGTGTGCGGCGGCCGACAGCACCGGGGCGCGATCGTCGGCGTGACCGTTCGCCACCTGACCGGGGTCACTGGCCGGGAACGTCTCGTCGAGCTCCTCGTCCAGCTTCGAGTAGTCGTTCTTGTCGGGGTCGTCGCCGACGTAGCTGGGAATGGTCTCGCGGAACTTGGACCTGGCCTCGGACAACGCGATTCGGTCCTGCGGGCGTTTGGGTCCGGCGATCGACGGCACCACGGTCGACAGGTCGAGCTCGAGGTACTCCGAAAACTCCGGCTCGTGCTTGGGGTCGTGCCACATGCCCTGCTCTTTGGCATAGGCCTCGACCAGCGCCAGGTGCTCGTCGCTGCGGCCGGTGAACCTCAGGTATTTGATGGTCTCTTCGTCTACCGGGAAAATCGCTGCGGTAGAACCGAATTCGGGGCTCATGTTGCCCAACGTGGCGCGGTTGGCCAACGGCACCTCGGCCACGCCCTCGCCGTAGAATTCAACGAACTTGCCGACCACGCCGTGCTTGCGCAGCATCTCGGTGACGGTCAGCACGACGTCGGTGGCCGTGACTGCCGGCTTGATCTCACCGCTCAGCTTGAATCCGACCACCCGGGGGATCAGCATCGACACCGGCTGGCCCAACATGGCGGCCTCGGCCTCGATGCCTCCCACGCCCCAGCCCAGGACGCCGAGGCCGTTGACCATGGTGGTGTGCGAGTCGGTGCCCACACAGGTGTCCGGGTAGGCCACCCCGTCGCGTTCCATGACGACGTGCGCCAGGTATTCGATGTTGACCTGGTGCACGATGCCGGTGCCCGGCGGCACCACCTTGAAGTCGTCGAATGCGCCCTGCCCCCAGCGCAGGAATTGGTAGCGCTCGCCGTTGCGCTCGTACTCGATTTCGACGTTGCGCTCGAAGGCATCGGCGGTGCCGAACAGGTCCGCGATCACCGAGTGGTCGATCACCAGGTCGGCTGGCGCCAGGGGATTGACCTTGTCGGCGTTGCCGCCCAAGTCTCCGACGGCCTCCCGCATGGTGGCCAGGTCGACGATGCACGGCACACCCGTGAAGTCCTGCATCACCACGCGCGCGGGCGTGTATTGAATCTCAATGCTGGGCTCCGCCTTGGGATCCCAGTTTGCGATGGCCTCAATGTGGTCTTTGGTGATGTCGCTGCCGTCCTCATTGCGAAGCAGGTTCTCGGCAAGGACTTTGAGGCTGTAGGGGAGTTTCTCGGTATTGGGTACGGCGTCGAGACGATAGATCTGGTAAGACTTTTCGCCGACCTTCAGGGTGTCGCGGGCTCCGAACGAGTTCTCAGAATCTTTACTAGTCACATCAACTCCCTGGGATGAAGTTTTCCCGCCGACGGGCCGTGTCGGCGGGCCGGTGCCACTTTAACAGTACGCTTGTCCTGTAAGAAAGTGGGGCACTCCGATGCCAGTCTCGTCGCACAAGCGCGTGTTGGAAACCTCTGCAAACAAGGTCGCGTACGGTGCCTGTAGCACCTGGGCTGTTGAAGGGTAGGGGGACATCATGACCGGGCACGATTCGTTCGCCGAGCACCCGACGCTGCCTACCTACATTCCCCAAGACGTCGACATGGTCGCGGTCAAAGCTCAGGTCGCCGCCTCCGGGGTCAGCGCGCCACCGGATGCCGTGCCCGGACTGCTCGGTGTGGTCAACCAAGCGCACGCCGACGGCATCAACCTCAAAATCGTGCTGCTCGACCACAACCCACCCAACGACACACCATTACGCGATATCTCCACGGTGGTTGGCGCCGACTATCCGGATGCCACGGTGCTCACCCTCAGCCCGAGCTACGTCGGCAGCTACAGCGCCCACTACCCGCGCGTTACCCTCGAGGCCGGCGAGGACATCGCCAAAACGGGCAACCCGGTGGTCTCGTCGCAGCACTTTCTGAACGAGCTCAATTCACCCGAGTTTCCCTGGACCGGGTTGACCATCGTCTTGCTGATCGGCGTGCTCGGGGCCGCCGTCGGAACCCGATTCCTGCAATTACGCAGTAGGCACGCAGCAACCTCGGCAAACGCGCCAGATAACCAGCTCGAAGAGTCCGCCGAGGGTATCTAGCACGCGTATCCGGTCTCGGCCGGTTTTATTGGGTGAGCCCGCCAGTCATTGCGGCAAATGCCCTAGGTCACCGTTCGGTCACATTAAACGCACGTAGAAGGTTGCGATCCGTGACGAGCATTTCCCCGCCGTCGCGTGTGACGTACGGTGCAAATGATGCTCATGTTGTGTTTGGCGCTTATAGATAAAACTGTGGCTGGCGCCGCCGTCCGCGTTGAGCCGTAAGGGAAGTCGAATGGGACGCATACGCTGGGGCTCTTCCGCGCGGTCGGCCGGTCGGCTGGTCCGCCCGGTTATGCCTTCGGTCATAAGCGTGGCCATGCTGCTGGGCACTCCCGGTCTGGCGCAAGGAGATCCCAACGCAGACGGGATGGCCGCGCTCATCGCCAACGTCGCCAAGGCCAACCAGCGGCTGGAAAACATCAGCGCCGAAATTCAGACGGAGCAGGAAAGCGTCAACAAGGCCCTGGTCGATGTGGAGACCTCACGCGACAACGTCGCCACCGCCCAGCACGACCTCGAGGTCGACCAGCAGTCGGTGCGCGACGCCAACACCGCGATCGCCGCCGCCCAGCACCGGTTCGACACCTTCGCCGCGGCCACCTACATGAACGGCCCGTCCGGCAGCTACCTGACTGCGAGCAGCCCGGAAGACATCATCGCCACCGAAAGTGCCGCCAGGACACTGAGCGCCAGTTCGCGGAACGTGATGGACAACCTGCAGCGGACCCGCACCGAGCAGGTGAACAAGGAGTCGGCGGCACGTCAGGCCAAGCAGAAAGCCGACCAGGCCGTGGTCGACGCGAAGTCCAGCCAGGATGGCGCCGTCGCCGCGCTGACCAACTCGAAGCACAAGTTCGAAGAACAGCGCGACCAGATCACCCGCCTGATCGCCGAGCGTGACGATGCAGAGGACAAACTTCAGACCGCCCAACTCGCGTCCGCGCATTGGTCGACCGGACCCGGCGCGCCCGGTGCCCCGGTGTCGGGTGACCGATGGGATCCGGGAGCTCCGGCCGCTTCCGCTCCTTCCGGCGGCCGCAAGTGGGACGGCTGGGATCCGACGCTGCCCATGATCCCCAGCGCCAACATCCAGGGCGACCCGGTCGCGGTGATCAACCAGGTGCTGGGCATCTCGGCCACCTCGAGTCAGGTCACCGCCGGCCTCGGGAAGGGCTTCCTGCAGCAGCTGGGCATCCTCAAACCCGACGACACCGGCATCAACGCCCCGGCCGGCGCGACCGGGGGCCGTATCCCGCGCGTGTACGGGCGCCAGGCCTCCGAATACGTGATCCGCCGGGGCATGTCGCAGATCGGGGTGCCCTATTCCTGGGGTGGCGGCACCGCTGCAGGTCCGGGCAAGGGAATCGACTCCGGGTCGGGCATCACCGGCTTCGACTGCTCGGGACTGATCTTGTACTCGTTCGCCGGCGTCGGCATCAAGCTGCCCCACTACTCGGGATCGCAATACAACCTGGGCCGCAAGATTCCGTCCTCGCAGATGCGCCGCGGCGACGTCATCTTCTACGGCCCGAGCGGTAGCCAGCACGTGACGCTCTACCTCGGCCAAGGCCAGATGCTCGAGGCCCCTGACATCGGTTTGAAGGTGCGCGTCGCGCCGGTGCGCACCGGCGGCATGACGCCCTACGTGGTCCGCTACATCGAGTACTAAACGAGGAGCTATGCGCCGCAAGCGTTTTCGCCTGATCAACCTGGCCTGGATCACCGCAACGGTGGCCGGGCTGGTGTTGTCTGTCGCCGCTGAAGCCAACGCCGACCCCGGCGGGTGGGATCCCACGCTGCCGGCGCAGATCAGTGCGGGCGCTCCGGGGGATCCGCTTGCGGTGGCTAACGCGTCACTGCAAGCCACCGCTCAGGCCACCCAGACTACGTTCGATCTGGGGAAGCAATTCCTCGGTGGGCTCGGGATCAACATCGGCGGTGACCCGCCCGCCGCCGCTGCCACGCCCAGCAACCCGGGCTCCAAGATTCCGCGGGCGAACGGCCGTCAGGCCATCGAGTACGTGATCCGCCGAATGGGCTCCCAGATGGGTGTGCCGTATTCGTGGGGTGGTGGCTCACTGGACGGGCCCAGTAAGGGTGTCGGCGACGGCGCGAACATCAACGGCTTCGACTGCTCGGGCCTGATGCGGTACGGGTTCGCCGGTGTCGGCGTGCTGATCCCGCGGTTCTCCGGTGACCAGTACAACGCCGGCCGCCACATTCCGCTCGACCAAGCCAGGCGTGGTGACCTCATCTTCTACGGCCCCGGCGGCGGGCAGCACGTCACCATGTACCTGGGCAACGGCCAGATGCTGGAGGCGTCCGGAAGTGCGGCCAAAGTGACCGTGAGCCCGGTTCGTAGGCCCGGTATGGCGCCGTTCCTGACTAGGATCATCGAGTACTGACCCAGGCGTGCTGATCGTAAGGCGACCGGGAGCTGGTGGATTAGAAGTGTCCGCCAGCGAACCGCGACGTCGACGGAATCCGACCGGCCTGGAATAGTTGGACGCGGGCACGTCGCTGCCCCACGACACCGGTCGTGCAGCAGTCGTGTCCGAATGAGCGTTGTCGGCTAGGCCCGAGAAGAGGATGTAATGACAGCAGCAGGTGGGCCGCCCCCGGGCGCCAGCGGTTACCCGGGCCCAGGTGGGCCATCTGGCCCCGGAGCCCATGAGGCCTCGGGAGGTGCCGACGGATTGGCTGCCGACGTGCACACCCTTGAGCGCGCCATATTCGAGGTCAAGCGGATCATCGTGGGCCAGGACCAGCTCGTCGAGCGGATGCTGGTCGGCCTGCTGTCCAAGGGCCACGTGCTGCTCGAAGGTGTTCCCGGCGTCGCCAAGACGCTGGCCGTGGAGACCTTCGCGAAGGTGGTCGGCGGGACCTTCTCGCGCATCCAGTTCACGCCGGACCTGGTGCCGACCGACATCATCGGGACCAGGATCTACCGGCAGGGCAAGGAGGAGTTCGACACCGAACTCGGCCCGGTGGTGGCCAACTTCCTGCTGGCCGACGAGATCAACCGAGCACCGGCGAAGGTGCAGTCGGCGCTGCTCGAGGTGATGGCCGAACGTCAGGTGTCCATCGGCGGCAAGCGATTCCCGCTGCCCAACCCGTTCCTGGTGATGGCGACGCAGAACCCGATCGAACACGAAGGTGTCTACCAGCTGCCCGAGGCGCAGCGCGACCGCTTCCTGTTCAAGATCAACGTCGGCTACCCGTCGCCGGAAGAAGAGCGCGAGATCATCTACCGGATGGGTGTCACTCCACCGCAGCCCAAGCAGATCCTCGCCCCGGGCGACTTGGTGCGGCTGCAAGGCATCGCGGCCAACAGCTTCGTCCACCACGCACTGGTCGACTATGTGGTGCGCGTGGTCTTCGCCACCCGGGTACCCGAGCAGCTCGGGATGAACGACGTCAAGACCTGGATCGCGTTCGGCGCATCGCCGCGTGCCTCGCTCGGAATCATTGCCGCGGCGCGTTCGCTGGCGTTGGTCCGGGGCCGCGACTACGTGATCCCGCAGGACGTCGTCGAAGTCATTCCCGACGTGCTGCGGCACCGGCTGGTGCTCACCTACGACGCGCTTGCCGACGAGATCACGTCGGAGGTCGTCATCAACCGAGTCCTGCAGACGGTTGCCCTACCGCAGGTGAATGCCGTTCCGCAGCAAGGCCATTCGGTGCCTCCAGTGATGCAGGCCGCGACGGCTAGCGGTCGGTGACCGATTCGAAAACGCCGGCGGTCGTGCATCCGCCGTCGATGCTTCGCGGCGAGATCGATGACCCGAAGTTGTCGGCGGCGCTGCGCACGCTCGAACTCACCGTCAAACGCAAGTTGGACGGTGTCCTGCATGGCGATCACCTCGGCCTGATCCCGGGACCGGGCTCCGAGCCGGGGGAATCGCGCCTGTATCAACCCGGTGACGACGTGCGTCGAATGGACTGGGCAGTCACCGCACGTACCACCCACCCGCATGTCCGGCAGATGATCGCCGACCGCGAACTGGAGACCTGGCTGGTCGTCGACGTGTCGGCCAGCCTGGACTTCGGCACCTCCTTCTGTGAGAAACGCGACCTGGCGGTTGCTGCCGCGGCGGCCATCACCTACCTCAACAGCGGTGGCGGCAATCGGCTCGGTGCCCTGGTTGACAACGGCGCCAAGATGACTCGGGTGCCTGCGCGCTCCGGCCGTCAGCACCAGCAGACGCTGCTGCGCACCATCGCGACCATGCCCAAGGCGCCGGTCGGAGTGCGCGGTGACCTGGCGACGGCGATCGACGCGCTGCGCCGGCCGGAGCGCCGTCGCGGAATGGCCGTCATCATCAGCGATTTCCTTGGCCCGATCAACTGGATGCGACCGCTGCGGGCGGTTGCGGCCCGGCACGAGGTGCTGGCGATCGAAGTGCTCGATCCGCGCGATGTCGAGCTGCCCGATATCGGTGATGTGGTGCTGCAGGACGCGGAGTCCGGGGTCACCCGCGAGTTCACCATCGACGCGCAGCTGCGTGACGATTTCGGCAAGGCGGCCGCGGCGCACCGCGCCGATGTGGCCCGCACGATTCGGGGTTGCGGGGCACCGCTTTTGACGCTGCGTACCGACCGCGACTGGATCGGCGACATCGTCCGTTTCGTGGCCTCTCGCCGACGCGGTGCACTGGACGGGCGCACTTGAGACCGGCGGGTACCCATCTCGAGACCGGTGCTCTATGACGTTGCCATTCCTGGGTGCGATGTCGCTGTCCGGCTTCGCCCACGCCTGGTTCTTTCTGTTCTTCGTTGTCGTAGCCGGACTAGCGGTGCTGTACGTGCTGATGCAATTGGCGCGTCACCGGCGGATGCTGCGGTTCGCCAACATGGAGCTGCTGGAAAGCGTCGCCCCCAAGCGGCCCTCCCGGTGGCGGCACGTGCCGGCGATCCTGTTGGTGGCTGCGCTGGTGTTGTTCACCGTCGCGATGGCGGGTCCGACGAATGACGTGCGGATTCCCCGCAATCGCGCGGTGGTGATGCTGGTGATCGATGTGTCGCAGTCGATGCGTTCCACCGATGTCGCGCCCAACCGGATGGCGGCCGCGCAGGAGGCAGCCAAGGAGTTCGCCGGTGAGCTGACGCCCGGGATCAACCTCGGACTGATCGCCTACGCGGGGACCGCGACGGTCTTGGTGTCGCCGACGACAAACCGGGATGCCACCAAAGCCGCGCTGGACAAACTGCAGTTCGCCGACCGCACTGCCACCGGGGAGGGGATCTTCACCGCGTTGCAGGCCATCGCGACGGTCGGCGCGGTGATCGGTGGGGGTGACTCTCCGCCGCCGGCGCGCATCGTGTTGTTCTCCGACGGCAAGGAGACGATGCCGACGAACCCGGACAACCCCAAAGGCGCCTATACCGCCGCGCGCACCGCCAAGGACCAGGGCGTGCCGATCTCGACGATCTCCTTCGGCACTCCGTACGGCTTCGTCGAGATCAACGGCCAGCGCCAGCCGGTGCCCGTCGACGACGAGACGATGAAAAAGGTCGCCCTGCTCTCTGGTGGGAATTCCTACAACGCGGCGAGCCTGGCCGAGCTCAAAGCCGTCTACGCGTCGCTGCAGCAGCAGATCGGCTACGAGACCATCAAGGGCGACGCCAGCGTTGGGTGGCTGCGGCTGGGTGCGTTGGTGCTGGCCCTGGCCGCGCTGGCGGCGCTGCTGATCAACCGCCGGCTGCCGACCTAGCTTCCTTCGGTCGTGATGAGCCGATTGCAGCGCCCGCGTGGCGAGGCGATAGGTTGGCCAGGTGACTGAGGTAGCCACCGAGCTCGCCGCCAACAGCGGCAAACCCGCATTCGTATCCCGTTCGGTCCTGGTGACGGGCGGAAACCGGGGGATCGGTCTGGCGATCGCACAGCGGCTTTCCGCCGATGGCCACAAGGTGGCCGTCACTCATCGCGGCTCCGGGGCGCCCGAGGGGCTGTTCGGCGTCGAGTGTGACGTCACCGACAACGAGGCCGTCGATCGTGCCTTCAAAGAGGTCGAGGAGCACCAGGGTCCGGTCGAGGTGCTGGTGTCCAACGCGGGCGTCTCCGCGGACGCGTTTCTGATCCGAATGACCGAGGAAAGATTCGAGAAGGTCATCGACGCCAACCTCACCGGGGCGTTCCGGGTGGCCCAGCGCGCGTCGCGCAGCATGCAGCGCAAGCGGTTCGGCCGGATGATCTTCGTCGGGTCGGTCTCCGGCAGCTGGGGCATCGGAAACCAGGCCAACTATGCGGCCTCCAAGGCCGGTCTTATCGGCATGGCCCGCTCGATCTCGCGGGAGCTGTCCAAGGCCGGGGTCACCGCGAATGTGGTGGCGCCGGGCTACATCGACACCGAGATGACCCGCGCGCTGGATGAGCGTATCCAGGCCGGGGCACTGGAGTTCATCCCGGCGAAACGGGTTGGCACCGCCGAGGAGGTCGCCGGGGTGGTCAGCTTCCTGGCGTCCGAGGATGCCAGCTACATCGCCGGTGCGGTCATCCCGGTCGATGGCGGTATGGGTATGGGGCACTGAGGAGTTAAGGACGGATATGGGACTGCTCGAAGGTAAACGGATCCTGGTCAGCGGGATCATCACCGACTCGTCGATCGCGTTTCACATCGCCAGGGTGGCCCAGGAGGAGGGCGCCGAGCTGGTGCTGACCGGGTTCGACCGGCTGCGGCTGATTCAGCGGATCGCCGACCGGCTGCCCGGCAAGGCGCCGCTGCTGGAACTCAACGTGCAGGACGAGAAGCACCTCGCGACCCTGGCCGAAAGGGTGACCGAGGCGATCGGTGAGGGCAACAAGCTCGACGGCGTGGTGCACTCGATCGGCTTCATGCCGCAGACCGGAATGGGCATCAACCCGTTCTTCGACGCGCCCTATGAGGACGTCTCCAAGGGCATCCACATCTCGGCCTACTCGTATGCCTCGCTGGCCAAAGCCTTGCTGCCGATCATGAATCCGGGTGGTTCGATCGTCGGGATGGACTTCGACCCAACCCGGGCGATGCCCGCCTACAACTGGATGACGGTCGCCAAGAGTGCGCTGGAGTCGGTCAACCGGTTCGTCGCGCGCGAGGCCGGAAAGTTCGGTGTCCGTTCCAATCTCGTTGCCGCGGGACCGATTCGGACGCTGGCGATGAGCGCGATCGTCGGCGGTGCGCTTGGTGACGAGGCCGGCGCCCAGATTCAGTTGCTCGAGGAGGGCTGGGACCAACGGGCGCCGCTCGGCTGGAACATGAAGGACGCCACGCCGGTCGCCAGGACGGTGTGTGCGCTGCTCTCCGAGTGGCTGCCCGCGACCACCGGCAGCATCATCTACGCCGACGGCGGCGCCAGCACTCAATTGCTTTAGACAGCAATGGATTTTGACGCGGTCCTGCTGCTGTCCTTCGGTGGACCGGAGGGCCCTGAGCAAGTGCGGCCGTTCCTGGAGAACGTCACCCGTGGCCGCAATGTGCCGCCGCAGCGCCTTGACGACGTCGCCGAGCACTACCAGCATTTCGGTGGTGTCTCACCGATCAACGGCATCAACCGCGCGTTGATCGCCCAACTAGAGGCGACCCAGAACCTGCCCGTGTACTTCGGCAACCGTAACTGGGATCCTTATGTTGAAGAAACCGTTAACACGATGCGGGACAATGGCATTCGTCGTGCAGTGGTGTTCACCACGTCGGCCTGGAGCGGCTATTCCAGCTGCACCCAGTACGTCGAGGACATCGCCCGGGCGCGCAACGCGGCCGGTCGGAATGCGCCCGAGCTGATCAAGCTACGGACCTACTTCGATCATCCGCTGTTCGTCGAGATGTTCGCCGAGGGCATCGCGGCGGCCGCCGCCACTGTTGCTGCCGACGCCCGGCTGGTGTTTACCGCACATTCGATTCCGGAGGCCGCCGACCGCCGGTGCGGCCCGCAGCTCTACAGCCGCCAAGTCGCTTACGCCACAAGGCTGGTCGCGGCGGCCGCTGGATACACCGATTACGACCTGGCCTGGCAGTCGCGATCCGGCCCGCCGCAAGTGCCATGGCTGCAGCCCGACGTTGATGGCCACCTGAGGAGCCTGGCGGCCGCGGGCACCGAAGCCGTGATCGTCTGTCCCATCGGCTTTGTCGCCGATCACATCGAGGTGGTGTGGGATCTCGACAACGAGTTGCGCTCCATTGCCGAGGCGCAGGGGATAGCATTCGCACGGGCCGCGACGCCCAACGATGATCGGCGGTTCGCCCGGCTGGCCGCGGATTTGATCGACGAACTGCGCTTGGGCCGCCCGCCCGCGCGGGTATCTGGTCGGGATCCGGTACCGGGTTGCTTGGCCAGCGTCAACGGTGCGGCGTGCCGTCCGCCGCATTGCGCGGCGGCTTGTGACGGCTAGTCGTTCCAGGCCGAGTTCAGGATGGCGCTGACCGCTGCCATCCGCGCCGAGCGCACCACGCCGTTGAGGGGTCGCAGTGCCTCGCTGGCGATTTGAGCCTGAGACGACGATTGCGTTCCGGCCGGCTCGGGCCCGGCCACCACGCGGGCCCCGAAGTGGTCGGCGTCGGGCAATCGGCTCAGCCCGGCGCTGACGGCGATGATGGCGTCAACGTGTGCGGCGTTCTCCAGCACCCGCAGCGCGCGGGTCGGAGCGTGGTCGGGGACCCGGTGCTGCCGTGTGGATTCCAGTAACTGCTCGACAAGTCCCCGTGGATCGTCAACGTCGGCTGCGGATTCCAGCCCGATGGTGCCGAGTGCATCGGCGGCCGAGCGCACCGCCGACCGCAACGCGTATTCGGCGTCGCCGAGTTCATGGTGCTCGAGCACCGGCATGCCGGGAAGCGAGTACACGATCCAGGACAGTGCACACAGTTCTGCGTCATCGGCCTCGTCGTCGGTTTCTTCGCCGGCGTAGGAGAATTCCGGCACCAACCCGACCGCTGTGCCGGGGTCGTCCGGGTTGTTGATGATCACCGCCTCGCCCGCGGCTATGGCGTCGCTCTGGAACTGCGTTCCGGGCGCCAGTCCGCGCACATCGCCGGGTACCGGCAAAACCACGTTGATCGTCCCGGACAACCGACACGGCATACCCGGGGCGGCAGGCACCGCCGGCCGGCCGACCGCGGCGCGCAGCGTCTGCAACAACGAGACCGTCCCGGCGTCGTGCACGTCGGGCCAGGGGAGTCCGGTGTGTCCTGCGGCGACAGCATCATACGCGGTGACCGATTGCTTTGGGGCCCAGAGAGATAACGCGTCCAGGACGTCGTCGGGCGCGGCTTTACCCGCGAGCCAGGCATTGGCCCACAGGGACAGTGAAACACTGGGACACCACATGACCACGCAGTGTAGTTGTTTGGTCCGGCAAAGGCGGATCACGCGTATTCTGACCGCATGCAGATCGCGCTGAGCTGGCTAATCTTCGCACTGGCTCTCGCCGGTGCCGAGGTGCTGACGGGCGATATGTTCTTGTTGATGCTAGGCGGGGGCGCGCTGGCCGCTTCGGTCACCGCTTGGCTGACGGATTGGCCGATCTTGGGCGACGGGGCGGTGTTCCTGGTCGTCTCGGTTCTGTTGGTGCTGCTGGTTCGGCCTGCGCTACGGCAGCGGTTGACGCCGGCCCGGGGGTTGCCGACAGGAATCGAGGCGCTGAAGGGCAAAAGCGCAGTGGTGCTTGATCGGGTTGCCCGCGACGCGGGCCAAGTGAAGCTCGACGGCCAAATCTGGACGGCGCGGCCCTACAACGACGACGACATCTACGAACCGGGCGAGTCGGTGACCGTCATGCACATTGACGGCGCCACGGCGGTGGTATTCAGACACGGCTAGCCGATCGACAAAGACGCTGCGAAAGACGCTGCGAAAGACGCTGCGAGAGAAAGGAACTCCGGTGCAAGGTGCGGTTGCTGGATTGGTGCTGCTCGTCGTCCTAGTGATATTCGCCATCGTCGTGGTGGCCAAGTCGGTTGCGCTGATCCCGCAGGCCGAAGCCGCGGTGATCGAGCGGCTGGGCCGGTACAGTCGCACGGTCAGCGGGCAGCTGACCCTGCTGGTGCCGTTCATCGACCGCATCCGGGCGCGGATAGACCTGCGCGAGCGGGTGGTGTCGTTTCCACCGCAGCCGGTGATCACCGAAGACAACCTGACCCTCAACATCGACACCGTGGTCTATTTCCAGGTGACCGTGCCACAGGCGGCCGTCTATGAAATCAGCAACTACATCGTCGGCGTTGAACAGCTCACCACGACGACGCTGCGCAACGTGGTGGGCGGCATGACGCTGGAGCAGACGCTGACCTCTCGCGACAAGATCAACGCCCAGTTGCGCGGTGTGCTCGACGAGGCGACCGGCCGCTGGGGACTGCGGGTGGCGCGGGTGGAGCTGCGCAGCATCGACCCGCCGCCGTCGATTCAGGCCTCGATGGAAAAGCAGATGAAGGCCGACCGGGAGAAGCGGGCGATGATCCTGACTGCCGAAGGGAACCGGCAGGCCGCGATTACCGAGGCCGAAGGTGCCAAGCAAGCACAGATCCTGGCCGCTGAGGGCGCCAAGCAGGCCGCGATCCTGTCCGCCGAGGCCGGCCGGCAGTCTCAGATGCTGCGCGCTCAGGGTGAGCGCGCCGCGGCCTACATGCGGGCGCAGGGGCAGGCCAAGGCAATCGAGAAGACGTTCGCCGCGATCAAGGCCGGCCGGCCCACCCCGGAGATGCTGGCCTACCAGTATTTGCAGACCCTGCCGGAGATGGCGCGCGGCGATGCCAACAAGGTCTGGGTGGTGCCCAGCGACTTCAACGCGGCGTTGCAGGGTTTCGCCAAGCAGCTGGGCACTCCGGGCCAGGACGGCGTGTTCCGATTCGAGCCATCGCCGGTCGACAACACCCCGCCGCCGGAGCACGACG
>Ga0208987_1000016_pt1 | contig 42747 bp, 39 predicted proteins | sample MedBloCARef_O2_FD_187845 | JGI IMG/M metagenome (GOLD analysis project Ga0208987, IMG submission 187845) | Forest soil microbial communities from El Dorado National Forest, California, USA - Mediterranean Blodgett CA Ref_O2 (SPAdes) (version 2) | ecosystem: Environmental > Terrestrial > Soil >... | reverse complement strand
TTGGAGTGCTCGATCGCCAACCGCATCGCCGCGTCGATGACGCTCTGGTCAACACTCATCCGCGTAGATGCGGCGATGCGGCCCCGGCCTGACGTCGCAATGCCTCGATCGCGGCCTCCGGGTCCTGCGCGCCGTAGACGGCCGACCCGGCGACAAAGCAGTCGACACCCGCTTCGGCGGCCTGCTCGATGGTGTCTGCGTTGATGCCCCCGTCGATTTCGACCAGGATCGTCAGCTCCCCCGCGTCGACCAATTTGCGGGCGGTCCGCACTTTTGACAGCACCTCGGGGATGAAGCTTTGGCCGCCGAAGCCCGGCTCCACCGACATGATCAGCAGCGTGTCGAAGTACGGCAGGATTTCCAGATACGGCTCCAACGGCGTCTTCGGCTTCACGCTGATCCCGGCCTTGGAGCCGGCGGCGCGGATGTCCCGGGCGACTCCGATCGGATTCTCGGTGGCCTCGGCGTGGAAGGTGACGTTGTAGGCGCCGGCTTCGGCGTACGGAGGTGCCCATCGGTCGGGATTGTCGATCATCAGATGGCAATCCATCGGGATGCGGGTGGCAGCCAGCAAGCTCTCCACGACCGGCAGTCCGATTGTCAGGTTCGGCACGAAATGCCCGTCCATCACGTCGACGTGCAGCCAGTCGGCGCCGGTCACGGCGGCTGCTTCGTCGGCGAGCCGGGCGAAATCGGCCGCCAGAATCGATGGCGCAATTAAAGGTCCGGTGCTGCCAGGCATGTGCGACAGCGTACTGAGGCCCGCCGTCAGGCGCTCACGTCAGGCGGCGCAGCACGGCCGTGGCCGGGTCCTTTGGGTCGCAGCCGCGCTACTCCGCTACCCGCAGCGCGGCCGCAAACATGGCGTCGGTGCCGTGCCGGTGTGGCCAAAGCTGCACGTACGGTCCGTCACCCAGAATGGCGGGCTCGAACAGCGGTCGGGTATCCAACGCGGACACCGGATGACGGCGCAGCGCGTCGGCGACCACTCCCACTGTTTCGGCCAGGTGCGGTGAGCAGGTCGCGTAGAGCACCACGCCGCCCGGCCGAGTCAGCGCGATCGCGGCGGCCAGCAGCTCACGCTGCAACTTGGCCAGCGTCGACACGTCGGACGGCTGCCGCCGCCACCGCGCCTCGGGCCGTCGCCGCAGGGCGCCCAGTCCGGTGCAGGGCGCATCGACGAGCACTCGGTCGAAGATCGGCCCCAGGCCGGTGTCACGGCCGTCCACCCGCAGCACCTCGACGTCCAGCCCGCGGGTGTTCTCGACCACCAGATCCGCGCGCGCCGGCGCCGGCTCGATGGCGGTGACCCGTGCCCCGGATTCCACGCCGAGCGCGGCCAGCAGCGCTGTCTTGCCGCCCGGCCCCGCGCACAGGTCCAACCACCGTCCGCTATCGCCGTCGACCGGTGCCAGGGTCAATGCCCGGGCCACCAACTGGCTGCCTTCGTCCTGGACCAAAGCCTGGCCGTCGCGCACGGCAGCGAGCCGTCCGGGGTCGCCGCCGGGCAGGTACACCGCGTAGGGCGAGTATCGGCCGACGGTGCCGCCGACCGTGTCGGCCAGCTCCCCGGCGGTCAGCACTCCCGGCCGCGCGGCCAAATGCACTTGTGGCCGTTCGTCGTCGCTGGCCAGCGCAGCATCGAGTTCTCCGGCATCCGCGCCCAGCCCGTCGGCGAAAGCCTGGGCGATCCAGCGGGGGTGGGCATGGGTGAAGGCGGCGTGTCCGATCGGATCGGAGGACCGGTCGGGCGCCAGCTCGTCGACCCAGGATTTCTCGTCGCGCATGGAGATGGTGCGCAACACACCGTTGACGAAACCGGCTCGGGCCGAGTCGAATTCGAGGCCCGCCTGCTCGACCGTGGTAGACACCGCGGCGTGCGCGTCGACGCGGGTGCGCAGCAGTTGGTAGGTGCCCAGACGGAGCAAGTCCAGCAGTACCGGATCGATCGCATCCGGGGGGCGTTCGGCCGCGGCGCCGATGACCGCGTCGAGCAGACCCCGGGTTCGGCAGGTGCCGTAGGTCAGCTCGGTGGCGAACGCGGCGTCGCGGCCGCTGATACCGCGCTCACGCAGCAGCGCTGGCAAGGCCAGGTTCGCGTAGGCATCGCGATCGCTGACGGCGCGCAGCACCTGGAAGGCGGCCGCGCGGGCCGGGTCGAGCGGCAGGCGCCGTCTTGACTGGGCAGGTCGACGCTGTTTCGGGTCCCTACTCATGAGGCCCGTGCGGTGTTGTCGAGCCGGGCACCGCGCGCCCAGTCAATCGCGTTCATCAGTTTCCTCCCGGGCGGCTGAAGCTGGCCCAGCCGCACCGGATCCGAGCCGGTGCCAATCCATACGTTTTTGCGGTCCACCTGAATTGCGCCGGGCGACAAGGGTTCTGCGGCGTCGCCGTCGACGCGCACCGGACCGAGTTTGACTCGCAGCTCACCGATCTGCGTCCACGCACCCGGATTGGGCGTGACGGCGCGGATACGACGCTCCACCACCTGCGCCGGCAGATCCCAGCGCACCCGCGCCTCGTCGACGGTGATCTTTGGCGCGATGCTGACCCCTTCGACCGGCTGCGGTCGCGGTGTCAGCGTTGCGTCGGCGATACCGTCCAGCGTGGTCGACAGCAGCGCCGCGCCCGAAACAGCCAGTCGTTCAAGCAGATCGCCGGAGGTATCGGCCGGCCGGATCGTTTCGGTGACGATGCCGTACACCGGTCCCGAGTCCAGGCTCGGCTCGATCTGGAACGTCGTCGCCCCGGTGATGCTGTCCCCCGCGGCGATGGCGGCCTGCACCGGCGCGGCGCCCCGCCAGGCGGGCAGCAGCGAGAAGTGCAGGTTGATCCAGCCGCGTGGGGGCACCGCGAGCAGCTCGTCGCGCAGCAGCGCGCCATAGGCCACCACGGCGCAGCACTCCGGCGCGAACTCAGCCAGCTCGGCGACGAACTCCGCCGAGTTCGGCCGCGACGGCCGCAACACCGGGATGCCGTGGTCGAGCGCCTCCCGGGCCACCGGTGACGGTTCGGGCTTGCCGCGCCGCCCGGCAGCGGCATCGGGCCGGGTCAGCACGGCGACCACCTCATGCCGAGGCGACTCGATGAGCTGACGCAAAGAGGGCAGCGCGGGCTCGGGGGTACCGGCGAAGACAAGACGCACCGGCTCAGTCTAGGAAGCCACCGACCCCGCTCGACACGCCGCTGCCCGAACATAGTCGACATGTACTATTACTAATGCATACTGTTTCTTGTGGGTACCAACAAGGCCTGCTGACGACAACGAGGTCGAGTGCGCAGCCGTTACCTCTCGAGGAGGTCTGATGACTCTCGACTCCACCATCCACGCTGACCACAAACTGGCGGCCATCCACCGTGGCATTTGGGCATTGGGCGACTATGCCCTGATGGCCGAGGAGGTGATGGCCCCATTGGGCCCAATCCTGGTCTCGGCCACCGGCATTGGACCCGGCGTTCGAGTTCTCGACGTCGCCGCCGGCTCGGGCAACATCTCGCTGCCGGCCGCGATGACCGGCGCGGACGTCGTGTCCACCGACCTCACCCCGGAGCTGCTGCAGCGGTCCAAAGTGCGGGCCGCGGCACAGGGTTTGACGTTGGACTATCGCGAAGCCAATGCGCACGAGCTGCCGTTCGGCAACGGCGAGTTCGACGTGGTGATGTCGGCGATCGGTGTGCAGTTCGCCCCAGATCATCAGCGCGCGGCCAACGAGCTGGTCCGGGTCTGCCGTCCCGGCGGGACGATCGGGGTGATCAGCTGGACTCGGGAAGGATTCTTCGGGCGGATGCTGGCCACGATCCGGCCATATCGGCCCAGCCTGTCGCAGGCTGTACCGCCGGCCGTGCTGTGGGGCCGCGAAGGCTACGCCGCCAAGCTGCTGGGCAATCGAGTCCGCGTCACCACGGAGCGAGGCCTGTTGCGTGTCGAGCGATTCGATCGCGCCGAGGCCGTGCACAAGTACTTCAAGAACCACTACGGCCCGACCATCGAGGCTTACGCGAACATTGGCCACAATCGCGTGCTGTCCGCCGAACTCGATGCCCAACTTGTCGAGCTCGCCCAGGAGTACCTGGCCGACGGCGTCATGGGCTGGGAGTACTTGCTGCTCACCGCCGAAAAGCGTTGAGCCCGTCCCGTGCCGGGCACCCCGCGGGCCCGGCACGGACGACGACCGTGACTTACACGTCGACGTCGAGCCCTGCGTCGGGTTCACCACCGGCAGCGGTGAACGACGTCAGGGCCCGCACCATCCCGTGGCGGTCTGCCGCCGGCATCTTTTCCACGATGGCCGCGATTTCGGCGCGCCGGTGGGCGGTGACGCGGCGAACGACCTCGCGGCCGCGCTTGGTCAGTGCGGCGAGCAGTTCGCGCCGCGAAGTGGGGTGCGGTAGCCGGTCGATCAGCCCGGAGGCCACCAGGCGGTCAACCATGCGGCCGGTCGCCGACGGTTGCACGCCCAGCTGACCGGCCAGCGTCGCCAAGTTGATCGGACCGCGATTCGACAGAATCACCAGGGTACGGAACTGCGCGGTGGTGATGGTCTCGTCGACCTGCGCGATTGAGCGAGCCGAGATGCCGACCAGCAACCGGGACGCCGTTAACAAGGCATCGGTGATGACATCCAGTGACTCGTTGACGTCCGTCGCGTTTTCCGCTGGCATCCAAGCCTTCCTCTCCCGGATCGTTGCCCGGGCGAATCGGTGATTGTTTCTCATGCATACTATCGCTCGCGGCCGCGATGTGTCGCGGTGAGCGGCAAGATTCGCTGCGCGCGAGCCTAGGCCACAAGTTATAGGGTCGTCAGCAAACGCGAGAAGCGACATCGCGCCGCAACCGCAAGGTGCATCGCCTTGAGAGGCAAGACCACGACACCGCGGCGATGTGGCCCAGGCAGGACGGCGAATGGCGGTGGGTCCGCCACGCGGACTTCTATATCGCCGCGGCTGGGTTCGCGAATGGCCGCCTTCGCCGCCGCTGTCGGGTTGGCACTCTCGGCGACGGTCGTCGCGCTTCCAGCGGTGGCCGCGGCCGACAGCAGGACGCAAACCTACGACATCTGGAATTTGACCAGCACCGCTCTCAATATCACCGGCTACGAGAACGCCAGGGACTACAACAAGGTGCCGGCGGACAAGCTCCCGCAGGCCAAGGTCATTCCGCTGGGCAAGAACTTCCAAATAACGATCGCGATAGGCCAAGGGGTGATCACCAACTTCGCGGGCAGCCAGCCGGCCCAGCAGGGAGGTACGCAGACGTGGCAGGTCTCGACGCTCCTCGAAGATATGGATTCCATTCCCGTCCCGCTAGTCCATCTGATCTGCATTCCCGGCGACACCCGGATTGCCGCATGCGGTGTCACCAGCGGCAACAACGTCCGAGCGCTGGCCGATGCGCCGGCACGACCATCAATGTCCCCGCCTCCGATACGAACAAGCAGGCTGAGCTGAGGTCGGCGTTCTGCGACCATCCCTATCGCCAGACTCTGCAGATCCAGTGCAAGGACTTCGCCGGCTCCAAGCTCGTCATCGCGGGGAACACGACCTGGACCTGGCCGGCCGGTAGATGAAAAACACGGCCGTGCAACAGAATTGAACGTGCGACGAGATCGCTCTAGCCGATGTGCAGCGGGTCGATCTGCACCCGCACTGGCTCGTGAGATTGCCGAGCGCTGAGCACGCCGACGCCGCGGCGCAGGCTTGACGCCAGCGCTAGGCCCTGCTCCCGCGGCACCCGCACCAACATCCGGATCACCGGCACTCCGGCCGGGGTACCGGCCGGCCGGCGCACGCCCGGCGGCAGGTCGACCGGGCCGAGCCGCTCGGCGCCGTCGGGCAGGTCGGCCGCGTCGAGCAATGCCGCAACCGCCTCGGCGCTGCCGTCGATGGCCGCCATGTGCACACAGGGCGGCAACCCGACCTCGGCGCGAGCCGTCAGATCGGCCTCCGCATGGCCGACGGGATCCCAGCGGATCAGGGATTGCACTGTGGGAATGGATGATTCGGCGATCACCGTCACCACACCGCCGTCGCCGCGAGCGCGCACCAACGCGGCAGCGGTCATCCAGCGCCACAACGCGTCCTCTGCTGCGCGCAGATCTTGGCGCCCCAGCAGCGCCCAGGTATCCAGCAGCAGCGCCGCCCCATACCCGCCCGCGGCGCGGGGTTCGGCCCCCGGGGTGGCGACGACCAGGGCCGGGCGGGCGTCGACCTCCGTCACGATGGCCTCGCCCGCCGAGGTGATGACCGGTGTATCGGCGAACGCGCGGCCGAGTTCTTCGGCGGTGCGCCGCGCACCGACGACCACGGCGCGCACCGTATCCGATCCGCACCGCGTGCACTTCAGCATCGGCTCGCCGCGGCCGCACCACCGGCAGACCGCGCCAGGCCCGGCGTTGTCCTGCAACGACAATGGGCCGGTGCAGTGCCGGCACCGGGCGATGGTGCGGCAGCGCCCGCAAGCGAGCGAGGGGATATAGCCGCGCCGCGGCACCTGCACGAGCACCGGCGCGCCCGCCTCAAGCGACGCGCGGGCCGCGCGCAGTGCGATCGACGGAATGCGCGCGGTGCGGGCCGCCGGGTCGCGTTCGTCGGCGTAACCGCCGTCGTCGAGAGCGACCACCCGCGGGGTGCGGGCGCGCACCACCGAGCGGGTGGCGACGATGTCATGAGCCCACCCACTGTGCACCAGCGCCTGGGCTTCGGCGGTCCGGGCGTGACCGCCGATCAGCGCCGCGCACCGAGCTTGATGCGCCCGCAGCATCGCGACCTCGCGGGCATGCGGGTAGGGCGACCGCGGTTCGGCCAGGCTGTCGTCGGCATCGGCCCACACCATGACCAGGCCCAGGTCGTTCACCGGCGCGAACACCGTGCTGCGGGTGCCGATCACCAGCCGCGCCCTGCCGCGCAGCGCCGCCAGCCAGCGGCGGTAGCGTGCGGCCGGCCCCAGTCCGGCCGACAGCGCCACCACGCTGTCCTCGTCGATAAGAACGGTTGCGGCCTGCCACAGCGTGTCCAGGTCGCGTTGATCGGGCACGATGGCCAGCGCCGCGCGTCCGGCGCGGACGGTTTGCGCGGCGGCCTCGGCGAAGCGCTGCGCCCACAACTCCCCCGGCAGCGCCTGCCACACCGCGCGCGCGGCCCGCGACTCAGCCAGGGCGGTCAAGAACTGCCCGCCGCTGCCGTAGAGCTCCCAACCCGACGGGTCGACGGGCCCGGGCAAAACAAGACCTGTCGGCGCGGTCGTGGGCTCGCGCTCCACCCTGGCATGCCGGGCCGGCACCGCCAGTCGCAAAACGTCCGGCCGGGTCCCCGCGTAGCGCGCGGCCACGGCGTCGACGAGTCGCCGGATCTCCGGCGTGAGTACCGGTTCCGCGGACACCACGCGATCCAGCCAGCCCAGCTTGCCGGCGTGATCGGTGTCGTTGCGGCGCTCCAGGACAAAACCGTCGACCAGCCGGCCGTGGAAGCGCACCCGCACCCGCACCCCGGGCTGGGCATCGTCGGACTGCTCGGCCGACACCAGGTAGTCGAACTCGCGATCCAGATGCGGCACCGACAGCATCGGCAGCACCCGAGCGATCGGTTCGACTTCGACAGGCGTGCGCCCCGTAGTGGTCACGACGCCCTCGCACCACGAACAACATTGCTAGTCAACATGTTTACCGCCGGCACTACCGTAACGGCGACCACCGACATTCAGGCCGCAGCGGGCTCGGTGTCGTCGTCGGACGCCTCACCAACTGATCGTCCGAAGAAAAACCCCGCCGTGATCAGGATCTGGGCCAACGCGTAGAACCACCAGATCGGCACCGCCAATGCCTCGTTGCCCAGGATGAACCGGCCGATGGCGATCATCGTGTCCGACGCCGCGAAGCACACCGCCCCCGCGGCCGCCCAGATCGTGGGCAGCCGCGCCAGCAGCGCCGTGCACACCATGATGGTCAGCACACCGAGGTAGGCCGTCACTGGAATCGTCAGCTTGTCACGGCCCAGATGGGGCCAAAACCACACCAGCAACCCCGAAGACGCCACGCACATCAGCACCGCGGCCACCACGCGCGCCCGCGGGACCGCCCCCTTCGCCGCCAACGGAAGCAGCGCGGCAACGAAACACACATGCGCCACCAGAAATGCGCCGAGCCCCAACACGAATGACTGCGGCCACCACGGGATGGCCAGCAGCCAGTCCCCGGCGGCCGAGAACAGCAGCGCGGGCATCAGCCAGCGCCGCTCGCGGACGACGGGGTGCGCCACCGCGGCGACGGTCAGCAACAGTGCCATCGACGCCTTGAACGGCGGCTGCAGGATCCAGTGCCCGGTCAGCTCGACGCCCGGCGGTGAGCGCAGCGCGATCACGGTCAAGTAGATGCCGTAGGCCAGGCCCGCCCAGCCGGCTGCCACCCAGCCCCCGGACATCAGGCGGGGTGCGTACGGTATTTGCATGCCCAGCTCCGACGAAGTAGCCGATGACGAGCGCGCGATCGACCCCATCCTGGTGAAGGTACTCGATGCGGTTCCGTTCCGGCTATCCACCGACGACGGCATCGACGCTGCGCGCCAGCGGTTTCGCGATCTGCCGCGTCGGCCGCTACATCCCGAGCTGCGCGTCGAGGACCGCGACGTCCCAGCACCGGCCGGTACGGTGGCGATCCGAATCTATTGGCCACCAACCGGTTCCGAAGGCGGTGAGCTTTTGCCCGTCGTGGTGTTTTTCCACGGTGGCGGCTTCGTCATCGGCGACCTCGACAGCTACGACGGCACCTGCCGCCAGCATGCGGTAGGTGCCGATGCGATCGTGGTATCGGTCGACTACCGGTTGGCTCCCGAACACCCGTATCCCGCTGCCGTGGAAGACGCTTGGGCCGCAACGCTGTGGGTTGCCGAGCACGCTGCCGAGATCGGCGCCGACCCGACCCGGATGGCCGTCGCCGGGGATTCGGCGGGCGGCAACATCGCCGCGGTGATGGCGCAACAGGCGCGCGATAAAGCCGGTCCTGGCCTGGTTTTTCAGCTGTTGTGGTATCCGTCCGTGCTGTGGGATTCCTCGCTGCCGTCGTTCACCGAAAACGCGACCGCACCGATCCTGGACTCCAAGTCCATCGCCCAGTTCTCTCGTTGGTACGCAGGCGAAGTCGACCTGTCCGACCCACCACCGGGAATGGCGCCTGGGCGGGCGAAGAACCTGGCCGGCCTGCCTGCGGCGTACATCGGCGTGGCAGGCCACGACCCGCTGCGCGACGACGGCATCCGGTACGGCGAGTTGCTGGCCGCCGCCGGCTCGCCCGTAGAGGTGCATAACGCGACGACGATGGTGCACGGTTACCTCGGCTACGCCGGGATAGTGCCCGCCGCGACCGCCGGCATGGACCGGGGGCTCGCGGCGCTTCGCAATGCGCTGTACGGGTAAACACCAGGCGTACGGTGGACGAATGATTGAGCCTCCCCTGGCCCGACCAGGCATCGATCCGACGTTCAAGGCCTTGCTGGACGCGTTCACGATGACGTTCAACGCCGACGACGGCGTCGAACTGGCCCGCGCCAGGCTGAGCCAGCTCAAGGTGCCCGAAGAAATGCTTCCCAAGCTGCGCATCGAAAACCGAACGATCGCCCATGGCGACCTCACCGACATTCCGGTTCGGATCTACTGGCCACCCGACAGCGAGACTCCCCCGCCGGTCGTTGTCTTCTTCCACGGCGGCGGTTTCGCCCTGGGCGACTTGGACACCCACGACCCCGTCGCTCGCATGCACGTACTCGGTGCAGAGGCCATCGTGGTGTCCGTCGACTACCGGCTGGCCCCCGAACACCCGTTCCCGGCCGGGGTCAACGACAGCTGGGCTGCGTTGCAGTGGGTGGGCGAGCATGCCGCCGAACTGGGCGGCGACCCGACCCGGATCGCCGTCGCCGGTGACTCCGCGGGCGGCAACCTCGCGGCGGTCACGGCGTTGCTGGCCCGCGACAACGGCGGGCCGAGGCTGGCATTTCAGCTGCTCTGGTACCCCGTCGCCACCGCCGACCTATCGCTGCCCTCGCACACCGAAAACGCCACCGCGCCAGTGCTGGACCGTGAGGTCATCGAAGCATTCCTGGCCTGGTATCTGCCCGGAGTCGACCTCGACGTCGACCCGAAGACGTTGCCCGTCACCTTCGCCCCGGCCAATGCCGCCGACCTGTCGGGCTTGCCGCCTGCCTATATCGGGACCGCGGAACACGATCCGCTGCGCGATGACGGGGCGCGCTACGCCGAACTGCTCAGCGCCGCGGGAGTGCCTGTCGAGCTGAGCAATGAGCCCACCATGGTGCACGGCTATGCCAGCTTTGCCATGGTGATCCCGGCTGCGGCCGAGGCGACCGAGCGGGGCCTTCGGGCGCTGCGCAAGGCGCTGCACCCGTAACCAGGCGCTGCCGTCGCTGGGATACTGTTCCCGACGGACGGAAAGGGGCCTGGCGTGTCGAAGGAGTTTTCGTCTCTCGACGAGTCACTTCGGGAGTTCATCGAGCAGCAGGCCATGTTCTTCGTCGCCACCGCACCATCCGAGGGCGGACGAATCAACCTTTCCCCCAAGGGGTATCAGGACACGTTCGCGGTGCTCGACGATCACACCGTGGCCTATCTCGATCTGTTCGGAAGCGGCGCCGAGACTATCGCGCACCTGCGCGACAACGGCCGCATCACCGTCATGTTCTGCTCGTTCAGCCGCAATTCCCGAATCTTGCGGCTGTTCGGCACCGGCCGGGTGGTTCGTCCGGATGACAACGAATTCGCTTCTCTGGCAGCATATTTCGGCGACGAGCACGCCGGAACCCGGGCGGTCATCGTCATCGATGTGCAGCGAATCGCCGACGCCTGCGGATACGCGGTGCCCTACTACGAGCTCGTCGACGAACGCCCGGTGCTCGACAAGGCACACGCCAAGGCGACGGACGAGAAGTGGGCCGGCGCCGTTGAGCGCAACCGGCGCAGCATCGACGGCCTGCCCGCGCTGGATCCCGATCACCCGCCGCCGCCCAAAACCGAAGGCGCAGAGGTGCCGAACGGCTAGATAGCGCGCTTGAGGTCGTCGACCTTGTCGAGGCGTTCCCACGGCAGGTCGATGTCGGTGCGGCCGAAGTGCCCGTAGGCCGCGGTCTGCGCATAGATCGGCCGCAGCAGGTCCAGGTCGCGGATGATCGCGCCGGGGCGCAGGTCGAAGACCTCGGGCACGATCTTCTCGATCTTGACCGGGTCGACCGTCGCGGTGCCGAAGGTCTCGATGAACAGTCCGACCGGGGCGGCCTTGCCGATCGCGTAGGCCACCTGGACCTCGACCCGCTCCGCCAGCCCGGCGGCGACGATGTTTTTGGCCACCCAGCGCATCGCGTAGGCCGCTGAGCGGTCCACCTTGGACGGATCCTTGCCGGAGAAGGCGCCGCCACCGTGACGGGCCCAGCCGCCGTAGGTGTCGACGATGATCTTGCGGCCGGTCAGCCCGGCGTCACCCATCGGGCCGCCCAGGACGAACTTGCCGGTGGGGTTGACCAGCACCCGGGTCGACGACGCGTCCAGGGTGTCGTGCGCCAATTCCTCGAGCACGGTCTTGAGCACGTGCTGGCGGATGTCGGGATCCAGCGTTTTTTCCAGATCGATACCGTCGGCGTGCTGGGTGGAGACGACCACGGTGTCCAGCCGGACCGGGACGTTGTCCTCGTAGGCGATGGTGACCTGGGTCTTGCCGTCCGGACGCAGGTAGGGCAGCGTGCCGTTCTTGCGGACCTCGGTCAGCTTCCGCGACAGCCGGTGGGCCAGCGCGATGGGCAGCGGCATCCGCTCCGGGGTGTCGTTGATGGCGTAGCCGAACATCAGGCCCTGGTCGCCGGCGCCCTGGGCGTCCAGCGGATCGGCAGCGCCCTCCACGCGGTGCTCGTGGGCGGTGTCGACGCCCTGGGCGATATCGGGTGACTGTGCCCCGATGCCGATATTCACCCCACACGATGCCCCGTCAAAGCCCTTTTCCGACGAGTCGTAGCCGATGTCCAGGATGCGTGCGCGCACCGTGTTGGTGATGTCGGCGAATGCCTCCTTGGCGTTCGTCGTCACCTCTCCCACCACGTGCACCTGCCCGGTGGTCACCAGGGTCTCGACCGCGACGCGGGAGTGGGGGTCGTCCGCCAGAAGCGCGTCGAGGACTGAGTCGCTGATCGCATCACAGATCTTGTCGGGATGTCCCTCGGTCACCGACTCACTGGTAAACAGCCGACCCGTCTCGCTCACTCTTGTCATCCTTCCGGTCGTCTCGACTAAATGTTAGTTAGACAAATTATTTTAAACGCATCCGGCGTCGCCCGGCTCAGCCGGGCGCACCCCATGTATCTAACAGCCTGCCGCTGGGGCCATCGGTCGGGACCCTATCCGCCGTCGCCGCTCAGGAACGTCACAATCGCGTCCACGATGCGGCTGGCCATCAACGTCTTGGAGCCGGGCTGCAGCGCCGACTCGGTGCCGTCTGACGCCAACAACCAACCGTCGTTGTTGTCCACCTCGAACGCCCGGCCTTCGCCCACCGCGTTGACGACCAAGAGGTCACAACCCTTGCGCCGCAACTTCGCTCGCGCGTGAAACAGCACATCGCCGTTGGCGTCGCCGGTCTCGGCGGCAAAACCCACGATGGCACGCATGTTGGGCAGCTCGCCGTGAGCGCGGGAAAGTACCGCGCCGGCGAGCACGTCGTCGTTGCGCACCAGTTCGATCAGCGGCGGGTCGTCCTGACCTTTTTTGATCTTGGCGGCGGCAACGTGCGCGGGCCGGAAGTCGGCCACCGCGGCCGCCATCACCAGCACGTCGGCGGCCGGAGCGTGCTTGGAGACAGCGTCGGCGAGTTGCTGCGCCGAGCTGACGTGGACCACGTCGACACCGGCGGGGTCGATGAGTCCCACCGTGTGGCCCGCGATCAGCGTGACCTCGGCGCCACGTTGGGCGGCGACGCGGGCGACGGCGTAGCCCTGCTTGCCCGAGCTGCGGTTACCGATGAAGCGCACCGGGTCGATCGGTTCGCGGGTGCCACCGGCGGTCACCAGCACCTTGCGCCCGGCCAGGTCGAAGGACAGCGCGTCGTGGCGGTCCAGGAGCAGGTGAGCCAGCGTGGTGATCTCTTCGGCCTCGGGCAGTCGTCCTTTGCCGCTGTCGGCGCCGGTGAGCCGTCCGAATGCGGGTTCCAGCACCACTGCACCCCGGCGGCGCAATGTCGCTACGTTGTCGACGGTGGCCGGGTGCAACCACATCTCGGTATGCATCGCCGGCGCAAACAGCACTGGGCAGCGCGCCGTGAGCAGCGTCGCGGTCAGCAGATCGTCGGCGCGGCCGTGTACCGCCCGGGCCAGCAGATCGGCCGTCGCGGGCGCGACCACGACCAGGTCGGCCTGCTGGCCGAGACGCACGTGCGGCACCGCGGGGACGTCGGCGAAGACCCCGGTGTGTACCGGGTTACCGGACAACGCCTCAAACGTCGCCGCCCCCACGAAGCGCAACGCGGAGTCGGTGGGGATGACGCGGACGTCGTGGCCGGCTTCGGCCAGCTGGCGGACGACGGTGCATGCCTTGTAGGCGGCGATACCACCGGAGACGCCGACGACGATCCGCTTGCGATCCATCTACGCCGACCGTCCTTGGCAGGCTTCGTAGCGGCTCTCAGAGCTGATCACAGCGCGCCCAGCCCCGTCCTGTTACTCGCCCTCGGTGTGTTCGAGCAGGTCGGAGTGGATCTCGCGCATCGCGATGGACAGCGGCTTTTCCTGCAGCCCTGGCTCGACCAGCGGACCCACGTATTCGAGGATGCCCTCGCCGAGCTGGTTGTAGTAGTCGTTGATCTGCCGGGCTCGCTTCGCCGCGTAGATGACCAGGGCGTATTTGCTCGAGACACGATCAAGCAACTCGTCGATGGGCGGGTTGGTGATGCCCAGCGGGGTGTCGTAGGCGCGTGGCCCACCTGCCGACGGATCGAACTGATCGAAGGTAGGCAGGGCGGTCAGCGACGCGTCGGACTGAGGATTACTCACTAAGACTTTCTCCTGGCAGGTAGAGCGGTGGAAACGGCATGAACGTGATGCTCATAGGCGTCTGGCGAGGCGGCTCATGCCGGGTCAGGCGCGTTTCCCACCAGCAAGGATACCAATTCCGCGCACGCAGACTCCAATTGACTGTTTACGACGACTTGGTCGAAGTCGTTTTGGGCGGCTAATTCGACGCGGGCGGTGTCCAGGCGGCGGCGGACGGCCTCGGGGGTTTCGGTGCCGCGCCCGGCGAGCCTGCTTTCCAGATCCTCCCAGCTAGGCGGGGCCAAGAACACGGTGATGGCCTCGGGCATCGCTTGCTTGACAGCCCTGGCGCCGGCCAGATCGACCTCGATGAGCACCGGGAGCCCAGCGGCGGTGGCGGCCCGCACCGGCTCGGCCAGCGTGCCCGATCGTTGCAGGCCACCGTGAATTTCGGCCCATTCCAACAGGTGACCTTCGTCGATGAGTTGCTGGAAGCGGGCAGAACTGACGAAGTGATAGTCGACACCGTCGACTTCACCCGGCCGCGGCGCTCGCGTCGTGGCCGAGACACTGAAGTGAAGGTTCGGAATTCGCTCACGCAGACACCGAACCACCGACGACTTACCGACCGCGGAGGGACCGGACAGCACGATGACATGCCCTGGGCCTGCTGGCCCGGTGCGCGCGCCGTGCTCGACGTCCGGTCCCCCGCCGGAGCTCATTGATGCTCCTTGGTCGGTACCGTCACAGGCCATCCGGCCTGCATCGTCGCGGGGTTGGGTTAGGCGGAACCGAACTTTTCCAACAGCGCCTTGCGCTGCCGGTCGCCAAGACCACGCAACCGGCGGGTCGGGGCGATTTCCAGCTCGGTCATGATTTCCTGCGCCTTGACCTTGCCCACCTTGGGCAATGCCTCGAGTAGCGCAGAGACCTTCATCTTGCCCAGGATCTCATCGCTCTCGGCGTCTTTGAGCACCTGCGTGAGGTTGGTGCCGCCGCGCTTGAGCCGGTCCTTGAGCTCTGCTCGCACTCGACGTGCGGCAGCCGCCTTCTCCAACGCGGCCGCGCGCTGCTCGTCGGTCAACTGGGGAAGGGCCACGATTCCTCCGTATCTGATCAATCATTTTGTCTCTGCCGGGGACTTCAGCCCCAGCGGAGACGACCGTACTCACGGTTCCTGACGAAATCTAACCCGACCCCCTGGTAAACGGCATAAATGCCCAGCGTGGGCGCGACGGGTGGCTGCGGCCAACACCGCCGCCGGCATCGCTGAGAGGCCGTCCAAACGGCGACCGCCACCCAGCGGAATGCTCCTCACGCGGGCCGCGATCATGCCATCTACCTGCAGTTTTTCGGCAGCTGGGCGCCGCGTCGCCCGCGTCGCCGCGAGCCGCTCCGGGCGGCCGTGACGGGTAGCCGCAAGGCCCCGTGCCCCGGATCACGGTTTTTTTCGCGTGTCGCGCGTGTCGCGCTGGTGGTCACGCGGGGTAAGCGGCGCTGCGACGACGTCTCCGGCGACGGGTGCGACGGCGACGGCGGCCGGGAAGGCCCCGGAAACGCCGCGAAAGTGGCGCGGTTAGAGCGCCGACAGGTAGGAGACGGCGTCCAGCATCCGTTCACCCGCGGCCCGCAGGTCCGACACGTTCGGTCCGGCCCGGAGTACTTCGCGCGCCACCGCGGGCAGCAATTGGCCTGGCGCGGCCCCACCGAGGCCCGCAAGCGCTTCGGGCCGCCCGCCCTGCACGCCGACGCCGGGCACCAGTACCGGGCCGCCCAGCGCGCTGACGTCGGGACCCTCGAACACCGTCGCACCCAACACCACACCGACATATCCCAGCCCGTTCGGTGTCGCGGACCGGTTGACCACCGCCGCCTGGTCGATGACCAGCTGAGACACGGTGCGGCCGTCGAAGGTGGCCCGCTGCACGGTCGCGCCCTCCGGGTTGGAGCTGGCCGCCACCACGAAAACCCCCCGATCGTGTGCGGCGGCGGTTTCCAGCAGCGGGCGCAGCGAGCCGAACCCCAGATACGGCGAGGCGGTCACGGCGTCGGCGGCCAGCGGCGAGTCGCCCGCCCAGGCGGTGGCGTAGGCCGCCATCGTGGTCCCGATGTCACCCCGCTTGGCGTCCGCCAGCACCAGCACCCCGTACGAGCGCAGCCCGGCGATGACGCGTTCCAGCACCCCGAATCCGGCGGACCCGTAGGCCTCGAAGAACGCCACCTGGGGCTTGACGACGGCGAAACCCGCGAAAGCCTCGATGCAGATGTCGCAGAACGCGGCCAGCCCGTCGACGGTCGTCGGCAGGTCCCATGCCCGCAAGAGCTCAGGATGCGGGTCGATCCCCAGGCACAGCGGGCCTCGACTCAACTTCGCCGCGGCCAGCCGGGCGCCGAACCCGGTCACTGGGCGCCACTCCCGGGTGCGATCAGACTGTGCAGTTCCTGCAACGACCGGACTCCGATGTCGCCGCGGATCCCCGCTTCGATGCCCTGCACCGCGGCCGACGCTCCCTGCACCGTCGTCACGCAGGGGATGTTGGCCGCGACTGCGGCCGAACGGATTTCGTAGCCGTCGATGCGCGGACCGGAGTTGCCGTAGGGCGTGTTGATCACCATGTCGACCTGGCCCGCCTTGATCGCCTCGACCGCGGACACCGCGGGGCGACCCGGTTGCGGTGGCTCGAAGTGCTTGCGAACCTCGTCGCAGGGAATCCCGTTGCGGCGCAACATTTCCGCTGTCCCTTCGGTAGCAAGGACGCGGAAGCCCAAGTCGGCCAGCCGCTTGACCGGGAACACCAGCGAGCGTTTGTCGCGGTTGGCGACCGAGACGAACACCGTGCCCTGGGCAGGTAACGAGCCGTAGGCCGCGGTCTGGCTTTTGGCGAACGCGGTGCCGAAGTCTCGGTCGATTCCCATGACTTCGCCGGTCGATTTCATCTCCGGGCCAAGCAGTGAATCGATGGCCGATCCGTCGGCGCGGCGGAACCGGTGGAACGGCAACACGGCTTCCTTGACCGCGATCGGGGCGTCCAGGGCGGCGTGGGCACCGTCCCCGGATGCCGCCAGCATTCCCTCGTCGCGCAGCTGAGAAATGGTGGTGCCCAACATGACCCGGGCGCACGCCTTGGCGAGTGGAATCGCGGTGGCCTTGGAGACGAACGGGACGGTGCGGCTGGCGCGCGGATTGGCCTCCAAGACGTAGAGCACGTCGTCTTTGAGGGCATATTGCACGTTGAGCAAACCCACCACCCCGATGCCGTGCGCGATGGCCTCCGTCGCGCGGCGCACCTTCTCGATGTCGCTGCGGCCCAGCGTTACCGGCGGCAGCGCGCACGCCGAATCACCGGAGTGGATCCCGGCTTCCTCGATGTGTTCCATGATCCCGCCGATGTAGACCTCGGCACCGTCGCACAGCGCGTCGACGTCGATCTCGACCGCATCCTCGAGGAAGCGGTCGACGAGCACCGGATGCTCCGGGGATAGCTCGGTGGCGCGAGTGATGTAGTCCTTCAGCGTCTCTTCGTCGTAGACGATCTCCATGCCGCGACCGCCGAGCACATACGACGGCCGCACCAGCACCGGATAACCGATGTCATCGGCGATCCGGCGGGCTTGCGCGAAAGTCGTTGCCATGCCGTACTTCGGCGCCGGCAGTCCCGCAGCGCCCAGCAGGTCGCCGAAAGCACCGCGGTCCTCGGCCAGGTCGATGGCCTCCGGCGGGGTGCCCACGATCGGCACTCCGGCGTCCGCGAGTCGTTGGGCCAGCCCAAGCGGTGTCTGTCCGCCGAGTTGCACGATGACACCGACGACTCCAGCGCCGCCGTTCGCCGACTGGGCTTCAGCGCGATACACCTCCAGGACGTCCTCGAACGTCAGCGGCTCGAAATACAGCCGGTCGGCGGTGTCGTAGTCGGTGGACACCGTCTCCGGGTTGCAGTTGACCATCACGGTCTCAAAGCCCGCCTGGCTCAGTGTGGTTGCCGCATGCACGCAGCTGTAGTCGAATTCGATGCCCTGCCCGATGCGATTCGGCCCGGACCCGAGGATCAGCACCTTGGGTCGTTCGGTCTGCGGTGCGACCTCCGTCTCGGCGGCGGGGTCGAGTTCATAGCTGCTGTAGTGGTAGGGCGTCTTGGCTTCGAATTCCGCCGCACAGGTGTCCACCGTTTTGAACACGGGGTGGATGTCGAGGCGCTCGCGCAGTGACCGCACCCCGTCTTCTCCGGCCAATTCCGGTCGTAGCGCGGCGATCTGGCGATCGGACAGTCCGCTGTACTTGGCGTGCCGCAGCAGGTTGCCGTCGAGCACCGGCGCGTTGACCAGTTCGTCTCGCAAGTTCTCCAGCTCGCCGACCTGCGCGACAAACCAGGGGTCGACACCGCTGGCCTTGGCGACTTCTTCGACCGAAGCGCCCAGCCGCAGCGCCAGTTCGATGTCGTAGAGCCGGCCTTCGGTCGGGGTGTGCAGGCGGGTCAGCACTTCTTCGACATCACCTGGTGCATCCGGTTTGGTCCAGAATCCGGCGCGGGTGGTCTCCAGCGACCGCATCACCTTGCCGAGTGCCTCGATGAAGTTGCGGCCCAACGACATCGCCTCCCCGACGGATTTCATCGTGGTGGTCAAGGTGGGGTCGGCGCCGGGGAATTTCTCGAACGCGAACCGCGGCGCCTTGACCACGACGTAATCCAGGGTGGGCTCGAAGCAGGCCGGGGTTTCCTTGGTGATGTCGTTGACAATCTCGTCCAGGGTGTAGCCGATGGCGAGCTTGGCGGCGATCTTGGCGATCGGGAAGCCGGTGGCCTTGGACGCCAGCGCACTTGACCGCGATACCCGCGGGTTCATCTCGATGACGATCAGCCGGCCGTCGGCCGGGTCGACCGCGAACTGGATGTTGCAGCCACCGGTGTCGACGCCGACCTCGCGCAGTATCGCGATGCCCAGGTCGCGCATCCGCTGGTATTCCCGGTCGGTCAGCGTCATGGCCGGCGCGACCGTCACCGAGTCGCCGGTATGCACACCCATCGGGTCGACGTTCTCGATCGAGCAGACCACGACCACGTTATCGCGGCTGTCGCGCATCAACTCGAGCTCGAATTCCTTCCAGCCGTAGATCGATTCCTCGATAAGCACGTTGGCGCTGGGCGATTCCGCCAGCCCGGCCCCGGCCATCCGGTCGACCTCCTCGGCGGAGTTCGCCATGCCCGACCCCAGCCCACCCATGGTAAAGCTGGGCCGTACCACGACCGGCAGGCCGAGATCCTTTACCGTTTCGCGGACCTCGTCCATGGTGAAACACACTCGGCTGCGGGCGGATTCACCGCCGACCTTGGCAACGATGTCCTTGAACATCTGCCGGTCCTCGCCACGCTGGATGGCGTCGAAATCGGCGCCGATGAGCTCGATGTCGTAGCGTTCCAGCGCCCCGTTCTCGTACAGCGCGACCGCGGTGTTGAGCGCGGTCTGCCCGCCCAGGGTGGCCAGCAGCGCGTCGATCTTGTTGCCGCGCTCGGCCTGCTGGGCGATCACCTTCTCCACGAAGGTGGGGGTGATGGGCTCGACGTAGGTGTGGTCGGCGTACTCGGGGTCGGTCATGATGGTGGCCGGGTTGGAGTTGACCAGGCTGACCTGCAGGCCCTCGGCGCGCAGCACGCGGCAGGCCTGGGTTCCGGAGTAGTCGAATTCGCAGGCCTGCCCGATCACGATCGGCCCCGAGCCAATGACCAGCACGTGGCGCAAGTCGGTGCGGCGCGGCATCAGCGTCCCCCTGCCATCAGGTCGATGAACTGGTCGAACAGGTATTCCGCATCGTGTGGCCCGGCGGCGGCTTCCGGATGGTATTGCACCGAAAACGCCCGTCCATCAGAGAGTTTGACGCCTTCCACTACCCCGTCGTTGGCGCAGGTGTGGCTGACCAGTGCCGGCCCGAATGGTGTGTCGAAGGACTGACCGGCCTCCCCTTCCAGGGCGAAACCGTGGTTTTGCGCGGTCACCGCGACCCGGCCGGTGGCGTGGTCGATGACCGGGATGTTGATACCGCGATGGCCGAAGACCATCTTGTAGGTCGACAGTCCCAGCGCGCGGCCCAAGATCTGGTTGCCGAAACAGATGCCGAACAACGGAATTCCGGCGCCCAGCACCTCCCGGGTGAGCGCGACGACGTGGTCGGCGGTCGCCGGATCGCCGGGCCCATTGGACAGAAACACCCCATCGGGCCTGATGTCGCTGATCTGCTCGAAGGTGGCCGACGCCGGTAGCACGTGGCTGCGGACGCCGCGCCGGGCGAAGTTACGCGGCGTGTTGGTTTTGATGCCGAGGTCCAGTGCGGCGACCGTAAACCGGTGCGCCCCTTCGGCCTCCACGAGGTAGGCGCCGGGGGTGCTGACCTCGACGGCGAGATCGGCACCCAGCATCGACCGCTGGCCCCGCACCCGCTCGAGCAGCTCGGCGGGCTCCGCCACGGAATCTCCGGAAAACAGCCCCGCCTTCATCGAGCCGCGGCTGCGCAGATGCCGCACCACTGCCCGGGTGTCGATGCCGGCGATCCCGACGATGTCTTGGCGGACCAGCTCGTCTTCCAGCGTCCCGGTGGCCCGCCAGTTGGACGCGCGTGGCGACGGGTCACGCACCGCGTAGCCGGCGACCCAGATCTTGTCGCCCCGGCTCTCGGCGTCCTCGTCGTTCCAGCCGGTGTTGCCGATTTGCGGCGCGGTGGCGACCACGATCTGGCGGTGATAGCTGGGGTCGGTCAGTGTCTCCTGATAGCCGGACATACCGGTGGAAAAGACCGCTTCCCCGAGCGTTTGGCCAACCTTGCCAAACGACTTTCCGGTGAAGACACGGCCGTCTTCAAGTACCAGTAGAGCTTTACTCACGCGGCCTCCTCGAGCCAGCCGTCGTATTCGTCTCGATTGCTTGCCCGGAACCCGGTCTCGATCTCGACGTCCGATGGCAGCCGCCACCGGATGGCCAGTATTCCATTGCGGGCCGCGACCTTTCCGGCAATCGCGCGCTCGGTGCGCACCTCGGCTATCGACTCCTGTGGGATCCAAATCGGTTTTGCCCGGATGCGTTCCAGCAGAATCCCTTCCGGATAGCGGCTCAACACCGCCTTGCTGCGGTACCCGAGATCCCCAGCGGTGATCCGCTCGGTCCACTCCGTCCCCAGTGTGCAGCCGACGTAGACACCGCGCAGCGTGGTGATCGCCGCGCCCACCTCGATCGGGACGTCGGGCAGCAGGCCGATCAACTCCTCCTGCCGCTGCGCGCGCCGGCGCCAGCCGCGCATCATCAACTGGATCACGATGGCGATCACCACCACCAGCACGGCCGCGACGATCAGCGACGCCACCAGCGTGCCTGAATTCATGCCGGGCTCTTCCCATCCCGAGCGGTGATCTTTCCGCGCAGCAGGGTCGCGGTCACAGTGGCGGGCAACGTCATCGATTCGTACGGCGTATTGGCCGAACGGCTGGCCAGCCCGGGTCCCTCGACTATCCAGGTGGCGTCCGGGTCCACCACGGTCAGATTGGCCGGCTCCCCCACCTCGAGCGGGCGTCCCTGATCGGGCAATCCCACGATGCGCGCTGGATTTTCGCTCATCACCCTGGCGACGTCGCGCCAGGTCAACAGCCCGGGCTGCACCATGGTCTGCACCACCACCGAGAGCGCCGTCTGCAACCCGAGCATGCCCGGGCGCGCCGCGGAGAACTCGACACACTTCTCGTGTTCGGCGTGCGGGGCATGGTCGGTGGCCACGCAGTCGATTACCCCGTCAGCCAGCGCCTGACGCAGCGCGATGGCGTCGGCGGCTTCGCGCAGCGGCGGATTGACCCGATTGACACCGTTGTAGCTGGCCAGCCTGGTGTCGTCGAGCAGCAGATGATGCGGGGTGACCTCGGCTGTTATCGAAATACCTTGGTCTTTGGCCCATTTCAGAAGTTCAACAGTGCCCGCGGTGGAGGCGTGGCAGATGTGTACCCGGGCTCCGGCGTCGCGGGCCAGCAATGCGTCGCGGGCGACGATCGATTCCTCAGCCGCCCGTGGCCATCCCGCGAGTCCCAGCTTGGCAGCGGTTGGCCCCTCGTGGGCCACCGCCCCGACGGTCAGCCGGGGCTCTTCGGCATGCTGGGCGATCAGCACCCCCAGGCCGGTGGCGTACTCCAGGGCGCGGCGCATCACCAGCGGGTCATGCACGCAGACACCGTCATCGGAGAACATCCGCACCTGTGCGGCTCCGGCGGCCATCATGCCCATCTCGGTGAGTTCGATGCCGGCCAGCCCGACGGTGACCGCGCCGACGGGATGCACATCGACCAGGCCGACCTGCTGGCCGCGGTGCCAGACATGGTCGGTGACCACCGGGCTGTCGGCGACCGGGTTGGTGTTAGCCATCGCAAACACCGCCGTGTAGCCACCTAAAGCCGCTGCCGCCGAACCGGTTTCGATGTCCTCGGCGTATTCGCGGCCGGGCTCGCGCAGGTGGGTGTGCAGGTCGACGAATCCCGGGAGCAGCACGTGGCCGGTGGCGTCGATGACGTCCGCGGTGTCCGGAATCTCCAAGTCGCCGATGTCGGCGATCTGACCGTCGTCGACCAGGACATCGACGCGCGCTCCCTCGCCGTACAACCGGACCCCACGAAGCAGGACACTCATGCCGCACCCTCACTTCCGGCCAACTCGGTGCCGACCAGCACATGGAACAGCACCGCCATCCGTACGTGCACACCGTTAGAAACCTGTTGCAGCACAGCTGATTGCGATGAATCCGCCACCGAAGAGGCGATCTCCATGCCGCGCAACATGGGCCCCGGATGCAGCACCACGGCGTGACCGGGAAGCATCGCCTGACGGCGATCGGAAAGGCCGTAGCGCGTTGAATATTCGCGCACCGACGGGAAGAAGCCGCCGTTCATCCGCTCGGCTTGCACCCGCAGCATCAGCACCGCGTCGGCGGCGGGCAACTCGGCGTCAAACTCGCCTGCCACCGTCACCGGCCAGTCATCGACCCCGACCGGCAACAACGTCGGCGGTGCGACCAACACCACCTCGGCGCCCAGGGTGCTCAGCAACATGACGTTGGAACGGGCCACCCTGCTGTGCAGGATGTCGCCCACGATCACCACCCGCCGGCCTTCAATGCCGCCGAGCCGCTGGCGAATGGTCAACGCGTCCAGCAGTGCCTGCGTCGGGTGCTCGTGCGTGCCGTCGCCGGCATTGATCACCGACGGTCCGTCGTCGTGCACGCCGGTCCAGTCGGCAAGCAGATGTGCGGCACCCGAGGCCGGATGGCGAATGATCAGCGCGTCAGCGCCTGCCGCCCGCAGCGTCAGCGCGGTGTCGCGCAGCGACTCCCCCTTGCTCACCGACGATCCGGAGGCGCTCACATTGATCACGTCGGCGCTCATCCACTTGCCGGCCACCTCGAACGACACCCGGGTCCGGGTTGAGTTCTCGTAGAACATGGTGACGATGGTGCGGCCGCGCAGCGTGGGCAGCTTCTTGATCTCACGGCCCACCAGCGCCTGCGCGAACCGGTCGGCGTCGTCCAGGATGGCCGTCGCGTCATCGCGGCTCAGGTCCGCGCTGGCCAGCAGGTGTCGGGTCATACATCACCGTCCCGGGAGATGACCACGCCATCGCGACCGTCGTGCTCACGCAGTTGCACGTGCACGCTTTCGCTGCGTGAGGTCGGCACGTTCTTACCGACGTAGTCGGCGCGCACGGGTAGCTCACGGTGGCCGCGATCGACCAGCACCGCCAGTTGTACGGAACTTGGCCGGCCCACGTCACGCAGCGCGTCGAAGGCGGAGCGCACCGAGCGCCCCGAATACAGCACGTCGTCGACGAGAATCACCAACGCGTCGTCGATTCCGCCTGCCGGGATCGACGTGGCCTCCAGCGGTCGGGGCGGCTTGTGCATCAGATCGTCGCGGTACAGCGTGATGTCCAGGGCGCCGTGGGCTACTTCGACACCGCTGAATTCGCCGATGTGGGCGGCCAGCCGGTTGGCCAGGATCACTCCGCGCGTCGGAATACCCAGCAGCACCACCCGCGGCGCGTCGGCGCCATCCAGTGCTGTTTTTTCGATGATTTGATGCGCAATACGAGAAATGGTGCGGCCGACGTCGGCCGTAGACATCAATTCCCTGCCGGTGGCGGCATCCTCTGCAGCACCCATGCGAGATATTGACCTCCTTCTCCGCCTCTCCGGACGGATCGTTAAAGGAAATCGACTGCCGCGCAGCGTAGCACTTCCGCTCTAGCGCCACGACGCGGGACGCGCCTGCCCGATGGGAGGCCGCGGAACCCGGCCCAAACGCGAGCCAAGACTCGGCCTCGACGACCGGCCCGCGGGACAGCAACATCGCAAATTCTGAACTAACACCCTCGGTCACCCGTTGATTGATTACGGAGTCTTTCGGGAAGTCTTCGTGAATCCGCTGAACGGCCCGGAAGTTCGGAAGGTCGGGTGACCGTCATGGCAGGCAAGCTGACACCACACTTCAAAGACGTGCAGGCGCACTACGACCTATCCGACGATTTCTTCCGCCTATTTCTGGACCCCACCCAGACCTACAGTTGCGCATACTTCGAGCGCAGCAGCATGACGCTGGAAGAGGCGCAGCTCGCCAAGATCGACCTGACGCTGGCCAAGCTAGGCCTGCAGCCGGGCATGACGCTGCTCGACGTCGGCTGCGGGTGGGGTGCCACCATGCGGCGAGCGATCCAGAAGTACGACGTGAACGTCGTGGGCCTGACGTTGTCGAAGAACCAGGCGGCTCATGTGCAGAAGTCGTTCGACGAGATGGATAGCCCGCGCCGCAGGCGGGTGTTGCTCAATGGCTGGGAACAGTTCAACGAGCCCGTCGACCGCATTGTGTCGATCGGCGCGTTCGAGCACTTTGGCGCTGACCGCTACGACGACTTCTTCGCGCTGGCCCACAACGTCCTGCCCGTCGACGGCGTGATGCTGCTGCACACCATCACTGGCCTGACGGAACAGCAAATGATCGAAAGCGGCTTGCCGATTACGGTCGAGCTCGTCGGGTTCATCAAGTTCATCTTGACCGAGATCTTCCCGGGAGGCTGGACGCCGACGATCGAGATGGTGAAAGAGCACGCGGCGAAGGCGGGTTTCACGCTGACCCGCCGCGAGTCGCTGCAACGCCATTACGCCAGGACCCTCGACCTGTGGGCGGAGGCGCTTCAGGCACATAAGAGCGAGGCCATCGAGATTCAGTCCGAAGAGGTCTACGAGCGCTATCTGAAGTACCTGACCGGCTGCGCAAAGAATTTCCGGTTCGGCTACATCGACGTCAACCAGTTCACCCTGGAGAAGTAGTGATTGCGTCGGCCAGCTGAAGAGTCGGCCAGCCGACCGATCCAGTTTCCGGGTCAGCTTGGGAAGGCCACCGGTTACCACCGCCCCTTCCGGCGAGTGGTAAGTAAGCTGTCTGCTGCATGAGTGACAGGCCCAAGCCGCCGCTGGATTCCAGCGTCCGCGGCAACGGGTGCCCTACCCAATCGAGGATCGGATGAGCGACGAGTCCAACGGGCCGGTCCGCCCACTGATCGGGTTCATCACCCGAGATAACGCGCCGCAGATAATCCCGGCACCGGTGAGCCGGACGTGGATGTCAAAGCAGTCAGAGGCGAATAAGGGTTGGCCAAGTCGGTGTTTACCGATGCTCATCGCCAACCAGAGCGGCTGGGAGCTGCGCAATCCGTGCGCATTCACCGCGACCTGGTTCGATCAGGACGGCGTGGACGTGCTGATCCAACCTGACAAGCACGACGCCGATCAGCTGCTGCCCGTCAGCCATTTCGGTAACGGCATCCTGAGCTGGCGTCTGCCGATCCTGTTCCGCACCCCGGATGGCTACAACCTGTTGGCCCGCGGACCGGCGAACTATCCCAAGGACGCCATCAGTCCACTAGAGGGAATTGTCGAAACCGATTGGGCGAGCCAGAGTTTCAGCATGAGTTGGAAACTCACTCGCAAATTGATGCCGGTGCGATTCGAGGTCGACGAGCCGATCTGCATGATCGTCCCACAGCGTCGAGCCGAGCTGGAAGAGTTCGCGCCTGAACTCAGGCGCATCGAATCCGATGAAGATCTGCAGCGCAAGCATGAGTCCTTTCTTCGCTCACGCAGTGCGGCCAAGCAGGCCGAGCAGGTGGCGAGGGTCGCCGCGGGAGAGCGGGTGGAGTGGCAAGGCGACTACACGCGGGGCAGACACTTCGACGGCGAGGCCGGGACACCGGATCACCAGACTCGCCGCCATCTTCGTTCATTCGTTGAGCCACAACATGAGAAGCCGCAATAGGGCCTTTCGCGCCGGGTCGCCTGCGAGGCCGCTAACGTGAACCGGGTGAATCTCGACGGTAATCAAACGTCCATTCGCGAGGTCTGCGATGCCGGCCTGCTCGCGGGCGCGGTGACGCTGGTCTGGCAACACGGAGAAGTGCTGCAGGTCAACGAGATCGGCTACCGCGACGTCGATGCGGGCCTGCCGATGCAACAGGACACACTGTTTCGCATCGCGTCAATGACCAAACCGGTCACGGTCGCGGCGGTGATGAGCCTGGTCGACCAGGGCAAGCTGACGCTGAAAGACCCGATAGTGCGCTGGGCACCGGAGCTGGCCGATTTGCAGGTGCTGGACAGCCCGCACGGTCCGCTGGACCGGACCCATCCGGCAAACCGGGCGATCCTCATCGAGGATCTGTTGACCCACACCAGCGGATTGGCCTACGGATTCTCGGTGTCCGGACCGATCTCTCGGGCTTATATGCGGCTGCCGTTCAACCAGGGCCCCGACGTCTGGCTGACCGAGCTGGCCAAATTGCCGCTGGTGCATCAGCCCGGTGATCGGGTCACCTACAGCCACTCCATTGATCTGTTGGGCGTCATCGCTTCCCGCGTCGATGGCAAGCCGTTCTATGAGGTTCTCGACGAACGGGTGCTGGCTCCGGCGGGCATGGTCGACACCGGATTCTTCGTGTCCGTCGAAGGGCGGCGACGGGCCGCGACCATGTATTCGCTCGATGACCAACATCGGCTACGGCACGACGTGATGGGCCCGCCGCACCTCAAGCCGCCGTCGTTCTGCAACGCCGGTGGCGGCTTGTGGTCGACCGCCGTCGACTACCTGCGCTTCGTGCGGATGCTGCTGGGCGAGGGGACCATCGACGGCGTGCAGGTGTTGTCCCCGGAGTCGGCCCGGCTGATGCGGACCGACCGGCTCACCGCCGAACAGAAACGACATGACTTCCTGGGGGCGCCCTACTGGGTTGGCCGCGGATTTGGGTTGAACCTGTCGGTGGTGACCGACCCGGCGAAATCCGCACCGCTGTTCGGACCGGGTGGCTTGGGCACGTTCAGCTGGCCGGGAGCGTATGGGACGTGGTGGCAGGCCGACCCGGCCGCGGACCTGATCCTGCTGTATCTGATTCAGAACCTGCCCGACCTGACCGTGGATGCCGCCACCGCGGTCGCGGGCAATACGTCGCTGGCGAAACTCCGCACGGCACAACCGAAATTCGTCCGTAACACCTATCGTGCGCTCAGCCTTTAACCGCATGGTCAACTATCCGCCCGCGCGCATCGTCGGCCAGCGGATAGTGCTGCGTCCCCCGGTGCTCGACGATGCCGGTGCGCTGTTTCAGCGGGTCGCCCGCGACCCCGAGGTCACCAGGTATCTGCAGTGGGCGCCGCATCCCGATGTGGCGACGACGCGGCGGGTGATCAGCGAAAAGATCAACGTCAGCGACGACGAACGGACGTGGGCCATCGAGCTCAAGCACAGCGGTCAGGTCATCGGCCTGACCAGCTGCCGGCGCCCGGCGACCCACTCGGTCGAAATCGGCTATTGCCTCGGCCGGCGTTGGTGGGGCAAGGGATTCATGCCCGAGGTGCTCGACATGCTGCTGAGCGCACTGGAAGCCGATCGCAAGGTATACCGCGTCTGGGCGACCTGCAGTGTCGACAACTTGCGGTCGGCGCGATTGCTGGAGCGGATGGGGTTCGTCCAAGAGGGCCGACTGGCCCGCCACGCCGTCTACCCCACCATGGGACCCGAACCGCAAGACAGCCTGCTCTACTCCAGGATTTTACGGTGAGTCTGCTTGGGCGGCGCCGAGTCTGCACGTCGGAATGCCTAGGCTGAGCCGTATGTCTGAGCCGACCGTGCTGATCAGTGGTGCCGGGATCGGCGGGCCGGCCCTCGCGTATTGGCTTACTCGGGCCGGCTACCACGTGGTGCTGGTCGAGATTCACGACAGCATCCGCCCGGGTGGGCAGACCGTCGACCTGCGCGGTGCCGGGCGGGCAGTGGTCGAGCGAATGGGGCTGCTGGATCAGATACGGACTCACAGCCTCGAGCAGCGCGGCGTCGCCTGGGTCAAGGCCGACGGACGCCGTCGCGCCGAGATGCCGGTAGCGGCATTCCACGGCAACGGCATGGTCAGCCAGCTCGAGATCCTGCGCGGTGACCTGGTCAGCGTGCTCTACCAGGCCACCACCGCGGACACCGATTACCGGTTCGGCACACGTATCACGGAATTGGCGCAATCCGACGATGTGGTAGTCGCGACGTTGTCCGATGGCGCCACGGTGCGCGCCGACTTAGTTGTGGGCGCCGACGGTCCGCATTCGGCGGTGCGGCGCCTGGCTTTCGGGCCCGAGGAGAAGTTCCTCAAGCCGCTGGGCGGCTACAACGCGTGGTTCACCGCGCCCGACACTGTCGGCCTGGACGGCTGGTATCTGATTTACCAGGCGCCCGGCGGGCTCAACGCGTCGATGCGCCCGTCGCATGATCCGGCAATTGCCAAGGTAGCGTTGGCGTTTCGCTCCACACCACTGGACTACGACCGTCGCGATCTCGCCGAACAGCGCGAGCTGCTGGCCTCCCGGTTCGCCGGGGCCGGCTGGCAATCCGATGCCCTGGTCGCCGCGGCCCGCGATGCCGACGACTTCTACTTCGACAGTTTCGCCCAGGTCCAGATGGACAGCTGGTCGACGGGACGGGTCACGCTGGTCGGCGACGCCGGCTACTGCGCGTCACCGCTGAGCGGCATGGGCACCAGCCTGGCCCTGGTCGGCGCCTACGTGCTGGCCGGCGAACTCGGCGCCGCCGGGGGTGCCGGCATCGACGCCAAAGCGCTTGCCGCAGCGCAAGACCGCTACCACACGGTGATGCGGCCATACGTGGATCGGTGCCAGACGCTGGGCAACACCATGGAACGGTACGCGCCGAATTCCGCGGCGGACATCGCCGCCACAGCCATGGTGATGAAGTACATGCAGCGCTGGCCGTTCCGCGGTTACGCCGAACGGAAATGGTTCACCACCGCCGACGCCGTCGACCTGCCCGACTATCCGTCTGCTGCCAAGGCCTGGCGCGCGTAGGCCCGCACGTCGGCGTCGCCATCTTTCAAGGCCAATTTGAGTGCCTCGCGGGCGGCGGGGTCGATCGCCCACCGGGTCAGGCTCAGCACCGCCGCCTTGCGCACGTCCAGGTGCGCGTCGGAAAGCGCCTCGGCCAGCCGCGGTATGGCGAGTTCGGCCGTCACGCCAGCCAGCGCACGGGCCGCACCTTCGCGGACCTGCCATGCCGGTGCCCTCAACGCCTTCTCAACCGATGCGAAATCGTCTTGCCGGCAGCCTAATTCGCCCAGGGCGGCGAGCGCGGCCGCACGCACCAACGGATCCGGATCGGCGATCAGTGCGCTGACCGCGTCGGCGCCGCCGCGCAGGGTGGCCAGACCGGCGGCCGCCGCGATGCGCACCTCCCGGCTGTCGTCACCGGTGGCGGTGACGATGCCGTCCACGTCGTCAACCGACACCAGTGCCCGCACCGCCTCGATACGCACCCGGTGGTCGGGATCGCCGAGGGCACGGCGGAATTGTTCGGCATTGCCGGCCCGGCGTGCGGCCAGCAGATACACCGCGGCGGCGCGCACCACGATGTCACCGGACAGCAGATACGGTTCGACGCCGGCCGGGTCTGGCAGCACTTCGACCAGTTCGCGGATTCCGTCGGCACTGGCTCGGCGCACTCCGGCATCGGTGTCGTCCAGCGCGGCCAATAACGCGTGCCCATACCCGTCGGGAATGTGCTCGGTCAGTGTTGCCACCGCGGTTCGGCGGACCCCGGGATCGGAGTCGGTGAGATAGGGCTCCAGGTCGGCGATCGTCGGCTCTTCGAGAGTGAGGACCTCGGCGATGCGCGGCGAGGGCGGCTCGAATGACGTGGCAGCCGAAGCGATTCGGGATCCGGCGGTGGCCGGGGCTTTACCGCCGACCAGCGGTGGCTGCTCCACCTGGTGCACAGTCTGATCGGTCGGCGGCAGTCCGTCCAGCTCCGGGACCGGCACAAAATACGGCGCCACCGGGCGCTTGAGGAACCGCATCTCGCCGTCGAGTCCCTTGCGCAGGTTGAGGTGATAACCCCATTCGCTGTCGTCGCGGCTGGGCAGATCGGCGCGCTCGTGGTAGAGGCCCCAGCGTGATTCGGTGCGGGTCAGCGAGGACCGTGCGGCCATCTCGGCGCAGTCCCGGATGAACGACACTTCCACGGCGCGCATCAGCTCGTGCGGATTGTGCGCTCCCATCTCCGCGATCTCGGCTTGCATGCGGTCGAAGGTGCGTACCGCGATGGACAGCTTGGCCGCCGTCTTGGGCGGTGCCACATAGTCGTTGACGAACCGTCGCAGCTTGTATTCGACCTGGGTTTGCGGCGGCCCATCCGGATGTTGCAACGGTCGGTAGATCAGCGCATGCGCGACACGTAGTTGGTCGTCCGGAAGATGCTGTGGGGCAGCAACTTCGGACACCGTTGATGCGGCGTGGGTGCCGGCGAGGTCGCCGAACACAAAAGCCCCGATCATGTAATTGTGTGGGACGCAGGCCAGGTCGCCGGCGGCATACAGCCCGCGCACCGTGGTTCTGGCGTGCTCGTCGACCCACACTCCTGAAGCGGAATGTCCACTACACAACCCGATTTCGGAAATGTGCATCTCGATGTCGTGGGTGCGGTAGTCGTGTCCGCGGTTGGCGTGAAACGTGCCCCGGGTGGGGCGTTCGGTGGTGTGCAGGATGTTTTCCAGCGCGGTCAGAGTCTCGTCGGGCAGATGGGACACCTTGAGGTAGATGGGTCCGCGCGCCGAGTCGATTTCGCTCTTGACTTCGGCCATCATCTGGCCCGACCAGTAGTCGGAGTCGACGAATCGCTCGCCTTGCGCATTGACCTGGTACCCGCCGAAGGGGTTGGCGACATAGGCACACGCCGGACCGTTGTAATCCTTGATCAGCGGATTGACCTGGAAGCACTCAATACCCGACAACTCCGCGCCCGCGTGGTAGGCCATCGAGTACCCGTCACCGGCGTTGGTGGGGTTCTCGTACGTTCCGTACAGGTAGCCCGAGGCGGGCAGGCCGAGTCGCCCGCACGCCCCGGTCGCCAGGATTACGGCTTTGGCCCCGACGGCGACGAATTCACCTGTGCGCGTGTTGAATGCCGCGGCGCCGACGGCGCGGTCACCGTCGGTGAGCACCCGCACCGGCATCAGCCGGTTCTCGATCTGGATCTTCTCGCGCATCGACCGCTGTCGCAGCACCCGGTACAGCGCCTTTTTGACGTCCTTGCCTTCCGGCATGGGCAGCACGTAGGACCCGGATCGGTGCACCCGGCGCACCGCGTACTCGCCGTGCTCGTCCTTTTCGAATTTCACGCCGTACCGCTCCAGCCGCTGCACCATCGCGAATCCGCGGGTGGCCGTCTGATATATCGTGCGCTGGTTGACGATTCCGTCGTTGGCACGGGTGATCTCGGCGACGTAGTCCTCCGGCTCGGCCTTGCCCGGGATGACGGCGTTGTTCACGCCGTCCATTCCCATCGCCAGCGCGCCGGAATGCCGTACGTGGGCCTTCTCCAAGAGCAACACCTGGGCGCCATGCTCGGCGGCCGACAGGGCCGCCATGGTGCCCGCCGTGCCACCGCCGATGACCAGCACGTCACAATCGAGACGGACCGGTGCCGTCGAATCGGGAATCTGCATCATGCGGCCACCGTATGATCCAGTGCGGCAATAATTTCCGCTCGTAACTCCACGCGTTGACGGTCGATGCGGGGATCGGGTACGTCGAGCACGGCGCGCGCCGGCTGACCGGCCTTGCCCAGCACGACTACCCGGTCCCCCAGCGTCAGCGCCTCATCGACGTCGTGCGTGACGAACACGATCGTGGTCGGGTGGGTGCGCCAGGTGTCGATGAGCAACCGCTGCATAGCGGCCCGGGTCTGGGTGTCCAGGGCTCCGAACGGCTCGTCCATCATCACCGCGCGGGGCGCCCCGGCCAGCCCGCGGGCCAGCTGGACGCGCTGGCGCATACCACCGGACAAGCTCTTGGGCAGATAGTTGCCGAAGCCGGTGAGGCCGAGTTCGTCGATCCAGTGTTCGGCCGCCGCGCGCCGGGTGGCTCGCGGTTCGCCACGCAGCCGCAGCGCCAGCTCGATGTTGGACCGCACGGTACGCCAGGGCAGCAGCGCGTTGTCTTGGAACACCATGCCGCGCTCACCCGAGGTGCCGGTGACTTCGGCGTCGTCGGCCAGTATCCGGCCGCTGTCGGGCGCCAGCAGGCCCGCCAGCGCACGCAGCATCGTCGACTTGCCGCAGCCCGACGGGCCAGTGAGCACCAGGATCTCCCCCGATCGCACCGTCAGGCTCAGCTCGTCGATCACCGGAATTCCGGTGTAGGACAACCGCACTCGATCCAATTCGAGGCTCACGCCAACTGTCATTTCAACCCCTCCTGTGCCCGGGGCAGCCAGCGGGTCACGCGGCGGCCCACCAGTTCGACGGCTGCTGCCGTCGCGAATCCCAGCACCCCGATGGTGATGATGCCGACGAACACCTGCGGGTAGGACAACACCGTGTAGTCCTGCCAGGTTCGGTATCCGATACCGAGACGACCAGAGATCATCTCGGCCGAGATCACACAGATCCACGCGACTCCCATGCCCACCGACAGCCCCCCGAACACTCCGGGCAGGATGCCCGGCAACACCACCCGGGTCAGGACGTCCCATCGGCTGCCGCCGAGCGTGCGCACCGAGTCCTCCCACAGGGTCGGCAGCGCGCGCACCGCATGCCGGGTGCTGACCATGATCGGGAAGTAGGCCGCCAGGAAGGTGATGAACACAATGCCGGCCTCGTCGGTGGGGAACAACAGGATCGCCACCGGCACCATCGCGATGGCCGGGATGGGCCGGGCCAGTTCCGTCAGCGGACCGAAGGTGTTGGCGAACAACCGGGACCGGGCCAGCAGCACGCCCGTGGCGACGCCGACCACCGCGGCCAGCCCGAAGCCGGTGAGAATGCGCAGCAATGACTGAGCCAGGTCAAGCCAGTACTCGTAGGTCACCAGCCGGCGGTGCAGCGCGCTGACGATCTGGGTGACGGTCGGCAGCGTGTCGAATCGCAGCAACAACCGCACCTTGCCCGCGGTCAGCACCTGCCACAGCCCGATCGCGGCCGCAACCGAGACCAGTCGCAGCAGCCACCACCGCCACGGCGAGGTGGACCGTTTCGTGGCGGGCAGCCCGGGTGTCGGCACGGCGGCGACGAGGTCGGCCACTTGAGGGCTCGCACCTCCGGTTACGTACGCGGTCATACCGAACCTCCAAGCGCCTGTTGATAATTCATCGCGGTGCTGCCCGGGTGCCCGGATGTGTACCGGCGCGCCCCGGCCAGGGTGTCGAAGGGGTAGTAGGTCTGGCCGTCTTGCACCCAGAACGCTTTGTCGGCGAACCACCGGGTGCCCAGCTCGGTGTCAGGAACATAGGCCGCTCGTATCTTGGTGCCGTGTGCGCTGGCATCTCTGATGGCGTGCAGCAGACTGGTGGGGTTGACAATCGTTTGCGTGCCATCAGATCCGTCCAGCCACAGCTCGCTTGCCAGCGCCGGGTCGCCGACGAGCACCGACGGGTTGGCGGTCGCGGCCCGGGCCGCGTTGTAGTCGCGTCCGCGGGCGGCGAACACCGTGCGCAGCGGCTCGTCCTGCACAAACCCGGCAACGTCGAGGTCGGCGAAATCACCGATCGACTTCAGGTACGGGACATCGCTTTTCAGCGCGTCAACCAGCGACGGTTTGAGCGTGGTGTCAAACGACGTGCCGCCGGGGCCGTTGTACAGGTACACCACTTCCTGCGGCAAACCGCTGGCCTGGGCGACGATGCGCGCTGCTTCCAGCGGCTTGTCGTTGAGGAAATCGGTCGCGTCCAGTTGGGCTTGCAGGAACGCGGCCAGCACCTCCGGGTGAGCGGCGGCATACGAGCGGCGCACCACCACGCCGTGCAGGGTGGGGAGGTTCAGCTCCGCCCCGTCGTACAGCAGTTTGGCCTTGTTCTGGAACACCAGTAGCCCGGGCCAGGCGACGAACTGCGAAAGCCCTTGCACTTGACCCGATTCCAGGGCGGAAGCGCCGATCTGCGGCTGCTGGTTGAGCACCGAGACGCCGGTGATCCCGGCCCTGTCCAGGGCGCGGACCAGGGTGCCGTGACCGGCCGAGCCGACGCTGGCCGACACCTTCGTGCCGGCCAGGTCGGCCAGTGTGGTGGCCGACGAATCCGGCTTCACCACAACCATATTCAGCGCACCCTTGGGGTTATAGCCGGTGATCGAGACGATTTCGGTGCGAGCCAACGCGTTGGCTTGGGTCTTCGAGCCGTTGATCAGCATCGGGTAGTCGCCCATCGAGCCGATATCGATCTTCTCGGCGAGCATCTGGGCGGTGATCGGGGCTCCGGTGTCGTAATCCTGCCACCGCACCGCGTACTTCTTGCCGGTGCGGGTGGTGATGCCGGCGAGCCGGCGCTCCAGGTAGCCCTGAGCGCGCAGCAGTGTCCCCGCGGTGACGGTGTTAATGGTCTTGGATTGGTATCCGATCACCACGTTGACCACTCCGGAGGACTCCGATAACGATTCCAGCGAGCAACTGGAAACGGTTGCGGCGACGGCGAATACAATCGACGCCAGCCAGGCTGCGTGTCGCTTCATGAAAACCTTTGTGGGATAAGTGGTTTCAGCGTAGGAGATACGGCATGTTGACGGTGACAGCGCCCGTTGGGCAGCGGGCTGCGCACGGACCGCAATACCAGCATTCGTCGACGTACATGAACGCTTTCCCGGTCTCGGGGTTGATGGCGAGCGCGTCCAGTGGACAGACCTCGACGCACAGGGTGCAACCGTCGATACACAGCGACTCGTCAATCGTCACCGGCACGTCGGCACGGTTGTTGACCAGCGTCATGGCTTGCTCCTTATTAAGTGGCCGCTCATGGTGATTCGGTCGCCGCGCATCCGGATGTATTCCAGGTCAACGGGTCTTCCGTCGTCGAGGCTGGTGAGCCGCTCCAGCATGAGCAACGCGGACCCGTCCGGCACCTGCAAGGTGGCTGCTGAGTGCGCGTCGGCCGGTATCGCTTCCAGCGCCAGTGACGCCGAACCCAACCGGTGTCCGCTGACCAGCTCGATGAGCGCGAAGAGGTCTTGTGTTTCTAGCGGGTTTTCCAGCGTGTGATCCAGAATCTGAGTCCCGATGTCAGGAGTGAGGTAGGTGAGGTCGAGACTCAACGGCAGATCACCCAGGTATCGCAACCGCTCGATAAACACCGCCTGCTCACCGGGTTCCAGCTGCAGCCGGCTCGCCACCGCAGGCGGAGCAACCACTGGCATGGCGGCACGCACCTCGTTGCGGACTTCTCCGACGTGTTTGAAGGCTTCTTTGAGGCCCAGCAGCGAGTCGATCCGGTGGTCGTATTTGCGCTGCGCGACGTGCGTGCCGACCTTCGGTCCGCGGTCGATCAGACCTTCGTCCTTCAGAATGCCCAGGGCCTCCCGAATGGCGTTGCGGGACACTGAGAATTCGGCCGCCAACTCGCTTTCGGTAGGTAACTCGTCCAGATAGGCCGCGGCGTGAATCTGCTGGCGCAGCACATCTGCGACCCGGCGGGCACGGTCTGCCCGGGGTCCGCGGATGGGTATTGCCTCGGCCACGTCGTCACGCTAACGCAGCTCAGGGGCATATTTCGGGTGGGCGATCAGGGGCTGCGACGGCAGCACAGCGTATTGCGCCGGGTCCGGTTCAGCGGCTACCAGCAAAAACCGGGGCCCCGGCGGCTATTGCGCCACCTGGGAAAAGACGTTGTCTTTGCGATCCTGGTGAGCAGAACAGTCCGCGCCGATCGATCAGACGTCCTCGGTGACGGCCTGCTTGGTGCGGTCACCATTGCGGGCACCGTTCAAGGTGGACGGGTCCGCTGGGAGTTCGAACGCGGGGAGCACGGACCCCACTGCGGCGGTCGCCGCGTTTCGTTGGGCTTCCAGGCGCGCCAACGCCTCCGGCGTGAAGACCGACAAGCCGAGCTCGTGGTTGTATCCGTGGATTTCCTTGACATCGAGTTGCGCAAGAAAATAAAGGATTTCCTTGGAGACAACCTGTCCGGGAACCAGCACCGGGAATCCGGGCGGATAGGGCACCACGAACGTGGTGGATACCAGTTTCTTGCCCTCGGCGATTCGTCGGCCCGCGCTGCCGATCTGCACGTACTCGCGGTCGGACTCTTCGTACCCCGCGTAGAACGCGGCCCGCATGTCACCGAACGGAGAGGCGTCGACAGGACGGAACGCGATATCGAATTCACTGAAGTCGGGCAAGTGCGGCAGATCCTCGGTGATCTCCTCGACATGACGGTGATGCAGCGCCCAGTCGGCCGTACTGGCCGCCTTCTCTTCACGATCGAAGTCGAGGGAAACCCGCCGCAGCACGTCGAGCAAGTGATGCACGCTCGACCAGGTGACGCCGATGGTGAAGATCAACAACACGCTGTTGATCGACGTCTTGTTGATCTGGATGCCGAACCGGTCCATCAGGATCTTTTCGCGGAAGTCGAACCCGGTCATTCCGGTATTGCCGATGAACAGGGTGACTCGCGTCGGATCCAGCACGAACTGGTCGGAGCGCCACGCTTCGTTCCACTCCTCCAGCGCCCCCTGCCTGACTTGCCGGTAGGAGCTGACCAGAGACGCGCGGTAGTCCTCGGGCACCAGGTCGGCTTCGTCCAGGATGCGGAACCACTTGCTGATCAGCCGGTCTTTACGCACGCGATGCCGGAACACCAACGCCATGTCGTAGGTTTTGCGCACCAGCTCGAAGCCCTCGATGTCGACCTGGCGGCGCGCCAGGTCCAGCGAGGCGAGCAGTTGCTGGTTCGGCGACGTCGACGTATGGGTCAAGAACGCCTCGGTGAACGCGTCGCGGGCGCGTGAGTTGAAGTCCTGGTCACGGACATGGATCATCGACGCCTGCCGGAACGCCGACAGCGACTTGTGCGTCGAGTGCGTCGAATAGACGCGGACGCGCGCCTTGGCCGGATCGGGCAACAGTCGCCGCTCAGCCCACTCCGAACGGTCCACGCCTTCCATCGACTTGAGCCAATCCTGGTATTCGGCAGCGTATTCCGGCGTCACCAAGGTCTGCTCGAGTCGTTTGGCCGATATCATGGCGGTGCGCTGCCTGGCCCACGGCACCGCGGTAGCGAACGCGTACCAGGCCTCGTCCCACAAGAAGCAGATGTCCGGCTTGATCGCCAGCACCTCCTCCATCACCCGCCGCGGGTTGTAGACGACGCCGTCGAACGTGCAGTTGGTGAGCAGCAGCATGCGCACCCGGTTCAGCTGTCCGACCGCCTCGAGATCCAGCAGTGCCTTTTTGATCGTCTCCAGGGAAACCGCCCCGTAGATCGCGAACTGCGGCAACGGATATGCGTCCAGGTACAGCGGATAAGCGCCGGCCAGCACCAAGCCATAGTGATGCGACTTGTGGCAATTGCGATCGATCAGCACGATGTCGCCCGGCCGGGTCAGCGACTGCACGACGATCTTGTTGGCGGTCGATGTTCCGTTGGTGACGAAGTAGGTGTGGTCGGAGCGCCAGGTGCGCGCCGCCTTGTCCATCGCTTTCTTGATATTGCCGTGTGGGTCCAGCAGCGAGTCCAGACCACCCGAGGTAGTCGACGTCTCGGCCATGAAGATGTTGCGGCCGTAGAACTCCCCCATGTCCTGCAGCGACTTGGAGTTGAAGATGCTGGCGCCCCGCGCGATGGGGAGGGCGTGAAATTGGCCGACCGGCGCCTCCGCGTAGGCGCGCAGGGCGTCGAAAAACGGTGTGGCAAAACGATTCCGCAGCCCCGCGAGCACCGTGCTGTTCAGATCGGTGACGTCGTTGAGCCGGTAGAACGTCCGATCGTAGATGTCGGGTTCATCGTCACCGCCTGCTGCGATCGACTCGTCGGTCAGCAGGTAGAGGTCGATGTGTGGGCGTAGCTCGCGGATCCACTCGGCGCATTCGATCCAGTCGTTGGCGTGGTCGGAGACGGGGCCGTCGTCGTTGACACCGAGCAACGTGGTCATCAGTGGCACCCTGTCGCGCGAACGCAGCGGCAGGTCATGTCGGATGATCGCGGCTTGAATCTCACCGTTCAACGCGACCGCGGTGATGGCGTCCTCGACGCTCGGCACGACAAGCAGCTCGAATTGCACGTCGCTGGACAGATCACGCAGCGCTCGAAGGCTTTCAGCCAGACAATCGGGCGCGGTGTGCGGGGAGTCGTCGGCGAGCAGCACGGTGTAGAACTGCTGCTGTTTGGCGCGCGCCACCAGCTCCTGGTCGGCCAGCGGCGCAGAGGTGTCGAAAAGTCCTGCGCGGTCGCCATATTCGCCCAGCAGACGCACGGCCAACGAGACCTCTTCGGTGAGCCGTACCGTCGAAAGGCTCTCCAGATGAGCACGGTACGTCGCCAAGTTCTGCGCGCCGGGATACAGCCAATACCGCTCATAAGCGCCGAGGCGGTCCATCAGGCGCTTCACCCGGGCGACGTCGTGGGCCTTGTCGAGCCCGGCGAGGTCGACATCGGCGAGATGGCGGCAGGCGTCGTCGAGTGCGTTCCAGGTGTCGATCCGCGTGTACGACGGGTTGGCCACCGCCGCGAGCGCCGAGACGTGCAACCGTCGCGGGCGGGAGTTGTATGGATTACTCATCTTTCTCACCTGTTCTGTTGGCGCGGGCGGCCGTCGGCGCGAATCGGTGTCAGCGGTAGTCGCCGTCGATAGCAAGCCCAGCAAGTCATTGTGACCCGCCCGCACTGCGCACGGAATCATTTCGCTCAGACGGGGTCCGTTAGCGATCCGGCCGGTGATCTCGGCCGTCATTGTCCGACCTACGCAGCATCGGGAGCTCCCAGCGACGCACCGGCAGGTCGGTGACATCACTCAGCGAGCGCACCACGGCCTGCGTCAGCCCCATGATGGCGGCCATCACCGGCAGCAGCGGCTGCAGCGGTTTGGCCGCGTCGCGGACGGTACTGATGCGACGCGCCACGATCAGGCGTTCGACCGAGTGATATAGCCAGGCGCCCACACCCAGCGCGAAAATCGAGAGCACCGACGCGACGATGCTCAGCCCGTAAGCCGCGCAGATCACAGCGCCCAGCACCACCGTGGCAGCCAGCACGGCAGCCACCAGGGCGCGCAGCTGCAGCCGGGTCATGACTGCGGTTCGGGGTTCTCCGGTGTGCTCGCCGCACCCGAACGCACCGAATCCTGGACGGCCTTTGCGGCCGCGCGGATCTGCGGGGTCACCAGCATGACGTGGCCCAGTACTCCGTTGACGAAGCCCGGCGAGTCGTCGGTGGACAGCTCCTTGGCCAGCTGTACGGCCTCGTCCACCGCGACCGGTTCGGGCACATCGTCGGCATACAGCAGCTCCCACACCGCGACGCGCAAGATGGCGCGATCCACGGCGGGCAGCCGGTCCAGCGTCCAGCCCTGCAAATGCGAGCTGATCAGCTCGTCGATATGTGGGAGGTGCTCGGAGACCCCGCGCGCCACGGCGACCGTGTACGGGTGCAGCGACGCTACGTCGGGGTTGGATTCGGCCAGCGCGGTGCGCACTTCGACCACCTCAACCGGGCTCAAATTCCGGGCCTCGCCTTCGAAGAGCAGATCGACCGCACGCTTACGGGCCTGATGCCGTCCCTTAACGGGCCTGCTCACGCGTTGACACGCCCCAGGTAGCTGCCGTCGCGGGAGTCAACCTTCAGCTTGTCCCCGGTGTTGATGAACAACGGCACCTGCAGCTCCGCACCGGTCTCCACGGTCGCCGGCTTGGTGCCCGCGCTGGACCGGTCGCCCTGCAGACCCGGCTCGGTGTGGGTGACCACGAGTTCGACGGTCACCGGCAGTTCGAGGTACAGCGGCGCCCCGTCGTGGAACGCCACCTGCACCGGCAAGCCCTCCAACAAGAATCGTGCGGCGTCGCCGACGAGGGATTCCGACAGCGGATGTTGCTCATAGTCCTGGCTGTCCATGAAGACGAAATCCGAGCCGTCGCGGTACAGGTAGGTGGCGTCGCGCCGGTCGACTGTGGCGGTGTCGACCTTCACCCCGGCGTTGTACGTCTTGTCGACGACCTTGCCCGACAGCACGTTCTTCAGCTTGGTCCGCACGAAGGCCGGACCCTTACCTGGTTTGACGTGCTGGAAGTCGGTGATCGTCCACAGCTGGCCGTCGATTACCAGGACAAGCCCGTTTTTGAAGTCGGCAGTACTCGCCACGGTTGGTGAATCTCCTCGATTGTGCGGGTCGCTGTCGAACATCCTACGGGCGCAGAAAGTTCGACCGGCCCGCAAGGGCCGCCCGGGAGAACACGCGACAGCCGGCGCTAGACCGGCGTCCACACGCCGTTGTTGAAGAATCCCCAGTTCCCGGCGGTGGGGTTCCACATCAAGTGGGCCTGCGGCGCCCACGCCGGTGCAGGTGGGGCCGGCGGCGCCCACGGCGGCGGAGGTCCCCAGGGGCCCCAGCCCGCCGGAGCCGGACCTTGCCAGTCGTGGCACTGATTCCAGTCCCAGCCGTAGTTGTTGCCCCAGGCCGGGTCCCACTGTTGACCTGGACACCAGTGGTTGGCGGGTGGCGGGGCCGGTGCCGCCTGGGCCCAGAGGGCGGGGCCGCCAGCCAATCCCAAAGCTGACACAGCAACCGCCAGCACGCCCGTGTAGACCCGCACCGTGTTCATGTGTTCACTATGTCGGGACGAATCAGCCCTGTGAAGAGGACGCCGATCAAGTGACTGGTGACGTCGTTGAGAGGCTGCCGGGTTCGCGGCACACTCGTCGACGTGCGGGCCGCCACCGATTGATCGCGCAGACAAGTCTGGTCAGTGGTGACACGATAACGACGTGATCGACAGCGGGTCTGGCTGTGTGAGATGACTGCCACGGAGTTGTCGTGCGGATCGTGCGGCACGGTGTTGAACGAGAAGGCCAAGTTCTGTAGCGAGTGCGGTGCAGCCGCTTCAGCTGACGCGCCGCCGGCGGAGTACAAGCAGGTCACGATCTTGTTCGCCGACGTGGTGCGTTCGATGGACATCGCCGCTGCCGTCGGGGCGGAGCGGCTTCGCGAGATCATGGCCGCGCTAGTGAATCGGGCGGCTGCTGTGGTGAAGCGTTACGGCGGAACGGTGGACAAGTTCACCGGTGACGGGATCATGGCCGTCTTCGGGGCGCCGGTCGCCCATGAGGACCACGGGCGGCGCGCCTGTTACGCGGCGCTGAAGATGCTCGACGACGTCGGCGAGTACGCCGCCGAGCTGCGGCGCAGGCACGGACTCAACTTCTCGACCCGGATCGGGATCAACTCCGGCGAGGTGGTCGCCGCCGAGGTCGGCGAGGGCGGCTACACCGCGGTCGGCCACACCGTCGGCCTGGCGCAGCGGATGGAGGCGCTGGCCGAGCCCGGCAAGGCGTACCTGACCGAGAGCGCCGCCGAACTGGCTCACGGATATATGGAACTGGAGGATCTCGGCCCCTTCGAGATCAAGGGCGCCAGCCGGCCGGTCGGGGTCTTCGAGCTGACTGGAGTCGGCGCTGCCCGCTCGCGGCTCGACCTCTCACGTGAGCGCGGCTTCTCCCGTTTTGTCGGCCGCGACAAGGAGATGGCGGTGCTGGAGACGGCCCTGGCTCGGGCCGAGAGCAGCGAGGGCGCCGCGGTCGGCATCGTCGCCGAACCCGGAGTCGGCAAGAGCCGCCTCTGCCACGAGTTCGCCGAACGCTGCCGCGAGCGCGGGATCGAGGTCTTCGAGTGCCAGGCCCAGGCGCACGGGCAATCGATTCCGTTCATGCCCGTGCTGCAGATGCTGCGCTCCTACTTCGGCATCGCCGATGGCGACCCGGAGCGGATCGTGCGCGAGAAGATCGCCGGCCGCACGCTGCTACTCGATCCCGACTTCGCCGAGGAGCTGCCCCTGCTCTTCGATTTCCTCGGGGTCCCCGATCCGCACCGGCCGCTGCCACAGCTCAGCGCCGAGGCGCGCCACCGGGCACTGCGCGGCGCCGTCTGCCGCCTCGTGCGGGCGCCCAACCGGCGCAACTCGATCGTCACCCTGGTCGAGGACCTGCACTGGATGGACGAGGGCAGCGCCACCCTGCTCGGCGAGCTGATCTCCTCGGTCGAGGGGACCAAGACCCTGGCGATCGTCAACTTCCGCCCCGAATACGACGCCGCCGAGTGGGCCGGAGCGAGCACCTACAGGAGCATTTCGCTGGCGCCGCTGGGACCCGAAGGGACTCGCGAGCTACTGCGCGACCTGGCCGGCGAGGACCCCTCGCTCGACGGGCTCGC
>Ga0208987_1000015_pt1 | contig 43226 bp, 35 predicted proteins | sample MedBloCARef_O2_FD_187845 | JGI IMG/M metagenome (GOLD analysis project Ga0208987, IMG submission 187845) | Forest soil microbial communities from El Dorado National Forest, California, USA - Mediterranean Blodgett CA Ref_O2 (SPAdes) (version 2) | ecosystem: Environmental > Terrestrial > Soil >... | reverse complement strand
CGACATGCTCGCCCGCAGCGTGATGGGACCCGAGCCGGGCAGCGCGGCCGCGCCGACCGAACTGCGACGCGGCGTCGCGATCATGAATTCGCCGTTGGTGCATATCGGCGGTGTGTTCCGGGTGCTGCAATGTGTCGCCGAGGCGCGATCGTTTGTGCTGCTGGAGCGATTCGAGCTCAACGCGTGGGCGCAGGCGGTACGCAAGCACCGACCGCGCGCGGTATCGCTGGTGCCGGCCGCATTGCGGACGGTGTTGCACTCCGACTTGCAGCGTGCCGATCTGGACAGCATCCGCGCCGTCACCTGCGGCACCGCACCGCTATCGGCGGACGATGCCGATGCCTTCACCGAGAAGTACGGTATCCCGGTTTTGACCTCTTATGCCGCAACCGAATTCGGTGGTGGCGTAGCCGGCTGGACCTTGGGCGACTACCAACAGCACTGGAGCACGAAGCGCGGCAGCGTCGGCCGCGCCAACCCCGGGGCACAGCTACGGGTGGTCGACGACGCCGGCACGCAGGTCGGGCCCGATCAGGTCGGTCTACTGGAAGTGAAGCCAGGACAGCTAGGCCGGTCGGCGCCCTGGATGCGCACCACCGATATGGCCCGCATCGACACCGACGGTTTTCTCTGGATCGCCGGTCGGGCGGATCAGGCGATCATCCGTGGCGGGTTCAAGGTGATGCCAGACGACGTCCGCGTCGCGCTGGAGGGTCATCCCGCGGTGGCGGGCGCGGCTGTGGTCGGGCGACCCGACGAGCGGCTCGGCGAAACACCCATCGCCATGGTGGAACTGCGCGAGTCGGCATCCACCGATATCCAGACGCTGGTGGAGTATCTGCGAACTCGGCTGGCTCGCTACGAGATTCCCACCGAGATCGCGATCGTCGAGGCGATCCCGCGTACCCCGTCGGGCAAGGCCGATCTGAGCGCGATCCGGCGCTTTTTCACCGAATCCGCCGCCCAGACCGACCATGCCTGGTGATTCAACCGTCGCCAAAATCCTGCGACACCAAGCTGACTCGCGAGGAAACCACCCGCTGCTGGTTTGTGACTACGACCGCATCAGCTACGGCGACGCCGATCGCCGGTCCGCGGAGCTTGCCCGCGGGCTGATCGCCCTTGGCACCGGCAAGGGAACCCACGTGGGACTGCTCTACCCGAACAGCACCGACTTCGTCGTCGGGATGCTCGCGGCCGCGCGCATCGGCGCGGTCGTCATCCCGTTTTCCACCTTCGCCACCGCGCGCGAGCTGCGCGAGCAGCTGGTGGACAGCGATACCGAAATCCTGCTGTCCGCCGCGTCGTTTCGCTCCCACGACTATGTGCAACGACTGACCGACATCGCCCCCGAGCCCGATTCCGATTCCGATTCCGATTCCGGCCATCGGATGTTCAGCACCGCCGCACCGCAATTGCGCCACATCGGAATCAGTCACGGCCAGGCTGCGATGCAGCGCCCCCGCGATATCGAGCGAATTTATCGGCTGGCCGCCACCATCGAACCCGCGCTGCTGCGGGCGGTGGAAGACGATGTAATCGATTGCGATGCCCTGTCCATCGTGTACACGTCCGGGTCGACCGCCGCACCCAAAGGCGTGGTCCATATCCACGCCGCGCTGCTCGAACATCAACGAAACCTCAACGAGATCCGCGGTCTGAGGCCGACGGACAAGCTGTTCTGCAACTCGCCGTTCTTCTGGATCGGCGGGCTCGCGTTTGCCTTGTTGGCCACCTTGGTCGCCGGGTCGACCCTGGTGTGCTCGAATGCCACCGATGCCGGGGCGACACTCGACCTACTAGAGGCTGAAAGGCCGACCCTGACCAACGGTTTCGCAGCCGGCGTCACCCATCTGGCTGAACACCCGAGCTTCGCTGACCGTGATCTGTCGTCGATGCGCCGGGGCAATCTGTACCCGATCATGGCTCGCGATGCGCGGCCGGCCGACCCAGAGCTGCGGCACAACATGCTCGGCATGACCGAAGCCGGCAGCGTCGTCTTGGTCAGCGGCGACGAATCAGACCAACCAGAAGCGCGCCGGGGATCGTTCGGCAAGCCGGCGCCTGGATTTCAGACGTCGATCATCGACCCCGACACCACGAAGGTTGTCGGCACCGGTGAGACCGGCGAACTGTGTATCCGCGGACCGTACGTGATGCAGCGGTATTACAAACGCAGTCGCGAGGAGTGCTTCGACGCTGACGGCTGGTTTCACACCGGCGATTTGATGCGCGCCGACGCCGACGGATTCCTGTATTTCGTCGGCCGGCGCAGCGCGATGATCAAATCGGCCGGCGCCAATGTGTCGCCGCCCGAGGTGGAAAAGGCGATCGGCAAGGTTACCGGCGGACTATCGTCCTACGTCCTCGGAATCCACGATGCCCAACGCGGGCAACTTGTCGCGGCGGTGATCGCCTTTCCGGACGGCAGCGAAACCTTCGACGAGACAGCGCTACGTGAGCGGCTGAAAAGCGAGTTGTCGGTGTACAAAATCCCCAACCGGTTCATTGCCCTGCCCAGCGCCGACATACCGCTGCTGTCCAGCGGAAAGGTTGACACGCAGCAACTCAGAAAGCTGTTCGATGTCTGAGCCGACCGCCCGCACCATCGACGCGTTGGTCAGGATTCGCGCCGCACATGACGGCGACAAGCCGATGGTGATCGATCCCTCGTCCCGGGTCACTTATCGCGAACTCGATACGACCACGGCGGATTTGGCGGCCCAATTCGTCGATTCCGGCGTCGGCAAGGGCACCCGGGTCGGGCTGATCATGCCTAACAGCACCCGCTGGGTCCAGGTCGCCATCGCGCTGACCCGCATCGGCGCTGTCCTGGTTCCGCTGAGCACCCTGCTGCAAGCCGGTGAACTCACCGCGCAGCTGCGCGCCGCGGCCGTGCAGTTCCTGGTCAGCGTCGAGGAATTCCGCGGCCACCGGTACATCGATGACGTCCAAACGGTGCGGCACGCCGAACTTCCTGCCTTACACCAGGTTTGGACGGTCGGGCAGCTCGAGGATGCCCCGGTGAGCGATCGGGCCCACCAACTCGTCGACGCAATGACTGAGACGGTCACTGCCGCCGACCCGCTGGTGATCATGTTCACCTCCGGCAGCAGCGGAACACCCAAGGGAGTCATCCACTCGCACGGCAACGCGCTGGGCGCTGTGCAGTCGGGGCTCGCCGCGCGCTGCATCAGCTCCGAGACCCGGCTGTATCTGCCGATGCCGTTCTTCTGGGTGGGCGGCTTCGGCAGCGGGATTCTGTCCGCGCTGCTGGCCGGAGCCACCCTGGTCACCGAAGAAATCCCGCGGCCCGAGACCACCGTGGGATTGCTGGAACGCGAACGGGTCACGCTGTTTCGGGGCTGGCCCGATCAAGCCGAGGCACTGGCCCGGCACGCCAGCTCGGCCGGCGCCGATCTGTCGGCGTTGCGGCCGGGCAGCCTGGCAGCCCTGCTACCCGCGGCGCAGCGGCCCCGGCCCGGCGCACGAGCCACGCTGTTCGGCATGACGGAGGCGTTCGGCCCTTACTGCGGTTACCCCGCCGACACAGACATGCCCAAGTCAGCGTGGGGCAGCTGCGGAAAGCCGTTCGCAGGCATGGAAGTTCGTATCGTTGACCCCGACAGCGGGGAGCCGGTGCCGGCCGCAACCGCCGGCATGATCCAAATCCGCGGGCCGCACACGATGCGCGGAATATGCGGTCGACGCCGAGAAGAGTTGTTCACGCCCGATGGTTTTTACCCCACCGGCGACCTCGGCCACCTGGACGAAGACGGATTCCTGTTCTACCACGGCAGATCCGACGACATGTTCAAAGTCAGTGGCGCGACCGTCTACCCCGGCGAGGTCGAGCGGGCATTGCGGAACATCGACGGCGTCGCGAACGCCTTCGTCACTAGCGTGCCCGGGCCCGCGGGCGAACGGGTCGGCGCGGCGGTGGTGCGCGGCAGCCGAGAGTTGGACACCGAACAACTACGTAGCTGTGCGCGTAATCTGCTGAGCGCCTTCAAAGTACCGACGGTGTGGCTGGTGCTTGATTGCGACGACGATGTTCCGCGTGGCGGTACCGGCAAGGTCGACATCCGCAGATTGCGGGAGATGCTCGTCGGGCACTCATCCTAGGGCACCCGGGTCCAGGGTTGACAGTTCTGCGACTCGAAGGCCTTGACCGATGTGTTGATATTCGCAAACATCGGGCCGACAGAGATATTCGTCTGGAGCACATGCTCCTTATTCGCATCGGGCGTGCTGTAGGTAAACCACGCGCACATTGAATCCTGAGTCGGCACATTGTTTATCCAGACCCCAAAGGTCGACGCCGAACCGGCCGTGCGGTAGAGGCCCGGTGCGATGTCCGGCCCGACGACAAAGACACCGTTTCCGGGTATTGGGTCGAGCAGGTCGGCATTCACCGGCGCCGCGAAAGCGATCGCTGTCACACACGCAACGAGGACCGCTGCGGGACGTGTTGGGGACATTTCTTCTCCAAACTGTCGACCACCCTGAGGGCAGCGTATGCGCAGGTCGGCCGCGCAACAACCCTGCGCGGCGTCACCGAGACGTCGGACGATCGCTCTCGACTACCACGCCCCGGGCCACCAGGTGATCGATCAACGGAACGGCGCCCGCCGCAAGATGTTCGGACATCGCAGCCCGGGCGAGTACGTCGTCATGTATCTCGAGCGCGGCCAAGATCCGGCGATGATCCTCGATCGATTGGCCCGACCAACCCTCGATCGCGGGAAACACCGATTCCGGTGCATACCGGGTGATCTGCGACATCAACTGGGCAAGCTTGGGCGAATCCGCCGCCACATTGATGGCCCGGTGAAACTCATGGTTCAGCCGGACGGTGCGCTCCTGATCGTCGCCCGCGTAGGCGTCCTCGAGCTGAGCCTGGACCTGCTTGAGCTCATGCAACTGGTCGTGGTCGATGTTGACGGCGGCCCGCGCGGCCAGCTCGCCACCGACATGAGCCTGGACATTCGCGACGTCGGTGACGTCGCGTCCGGTTACCGGCAACACCACGAACCCACGATGCGGCTGTTGGGCGATCAAGCCCTCGGCCCGCAGCGCGAACAACGCCTCGCGCACCGGTGTGACGCTGATCCCCAGTTCCGCCGCCAGTTGGTCCAGGCGAACATAGGACCCCGCGGCATAGCTGCCGTCGAAGATCCTACTGCGGATCAGGCGCGCGACATCGTCGGAAAGTTGTGGCCGCCCAGCGAATTCCGGAACGCTCATCGCCTCACACCTGATACTCGGCGAGCAATCGCTTGCTGATGATGGACTTCTGGATCTCGCTGGTGCCTTCACCGATGAGCAGGAACGGCGCATCGCGCATCAGCCGCTCGATCTCATATTCCTTGGAATAGCCGTAGCCGCCGTGAATACGGAAGCTCTGCTGGGTGACCTCGGTGCAATATTCGCTGCACAGGTATTTGGCCATCCCTGCGGCCACGTCGTTGCGCTCCCCGGAATCCTTCAGACGTGCCGCGTTGACCATCATCAAGTGTGCCGCTTCGACTTTGGTTGCCATCTCGGCCAGCTGGAACGCGATGGCCTGATGTTCGGCGATCGGCTTGCCGAACGTCTCGCGTTGTTGCGCGTAGCGCACCGCGAGCTCGAAGGCACGAAGCCCGACGCCACACGCACGCGCCGACACATTGACCCGGCCGACCTCGATGCCGTCCATCATCTGGAAGAAGCCCTGCCCGGTGGTGCCGCCGAGAACGTCATCGGCGCTGGCTTGATAGCCGTCGAAAATGAGCTCCGTGGTCTCGATGCCCTTGTAGCCGAGCTTGTCGATCTTGCCGGGGATTCGTAGGCCAGGAACGACTTCGCCGAAACCGACGGGCTTCTCGACGAGGAACGCGGTCAGGTTGCGGTGCGGTTTGTCGGAGCCTTCGTCCGTGCGCACCAGCACCGCCACCAGCGTGGAGGTGGCACCGTTGGTCAGCCACATCTTCTGACCGTCGATGGTGTAGGTGCCCTCGGAATTGCGTCGGGCCCGAGTGCGGATAGCGGCCACATCGGAACCCAGCTCGGGCTCCGACATCGAAAAGGCGCCGCGAGTCTCGCCGACTGCCATCCGGGGCAGGAACCGCTGCTTTTGCTCGTCGGTGCCGTGCTGGCGGAGCATATACGCCACGATGAAATGGGTATTGAGCACACCGGACACGCTCATCCAGCCGCGCGCCAACTCCTCCACGCACAGCGCATAGGTGAGCAGCGACTCGCCGAGCCCCCCGTACTCCTGCGGAATCATCAGTCCGAACAGGCCCATGTCCTTCATCTGGTCGACGATGTGCTGGGGGTAGATATCGCCGCGCTCGAGTTCGGCAGCGTTGGGAATGACTTCTTTGTCGACGAATTGCCTTACCGTTGCGATGATCTCGGTCTGGAATTCGGTCAGACCGAGGGTCTGGGCGAGTTTGGTCATGTGCGGTCCCTTCAGGCGATCGTTTTGGTGTCGGCCAAACGCGCGATGTCCGCGGCGGTCAATCCTAGGTTCTCGGTGAGGATGTCGGCGGTGTCCGCGCCCAGCGCGGGCGCGGCCTCGCTGGTGGGGTGCACCCCGTCGAACGCGGCCGGTAGGCCTGCTGCCAGATATTCTCCGACACCCGGTTGGTGCAGCCGGGAAAACAGCGGATTGTCAGTCACTTTCGGGTCTTCGACAACCTCTGCGAACGTGCGGTATCGCTCGAACAACACGGTGGTGCGCGACAGCGCCGCGGTGACTTGTTCGGCCGTCCGATCGGCGAACCACGCGGCGAACAAGCCGGACAGCACGTCACGGTAACGGTAACGGTCGCCTTCGACACCGAAGTCCACGCCCAACGCCTCGGCCAGAGCGGCCACCGCTGAGCCCGTGCCGGTCACCTCGACCATGTCGCGAAAGTGCCTGGGAGTCAAGATGACTACCATGAACCGCACGCCGTCGGAACTGGTGAAGTCCTGGCCGTACTGGCCATAGATGTTGTTGCCCAGGCGCTCTCGTTGTGTCCCGATCACCTGCGGTTCGGTCAGCAATCCGAGATTTCCGGCCGTGGCCAGTGCGACATCCTCCAGCGCAAGGGTGATGCGCGCGCCCTCGCCGGAACGCTCACGCCGGTGCACCGCCGAGACAACCGCCAGCGCCGCATACAGGCCGCAGCACACATCCCAGGCCGGCAGCACGTGATTGATCGGACCGGCGTGGTTGGCCGGACCGGTCACCAAGGGATATCCGATGGCCGCATTGACGGTGTAGTCGACCCCGGTGGACCCGTCGCCGCGCCCAAGCAGCTGCACGTGGATGACATCGGAACGCTTGGCGGCCAACACATCATGACTCAGCCAGGGCAGCACCGCATTGGTCACGACAACGCCGTCGCCCTCCACGACCAGCCGCTGAACCAGCTCCTGCCCCCCGGCCGAGCGCACGTCGATGGTGGCCGACCGCTTCCCCTTGTTCAGCCCGGTCCAGTAAATCGACGTGCCGTCGGCGGTCAGCGGCCAGCGCTTCACGTCCGAGGCACCCCCGATTGGATCGACCCGGATCACCTGTGCACCAAGCTGATTCAGTGTCACACCGCATAGTGGCGCGGCGACGAAGCTGGACACCTCGACGACCGTGAGGCCGGTGAGCGGCTGCACGTCAGACGACCCGCTCGAAAACCGCTGCGAGCCCCTGGCCGCCGCCGATGCACATGGTCTCCAGGCCGTATCGGGCTTCGCGCCGATTGAGTTCGCGAGCCAAGGTGGCCAGCATCCGGCCGCCGGTCGCACCGACCGGGTGACCCAGCGAGATTCCCGACCCATGCACGTTGGTTCGGTCATGGTCGGCGGTACCGAAATTCCACGCCCGCATCACCGCAAGGGCTTGCGCGGCAAAGGCCTCGTTCAGTTCGATGAGGTCGATTTCGCTCAGGCGCAGGCCCGCTTTGCCGAGTGCTACCTCGGTCGCGGGCACTGGGCCGATACCCATCACGTTGGGCGCCACACCGGCCACCCCCCACGAGACCAGCCGGACCAAGGGAGTCAGGCCGTATTCGGCTGCCTTCTCCGGCGTCGTCACCACGCACATGGATGCCGCATCGTTCTGCCCGCTGGCATTGCCGGCCGTGACCGTCGACTCCGGATCATCTTTTAGCAGAACCGGTTTCAGCTTGCTCAACGACTCGACGGAGGTGTCGCCGCGGGGATGCTCATCGGTGTCGATCACCTCCTCGCCGTGCCGGCTGCGCACCGCGACCGCAATGATCTCCTCGGCCAGGATGCCGTCCTTTTGCGCTGCCACCGCACGGTGGTGCGAGCGCACCGCGAGCTCGTCCTGCTCCAAACGCGAGATGCCGTACTGGCGACGCAAGTTCTCGGCGGTCTCGAGCATCCCACCCGGAACCGGATAGTCACGGCCACCGGCCGTGGTACGGCCCCGGGCGAGCGCGTCATGCACCTGTACCCCGCCGCGGGCACCACCCCAGCGCATGTCGGTGGAGTAGAAGGCGACGTTGCTCATGCTTTCGCACCCGCCGGCGACGACGAGGTCCTGGTCGCCATTTCCCACCTGCAGACTTGCTTGGATCACCGCCTGCAGGCCCGATCCGCAGCGGCGATCGACCTGCATGCCGGGCACCGTCACCGGCAGTCCGGCATCCAATGCCACCACTCGCCCGATCGCCGGCGCTTCGCTGTTCGGATAGCAGTGCCCGAGAATCACGTCCTGCACGGCGTCGGACCGGATACCGGTCCGCTCGAGCAGTCCCTTCAGCGCGGTGACGCCGAGGTCAACGGCGGTAAGTGTTTTGAACATTCCGCCGTACCGGCCGATCGGCGTCCGAACCGGCTCGCAAATTACGGTTTCGCGCATTTCTGGACCTCTCAGAGGTGTCGGCCGCCGGTGATTTCCATGACGGTGCCGGTCATGTACGACGACAGATCGGAGGCCAAGAACAACGCGACGCTGGCGACTTCGCTGGGCTCGCCGGCCCGGCCCATCGGCACCTCGGCGACTTTCGAATCCCAAATACGTTGCGGCATAGCTTCTGTCATCGCCGAGCGGATCAATCCAGGCGCAATAGCGTTTACCCGAACCCCAAGGTAGGCAAGCTCTTTGGCCGCAGCCTTGGTCATTCCCACGATCCCAGCTTTGGCTGCCGAGTAATTGGTCTGACCGATCATCCCGACCTTGCCCGAGACCGAGGACATGTTGATGATCGCGCCACGCTTGTTTTCCCGCATGACGGCCGCCGCCAGCCGGATGCCGTTCCAGGTCCCTTTGAGATGCACGTTGATCACCTGATCGAACTGCTCTTCGGTCATCTTGCGCATGGTCGCGTCACGGGTGATGCCGGCGTTGTTGACCATGATGTCCAGGCCGCCGAAATGGTCGACCGCGGTCTGGATGAGGCTCTCGACGTCGGCGGCTTGGGTGACATCGCAGCGGACCGCCACGGCGACGTCGTCACCGCCCAGTTGTTTGGCGACGGCCTGGGTGGCTTCGAGGTTGAGGTCGCCGAGCACAACCCGTGCGCCCTCGGCGACAAAGCGCTCTGCGATGGCCAGACCAAGTCCTTGTGCTGCACCTGTGATCACCGCTGTCTGACCGCTTAGCAACGACATCTCGTTCCCATCCTCACCTGTTATCGCACCGCCGGGGCTCCGTCGATCGAATATCATATTTCATATAGGATCCTCCCCGGAACCAGGCTCCGGTCTCTTGCTGCCGGCGCCGTGCCTTGCCCACGATGAGGGCGCAACGGCTGCCAAACCAGGCCGGAGAGGAGCGTCTTTCGATGACCACTGCCGACACCCCGGAAGTCTCTGACGAGGATTTCCAGGAGATCCACGCGCAGACTCGTCATTTCGTCCGCACCGCCGTGGTGCCCCGCGAACAGGAGATCCTGGACGAGGATCGGGTGCCTGACGACCTGCGCGAGCAAGCCAAAAAGATGGGCCTGTTCGGCTACGCCATTCCCCAACAATGGGGCGGCCTCGGCCTGAACCTCAGGCAAGATGTCGAGCTGGCAATGGAGTTGGGCTATACGTCGTTGGCGTTGCGGTCGATGTTCGGTACCAACAACGGCATCGCCGGTCAGGTCCTGGTCGGGTTCGGTACCGACCTGCAGAGGTCCCGTTGGCTGGAACCGATCGCGACCGGTGACGTCGTCGCCTCCTTCGCGCTGACCGAGCCGGGCGCCGGCTCTAACCCGGCCGGCTTGCGAACGAAAGCCGTTCGCGACAACGATGATTGGGCCATCTCCGGGCAGAAGCGCTTCATCACCAACGCTCCCGTCGCCGATCTCTTCGTGGTGTTCGCGCGGACCCGGCCGGCGGACGACCAGGGCCCCGGAATCGCCGTCTTCCTGGTTCCCGCGGATAGCGCAGGCGTTGAGGTGGGCGCCAAGGACGCCAAGATGGGCCAAGAAGGCGCGTGGACCGCCGATGTGAGCTTCAACGACGTCCGGGTCGGAGCCGACGCGCTGGTCGGGGGCAGCGAAGACGTCGGCTATCGCGCCGCGATGACCTCGCTGGCGCGCGGCCGGGTGCACATCGCCGCCCTTGCGGTTGGTGCGGCCGCCCGGGCGCTCGACGAATCCGTGTCGTATGCGGCCACCGCGACTCAGGGTGGCGAACCGATCGGCAGCTTCCAGTTGGTCCAGGCGATGCTCGCCGACCAACAGACCGAAGTCATGGCCGGCCGCGCGTTGGTCCGTGAGGCCGCTCGGCTCTGGGTCACCGGCGAGGACCGCCGAGTGGCACCGTCGGCAGCGAAGCTCTTCTGCACCGAAATGGCCGGTAGGGTCGCCGATCTCGCGGTACAGATCCACGGCGGCAGCGGATACATGCGCGGCGTCCCGGTGGAGCGCATCTACCGCGACGTGCGCCTGCTACGACTGTACGAGGGCACCAGCGAGATTCAGCGTCTGATCATCGGGTCGAACCTCGTCAAGGCGGCACAACGAGCTACCACAACGAAGGAGCGTTAATGGCCGGCAGGCTTGCGGGACGAGTGGCTTTCATCACCGGAGCGGCACGGGGCCAAGGCCGCGCGCACGCGGTCCGGATGGCCCAAGAGGGCGCCGACATCATCGCCGTCGACATCGCCGGCAAGCTCCCGGCCTGTGTTCCCTACGATCCGGCTACCGAAGAGGATCTCGCCGAAACCGTTCGCCTGGTTGAACAAACAGACCGCCGAATCCTCGCCTCCGTCGTCGACACACGCGACCTGGATGCACTGCGCAAGGCCGTCGACGACGGCGTCGCCGAACTCGGGCGCCTCGACATCATCGTGGCCAACGCCGGCGTCGCGGCTCCCCAGGCCTGGAACGAAATCACTTCCGAATCCTTCCGCGATGTGATGGACATCAACGTGACGGGCACCTGGAACACCGTGATGGCCGGCGCCGACAAGATCATCGAAGGCGGGCGCGGCGGCTCGATCATTCTGATCAGCTCGGCGGCCGGGGCGAAAATGCAGCCGTTCATGGTGCACTACACCGCCAGTAAGCACGCCGTCACCGGGCTCACCCGGGCCTTTGCCGCCGAATTGGGCAAACATTCGATCCGGGTCAACAGCGTGCACCCCGGCCCGGTGAACACGGCGATGGGCTCTGGCGACATGGTCGAGGCGGTGGCCAGGGCCACGGCCACCAACCCCCAGCTGGCGCACGTCCTGACGCCGTTTCTGCCCGACTGGGTGGCCGAGCCCGAAGAGATCGCCGACGCCGTGTGCTGGCTGGCCAGCGACGAGTCGCGCAAGGTCACCGCGGCCCAGATCCGGGTCGATCAGGGCTCCACTCAGTACTGACGCGGACGACGCTGCATGCAGCCCGCGGGGGCAAACCCCCAATGCACGGGAGCCGCTCGTTGCGTCCAGCTAGCTAACTATCCAGCTCGTCGTGAGCTGCATCACATCGTGATCAAAACGTGATGGCCGTCACGTCAAATGGTGCAGCACGAAAATTTATCCGCCTCTTATTCTCTCTCTATGGGTCGGAACCCCTCGCCGACGAATGCTGTTCATCCTGACGTGGCAGATGTCAACGACTACGTTGCCGCCGATGGCACCATCGTCATCCCCGACGGCATGACGCTCACGTCGCATTTCGATCGGAATCGCCAAGCGCTCGGCGACAGACCGTCGTATCGGTTCATCGACTACGCCAAAGACCCGGACGGGCGAGTCGTCGATATGAGCTGGAATGAGCTGTGGTCGCGAGTCCGGGCGATCGGCGCACGTCTTCAGCAGGTCACCCGCCCGGGCGACCGGGTAGCGATTGTGGCGCCCCAGGGTGTGGAGTATGTGGCAGCCTTCTTTGCCGCCATCCACGCGGGCAACATCTCAGTGCCGTTGTTTGCGCCAACATTGTCCGGGCATGCGGAACGGCTGACGGCGGTGCTGGGCGATGCCAGGCCCACCGTGGTGTTGACCACCACCGCCGCGGCCGAGTCGGCGCGCGAATTCCTCCGGACACATCCGGTGGCCGGTCGGCCGCGGCTGATTGCCGTCGACGCAATCCCTTCGACGCTCGCTGCGATGTTTACCGAGCCGACAGTGGATACCGACGACGTCGCCTATCTGCAGTACACCTCCGGCTCGACGCGCATACCCGCCGGTGTGGAGATCACCCATCGTTCCGTTTGCACGAACGTGGTGCAGATGGTCTTGGGAGCCGGGCTGGATCGGGGAATCCGCAGCGTGAGTTGGCTACCGCTGTATCACGACATGGGGTTGCTCATGCTTATGTTCCCGGCTTTGTCCGGCAACTACCTGGTGATGCTGGACCCCATGGCATTTGTCCGTCGCCCATACCGGTGGATCAAACAGCTGAGCGCGGAGGCGGCTTACGGTCGAACGGTTGCCGCGGCCCCGAACTTCGCCTACGAGTTGACGGCAGAACGCGGGCGGCCGCCCGCAGGCGAGACCGTTGACCTGCGCAACGTAGTCAGCCTGCTCAACGGCTCCGAGCCGGTAACGATGTCAGCCATCGAGAAATTCACCAAGGCATTCGCGCCCTACGGTCTGCCGGAGACGGCCGTCAAGCCGTCCTACGGGATGGCCGAGGCGACGCTGGGGGTGGCCACGTACGCCCCGGCCGACGCGGCAAACGCGGTCTACGTCGACCGCGCTGAGCTCACCGCCGGGCGCGCCGTGCCCGTCGCGCCGGACACCCCGGGTGCGGTTGCCCATGTCTTCACCGGCCCCCTGATGCGGGATCTGTGGGCGGTGATCAGCAACGCGGAGGGCGCAGAGGTCGGCGATGGTGTGGCCGGGGAAATCTGGCTGCACGGTAACAACATTGGCCGCGGCTACTTCCAGCGCGAAGAGGAATCGCAACGCACGTTCGGCAATAAGCTGCAGTCTCGCCTCGAGCACGGCAGCCATGCCGAGGGCGCCCCAGACAACGGCTGTTGGCTGGCGACCGGCGATCTTGGTTTCTATCTCGACGGCAAGCTGTACCTGACGGGTCGGATCAAAGATCTCATCATCGTCGACGGCCGTAACCACTACCCGCATGACATAGAAACGACAGTCAGTCACGCATCGAACGCCATCCGCACGGGTTACGTGGCCGCGTTTTCGGTTTCCGCGGACGCCCTCGACACTCCGGAAGGCAGCACCGGCGAGCAGCTCGTCGTCGTCGCTGAGCGCGCCGCAGGCGTCGGGCGCGCCGATCCGGCCCCGATCTTGGCGGCCGTTCGGGCAGCGGTCTCGCGCGAGCATCACCTCCGAGTCGCCGACCTGCGGCTAGTCGCCGCGGGCAGCATCCCCCGCACCACCAGCGGCAAGCTCGCACGCGGCGCATGCCGGGCCGAGTACCTGGCCGGTCGGTATAGCCGCTAAGCGAACTCAGCCGATCAGTTCCAACGTCTTGAGATCGCGAATCGCCTGACAGCCTCGCTGCAGCATCGTCACCACCATGTCGTCGCCGCGGTCAGTGGCCGCGGCGAAAGCGAACCCCAGAGCCGAAATCAGCGGGGCCTGGATCGTCCCGAGTCGGTAATCGCGCCAACACGTTTCGCTGTCGTAGCCGGTCACGCCGTAACCAACCAGCGCTCGGTGGTAATCCTCGACGAGTCCCTTTTCAATTTCGCCGCGCAGTTGCGAATTCAAGCTGGTGGCCGTGAAATACGCGAGATCCCTGGTCGGCAGACCCACTCCGAGCGTCTGCCAATCAACCACACTCACCCATTTACTGCCCGGATCGAACAGCAGGTTGTCGAGGCGGTAGTCGCCGTGCATCAGGGCGAACCGGTCGTACTCGGCGAGGAGCCACGGGGACACCATACCCATTGCCGCCGTGAACGTTTCGCGGTCCTCGGCACTCAGTCGGCCACCGAGCTTTTCCAGCGTGATGTCAGCGCTCAACTTCGCCACCTCGCCAAGGCCGTTGGCGGAGGCCTCATCCGGGCGCGGAAACCCGATGCCGGGCAGGTCCAGCCAGAACGGATCGCACCAGCTGGGTCCGTGCAGTCCAGCCAGCGCCACCACCGCGAGTCGCGCCTCGTCTTCGCCGCAGCCCGCGATCTGATCCCCTTGCACCGCGGGTGCCTGATCGGCGAGCAGCAACGCATAATCCGTGGCGTCGTCGCTGATCTCGCAGTAGTAGCACTGCGGTGTCGGCACCCGCACCCGATCAGCCACCGCGGCATAGAACGCGCATTCGCTGCGATAGCCGATCACGACGCGATCCCGCACGGCGTCGTCCTGGGCCGGCAACTTGATCACGAACGTTTGCGGTAAGTCACCCGATGATCCGGCGTAACTGGGCGTCACGCGATAAGTGGCGCCGGTCTGCCCGGTACCGATGGCGACGACGTCGACGTCGGAGACCTCGACGGATGGGCCGCGTCCGCTCAGTGCCGCGGACAGCCATTCGGGGGTCACGTCGGCGGGATAGCGAGGAATCGACACCACAGCACTCATGTGCAAACGCCTCCAGTACTCACACAGCCCGGTCGACTGTTTCATGAACTGTAAGGCATACCGCAAGATCGGCGGTCAAGGACGGCGAATTAATCGGCGAGGATATGCCATTCAGCAGCTTCGTGCTGCTGGCGCCAGAACTCGTCGAAACGTCCACCCGCGGCGAGCAATTCGTCGACAGAACCGTCCTCGACGATTTTGCCGTTTTCGAGGAACAGCACGCGATCGGCATGGCGAATGCTAGCCAACCGATGAGCGACGATCACTCGGGTACGCGATTGCGGATCGACCGTGAGCGCGTCCACCACCGCGGCCTCGTTTTCGGTGTCCAAAGCGCTGGTCGCCTCGTCAACGAGCAGCACCGGCGCGGGCTTCAGGAGTGCCCGCGCAATGCTGACCCGTTGCCGCTCACCGCCGGACAACGCCGAGCCGGCTTCGCCGACAACCGTGTCAGCACCGTCGGGCAGCCTGCCGATGAGCTCGTCAACCCGGGCCAGCCGCATCGCCCCGGCCAACTGATCGTCACCCGCGGCGGGGTCCCCGGCGAGCACGTTCTCGCGGATCGTCCCGTGGAAAAGGTAGGGATGCTGAAACACCACACTGCTTGCCCCGCGCCGGGCCGGTGCGTCCAGCGTGGCGGCGTCGCCGCCGTCGAACAGGACACGTCCACGGGTCGGCTGGTGCAGCCCGGCGATCAGCGCCAGGATCGTGCTCTTCCCCGAACCCGATGGCCCGACGATGGCCGTCGTGGTTCCCGGCTGTAGGGAAAAGCTCACGCCGTCAAGCACCGGCGTGCTGGCGCCGTCGTAGCCGAACGCGACGTCATCGAACTCGATGGCCGGGGCTTTGGATCCGTCGTGAGCGCGCTCGCCCAACGTTGCGGCCCCGGTCGTCAGCACCGGTGCGCTGAGCACACCGCGGATGCGGTCGAGCGTGGCGCGGATGCTTTCCAACGCCGGCGCCAGCTCACTGACCGTGGTGAAGGGCTCCAGATAGCGGGCGATCACGACGATCAGCGCGATCGCCTCGGCGACCGTGAGCGTGCCATTCACGGTCAGCGCCGTCGTCGCGCCGGCCAACAGGATCAGAGCCAACTGGCTGGCGATGCTGAACAGCAATTGGCCCGGGATCTGCATGCCGAGCAACCGCATCGTGGCGCTGTGCTGGGCGGCCAGCGCGGAGCCCACCAGACTGCGGGCCGGCTCGACCCGGCGCGCAGCGCGCAATGCCTGTTGGGTTCGGGCGAATTCGATGATCCGCTCGGTCAGCGCGGTGTTGGCGTCGCCGGCCGCCTTGTCGGCACGCCGCGTCAATCGCGCCGAGGCCCACAGCGCGCCCAGCATTAAGGGCACCCCGGCCAGCGCGGCCGCGCCCAGCTGCCAGGAGATCGGCAACAGGGCCAGCGCGATGGCGGCGGGCAACAGAATCGCCGTCGTCAGTGGGGTCAGTAGGTTGACGACCAGGCCGACGAGCTCGGGGCCGGTCGCCGCAATCGCCCGCCGCGACATCGCGGTGTTGTCGGCGGTGAACCAGTCCAGCCGAACCTGCGGCAGCCGGTCGGCCACATCGTGCTGACTGTGGTCGAGGACGGCGAACCCCAGATCGAAACCGATCCGCGCGACCAAGGTGTCGATCACCCATCCGGTCACGGTCGCCGCGGAAAGCCAACCCAGCCAAGCCAAGCCACGTTGCGGTGAGTCGCTGAACAGTGCCCCCACCAACGGCACCAGCAACACCGCGCCGACCGCGCGCACGACAACCGAGAGAAACGCGAGGATGGCGTAGGTGATGACCTTGCCGCGCCGGTCCGCCGGAACCAGGCCTAACCAGGTGCGGATCATCGTGCCCCCTCCGCAGCCGCGCCGGTCACGGCCACCGGATTGCCCTGGCCCGTCTCCCACAGCCGGCGATACCGTCCGTCGGCGGCGAGTAATTCCTCATGGGTGCCACGTTCGATGATCCGTCCGTGATCGAGCACGACGATCTGGTCCGACTGCGTGATGGTGTGCAACCGATGGGCGATCACCAACACGGTGCGATCATGCGTTAGCCGGTTAAGTGCTTGTTGCACAAGGTATTCCGACTCCGGATCGGCAAATGCGGTGGCCTCGTCGAGGATCAGCACCGGCGTGTCGGCCAGGATCGCACGGGCAATGGTGAGGCGTTGTCGTTCACCACCCGACAGTGCGGCGCTGGCGCCCAGCATCGTGTCGTAGCCGTCGGGAAGTCGCAGCACCCGCTCATGGATCTGCGCCTTGCGCGCCGCGGCCTGGATTTGTTCGATGGTGGCATCGGGAACCGCCAGCGCGATGTTCTCGGCGACAGTGCCGTGCACCAGTTGGGTTTCCTGCAGCACGAAACCGACTCGTGTGTAGAGCTCGTCAGCACTCAGCGACCGGATATCGCGGCCCCCGACGCGTATCGAACCTTGTTCAACGTCGTGGAATCGAGCCAGCAGCGCGGCGAGCGTCGACTTCCCCGATCCGGATGGACCGACCAGCGCAGTAACCGTGCCCGGCCGCAGTTCCAGCGACACATCCTGGATCACCGGAACGCCGGGGCGGTAGCTGAAGGTGATCCCGTCGAATTTCACCGTGCCCGCCGAGTCGCCGTCGGGCACGGTGCCGAGCTGCTCACGCACCGCGAGGTCGGGTTCATCCAGTGCAATCTGCAACCGCCGAGCGGCCAGCATCCCGCTGCGGATACCGCCCAGCCCGTAAGCGATACCGAGCAGTCGGACACCAAACGTGGTGCCCAACAGCAAAAATGGCAGCAAATTCACCGGGTCCATCCGATGCGTGACGACCAGCAAGGTGCCGGCGGTCGCGATGAGCCACAGGAAGGTCGAGGGGCGGGTGGTCAGATCCATCGCGGTTTTCTTGCCGGCCAGCGGGCGCTGCCAAGCGACCAGGAATCCGATGTACTCGTCGAGGCGACGCCGGAAGCTCGACGCCGCCGCACCGCCGAAGACGCGAATCACCGGCTGGCCCTCCAAGTAGGCACCGGCTTCGCCGTTCATCCGCTCGGCCCACTTCTGGGCCTGGACGATCCGCGGACCGGATTGGATGGTCAGCGACGACGTCATCACCAGATAGACCAGCACCGGCCCGAACAAAACCAATGCCACCCGCCAGTCGACGACGAACAGGTAGATCAGCACCGCCACTGGTGCGACGACGGCGTTGACCGCATCCGGGATGGCATGAGTGACCAGATAATGCAGTGACAACGTGTCGTCGCTGACCAGTTGCTTGATCGAGCCCGATCCGCGGGCGGTGAACCAGCCCAGCGGCAACCGGGACAATTTGCTCAACAGCCTCGAGCGCAAATCGCTGGCGAAGCGCGCGTCGACGACGTGCAGCCAGAGCGTCAGAGCGGCACCGAGCACAGTGCCCAAACCCAGCACCGCCACGGCCGCGATTCCGACATCCCACAACCGGGACGCCTCAGCACCCGACGCCAGTAATCGGGCCAGCTCCACCAACAAGACGAACGGGGCCAGCTGCACCAGTGTGATCACGGCCTGCAGCACACCGGACACGATCAACGCCGACCGTAGCGGCGCGAGCAACCGGCCAGCGGCCTGCGCCCGCCAATTTCCCTGGGCGCCAGCCGCTTCGGCTGATACGGGCTGCGATTCCGGTTGCGCTGCAACACTTTCCTGCTCAGTGTCATCGATCACCGGGGTGTCGGCTGCGTCGCTTTCGCCACCACGGGTGGTGCCCATTTCGCGGCCGGCGCTCCAGTACGCCTGCGCATGCACCTCGGACTTAGGGAATCCGAACGCATCGCGCAGCCGCTTGCGGACGTGCTTGAGGGTGGTGGCCTCGGGCGTGGCCCAGGCATACCAATTCGACCAGTCCCGACTCTCGATGGCGTTTGCCAGCGATTGCTCGTCGCGCCGGCTAACCCAATGCACCCGCAGCCGCGGATGCTGCGCGATCGGGATCAGCGTGTCGTTGTCGTCGTGCTGCTCGAGGTACATCTCGACGGGGACGTCGTCGGGAACCGTCCCGATGATCCCGTTCATGCCCGGGATCGACGCCGAGTCACCGATCAACAAATAGCCGGCCGGCGGCTCCTCGGGAACATCGAAGCGCGACGAACCCATCAGCGACATCACCGCGATGGTCGCGCCGGGCGCGACGGTGCGGGCCCACTTCGACGCCGGACCGGCCGGCTCGTGCAACACCACGTCGACCGCGAAGCGGCCGGCCGCGGCGTCGGCCTCCGAGATCGTGTACGCGCGCTGGAACTCCGTGCCGGAGCCGTCCGGGTCGGGGAACCAGAACCGCAACCAAGCAGCGGGCTCAGCCTCCGCGTCCTCGAACAGGGTCTGCGACACCATCCGTACCCGCACGAAATGCGGTGCGATCGATACGGTTTCGATCACTGTCGCGGTGTGATCGCGCGCTCCGAAGCTCCGCAATATCGCGCCCTGGAACCCCCGAGCCATCAACGGTCCTCTCCGGTGGCGGCGAACTCCGTCACGCACTCTGAACCCGACGGCTGCGGCGTACCGACTCGGGCCGCACGGCTGGGCCATCGCACCGCGATCAGCGGAGGTCGCCCGCCCGGCCGGGGCGTCACGGTCTTCATCTCACAGCACACCTGACTGTAGTAAGTAAGGGTTGCCTTACCGTAACTTAAGGCCGGCGACCGGTCGAGGACTGGTGCGCTGATCGCATTGTGCGCAAGGGGGGACTCGAACCCCCACGTCCTAAGACACTGGAACCTAAATCCAGCGCGTCTACCAATTCCGCCACTCGCGCATGGGCGACACACAGATTACCGTGCCGGCGCCCGGCAAACTGCGGGATGTCACAATGATGTTCGCCCAGTATGGCATGCCTAACCTAACCCAGAAGCGCATTTCCGGTAAGCTCTGCGCTCGATGACCGAGACATCCCTGAGCAGCGAGGCCGACGACACGTCGACTTACCTGCTGACACGCGAGCGTACGGATCTGTCCGAGGGGATAGCGCGCATCGGCCGCCCTCCGATCCCTGTGCTGGATGCGCCGTACGAGTTGCGGCTCGCGGAATGTTCCGACGCGGAGATGGTGGCCGAGTGGATGAACCGGCCTCATCTCGCCGAGACGTGGGAGTACGACTGGCCGACCTGGCGCTGGCGCCAACACATCTCGGCCCAGCTAGCTGGCACCTATTCGTTGCCCTTGATCGGAAACCTGCGGGGCACCGACAGCGCCTACCTAGAGATATATTGGGCGGCAAAGGATTTGATCTCTCGTCATTATGACGCCGATCCCTTCGACGTAGGGCTACACGCCGCCATCGCGGATATGGGGCTGGTCAATCGGGGTTTCGGTCCGCGGCTTCTGCCACGCATCATGGCTAGTGTCTTTGCCACAGAGCCGCGTTGCCAACGGATCATGTTCGACCCCGATCACCGCAACACCGTCGTCCGCCGATTGTGCGAATACGTTGGGTGCCGGTCTCTTGGCGAGCATGACGCGCCGAACCGACGCATGGTGCTCTATGCATTGGAGCGTCCTACCCAATCCTCGTAGCCGGCGTGATCGGCTTTCATTCCGGCCGCGACCAGTTCCCACAGCACTTCGTCGGTGCCGCCGCCATGGCGACCGACCCTAACAGGTCGAGGTAAGGCAAGGCTAGCCTACCCCCGGAGTGGGAGAACCATGTCGCATCTGACCCACCGCAAACTATATGCGGCGCTGCAAATAGGCGTCCGTGGGGCGCGGTACCGTCGAGGGGTGTCCGCCCAGGTCCATCGCAGGCGTCGCCGCCGTCCCGCACTGATCATTCTGGTGATCGTCGCGGCCTGCGGCTGCCTAGCCCTGGGGTGGTGGCAGTGGACACGGTTTCAGGAGCCGTCCGGCACGTTGCAGAACCTCGGCTATGCGCTGCAGTGGCCGATGTTCGCCTGGTTCTGTGTCTACGCGTATCGCAAATTCGTTCGCTATGAAGAGGTGCCGCCCGAACCACGCAACTCCGGCGCGGTCAGCGAGATACCCGCCGGGCTGCTACCCGTGCGGGCTAAGCCCGAGCAGCCAACACCCGACGACGATCCCGCGCTGCTTGAGTACAACGCCTACCTGGCTGAGCTTGCGAAGAAAGACGCTGAAAAGCAGAACAGGACAACCGCATGAGCACACCCGAGACACCCGGAGCGCCGGCGCTTTCCGGTGACCGAATCCGCAGCGCGCTGCTCGGCTACCGGATCATGGCGTGGGCGACGGGTCTGTGGCTGATCGCGCTGTGCTTCGAGATCGTCTCGCACCTCGCCTTCCACCACGAGATCCGGTGGATCGAAGTGGTGCACGGCTGGGTGTATTTCGCCTACGTGCTGACCGCTTTCAATCTGGCGATCAAGGTCCGCTGGCCGATCGGCAAAACCGTCGGCGTGCTGCTGGCCGGAACCATCCCGCTGCTGGGCATCGTCGTCGAGCACTTCCAGACCAAGAACATCAAGGCGAGCTACGGGCTTTGAGCCAGCGCCCGTAACGCGGGGAGCAGCAGGGCCAGCGCACGACCGCGATGCGAGGCCGCGTCCTTCTCCGCCGGGCCGAGTTCAGCCGCGGTGCGGCCACCGATATCGGAACCGTCCGCAAGGAAAACCGGGTCATAGCCGAACCCGCCGTCACCGCGCGGCTCCCGGATGATCGTGCCGGGCCATTCACCGCGCACGACCACTTCGCCGGCCGTCGAGACCAGCGCACAGGCTGACACGAACGCCGCGCCGCGTCGGCCGTCGGGCACGTCACGCAGCTGCGCCAGCAACAGTGCGTTGTTGGCAATGTCGTCGCCGTGGTTACCGGCCCATCGCGCCGAGAGAACGCCAGGCATGCCGCCCAGCGCATCCACCGACAAACCGGAGTCGTCGGCCACGCTGGCCAGACCCGTCGCGGCGAACGCGTCGCGCGCCTTGGCCAATGCGTTGTCCTCGAAGGTCGCACCGGTTTCCGGCGCCTCGTCGAACGGCGCCACATCGTTGAGCGACACCAGCGTCAGCCCCGACAGCCCGGCTCCGTCGAGGACCCGACGTAGCTCGGCCAACTTCTTGGGGTTGCGGCTGGCGACCAGCAGGCGTGTCACCATCAACTCCCAAATGTCTTGTCGTGCATCTGCCGTCCCCCACGTTAGGTGGACGGCTCATGAGCCGTGACGTTTGTCGCATCTTGAATGGATTTGGCGCTCTCGGCGTTCTTACCGGCATGGAGTCGAAATGAAGTTCAAATTTCTTCGCCTTTGCGCCGCGATGCTCGGCCTTTTTGCGGCGATCGTGTTTTCTGTTGGGGTTGCGCGCGCTGATCCGCCAGACCCCCACATGCCGGACATCACGAAGAGCTACTGCCCGGGTGGCCAATGGGGTGTTGGCAGTTTGGGAGTGTGCGACGGCGACAAGTACCCGGACGGTTCGTACTGGCACCAGTGGATGAGAACCAACATCGGCGGGCCGAAGTTTTATTACGACTGCGTCGGCGACAGCGGCAACAATACTTTCCCGGCACCGCCACCGCCTGGTGGCTGCGACGGGGCAATTCCGGCAGCACCGCCTCCCCCGCCCGCAACCTAACCGCGGGTCAGGTTCCGAACGCCTTCGATGCAGCAGGTCCTTCCGGCAGCACACCCGGATACGGCAACGCAAGCGCCTCGCGCTGCGCGGCGAACACCGTGTCGCAGGCACCGAGCGCCATGTCGAGCAGCTTGTCGAGCGTCGAGCGTGGGAACGTCGCGCCCTCACCGGTCCCCTGAATCTCCACCAGCGTCCCGGTGTCGGTGGCGACGACGTTCATGTCGACCTCGGCGCGGGAGTCCTCCTCGTAAGGCAAGTCCACCCGAACCCGGCCGTCGACCACACCGACGCTGACCGCCGCAATCGCGCACGACAGTGGCCTGGGATCGGAAAGCTTGCCGGCCGCCGACAAGTAGGTCACCGCGTCGGCCAGCGCCACATAGGCGCCGGTGATGGCGGCGGTTCGGGTTCCCCCGTCGGCCTGCAGTACATCGCAGTCCACCGCGATGGTGTTCTCCCCCAACGCCGCCAGGCTGATGCAGGCGCGCAGCGACCGGCCGATCAGCCGGCTGATTTCCTGGGTACGCCCGGACGGACGGCCTTTGATCGATTCGCGATCCGAGCGCGTGTGAGTCGCCGACGGCAGCATCGCGTACTCGGCGGTCAGCCACCCCAAGCCTGATCCCTTACGCCAGCGCGGAACACCGTCGGTGACGCTGGCGGTGCACATCACCTTGGTATGGCCGAATTCGATCAGCACCGAACCTGCTGGGTGCTCGGTGAAACCCCGGGTGATCAGCAGCGGGCGAAGCTCGTCGTCGAGGCGACCGTCTTCTCGTTTGGACACGACGCCAACCCTAGCTCGCACAGCAAGGATGCCGCCGTGGGGAGCTGGCGGATTGGATCAGACGCGTTCGGAGTGCCGCACGTCGAAGGTCTCACCGCACACGACGGCGTGTACGGGACCATCGAACTCGGCCTTGGCCTCGCTGATCACGTCCTCACGCGAGGTCCAGGGTGGGATGTGGGTGAGCAACAGCTCGCGGACACCGGCCTGCGTCGCGGCCCTGCCCGCCTCGGTACCCGACAGATGCAGTGCCGGTGGACGGTCCGGCGCGTGGGTCCACGAGGCCTCGCAGAGAAAGACGTCGGCATCACGAGCCAGCTCGATGAGCTGATCGCAGAATCCGGTGTCACCGCTGTAGACGAACGAGGCACCGCTGGGATCGGTGATCCGTAAGCCGTATGACTCGGTGGGGTGCGCCACCACGCGCGGCGTCACTGTGAGTGCGCCGATGGTCGTCGGCTCACGGTCGACCCAGTGATGCACATCGAAGATGTCCGAGCAGTCGTCGATTTCCCCGCCGTAGGGTGACGATGCCGCCCCCAACCGCGACCAGGTGTCGCTAGGGCCATACAACAGCGCCTTACCGTGCGGCTTGGCTGGGTGGTAGCGACGCCACACGAAAAGCCCCGGCATATCCAGGCAATGGTCGGCATGCAGATGAGTCAGCAGCACGTGCACTGAGCCGGGGTCGGCGTAGCGCTGCAGCGCCCCTAGCACACCTCCGCCGAAGTCAAGGACCAGCGGCGGAGTGTCAGGTGCCCGAACCAAATATCCCGACGCAGGCGAATCCGGACCCACTACGCTGCCCGAGCAGCCCAGGACGGTAATTCGCACGGACACTACTGTGCCATGCCCAGTCCCACCATGAGAAAAACATCGCCGCATTGGTGTGATCGGAATCTCTGTGCGTCCACCTAATGGACACGAGATTGGCGGTGCATTGGTTGAACGCCGGTGACCGCAGGCCCCAGGAACCGTGTCGCCAATTTGGTGAAGGCCTCGGGATCGCCGGTGGCTTCGAAAGCGCGGGTGGCCGGCGGCGCGTCATGGGGACGCAGCAGGTCCCGCTCGGTGAGTACCCGAAGCACTTCCTTGGCGGTTTCCTCGGCGCTGGAAACCAGCGTCACGTTCTCGCCCATGGCCAGTTGGATCAGACCCGACAACAGCGGATAGTGCGTGCATCCCAACACCAGGGTGTCGACCTGGGCGCGCTGCAACGGCTCGAGATAACCCTCGGCCAGTCCGAGCACCTGGCGTCCGCTCGTCACGCCGCGCTCGACGAAGTCAACGAAACGCGGACAGGCCACCGCGGTGATCTCGGTATCGCGGGCCGCGGCGAACGCGTCCTGGTAGGCGTGCGAGGTGATGGTCGCCTGGGTGCCGATCACGCCGATACGGCCGGTGCGGGTGGTGGCCACGGCGCGGCGCACCGCCGGCAAGATCACTTCGACGACTGGCACGTCGTAGCGCTCGCGGGCATCCCGCAGGCACGCGGCTGACGCCGTGTTGCAGGCGATCACCAGCGCCTTGACACCACGGCCGACCAGGTCGTCGCCGATGGCCAGTGCGTGCGCGCGGACCTCGGGAATGGTGAGCGGACCGTAGGGACCGTTGGCGGTATCGCCGACGTAGACGATGTCCTCGTCGGGCAGCTGGTCGATGATCGCGCGGGCAACCGTCAATCCCCCTACGCCGGAGTCGAAGACTCCGACGGGAGCCAAGGGCGAGTTCACGTCGTCAATCGCGGCGACGAGGTGCCGGCTTTTCTCTGCGCTCGGGCCTTGCGTTCCGGGGCGGACAACAGGTACGCCGCCACCACGCCGGCGATGGCACCACACAAGTGGCCCTGCCAGGAAACGCCGCCGCATTGCCCGAGCACCGGCATGGCGCCGAGCAGCACGCCGCCGTAGGCGAACAACACCACCAGCCCGATGGCGATGTCGGTAAACCGACGCACGAAGATCCCGAACACCAGCAGGAAGGCAAGCCAGCCGAAGATCAGTCCGGAGGCCCCGATGTGATCGGTGGGCCCGCAGTTGCTGCCCCAGTTACCAATCAGCCAGGTTCCGAAACCGCCGAGGATCCAGACGATCACAGTTGCCCAGACGAATCGAGACAATCCGGCCAGCGTCATCAGAAATCCCAGCACCAACATCGGCAGCGTGTTCGCGGCAAGGTGCTGCCAGTTGGCGTGCAGCACCGGGGCGAAGACGATCCCCCATAGGCCGTCCGTTTCCATCGGTCTGATGCCGTTGGCGTCCAGGGAATGCCCGGTCAGCTGGTCGATCAGCTCGATGAGGTAGAGCAGCGCTACGAAGGTGAGGATGGCTGCTCCGCCCACCACCCACCGGGGGCGCTGGTTCGCCTGCGTAGCGGGGGTGCGCGGATGTCCCGGGGTCATGCCCATCACTGCCCTTCTAGAGCCTCATCGGCATCGTCCAGGCTACCGGTTCCAGCGGTTATCAAGGCTGATCGCCCTGGCCGAACGCGCCGGGCAACAGGCCGCGGTACGTCGGTATTCCGGCTATCGACTCGGCGGCCAGCACACCGACCAGAACCGCACGCGCCAGGCAGTCGGCTGCGGCCGCGCCGATTTCGGACGTCAGCCGCGTCTCCGGTGACATCGCGGCGGGCGCATCGGCCGGCGGTGGCACCTCGACCGCGCCGGTAGCCAGGGCGAACACCGTGTCGCCGTCCAGCGGGGTGTGCGCAGGCCGGATGCTGCGAGCCAGGCCGTCGTGGGCGGCGATCGCGATGCGCCGGCACGCAGGCGCGCTCAGCACGGCATCGGTCGCCACCACCGCGATCGTGGTGTTCAGCGGCTCCAGTGGAGAGGGCAGCCCGGCGAGTGCGTCGATCTGCTCGGCCGGCGGCGGCGTCAGCGCGAACTCGTCGATGGTGGCCGCCATCCACGGCAGACCGGTATTCCGGTCGACGACCTCGCCCGCGGAGTTCACCACGACAATCGCCCCGACGGTGACGCCGGACGGCAGTGTCGTCGACGCCGTGCCGATGCCACCCTTGAGGACGCCGGCCCGCGCACCCACCCCGGCACCGACCGTCCCCAGGACGGCGTTATCGGGCACGCCGTCGGCGCTCGCCGCGGTCACGCAGGCGGCGTAGCCGAACTCCGCCGTCGGTCGGCAGCCCCAGCCGCCGACGGGTAGATCGAAGATCACCGCGCCCGGCACGATGGGGACCACACCACCGTCCATCGCCACGCCACGGTCGTGCTCCTCGAGCCAGCGCATGATGCCGTCGGCGGCCGCCAGTCCGTAGGCACTGCCGCCGGCGAGCAACACCGCGTCGACGTATCGCACCGTGTTCGCCGGGTCCAGCAGGTCGGTCTCCCGGGTGCCGGGCGCGCCGCCGCGGCAGTCGACCGCGCCGACGGTCCCCGGCGGTGTCAGCACCACCGTGACACCGCAGGCCCAGCCGGCGCCCAGCGACGCGTCGGGATCCAATCGCTGATGGTGGCCGACGCGGATACCCCCGACGTCGGTGATCGAGTTCATCCGGCCGCCAGAGCGATCATTGGCGCCCCATGAGCACCAGGACCAGGTATTCCTGCAGGACGGTCAGCCACTGGTACACGTCGAAGTGGGTGGCCAGCGGATGGTCAGCAGGCAGCCGGTCTGGGCCCTCCGGGCCGATCTCGAGCATCACGCCTAGCGTCAGCCGAACGTCGTTAACCGACGAGACCCAGGCATTCGCGGCTTCTTCGGTCAGCTCGAAACGACCACCGCTGTCCGGAACCGTATCCAATAGCTGCTGTGCCGCAACACGTTTAGCGTCGATGATCTCAGGTTCGTGCAGGCTGCGCAGCGCGGCGTTGAGGCCGTCGGAGCTCTCGGCCAAGGGATCGTCGTCGTCAGTTTTGTAGAAGTCCGGCAGCAGCCGCCGCAGCGTTGGATCCTTCGGGGGGTCCGAGTTACCGGTCTTGATTCCGGTGATCTCCTCGAGTTCGTCTGAGGGCGAGGCGGATTCGCGCTCATCGAGCAAGCCGATCATCGCGGTGACGAGGTTGCGGAGCAGCGCCGCCTCGTGCGCGGCCAGGGCGGACCGAAAACGGGGACCGTCGGCGGTCTCGACGCGCTTCCATTTGCGCACAGGGGAACCCAGATACCCTTGAGTTTCAGCGGTCCTGCTGCATGGTCGCCCACAAACCGGCGGCATGCAGTTTGGACACGTCGACTTCCATGGACTCTCGGCTGCCCGCTGACACCACTGCCCTGCCTTCGTTGTGCACCTGCAACATCAACTTGGTGGCGTGCGGCTCGTCGTAGCCGAACAACTTCTGCAACACATACGTCACGTACGTCATCAGGTTGACCGGATCGTCCCACACGATGGTGACCCACGGACTGGCGGTGGCGTCGGCCGGAGCAACCTCGCGCACCCCGCTGGTACCCGGCTTGGTGGGCGCCGCCGCAACAACCATGGACTCCAGGATACCGAGACACGGTCCCTGCGCCGCCAGCCGTTACCGTTGGGAGAATGAACGAGCCGGTCTTAGCTGGGCTGCTGACCGACAAGTATGAGTTGACCATGCTGGCAGCGGCGCTGCGCGACGGCACCGCCGATCGACGCACCACGTTCGAATTATTCGCCCGCCACCTACCCGCGGGGCGGCGTTACGGCGTGGTGGCCGGAACCGGCCGTTTACTGGAAGTGTTGCCACAGTTCAGGTTCGACGATGAAGCGTGCCGGTTACTTGGGCAATTCCTCGACCCGCAAACGGTGGGTTACCTCCGGGATTTTCGGTTCGGTGGAGATATCGACGGCTACGCCGAAGGTGAGCTGTATTTTCCCGGGTCACCGGTGCTGTCGGTGCGCGGCAGCTTCGCCGAATGCGTGTTGCTCGAGACGCTGGCGCTGTCGATCTTCAACCACGACGTGGCGATCGCGTCGGCGGCGGCCCGCATGGTCAGTGCGGCAGGCGAACGCCCGCTGATGGACATGGGATCGCGACGGACCCACGAACGCGCGGCCGTCGCAGCGGCCCGCGCCGCCTACCTCGCCGGATTCGCGGCGTCCTCCAACCTGGAGGCGCAGCGCCGCTACGGAATACCCACCGAGGGCACCGCCGCGCATGCATTCACCATGCTGCACAGTCGCCACGACGTGTCGTCCGAAGCGGCGGAGCTGGCCGCATTTCGCGCGCAGGTCGATGCTCTTGGCGTGGGCACCACGCTGCTGGTCGATACCTATGACGTGACGACCGGAGTAGCCAATGCCGTGACCGCCGCCGGGCCGGCACTCGGTGCGGTGCGCATCGACTCGGGCGAGCTGGGAGTGCTGGCTCGTCAGGTGCGCCACCAACTCGACCGGCTGGGCGCCACGCGGACCCGCATTGTGGTCTCCGGCGATCTGGACGAGTTCGCCATCGCGGGGTTGCGTGCCGAACCGGTGGATAGCTATGGCGTGGGCACGTCGCTGGTCACCGGCTCGGGTGCGCCGGCCGCCGGCATGGTCTACAAACTGGTCGAAGTGGACGGCCTGCCAGTTCAGAAGCGCAGCAGCCACAAGGAATCCCGGGGCGGCCACAAAGAGGCGCTGCGGCGCGCCCGCGCGTCCGGCACGATCACCGAGGAGGTTGTGTATCCGGCCGCCCGCCCGCCCGCCACCGACGAGCCGTTCCGAGTGTTGACTACCGCACTGGTCCGGGGTGGCGAGGTGGTGGCCGGCACGGGCAACGCGGCCCTGGTGGCCGCCCGCGAATTGGTCGCGTCCGGGCTGCACAGCTTGCCTTGGGAGGGTTTGACATTGGCGCACGGCGAGCCGGCGATTCCGACTGTGCAGATTGCCTGACGTGTCTGCATCCGTGCCCGAGCTGCTGGCTATCGCGGTGGCCGCACTCGGCGGCAGCGAACGTAGTGGCCAGCTGCAGATGGCCACCGCGGTCGCGGCGGCATTCGAGACCGGTGAGCACCTCGTCGTGCAGGCCGGCACCGGCACCGGCAAGTCGCTGGCCTACCTGGTGCCCGCGGTTGTCCGCGCGATCACCGAAGACGAGCCGGTCGTGGTGTCCACGGCGACCATCGCCTTGCAGCGTCAACTCGTCGATCGCGACCTGCCCCGACTGGCCGATTCGCTTGCCGATGCCCTGCCCCGCCCACCGCGGTTTGCGCTGCTAAAGGGTCGACGGAACTACCTGTGCCTGAACAAGATTCACGGTGGTGCGCTAGGTGGTGAAGACGATTCCGGCGCCGAGGAGGAACGACCGCAGGAAGAACTCTTCAACCCCATGGCGGCCAGCGCGTTGGGCCGCGACGTGCAGCGGCTGAGCGCCTGGGCGTCGACGACCGACACCGGTGACCGCGACGACCTCAAGCCCGGTGTGCCTGACCGATCGTGGTCGCAGGTCAGCGTTTCCGCGCGGGAGTGTATTGGCGTGGCCCGCTGCCCGTTTGGCTCGGAGTGCTTTTCCGAACGCGCCCGCGGCCGGGCCGGCGCAGCCGACATCGTCGTCACCAATCACGCCCTGCTGGCCATCGACGCCGTGTCCGAATCGGCGGTGCTGCCCGAGCACGCGCTGCTGGTGGTGGACGAAGCGCACGAGTTGGCGGATCGGGTGACGTCGGTGGCGACCGCGGAACTGACGTCGGCCAATCTCGGTGTGGCGTTGCGGCGGATCACCCGACTGGTGAGCCCGGAGCTGACCGACCGGCTGGAGGCGGCGTCGGCCACCCTGACCTCCGCGATCCACGATGCGACGCCGGGTCGCATCGATCACCTCGATGACGAGCTGGCGACATATCTGACCGCCTTGCGCGACGCGGCCAGCGCGGCACGGTCGGCGATCGAGAGCACCAGTGACGCCAAGGCGGCGGCAGCGCGCGCCGAAGCGGCTGCGGCGCTGAGCGAGATATCGGATACCGCTTCGCGGATGCTGACGTCGTTCGTCCCCGCGATTCCCGATCGCACCGACGTGGTCTGGCTCGAGCACGAGGACAACCGGGGTTCGCCGCGTCCCGTGCTGCGAGTGGCCCCGCTGACGGTGGCAGGCTTGTTGCGCAGCCAGGTGTTCGCACGTTCGACGACGGTGCTGACGTCGGCGACGCTGACGCTCGGCGGATCCTTCGACGCGATGGCCACCGCGTGGGGGCTGATCGGACCGGAGGAAAGCACCGATCGCCCGCCGTGGCGTGGCGTCGACGTCGGATCGCCGTTCCAGCACGCCAAGGCGGGAATCCTGTATGTGGCCGCGCACCTTCCGCCGCCGGGTCGCGACGGCACCGGCTCGGCCGAGCAGCTGAGCGAAATCACCGAGCTGATCACCGCCGCCGGCGGGCGCACCCTGGGTCTGTTCTCGTCGATGCGGGCGGCCCGGGCCGCGGCCGAGGCCATGCGCGAACGACTGTCCACACCGGTCTTGTGTCAGGGCGACGACACCACCTCCGCGCTGGTCGAGCAATTCACCGAGGACCTGGCCGCGTCGCTGTTCGGCACGCTGTCGCTGTGGCAGGGCGTCGACGTGCCGGGGCCGTCGCTGTCGTTGGTGCTGATCGACCGCATTCCGTTCCCGCGCCCGGACGACCCGCTGCTGGGTGCCCGCCAGCGCGCGGTGGCTGCGCGCGGCGGCAACGGCTTCATGGCCGTCGCCGCCAGCCATGCGGCGCTGCTGCTGGCGCAGGGTTCTGGACGGCTGTTACGCCGCGTCAGCGACCGCGGAGTGGTCGCGGTGCTCGACTCGCGGATGGCCACCGCCGGCTACGGCGGCTTCTTGCGCGCATCACTGCCGCCGTTCTGGCAGACCACCAATGCCGCCCAGGTCCGCGCCGCGCTGGAGCGGCTGCGCGCCGAGCCGGACGGGGTGTCGGCCTGACGTCCGACTACCCGGCGAGGGTGACCAGACCGAGCTCGCTGCTGCTGGCCAGCATCGGGTGCTGGGGCAACACCCGCACCGTGTACCCGACCGCTCCGGCCACCGGCAACGGAGTGGTCGTCGAGAAGACTTGATTGCCGCCTTCGGCGGTCCCGGTGTACGACATCTCGACGGCGACCGGCTCCAGCAGCACATCGCCAGAGTCGACCCTGCCGACGACCGCCTGCACGGTGACCTCGTCGGGCGAAAGCTCGGCCAGCCGCACGGTCGCCGTCAGCGTCAGCTTCGAGCCGAGCAACGGCGTATCCGGCAGGCCGGTGCTGTCGACGTCGGTGATCTCGATCTTCGGCCACGCTGCTTCGACGCGGCGGCGGTAGGCGGACAGCTCACGCGCGGCGCCGAACTCGCCGGCGTCGTCACCGTCCGGCGCCGGCGCGATGGTTCGGCGCAGAGATTCCGCAGCCGGGGTGTAGTACTGCTCGACGTAGTCGCGCACCATCCGGGAAGCCAGCACTTTCGGCCCCAGCGTCTGCACGGTGTGGCGGACCATTTCGATCCAGCGCGGCGGCACCCCGTGTTCGTTGCGGTCGTAGAACTTCGGCGTCACCGCTTCTTCCAGCAGGCTGTACAACGCGCTGGACTCCAGCTCGTCGCGACGCGTCTCGTCGGCCAATCCGTCGGCAGACGGTATTTCCCAACCGTTTTCGCCGTCGTACCACTCGTCCCACCAGCCGTCGCGGATCGACAGGTTCAGCCCGCCGTTGAGTGCGCTCTTCATTCCTGACGTGCCGCAGGCCTCCAGCGGGCGCAGCGGGTTGTTCAGCCAGACATCGCAGCCCCAGTACAACACCCGGGCCATCGACATGTCGTAGTCGGGCAAAAAGGCGATGCGGTGCCGCACTTCTGGGCGATCGGCGAAGCGCACCACCTGCTGGATCAGCGCCTTGCCGCCGTCGTCGGCCGGGTGTGATTTCCCGGCGACGATGAGCTGGATCGGCCGCTTCTGGCTGAGCAGCAGCTGCTCGAGGCGGTCTGGGTCACTCAACATCAGCGTCAACCGCTTATAGGTCGGCACCCGGCGGGCAAACCCGATGGTCAGCACGTCGGGGTCGAATGCCGTACTGATCCAGCCCAATTCGGCGTCTGAGGCACCGCGTTCCAGCCACGAGCGGCGCAGCCGCCGCCGGACGTCCTCCACGAGCAGCGCGCGCAACTGCGAGCGGATCCACCACAGGTGCCCCTCGTCCACCTCCCGCAGCCGCAGCCAGACGCCGGGATCACTGAAGGCCGCGTCATCCGGCCCGGCCAGCTCGCGGCCCAGTTGCAGCCATTGCGGTGCGGCCCAAGTGCGCGCGTGCACGCCGTTGGTGATCGACCCGATCGGCACCTCGGCGCGGTCGAAACCCGGCCACAGTTCGTTGAACATGTCCCGGCTAACCCGACCGTGCAGCAGTGAGACGCCGTTGGCCCGCTGAGCAAGCCGCAGACCCATGTGGGCCATGTTGAACTTTTCCGGGTCGTCTTCGGCACCCAGAGCCAGCACCCGGGCGGTCGGCACGCCCGGCAGCAACACCGGTTCGTCGTCATCGAGGTGATCGTCGAAGTACTCCTGCACCATCTCGACCGGGAACCGGTCGATACCGGCGGGCACCGGAGTGTGAGTGGTGAACACGGTGCTGGCCCGCACCACCGTCAGGGCGGTATCGAAGTCCAACCCCGAATCGGTGACCAGCTCGCGAATGCGTTCGGTGCCGAGGAACCCGGCGTGCCCTTCGTTCATGTGGAACACCTCGGGCGCGGGCAGCCCCTGGACCGCGGTGTACGCGCGGATCGCCCGCACGCCGCCGATGCCGGCCAGAATCTCTTGCTTGATCCGGTGTTCCTGATCGCCGCCATAGAGCCGGTCGGTCACGCTGCGCAGATCGTGCTCGTTTTCCGGGACGTCGGAATCCAGCAGCAGCAGCGGGACACGGCCCACCTGCGCCACCAAGATGCGCGCCGTCAACTGCGCAGAGTCGGGCAGCGACAGTTGCACCAGTACCGGATCCCCGCTGGCATCGGTGAGCAGCCGCAACGGCAGTCCCTGCGGATCCAGCGACGGGTAGGTCTCGTTTTGCCAGCCCTCGGCGCTCAGCGACTGCCGGAAGTACCCGGACCGGTAGTAGAGGCCCACCGCGATCAGCGGCACCCCCAAGTCAGATGCGGACTTCAAGTGGTCGCCGGCAAGAATTCCCAGGCCGCCCGAGTAATTGGGCAGCACCTCGGCGACACCGAATTCCATCGAGAAATACGCGATACCCGTGGGCATCGCCACGCCCGCCTCTTGCTGTTGCTGATACCACAGCGGACGGGTCAGGTAGTCGTTCAGCTCGCCGGCCAGCTCGTCGAGCCAGCGCAGGAATTCCTCATCGATCGCCAACTCATCGAGGCGGCCGGGGCTGACGGCACCCAGTAATTCCACGGGATCATTCCCGCAATCGGCCCACAGCGTCGGTTCAATGGCCGCGAACAGATCCTGCGTCGCCTTGTCCCATGACCACCGCAGGTTCGTCGACAGCTGTTCCAACGCAGCGAGGCGTTCGGGGAGATGAGCACGGACGGTAAAGCGGCGGAGGGCTTTCACACGCACTTACCTTACTGAGGATTACGAACCCCGCAGTGCGACCGACTGGCCGATCTCGCTGCGGTGTGTGGCCAGACACTAGGGTGGGTATCGGGTAGTTATTGGGGCCGCAAGGATGCCTCCCCAGCAGAGGAAGTTCCCCACACAAGAGGAAGTTTCGAAAGACGAGAGGCTTTCCGCGGAACAGCACACCGCGGTATGGCGCAAACAATCCGACGAAACGGAGTGGCGGTGCCCGGTCGCGTCGAGATCGATAACGTCCAACCCGTCGTTTCCTGCGGCGCATATCCCGCCAAAGCGGTGGTCGGTGAGGTTGTCCCGGTGAGCGCCGCGGTGTGGCGAGAAGGCCACGATGCCGTCGCGGCGACCCTCGTGGTGCGCTACCTCGGGCTGCGCTATCCGCAGGCAACCGAAACCCGCCGGATCACGGCCGTGCAGGCCCCCGAGAAGCTCGCGTCCACGCCGCAAACCAGTCCCGCCGAGCGGGTCAAGCCGTTGGCGCTGCCCATGACGGAAGGATTGGAACCCTACGTCTTCCACGGTCAGTTCACCCCCGACCGGGTCGGCCTGTGGACCTTCCGGGTCGACGGGTGGGGTGACCCGATTCACAGCTGGCGGCATGGGTTGGCCGCCAAGCTGGACGCCGGCCAGGGTGAAACCGAATTGTCCAACGACCTGTTGGTCGGCGCGGCGCTGTTCGAGCGCGCCGCCACAGGCGTGCCGCGGGCGGGTCGTGATCCCCTGCTGGCTGCTGCCGCCGCGTTGCGAACCCCCGGGGACCCGGTGACGCGGACCGCGCTGGCACTCGCCCCCGAGATCGACGAATTGCTCAGCGCCTATCCGCTGCGGGATATCGTCACTCGCGGCGAGCAGTTCGGTGTCTGGGTGGATCGGCCGCTGGCCCGCTTCGGTTCGTGGTACGAGATGTTTCCGCGTTCGACGGGCGGCTTGGACGCCGACGGCAACCCGGTCCACGGCACCTTCGCGACGGCAGCCGCGCAGCTTCCGCGCATCGCCGAGATGGGCTTCGACGTCGTTTACCTGCCCCCGATTCACCCGATCGGCAAAGTACATCGCAAGGGCCCCAACAACTCTCCCACCGCCGCTCCCGGAGACGTCGGATCCCCGTGGGCGATCGGCAGCGATGAGGGCGGCCACGATGCAATCCATCCGAGCCTGGGCACCATCGACGACTTCGACGACTTCGTCGCCGCAGCACGCGATCTGGGCCTGGAGGTTTCCCTGGACCTGGCGCTGCAGTGCGCACCGGATCATCCGTGGGCCCGCGAACACCGGCAGTGGTTCACCGAATTGCCGGACGGCACCATCGCCTACGCGGAAAACCCGCCGAAGAAATACCAGGACATCTACCCGCTGAACTTCGACAACGACCCCGCCGGACTCTACGACGAAGTGCTGCGCGTGGTCCGGCACTGGATTGACCACGGCATCAAGTTCTTCCGGGTCGACAACCCGCACACCAAGCCGCCCGACTTCTGGGCCTGGTTGATCGGTCAGGTCAAAGACACCGATCCCGACGTGCTCTTCCTGTCCGAGGCGTTCACCCCGCCGGCCCGCCAGTACGGGCTGGCCAAACTCGGCTTCACCCAGTCCTACAGCTACTTCACCTGGCGCACTGCCAAATGGGAGCTCACCGAATTCGGCAACGATATCGCCGGACTTGCCGACTTCCGCCGGCCGAACCTGTTCGTCAACACCCCTGACATCCTGCACGGCTCACTGCAGCACGGCGGCCCCGGCATGTTCGCCATCCGGGCGGTGCTGGCCGCAATGATGAGTCCGGCCTGGGGGGTGTACTCGGGTTACGAGCTGTTCGAGCACCGCGCCGTGCGCGAGGACAGCGAGGAATACCTCGACTCGGAAAAGTACGAATTGCGGCCGCGTGACTACGCCGCCGCGCTGGCCGAGGGCCGGTCACTGGAGCCATTCATCAAGCAGCTCAACGGGATTCGCCGCGTGCATCCCGCGCTGCAGCAATTGCGCACTATTCATTTCCACAGTGTGGACAATGACGCGCTGCTCGCCTTCAGCAAGTTCGATCCGGCCACCGGTGACTGCGTGCTGGTGGTGGTCACGCTCAACGCATACGGGCCCGAGGAAGCGACCGTGTGGTTAGACATGGCCGCATTGGGTATGGAGACATACGAGCGCTTTTGGGTGCGCGATGAGATAACGGGCCAAGAATTCCAGTGGGGGCAAGCAAATTACGTTCGCATCGATCCAGGCTATGCGGTCGCCCACATCATCAATATGCCGATCATTCCGCAGGAATCCCGGACCACGTTGCTGCGCAGGAGGTAACAGGGCTCGAAAGGGGAAAGATTCATGAGCCGAACCGATAGCCGACCCGACCAACTCGCCAGGATGCAGCTTTCGCCCGACCCCGCCGACCTGGCCCGCCTGGTCGCCGGCACCCACCACAATCCGCACAGCATCCTGGGCGCCCACGAATACGGCGACCACACCGTCATCCGCGCGTTTAAACCGCACGCCACCGAAGTCGTCGCGATCGTCGGAGCTGAGCGATTTCCGCTGCAGCACGTTGACACCGGCTTGTTCGCGGTGGCGTTGCCGTTCGCCAACCTCATCGACTACCGGCTTCAGATCAGCTATGGGTCGGACACGCACACCACTGCCGACGCCTACCGATTCCTACCTACGCTCGGTGAAGTCGACCTCCACCTGTTCTCCGAAGGTCGCCACGAGCGACTCTGGGAAGCCCTTGGCGCCCACCCGCGCTCGTTCACCACGGCCGACGGCGTAGTCGACGGCGTGTCGTTCGCCGTGTGGGCTCCCAACGCCAACGGCATCAGCTTGATCGGCGAGTTCAACGGGTGGAACGGCCACGAGGCCCCGATGCGGGCGCTGGGCTCCTCGGGAGTGTGGGAGTTGTTCTGGCCCGGGTTCCCGCTCGAGGGCCTGTATAAATTCCGGGTGCACGGCGCCGACGGGGTCGTCACCGAACGAGCCGACCCATTCGCGTTCGCGACCGAGGTGCCGCCACACACGGCGTCGCGGGTGACCTCGAGCAACTACGTTTGGGCAGACGACGACTGGTTGACCAAGCGCGCCCAGGGCAATCCGGTGTTCGAGCCGATGAGCACCCTCGAGGTTCATCTCGGGTCGTGGCGACCCGGACTCAGCTATCGTCAACTCGCCACCGAACTGACGAACTATGTTGTGGAGCAGGGCTTTACCCACATCGAGCTACTGCCCGTCGCTGAGCATCCGTTCGCCGGGTCATGGGGATATCAGGTCACGTCGTACTACGCGCCAACATCTCGATTCGGCACACCCGACGATTTCCGGGCGCTCGTGGACGCGCTGCACCAGGCCGGCATCGGCGTGATCGTGGACTGGGTACCCGCGCACTTCCCCAAGGACGCCTGGGCGTTGGGCCGCTTTGACGGCACCCCGCTCTACGAACACTCGGATCCACGACGCGGCGAGCAGTTGGACTGGGGCACTTACGTGTTCGACTTCGGCCGCCGCGAGGTCCGTAACTTCCTGGTGGCCAACGCCTTGTACTGGCTCGAGGAGTACCACATCGACGGCCTACGGGTGGACGCGGTGGCGTCCATGCTGTACCTGGACTATTCGCGCCCCGTGGGCGGCTGGACGCCCAACATCTATGGCGGACGGGAAAACCTGGAAGCCGTCCAGTTCTTGCAGGAGATGAACGCGACGGCACACAAGGCCGCCCCTGGCATCGTCACCATCGCCGAGGAGTCGACGTCGTGGCCGGGAGTAACCCGACCCACCAGCCTTGGCGGCCTCGGCTTTTCGATGAAATGGAACATGGGCTGGATGCACGACACGCTCGACTACCTCAGCCGCGACCCGATACACCGCAGCTACCACCACCACGAGATGACGTTCTCGATGCTCTACGCATTCAGCGAGAACTACGTGTTGCCGCTGAGCCACGACGAGGTAGTGCACGGCAAGGGCACGCTGTGGGGACGGATGCCGGGCAGCAACCACGTCAAGGCGGCCGGGCTACGCAGCCTGCTCGCATACCAGTGGGCACACCCCGGTAAGCAACTGTTGTTCATGGGCCAGGAGTTCGGCCAGCGCGCCGAGTGGTCAGAACAGAATGGTTTGGATTGGTGGCAGCTCGACGAACAAGGCTTCTCCAACGGCGTGCTGCGGCTGGTGCGCGACATCAATGGCATCTACAACAGCCATCCGGCGCTGTGGAGCCAGGACACCACCCCAGAGGGCTATTCCTGGATCGACGCCAACGATTCCGGTAACAACGTGCTGAGCTTCCTGCGGTTCGGCAGCGACGGCTCGGTCATGGCGTGCATCTTCAACTTCGCGGGATCCGAGCACGGCGGCTACCGGCTGGGTCTGCCCGTCGCCGGACGTTGGCGCGAGGTACTCAACACCGACGCCACCATTTACAACGGCTCCGGAATCGGCAACCTCGGTGGTGTCGACGCCACCGATGACCCGTGGCATGGACGTCCGGCATCGGCGCTCTTGGTACTGCCGCCCAACTCGGCCTTGTGGCTGGAACCGGCCTAGTACAAGTTCGGCCTTGTGGCTGGAACCGGACTAGGCCCCTAGTACAGGGCGTTGGCGAGATTTCGCCGACCGGCCACGACCTCGGGGTCGGCGGGATCAAAGAGCTCGAACAGCTCGATCAGCCGGGTACGCACCGAGGTGCGATCATCGCCAGATGTGCTGCGCACCAACGTGATTAGGCGGCTGAATGCGGCACTCACATCCTGATTGAGGATTTGCACATCGGCGGCAGCGAACGCGGCCTCAAGATCCCCGGGCGCAGCGTCCGCGACGGAAACGGCGTCCGGGCGTTGGGCGGTCGCGCGGGTGAGGAAGTCGATCTGCCGGATCGCACCCTTGGCCTCGACGCTGCCCGGATTGGCTTCCAGGATTGCCTGATACGACTGCTTTGCCGCGTCGAAATCGCCGTTCTCCAATTCCTCGCGGGCTTGCACCAGCGCAGGATCTACTTCCGCAACGTCCTCGGAACCCGTTGCGCCCTTGAGCTTCCCGGCGGTAGCCGAGAGAATTTGATCCAGCCAGCTGCGCAGTTGATCGGGGGGTTGGACGCCTTGGAAACTCGATACCGGCTGTCCCGCGGCCAACGCCACCACCGTCGGAACCGCCTCAACACCGAATATCTGGGCGACCCTTGGGCTCACATCGACATTGACCGTCGCCAGCGCCCACGTGCCGTTGTCTTCGGCGGCCAGGCCGGACAGCGTGTCAACCAGCGCGACGCACGCCTCGCTGCGCGGAGACCACAACAGCACTACGACCGGCACTTCGTCAGACCGGAGCAGCACTTCGTTTTCGAAGTTGGCCTCGGTGACCTCGGTGCCCCCTGGGGCGCCCGGCGCCGTTGGCGTCGCTGCGCCCGCGGGGCCACCCGCCGAAGCGCTCTGCTGGGCTCGCTGCTTAAGACCGGATAAGTCGACCGCACCGGTCAGGCCGGGGCCACTTGAAGGTCGCGGACGCGTCACGTCGTCAAGTTTGTCATGCGCGCCGGCCGTCGATCCACCCGGTGGCGCCGAGGCCCAGGCGCGGGCAGACCCGCCCGGAATCGTTGCCCTACTGACCGGTAACCGAGGCTTATGACGAACATCACAACTGAACGCGCACAGCGCGTTCCAGCAACGCCGACGGTGGCGACCGGGCCTAGCTAACCCGCTCGCAAAATCAATGCGTCGCCCTGGCCGCCGGCGCCACACAGTGCGGCAACGCCGTAGCCGGAGCCGCGCCGTGCCAGCTCCAGAGCGACATGGAGCGCGATCCTGGCTCCGGACATACCGATCGGGTGTCCGACCGCGATCGCGCCGCCGTTGACGTTGACGATCGCGGGGTCGATGCCCAGCTCGCGCGTCGAGGCCAGCGCCACCGCCGCGAACGCCTCGTTGATCTCGACGACGTCGAGCTGGTCGACCGAGATGCCCTCACGGCCCAGTGCCTTCTTGATCGCGTTGGCCGGCTGCGACTGCAGGGTGGAATCCGGGCCGGCCACCACGCCGTGCGCGCCGATCTCGACCAGCCAGGTTAAGCCGAGTTCCTGCGCCTTTTCCTTTTTCATCACTACCACGGCGGCGGCACCGTCGGAGATCTGCGACGCGGAGCCGGCGGTGATGGTGCCATCGCGGCGAAACGCCGGTTTGAGGCCGGCCAGGGACTCGGCGGTGGTGTTTGCGCGGATCCCCTCGTCCTCGGTGAACTGCAGCGGATCGCCCTTGCGCTGGGGGATGTTCACAGCTACCACCTCGTCGGTGAAAACGCCGTCCTTCCACGCCGCGGCGGCCTTTTGGTGGGAGCCCGCAGCGAACTCGTCCTGTTCGGCGCGGGTGAACTTGTCCACGTCGTTGCGCTGCTCGGTGAGCGCGCCCATCGGCTGGTCGGTGAACACGTCGTGCAACCCGTCGTAGGCCAGGTGGTCCAAGACCGTGACGTCGCCGTACTTGTAGCCCGCCCGGCTGTCCATCAGCAAGTGCGGGGCCTTGGTCATCGACTCCTGACCACCGGCCACCACGACCTCGAACTCTCCGGCGCGAATGAGCTGGTCAGCCAGGGCAATCGCGTCGATTCCGGACAGGCACATCTTGTTGATCGTCAGCGCCGGGACATCCCAGCCGATGCCGGCTGCCACCGCCGCTTGGCGGGCGGGCATCTGGCCGGCGCCGGCGGTCAGCACCTGGCCCATGATCACGTACTCGACCAGGGACGCCGGAACGTTCGCCTTCTCCAGCGCGCCGGCGATCGCAATGGCACCAAGATCGCTGGCCGAGAAGTCCTTCAGCGAACCCATCAACTTGCCGATCGGGGTCCGCGCTCCAGCAACGATCACCGACGTCGTCATAGCAACCTCCAAGCCATGCGCGGGCGACCGATTCGACGTCCCCGAGAAGCGCATTCTTTGCCGCCAGGTTACCGTTATGTGATGACGACCGATCAAGTTGACGCCCGTCACCTCCTGGCCACCTCCTTGGTGACCGGCCTCGACCACGTGGGCATCGCAGTCGCCGACTTGGACGCCGCCATTGCCTGGTATCACGACCACCTGGGCATGATCCTGGTGCACGAGGAAGTCAACGACGACCAGGGCATTCGCGAGGCGATGCTGGCGGTGCCCGGCACCAGCGCGCAGCTCCAGCTGATGGCCCCTCTCGACGAAACGTCGACGATCGCGAAATTCATGGACAAGCGCGGACCAGGCATCCAGCAGATGGCTGTTCGGGTCAGCGATCTGGACAGGATCTGCGAGCAGCTTCGCGAGCAGGGAGTGCGGCTCGTCTACGAGGCGGCGCGGCGTGGCACGGCGAACTCGCGGATCAACTTCATTCACCCCAAGGACGCGGGTGGCGTTCTGATCGAGCTCGTCGAGCCGGCTTCCTAAGCAACACTCAAGACCATTTTCGGGTCGGGCCCCGGCTTGCCCGATTAGCCCAGCACGGCGTGTGCCAATGCCGCCGGTCTTCAATTCCTGTTTGCGGTCCAGTCAGGGCTGAATCAGCCGGCCACACCACTACATGTGCAGCGCCGGAACGGATTTCGTGATCACAGCCCGGGCAGCGATAGGTCTTGAGAGCGCGGGCCGCCGCGACCGGGCGCACTTCGTACTCGTAGCCGTCGGGGCCCGTCTCCACGCGGTGCAAGATGCCCGACAGCGACGGCGGCTGCTGTCGGGGTGACGGTGTACGGCGCCGACCCATGCCGCCAGTTTAATCGGGCAAATCAGAACAGCCGGTACTCGTCGCTGTCCATTCCCCGCATCTTGTCGTAATCCAGTGTGAGGCAGCGAATGCCACGGTCGGTGGCTAAAGTGCGTGCCTGAGGTTTAATCTGCTGCGCCGCGAACACACCCCTGACCGGCGCGAGCAGACTGTCGCGGTTCAGCAACTCAAGATAGCGGGTGAGTTGCTCTACACCGTCGATCTCACCGCGTCGCTTGATCTCCACGGCGACCGAGCCGCCGTGTTCATCGCGGCACAGTAGATCGACGGGCCCGATCGCGGTCATGTATTCGCGGCGGACCAATGAATATCCCTCGCCCAGCAGTTGGACGTGTTCGGCGAGCAGTGCCTGCAGGTGGGCCTCCACGCCGTCCTTGACCAACCCTGGATCGACGCCCAGATCGTGGCTGGAGTCGTGCTCGATCTCCTCGACGGTGATGCGCAACTGTTCGCCCGCCTTGTTCTCAACCACCCAGACCGGCGCCGCCCCGGCGAGGTCCTCGCTCAGCCAGCACGGCGGACTCATCCAGTTCAACGGCTTGTAGGCACGGTCGTCGGCGTGCACGCTCACCGACCCGTCGGATTTGAACAGCAGCAGCCTGCGCGCCGACGGCAGATGCGCGGTGAGCCGCCCCACGTAGTCGACGGTGCACTGGGCGATCACTAGACGCACCCGCCTCACCTTAGAGCGTCGTAGACGAATTAGGCTGGCGCCACCATGTCGGCCAACAAGAGCGTGGCACAACGCTTGGGGCGAGTGCTGGAGGCAGTGACCCGCCAGAGCGGGCGGCTGGACGAGACCCCCGCGTTCGGATCCTGGCTGCTCGGGCGTGTCACGGAAAGCCCGAGCCGGCGGCGGGTACGCATTCAAATCATTCTGACCGTGTTCATCCTCGGGACGAACCTGGTCGGAATCGGCGTCGCGCTGCTACTGCTGACCGTCGCACTTCCCTCCCCAAGCATCTTCAGCGATGCGCCACGGTGGATCACCTTCGCGGTGGGGCCCGCGTACGTGGCCGTCGCGCTTGCCCTTGGGGCTTACTGGATCACCCGCCAGACGGTCGCCGCGCTGCGCTGGGCGATTGAAGGGCATAAACCCAACCTGGGCGACGAACGCAAAACGTTCCTGGCCCCGTTCTACCTGGCGCTCGGGGTGCTCATCCTGTGGGGCATCGGGACGGCGCTGTTGACCACGCTCTACGGGTTCGTCAACAAGCTGTTCATCCCGATCGTGGGTTTTTCGGTGAGCATCTGCGGGGTTCTGGTGGCCACCGCGTGCTACCTGTTCACCGAGTTCGGGTTGCGACCGGTGGCCGCCCAGGCCCTCGAGGCCGGACGGGCCCCACAGCGGCTGGCGCCGGGCATCATGGGCCGAACCCTGACGGTCTGGTTCCTTGGCTCCGGTGTCCCGGTGCTCGGCATCGCACTGATCGCATTCTTCGCCCTGGCGCTGGGAAATCTGAGCGAGACCCAACTGAGTGTGGCGGTGCTGATCGTGTCGAGCGCGGCGCTGATCTTCGGCTTCGTTTTGATGTGGATCCTGTCGTGGCTGACGGCGACGCCCGTTCGAGTGGTCCGTGCGGCACTCAAGCGCGTCGAGCAGGGCGATCTGCAGGGCAATCTGGTGGTCTTCGACGGCACCGAGCTCGGCGAGCTGGCGCGCCACGTCGGCGCCGATGCCAGAAGCGCACCCGGTGACGACCACGCGGCGGCCGTCGTAGCGCCACAGCTCGTCAACGTGGCCCATGGTTCACTTCTGGTCGGCGGAC
>Ga0208987_1000014_pt1 | contig 43499 bp, 36 predicted proteins | sample MedBloCARef_O2_FD_187845 | JGI IMG/M metagenome (GOLD analysis project Ga0208987, IMG submission 187845) | Forest soil microbial communities from El Dorado National Forest, California, USA - Mediterranean Blodgett CA Ref_O2 (SPAdes) (version 2) | ecosystem: Environmental > Terrestrial > Soil >... | reverse complement strand
AAGATCTTCACCCGGTCCGGCGGAAAAGCGCCTTCACCGGCCAGGTACAAGGCCGAAGTGGCGCAACCGCATTCGGGGTGAACGAACAGTTCAGCGTCGGGGTGGGCGCGGGCCTGCTCGGCGAGCTCGTCGCCGTTGATCCCGGCGTGCACATGGCACTCGCCGGCCCATATGTGCAGGTTCTTGCGCCCGGTGATGCGACGGACGTGTGCCCCCAGGAATTGGTCCGGGCAGAACAGCACGTCGCGATCGGGGTCGATGGACGCGACCACGTCGACCGCGTTGGATGAAGTGCAGCAGATATCGGTGAGCGCCTTCACCTCCGCAGTGGTGTTGACGTACGACACGACGACGGCGCCGGGGTACTCGTCCTTCCAGGCACGCAGGTCGTCGGGGGTGATGGAGTCGGCCAGCGAGCAGCCGGCCCGTTGATCGGGAATGAGCACGGTCTTGTCGGGACTGAGGATCTTGGCGGTCTCGGCCATGAAATGCACACCACAGAACACGATGGTGTCCTCGGCGGCGTCGGCGGCGATCCGTGACAGCGCCAGTGAATCTCCGACATGGTCGGCGACGTCCTGGATGGCCGGCAGCTGATAGTTGTGCGCCAGCAAGGTTGCCCCGCGCAACTCGGTGAGTCGGCGTATCTCCGCGGCCCACAAGGCATCACCTTCCACACCGGTGTAGCCGGTGGGCGAATCGGTGATGCCGGCGATCATGTCTTCGACCGGCGTGTCCATGCGATTCATGACCGTCACGGCGGTTCCTTTCGGCGCATAGGTTTTCGACTTATAATCGAAAACATGCCCAATGGTAGCACCGCCCACGAAGTGCTCGCCGTCGTGTTCCAGGTTCGGGAGGTCACAGAGCCGGTTAAGGGCGGCCCCCGAACGGGAAAACCGCAGCTTAACGTGCTGTTATGGCAACGTGCCCAGGACCCGCAACGCGGCGCTTGGTCGCTGCCGGGCGGACGGTTGCGCAACGACGAGGATTTGATCACCTCCGTCCGCCGCCAGCTGGCCGAGAAGGTCGACGTGCAAGAGCTGGCGCATCTCGAGCAACTCGCGGCGTTCTCCGATCCACACCGGGTGCCGGGACCCCGAACGATCGCGTCGACCTTCCTTGGCCTGGTGCCCTCCCCCGCCACCCCGGAATTGCCGCCGGACACTCGCTGGCACCCGGTGAATTCGCTACCACCGATGGCATTCGACCATGGTCCGATGGTGGCCCACGCGCGCATCCGCTTGGTGGCCAAAATGTCGTACACGAATATTGGATTTGCCTTAGCTCCAAGAGAATTCGCACTTTCCACGCTGCGCGACATCTATTCGGCTGCACTGGGCCACCCGGTCGACGCCACCAATCTGCAACGGGTGCTCGCCCGCCGCGGCGTCATCACTCAGACCGGAACCACCGCGCAGTCCGGGCGCAGCGGCGGTCGACCCGCGGCCCTGTACCACTTCACCGACTCTCGGCTACGAGTCACCGACGAATTCGCTGCGCTGCGGCCACCTGGGTCATAAGGCGCGGCTTTGCATCGGCTTTGAGCCGCGCCCACCTGGACATACTGAAGCTTGGACTCGTGCCGCGCCGGTACATTGGGCTGCAATACCGATGTCGGCGAGTTGCTGGCGCGAGCGAGAAATGGCTTACCGCCCGGCCATGACGTTTGGCTACCAGCCGTTCATGCGCGAAAATGCCGTACGGCCTAGAAGGGATCTCAATGGTTGAGCTCGGCAATCTGGCGGGGACGAGCGGCGCGGAGTGGATCGGCCGGCCGCAACACGAGAAATTGCAGCACAAGGCACATCCACTGCTGCCCTGCGACGACCCGTTTTATCAGGCACCGGAAGGTTTTCAACACGCCGAGCCGGGCACGGTGCTGCGCTCCCGCGATGTCGAGCTGGCATTTCTGGGCGTCATTCCGCAGTCCGTCACCGCCATCCAGCTGCTTTACCGAACCACGAACATGCACGGCGAGCCGGAGGCGACCGCGACCACCGTCATCGTCCCCGCTGAACGTGCTCCTGGACGGAAGACCCCGCTGCTGTCCTATCAGTGCGCCATCGACGCCATGTCGTCGCGCTGCTTTCCGTCCTATGCGCTGCGCAGAAGGGCCAAGGCCCTCGGTGCCATCGCCCAGTTTGAGCTCTTCCTGGTGGCCGCTGCCCTGGCCGAGGGCTGGGCGGTCTCGGTACCCGACCACGGAGGCCTTCAGGGCATTTGGGGCGCGCCCTACGAGCCCGGCTATCGCGTCCTGGACGGCATCCGCGCCGCCCTGAACTCAGAACGTGTCGGGATTTCGGCCTCGGCGCCGATCGGGCTGTGGGGATACTCCGGCGGCGGCCTGGCCAGCGCCTGGGCCGCCGAAATGTGCGCCCAGTACGCACCCGAGCTGGGCATTGTCGGGGCGGTGCTGGGGTCACCCGTCGGCGACCTGGGCCACACGTTCCGCCGGCTGAACGGCGGCTTGCTTGCGGGTTTGCCCGCGTTGGTGGTGGCCGCGCTCGCGCAGGTCTACCCCGACCTGGATCGCGTGATCAAAGAGCACACCAACGCCGAGGGCCGGGCACTGCTGGACTCGCTCCATGACATGACGACGGTGGGCGCGGTCGTGCGAATGGCCAACAAGAACATGGGCGACTATCTCGACGAACCGCTCGAGGACATCCTGTCGAGCCCCGAGGTCACGCATGTCTTCGACAGCATCAAGCTGGGCGCCTCGGTGCCGGCGCCTCCGGTGCTGATCGTGCAGGCGGTTTACGACTACCTGATCGACGTCGACGACATCGACGCGCTCGCGGAGGCGTATTCGGCCGGCGGCGCCGACGTCAGTTACCACCGCGACGCGTTCAACGAACACATGCTATTGCACCCGTTGTCCGCCCCGATGGCACTGCGCTGGCTCACCGACCGGTTCGCCGGCCGGCCGCTGAAAGACCACCTGATCCGGACCGCATGGCCGACGATGTTCAACCCGATAACCTATGCCGGCATGGTGCGACTGGGCATCGTCGCCGCCAAGGTCCTCACCGGCCGAAAGATCCGGCGCCGCCCGCTGTAAGCCGCTAGGAGACGGCGGCTTCGGGGGCTTCCGGGTTGGTGGCCGGTGCGTGCGGCTGTTGATCCTCGGGCGGAAAGCCGCCCAGGTCGTCGCGTGCATTTCCGGCCGCAAGCACCGCATAGACCAGCGCCGCGATGGCGGCGGGCCACACCAACGTGGCGGCCACCTGCAGCGGCCCGTGTCCGAAGAATACTGGCGGCGCCTCGACGACGTAGGCCACCGACGGGTGTCCGGACAGCGGTACCGCGTCGACGTTCAATGCCCCGTAACGCAGCCGCACCAACACCGCCCCAACCGTCGAAGCGGCCCCCGCGGCGATCACCATGCCGATCGTGACCGCGATGACCATCCCCGGCCCGCGATGCGCGCGCCACTGCCACACCAGCACCGGCGTGACCACGGCCAGCACGGTCAAGATGCCCAACATCAGGCAGGGCACGTCGAAGAAGTGGTCGGATTCGGCGCCCAGGTAGTCATGGACCCGCTCGCCGGCCCGAGTCATGGCCACCACCAGATGGATCGGCGGGGCGATCCAGGCCCAGAGGGCACCGATCACGATGCCGGTGAGCGCCAGGCCCAGCGTCGTGATGAGGGTCGCGCGTGCTCGGGGCGTCGCTCGCAGGCCGACGGGCTCGAAGGTCACCGTCGCCGCGTGGTCGCTCACCGCTGCGTCTCCAACTCGGCCGAGTCGACCTCGCCGTGCCGCGAGCACCGCGCCCGCCACCCGTCGGGACGAACTTGAACGACCATCCGGCGTCCGCATTCCGCACAGAATCGGGGAGGCTCTAAGCCCAACTGGGCGGCCGTAGGCACGACGGTGCCGCCCAACTCCCCGGTGTAGACGTTGTAGACGCCTGCGGCGACCGGAGCGCCCAGATCCCGAACCACGGTTCCCAGTGTCTTACAGGCTGGCGTTCAGGGCCTTAAGCGGCATCTGCAGGTCGTCGAGCAGCTGCAGATCGGCTTCGGCGGGGCGGCCGAGCGTGGTCAGGTAATTCCCGACAATGACGGCGTTGATGCCGCCGAGGATGCCTTGCTTAGCGCCGAGGTCGCCCAGCGTGATCTCGCGGCCACCGGCGAAGCGCAGCATCGTGCGCGGCAACGCCAGCCGGAACGCGGCCACCGCCTTCAACGCCTCGCTCGCCGGCAGCACCTCGAGGTCGCCGAACGGCGTACCGGGACGCGGGTTGAGGAAGTTCAACGGCACCTCGTCGGGCTCCAACTCGGCGAGCTCAGCGGCGAATTCCGCGCGCTGCTCGAGCGTCTCGCCCATGCCCAGGATGCCGCCGCAGCACACTTCCATCCCGGCGTCGCGCACCATCGACAACGTCTGCCAGCGCTCTTCCCAGGTGTGGGTGGTGACGACGTTGGTGAAAAACGAGCGAGCGGTCTCCAGATTGTGGTTGTAGCGATGCACGCCCATCGCCGAGAGCTGCTCCACCTGCTCGGCGGTCAGCATGCCCAACGAGCAGGCGACGTTGATCTCGACCTCGTTTTGAATCGCCTCGATACCGGCTGCGACCTGGGACATCAGCCGCTGGTCCGGACCACGCACGGCGGCCACGATGCAGAACTCGGTGGCACCCGACTTGGCGGTCTGCTTGGCCGCCTCGACCAGGCTGGGAATGTTGAGCCAGGCGCTGCGCACCGGCGACTCGAACAGCCCGGACTGGGAACAGAAATGGCAGTCCTCCGGGCAGCCACCGGTCTTGAGGCTGATGATGCCCTCGACTTCGACCTCGGGACCGCACCAGCGCATCCGCACCTCGTGGGCCAGAGCCAGCAGCTCCTCGAGCCGGTCGTCGGGCAGCTGCAGCACCCGCAGCACCTGGTCTTTGCTCAATCCGGCGCCATCCTCGAGCACCTGCTGCCGGGCTACCGCCAGAATGTCGGCTCCACCGTCAGCTTCGGTTGTCGGTCGAGTTGCCGCTTGAGTCACCAGGTGCTCCCCTGCATCGTCATCGTGTGCGCACGTCACACATCCGCCACCGGTCATGGCAGCCTCAATAAAACAGTGTTCAAAGTAGGGTAACGGCCGAAGAACGTGAGGACCGTCGGGGTATACGCCGATCATGACCACTTCGCATGTCGAATACCTGGCCCACCACTGGATCGTGCTGGCGGTGCCGGCCTTTTTGCCTGCGGTGATCGTCGTCGGCGTGGTCTTGTACATCGCACTGCGAGATCGGCGCGCCGCGCGGACGGCCGATCCGGACAACAGCGACGATGTGGCTGAAGAAAAGGGTGATTGACCGCACGTTGGATTGGGCATTCCGGTCAAGCAATCGGATCAAATCTCCCGGGACGGTCCGGCACGCTTCGGAGGTATGACAATGACGTCGACGGAAATGACGCTGGTTGCCGAGCCATCGGCGCGCGGTGCGGGTCTCAATCAGGTGATCGGGTTGTCGATCGCCGCGGTCGTCATCACGCTGCTGATGCTGTGGGTGGGCCACGCGCACCGCACCCGCCGCATCACCTGGTTGGCTCGCCTCGCGGAGAAGCTGGGCGAGAAATTCCACCGGCCTGGCTGGGTAGCCCTGCCGATTCTGGTTTTCACCACGTCGATCATCTGCGCCCTGTTCGGCTTCATCTGGGACGTCAGCTGGCACATCGGCAACGGGCGCGATCCCGGGCCGCTGGCCAACCCCGCGCACTACTTCATCATCATCGGGTTGTTCGGGGTGTTCCTGGCCGGAATGGTTGCCATCGTTTTGCCTTTCGAAAAACCCGGCCCGGCGGCGGTGCGCATCACCCGGAACTGGTACGCGCCGGTCGGCGGGGTGCTGATGGCCGGTTGCGGGCTGTACGCGATGATCGGCTTCCCGCTCGACGACATCTGGCACCGGATCTTCGGGCAAGACGTTACCCTTTGGGGCCCAACGCATTTGATGATGATCGGCGGTGCGTGCTTTTCCCTGTTCGCGGTGCTGATGCTGGAGTACGAAGGTGAAGCCGCAGAAGGCGAAGAGATTGCCCACGGTCCGTTCATCGCTACCCTGCGCTATCTGTCCTTCGGCGGCATGTTCATCGGCTTGTCGGTGTATCAGATCGAATACGACTTCGGTGTCGAGCAATTCCGGCTGGTGCTGCAGCCGATGATGATCGCCGTCGCGTCGGCCCTGGCGGCCGTCGCGGCCCGCATCATGCTGGGCCGAGGCGCGGCAATCATCGCGGCGTTGTTCGCGATTGCCCTGCGCGGTGGGGTCGCGTTACTGGTTGGCCCGATTCTGGGAGCACCGATCAACTGGTTCCCGCTCTACCTGGGGCCGGCGTTGGTCGTCGAATTGCTCGCGCTGACTCCGCTTTTCAAGCGTCCCGTCGTGTTTGGCGCTGTCGCCGGACTGGGTGTGGCCACCGCGGGGCTGTGGCTGGAGTCGTTGTGGATCGGCTCGCAGTACCACTACCCGTGGCCGGCCAGCATGTGGGGCGAGGCGTTGGCGATGGCAGTTCCGGCGGGCGTGTTGGCCGGGACGTGTGGGGCACTGTTCGGCATGGTGCTCACCGGGCAGCGATTGCCGAGCCGGCGGATCGGCATCTCCGTGGTGGCTGCCACGGTGTTGGTGATCGGCGGTGCGGTGGCCAACGGGCTGCATATCGTTGTGCCGCAACAAGACCATGCCACCATCACGTTGACCGAACTACCCAGCCCGGCCGGGCAGCGGATGGTGTCGGCCGATGTGCAGATCACGCCGGCCAACTTGGTGAGCGAGCACCCGGATTGGGTGACGATTCTGTCCTGGCAGGGCCGGATGGAAAACCAGCGTGGCCTGGTGATCGACCGGCTCGACCAGGTCGGGCCGGGGCACTACCGCTCGACCCAGCCGGTTCCGGTCTGGGGATCGTGGAAGACGCTGCTGCGAGTGCAGGACGGCTACACGATGACGGGTGTCCCGATCTACGAGCCGGCCGACGACGCCATCCCGGCACCCGAGGTTCCGGCACTGTCCTCGATCGACCGCCCGTTCGTACAGGAAATCACCATCCTGCAGCGCGAACGCGACCAGAACGCCCCGGGCTGGTTGTTCACCGCCGGGTCCTTCGTGGTGTTGATCTTGACGCTGATGGTCATCGCCGCCCTGACGTGGGGTGCTGGCCGCATCAACAACGCGTTGTCGGAACCAGAGCCGGCTGAGGAAAAGCAACCACTCCCGAAAGCCGCGTAGGGCATGGGATTTCGCAACACCCTCGTGGCGGCGTGGACGGCGGCGTCGGTCTGCGGCCTGGTGGCGTGCGGCAGTTCGCAGAGCCCGCCGCCTGCCGCGAGCCTGGACGTCAATGTCACTATCGCCAAGGGGCAGGTCACTCCGACCAACGCCACCGTGGGCGCCAAGGTCAAACAGCAGATCGTCTTGCACGTGACCAGTGACGCCACCGACGAGCTGCACGTGCACTCGGTGCCCGACCACAAATTTGAAGTCGCGGCCGCACCGAACCAGACATTTCAGTTCAGCGTCGACGTCCCGGGCAATGTCGAAGTCGAGCTACACCACCTGGATCGCACTATCGCGACCATCTCCGTCGTGCCGTGACGACGGTACTGGCGCATGGTCTCGGCGGGTCCGGCGACCTTCCGGTGCCCTATCTGTACGCAATGGTCGGCGCCGCGTGGGCATTGACGTTCACGTTCGCGCTGATCGCGTTCGCGTGGCGCCAACCCCGGTTCGACCCGAATGCGCCCGGGCGCCCGCTGCCGACGCGGCTGACCGCCCTGATTGACGCCCCCGCGACGCGCTGGACGGTCGCGGGCATGGCCTTGGCGTTTACCGGGTGGGTGCTGCTGGCCGGTGTGTTCGGTCCGCAGACGCAAGATAACGCGTTGCTCGGCGTGTTCTATGTGCTGCTGTGGGTCGGATTGGTCGCGGTGTCAGTGGTTTTCGGCCCGGTGTGGCGGGTGATCTCGCCGGTACGCACGATCTATCTGCTGCTGTCGCGTGCCCTGCCGCAACGGCTGAGCCGGCCGCGGCTGTCCTATCCGGAACGCTGGGGCTACCGCCCGGCGGCGGCGGGCCTGTTCGCGTTCGTCTGGATGGAATTGGCGAGCCCGAACTCGGCGTCGCTGCCCTGGGTGAGGGGCTGGCTGCTGATCTACGCGGTGGTGCTACTGGGCGGGGCGTGGTTGTGCGGGCAGCGCTGGCTGGCCAGAACAGACCCGTTCGGCGTGTACAGCATGGCGGTCTCGCGGCTCTCGCCGTTTCGCCGCTCGTCCACCGGAGAAATCGTCATCGGTAACCCGTTCGACCATTTGCCTTCGTTGCCAGTACGTCCCGGCGTCGTGGTGATGCTGGCGGTGCTGCTCGGGTCGACGGCGTTCGACAGCTACTCGGCGTCGCCGACCTGGCGTAACTTCGCCGATCGACTGTCCCGGTTGGCGCACAACGTGCCGGCCACGCTGTCGTCATCCGCACTGCGGACCGCCGGACTGCTGATCTTCATTTCCGTTGTTGCACTGACTTTTTCGCTGGCAGCGAGAGCTACCGGCGGGGTTGACCGAGCACAACGTCGCGCGCTGCCGGGCCAGATGGCGCATTCGCTGGTCCCGATCGTGGTGGGCTACATCTTCGCGCACTACCTGTCTTACCTGGTGGAGCGTGGACAACAAGCAGTCATCGCCCTGGGCGATCCGTTCGGCCGGGGATGGAATCTGTTGGGGTTGGGGCACGCTCACGTCGCCTATGTGTTGTCAGCGCATCCCCCGGTGCTGGCCGGTATCAAGGTGGGGTGCGTGGTCACCGGGCACATCGTGGCGGTGATCGCGGCGCACGACAGGGCGCTGCGCTTGCTGCCCGCGGGCCATCAGCTCACCGGGCAGCTCACCATGATGCTGGTGATGGTGGCCTACACGTTCACCGGCTTGTACCTGCTGTTCGGCGGCTAAAGCAGGTGCTCGATGCGCTTGTTGCCGTCCCAGCGGCGCAACCCGAGGAAACGGCCGTCGATTTGTGACGGCCGGCCCGCGATCCGCAGTGCGCGCCCCAGTTGCGCGCCATCGATGCGGCGGGCCAGCGTGACGTGGGCGGTCCACTGGCCGGGCAGCGAGTTGGTCAGCGGCGCGGGCAGCAGCTGTCGACCGCACCGCCGGTGCACCTCGGCATGCAGTGCCAACAGCTCGCTGGTGGGCACAATCAACCGCGCGAAAATGGCAGTGGCCCGGCCGAACAGCACCGGAGCACCGACCGTGCAGCCCAGCGGCAGCCGTTTGTTCACCGGACTCAACAGCGCGTCGACATCGGCAGAAATGGTTTCGGCAACGGCCAGCGTCACGTGCGGGCGACTGGCCGGCGCCTGGCTGGGGATCCCGGCACCGGCCAGGTCGTCCCAGATCCGGCGGATCGCCGCCTCGGTGTCGCTGTCGAAGACCAGCTCGATCGAATGCACCATCAGTGCACCAGCGCGGTCACCCAGTCACGGTCGAACGCCGCGGCGCTCATCGCCGCGAAGCCGTCGATATCCAGCGAGCCGGCCCCGGCCGGCAGTGCGGCCCGTACCGGCGCCAGGCGGTCCAGGGCCGACCGGTTCGACGTCTCAACCAGCCCGGGTTGCCCCGGCCAGCTGCCGATCACCAATCCCGCACACGAGAGATGTTGTCCAGCAATCGATTCCAGCGTGAGCGCGGTGTGGTTCAGGGTGCCCAGTTCCGCTGTGACGGTGACGAGCACCGCGGCACCCAGGTCGACGGCGAGGTCGCGCAGGGTAACGCCCGCATCGGCGAGTTCGACCAGCAGACCGCCGGCACCCTCGACCAGGGTCAGCCGGCCTGGCCGGTCCAGATGACGAATGAACTGCAGCATCTCATCGCGGCTGGGCAAGGCCATCCAGGCCTGCTCGGCCGCGGCGACGGGCGCCAGTGGTTGCGGATATCGCACGAGCCCGGCGATCTCGGTCACCCCGGACAGCCGGTTCACCTCGGCGAGGTCATCGTCACCGCAGTCGGTGCCGGTCTGAACGGGTTTGCACACCGCGACATCGATGCCGGCCTGACGGGCATGACAGGCCAGGGCGGCGACGGCGACCGTCTTACCAATCCCCGTGCCGGTACCTGTGACGACCAGGACGGTCAACGGCGCGCCACGGCCAGGACGTCGATCAGCACGCGGCGCGCCACGTCCAACTCGGCGGCATCCAGCGAAGCGCGGGCCGAGAGCCGCAGCCGCGACGTCCCGGCGGGCACGGTCGGTGGCCGGAAGCAGCCCACCCGCACGCCGGCGTCCAGGCAGGCGGTCGCGGCGGCCAGCGCCACCTCAGGTCGGCCCAGAATCACTGACACCACCGCCGACTGCGGCACCTCGGGCACGTCGCAGACCCGGGCGAGTTCGCGAGCATGCCGCAACACCGCCTCGGGCCGCCACGCCTCGGTTCGCAGGACGTGCAAAGCGGCCAGCGCGGCGCCCACTGCCGCCGGCGCCAGACCGGTGTCGAAGATGAACGGGCGGGCCGCGTCGATCAGATGAGCGCGCACCTCGGCCGGCCCCAGCACCACGCCGCCCTGGCTGCCGAGCGCCTTGGACAGCGTCGTGGTCATCACCACGTCGGGTGCACCGGCGAGTCCGAGTTCGTGCAGTAGGCCACGACCGCCGCCGCGCACGCCGAGCCCGTGTGCCTCGTCGACAATGAGCAGCGCCCGGTGGCGGCGACAGACATCGTGCATCTCGCGCAGCGGGGCCAGCGCGCCGTCGGCGCTGAACACCGAGTCGGTGACGACGACGGCCCGCTCCTCGTCGCGGGAGCGCAGCGCCGCGTCGACCGCGTCGGCGTCGCGGTGCGGCGTCACCACTACTCTGGCCCGCGACAGCCGGCAGGCGTCCACCAGCGACGCGTGCGAATGTGCGTCGGATACCAGCAGCGAACCCGGCCCGGAGAGTCCGACCACGACGCCGAGGTTGGCGGTGTATCCCGAGGAGAACAGCAAGCCTGCGGCGGCGCCCACGTAATCGGCGAGCTCGGCTTCGAATTGCTGATGCAGTTCGGTGTCGCCGGTCACCAGGCGCGAACCGGTGGCACCCGCACCCCAGATACGCAGTGCCGCAACGCCGCCTTCGATCACGTCGGGATGCTGGGACAGACCGAGGTAGTCGTTGGATGCCAGATCCAGCTCGGTGGCGACCGCCGCCCGCGGCCGCAGCGAGCGACGCAGCCCAGCCTGCCGGCGCTGCTGTTCCACCGCCTCCAGCCAGGCCAGCGGAGAGACCTCGATCGGTGCTTTCATCGCCGTTTAGCCTACGAGCCTGGCGACCTCGACCATCGCCGAGGTGATCTGCGCGATCTGATCGGGTCCGCAGATGTAGGGCGGCATCGCATAAATCAGGTTGCGGAACGGCCGTAACCAGACACCATTGTCGAGCGCTGTCGGGGTAGCGACGGCCAGGTCGACCGGCTCGTCGCATTCGATGACGCCGATGGCGCCGCACACCCGGACGTCGGCCACGCCGGGTAATCCCCGGGCGGGCTCGAGGCCGCCGGCCAGCCCGGCCCCGATCTCGGCGACGCGTGACTGCCAGTCCTGGGCAAGCAGCACCTCGACACTGGCCACCGACACCGCACAGGCCAGCGGATTGGCCATGAACGTGGGGCCATGCATCAGCGCGCCGGTCGCACCGGAGCTGATGGTGTGCGCGATATCGGTGGTGCACAAGGTGGCGGCCAGGCTGAGATATCCGCCGGTCAGCGCCTTGCCGACACAGATGATGTCCGGGCTGACGCCGGCGTGGTCGGCGGCGAACAGCTCACCGGTGCGGCCGAACCCGGTGGCGATCTCGTCGAAAATCAGCAGCACCTCGTGACGACGGCAGATGTCACGCAGGTCGCGCAGATAGCGGGGGTCGTGGAAGCGCATCCCGCCGGCGCCCTGCACGACGGGTTCGACGACCACTGCCGCCAGCTCGGTCGCGTGTTGGGCCAGTAGCTCCTCGAATGCCGCGCTGTAGGCGGCGTCGTATTCGCTGGGCACCTGCGGGGCGAACACCTGCCGGGCCAGGATGTCGGTCCACAGCGAGTGCATGCCGCCATTGGGGTCGCAAATGCTCATCGGCGTGAACGTGTCGCCGTGATAGCCGCCCCGCCAGGTCATCAGCCGGTGTTTGCCGGGCCGCCCGCGGCTGCGCCAGTACTGCAGCGCCATCTTCACCGCGACTTCCACCGAGACCGAGCCGGAGTCGCTGAAGAACACCGTCTCCAAACCGGCTGGGGTGATATCCACCAGCAGCTGGGCCAGCCGGGCCGCCGGCTCGTGGGTCAACCCGCCGAACATGACGTGGTTCATGGCGCCCAGCTGGGTGGTCAGCGCGGCATCCAGGACGGGGTGGCCGTGCCCGTGGATGGCGGTCCACCAGGAACTCATCGCGTCCAGTACCTCGACCGGCTTGCCGTCTCTGACCAGCGTCAACCAGGCGCCGCGGGCGCCGACGGCCACCACGGGCGCGACGGATTCGCTGCCGATGCTGCTGTAGGGATGCCACAGGTGCGCGGCGTCGATCGCGCTGATTTGCTCGGGCGTCAACCCGAAACTCGCCGCAGGCATAGAGACCGAGCGTAAAGCAGCCGGTTCGCAGAAAGCCCGGCCATCGGGGAGCATCTATCGGCATGGCTTCGCCGCATCAGTCCGACGATCTCCATCCCGGCGACCCCGCCGACTCCGCCGCGGCGCCCGAGGATGCCGATCACGTGGCCGACGCGCTGCTCTACGACGCCTACGACATCGACGACAAGCCCCCGCCAACACTTCGGCTGCGGGTGGCCGCATGGGACGTGATCTGCACCGTTGTGCTGTTGACGCTGCTGGTCGTGTTGGCGACGGCAACAAATTGGCCGTGGCGGCTGTACGGCTTCCTCGACGACGTGTGCACCGGAGAAACGTGTGGCCTGGTGCCCATGGGGCTCGACGTGTACATCTACCCGGTGGTGTGGGGCGGCGTCGGGGCGGCGGTCGCCGCGGCCGGAGTCGGCCCCTTCGTGTCGCTCTTGAAGGGCTGGTACATGTCGTTCTGGCCGGTTTTGTCGCTCACCATCCTCATGGTGAGCTCGGTGGCCGGCGACACCCTCACCATTTTCAGCTCCCGTTATTGGCGCTGAACGCCCTATTGCCGGGATGCGACAGACGTTTTTGACTGCCGCACCGGTGTGAGACTGAAATCACACGTACACGTAACGAAATCACAACTGCGCATACAGAATTCGGCGCTGCAGTCACCGTCCGGTCACGGTCCGACAAATAATCCCGCAGCGGCCTCACCAGCTATTTTCCGTACCCAACTTCTGGGGTAGAAGTGTCTGTAGTGACTGATGTGATTCCACGACGTTGAGGTCGTCACATCAGACATGGCGGCAGACGGGCGGGGCCTCCGCGCCGATGCCACCAACAGAGTCCAGAAGGGTTGGAACTGGAAATGAAACGCATTTACGCCTTCGGCATCGGCCTGGCCATATTGGCGGCTCCGGTAGTCGCACCGGTGATCGCCAGCGCGGACCCGGGCACCCGGCCGATGGACAACTCCCAGCAGGCCACCGACGTCGTCGTCATGCGCGGTCTTTCGCAGCGCGGCGTGCCGTTCTCGTGGGCCGGCGGCGGCATTAACGGCCCGACGCGCGGCACCGGCACGGGTATCAACACCGTCGGATTCGACGCCTCGGGGCTGATGCAGTACGCCTACGCCGGTGCCGGACTCAAGCTGCCGCGGTCCTCGGGCGCGATCTACCGGGTCGGTCAGAAGGTCCTGCCGCAGCAGGCGCAAAAGGGCGACCTGATCTTCTACGGCCCCGAGGGCACTCAGAGCGTGGCGATGTACCTCGGCAACAACCAGATGCTCGAGGTCGGCGACGTCGTTCAGGTGTCGCCGGTGCGCGCCAACGCCATGACGCCCTACCTGGTCCGGGTGCTGGGAGCCCAGACGACGCCAGTGCAGCAGGCGCCGATCCAGCAACTCCCGGCGCAGCAAACACCGGCTCAGCAATTGCCGGGTCAGCAAGCACCGGCGCAGCAATTGCCGGGCCAGCAGGTGCCGGGACAGCAAGCACCACTGCAGCAACTCCCTGCTCAGCAGACACCGTTGCAGCAACTGCCAGCCCAACAGCAGCTGCCGTTGCAGCAGCAGGCGCCGTTACAGCAACTCCCGACGCAGCAAGTCCCGCTGCAGCAAGTGCCCACCCAGCAAGCACCACTGCAACAAACGTTCGGCACTGCCAGGTAACTCGCCTCGCGTTTTCCGGCCCTCCGAATAACCGTCACTTGCTTCCCCGCCGACAGCGTTGAGCGTCGGCGAGCCCGCTGAGCAGCGTCGCTGCCGATGCGAGCGTCGGGAGCAGGTGGCGGTTTTCGGTAAATTAGCGGTCGACCATGTTCACGTGTCACCGCCCTTGCCCGCCGACGCCAACCCGGAGTCGGTGAGATGAGAGCGCGCGCGGCAGGCTTCTATCGTTACGACCTCGACGGCATCCGTGGAATCGCGATCGCGCTGGTCGCCGTGTTCCATATCTGGTTCGGCCGGGTGTCCGGCGGCGTGGACGTCTTCCTGGCGTTATCCGGGTTCTTCTTCGGCGGCAAGATCCTGCGCGCTGCGCTCGACCCGGCCGTTTCGCTGTCGCCGGTAGCGGAAACGGTTCGGCTGATCCGCCGCCTGGTTCCCGCTCTGGTCGTCGTCCTGGCCGGCTGCGCGCTGCTCACCATCCTGGTGCAGCCCCAGACTCGGTGGGAGACCTTCGCCGACCAGAGCCTGGCCAGCCTCGGCTACTACCAGAACTGGGAGCTGGCCAGCACGGCGTCGGATTATCTGCGGGCAGGCGAGGCGGTCAGCCCGCTGCAACACATCTGGTCCATGTCGGTGCAGGGCCAGTTCTACATCGCCTTTCTGCTGCTGGTTGCCGGATGCGCGTACCTGGTACAGGGACTTTCTCGGAGTCGGCGGGCGCCGTGGCTGCGGACCGGTTTCGTGGGGCTACTGGGCGCCCTCACGGTCGCCTCGTTCAGCTACGCGATCATCGCGCAAGAAGCCGACCAAACGACGGCCTACTACAACAGCTTCGCCCGGGCGTGGGAGTTGCTGGTCGGTGCGCTCGTCGGTGCGCTGATCCCCTACATCCGCTGGCCGATGTGGCTGCGAACCATCGCGGCGACGGTCTCGCTGGCGGCGGTGGTGTCCTGCGGCGCCCTGATTGACGGCGTCAAGGAATTCCCCGGGCCGTGGGCCCTGGTACCCGTCGGGGCCACCGTGCTGATGATCCTGGCCGGCGCCAACCTGCAGGGTGACCCGACGACCGCCGGCCGGATGCCGCTGCCGAATCGGCTGCTGGCGACGCGCCCGCTGGTGACGCTGGGCGCGATCGCGTACTCGCTGTATCTGTGGCACTGGCCGCTGCTGATCTTCTGGCTCTCCTACACCGGTCACCGGCACGCGAACTTCCTCGACGGCGCCGCAGTGCTGCTGGTCTCCGGGGCGCTGGCTTACCTCACCACCGAGCTCGTCGAGGACCCGCTGCGCTACCGAGCACCCGCCGCCTCAGTCTCGGCGACAACGCCCTCGGCAATGCCATGGCGGTCACGCGTGCGCCGTCCGACGATGGCATTGGGAGCAGCGGTGGTGCTGCTGGGCGTGACGCTGACCGCGACGTCATTCAGCTGGCGTCAGCACGTCACCGTGTTGCGTGCCGCGGGCAAGGAGCTCAGCGTGCTCAACCCGCAGGACTATCCGGGCGCCCGCGCCCTGACCGAACACGTGCGGGTGCCCACGCTGCCGATGCGACCCTCGGTGCTGGAAGTCAAACAGGACCACCCGGCTTCGACCAGGGACGGCTGCATCAGTGACTTCGTCAACCCGGCGGTGGTCAACTGCATCTACGGCGACCCCGCGGCCACCAGGACCATCGCGCTTGCCGGCGGGTCGCATGCCGAGCATTGGCTGCCCGCGCTGGATCTGCTCGGCCACGTGCATCACTTCAAAGTTGTGACATATCTCAAAATGGGCTGCCCGTTGTCCACCGAGCAAGTTCCGCTGATCATGGGCAACAACGCCCCGTATCCCCAGTGCCGCGAGTGGGTGCAGCGGACCATGGCCAAGCTGGTCACCGACCGCCCCGATTACGTGTTCACCACGACGACGCGGCCGTGGAACATCAAATCCGGTGATGTGATGCCTGCCACGTACATCGGGATCTGGCAAACGTTATCCGACAACAACATTCCGATCCTCGGCATGCGAGACACCCCCTGGCTTGTCAAGGACCGACAACCATTCGATCCGGCGGACTGCCTGGCCAAGAAGGGCGGCAACGCCCAGTCCTGCGCGGTCAAACGCTCCGACGTGCTCGCCGATCGCAACCAAACCCTCGACTTCGAGGCCCAATTCCCGCTGCTCAAAGCGCTCGACATGTCCGACGCGATATGCCAGGCGGACGTCTGCCGCCCGGTCGAAGGAAATGTGCTGATCTATCACGGCGCTCACCACATCACCCCGACCTACATGAAGACCATGGCCCACGAACTCGGCCGGCAAATCGCGGCGGCCACCGGATGGTGGTGAACCTCGGCTTCCCCCGCCCGACCATCCCGGCGCGGATAAGGTCGACACATGCCGTCCACCAACCCGGCCTCCACGCCGGCCTCGAAACCGGCTTCAGCGTCGGGCGCTGCTTCACCTGAAATCGGCGCGCCCACGCTGCCCACCGTGTGGCCGGGCAATTCCTATCCGCTCGGAGCGTCCTATGACGGGGCGGGCACGAACTTTTCGCTATTCTCCGAGATCGCCGAGCGGGTCGACCTCTGCCTGATCGACGAACGCGGCGACGAAACGCGAATCCGGCTCGACGAGGTCGACGGCTACGTCTGGCATGCCTATCTGCCGAATATCACCCCGGGTCAGCGCTACGGCTTTCGTGTGCACGGGCCATTCGATCCGGGGGCCGGCCACCGGTGTGACCCGAGCAAACTGCTGCTCGACCCGTATGGGAAGTCATTCGACGGCGATTTCACGTTCGGCCAGGCGCTGTTCTCCTACGACCTGACTGCCGTCGACCCGAACGGCGATACCGCCATCACCGGCACTCCTCCAAGGATCGACTCGCTGGGGCACACCATGACCAGCGTGGTGATCAACCCGTTCTTCGACTGGGCGTTCGACCGCGCGCCACTCACGCCCTATCACGAGACCGTCATTTACGAGGCCCACGTCAAGGGCCTGACCAAGACCCATCCCGGCATCCCCGAGGGCCTACGCGGCACGTATGCCGGGCTGGCCCATCCCGCGATCATCGATCATCTCAAGTCGCTGAACGTCACCGCATTGGAATTGATGCCGGTGCACCAGTTCATGCACGATGAGCGCCTGCTGGACCTGGGCCTACGAAACTATTGGGGCTACAACACCTTTGGCTTCTTTGCGCCGCAATACCAGTACGCGGCGAACCGGCAGGCCGGCGGCGCGGTGCCCGAATTCAAGATGATGGTGCGCAGCCTGCACGAAGCCGGCATCGAAGTCATTCTCGATGTGGTCTACAACCACACCGCCGAAGGCAACCACCTGGGCCCGACGATCAACTTCCGCGGCATCGACAACGCCGCGTACTACCGGCTCCTCGACACCGACCTACGGCTCTACAAGGACTACACCGGCACCGGCAACAGCCTCAACCCGCGCCACCCACACGTCCTGCAGCTGATCATGGACTCGCTGCGCTACTGGGTGACCGAGATGCACGTGGACGGGTTCCGCTTCGACCTGGCCGCCACCCTGGCCCGCGAGCTGCACGACGTCGACCGGTTGAGCGCGTTCTTCGATCTGGTGCAACAGGATCCGATCGTCAGCCAGGTCAAATTGATCGCCGAGCCGTGGGATGTCGGTGAGGGTGGCTATCAGGTCGGCAACTTCCCGGGTTTGTGGACCGAGTGGAACGGGAAGTATCGCGATACTGTGCGTGACTACTGGCGGGGTGAGCCCGCAACCCTGGGCGAGTTCGCTTCCCGGCTGACCGGGTCGTCGGACCTGTATGCGGCGAGCAGCAGGCGGCCCAGCGCCAGCATCAACTTCGTCACCGCCCACGACGGGTTCACCCTCAACGACCTGGTCTCCTACAACGACAAACACAACGACGCCAACGGTGAAGACAACCGGGACGGGGAAAGTCACAACCGGTCGTGGAACTGTGGTGTCGAAGGTCCCACCGACGATCCCGAGATCGAGGCCTTGCGCCGCCGCCAGATCCGAAACTTTTGGGCCACCTTGATGGTCAGCCAGGGCACGCCGATGATCGCGCACGGCGACGAGATCGGGCGTACCCAGCAGGGCAACAACAACGCCTATTGCCAGGACTCCGAATTGTCTTGGGTGGACTGGTCTTTGGTTGAGAAAAATGCCGATCTGCTGACATTCGCCCGCAAGGTGACCAAACTGCGTAGGAAGCACTCGGTGTTTCGCCGGCGCAGATTCTTCGAAGGCGAGCCGATCCGCAGCGGCGACGAAGTCCGTGATATCGCTTGGCTGACGCCCAGTGGCCGGGAGATGACGCACGACGACTGGAACATGGCCTTCGACAAATGCGTTGGAGTGTTCCTCAATGGTGCCGCGATTACCGCACCGGATGCCCGCGGTGAGCGCGTCGTCGACGACTCATTCCTGTTGTGCTTCAACGCCCATAAACGCGACATGGAATTCACCACGCCACACGATGACTATGCGCAAACCTGGATCGTGGAGCTGGATACCAATCATCCCGCCGGTGATGCCGGGCTGGTTGTTGCGGCCGAAGAAAAGATCACGGTACCCGGCCGCTCGGTGCTGATCCTGCGTAAGACCGCCTAGTACATGGCTTTTCCGGTGCTGTCGACCTATCGGTTACAGCTGCGCGGTTCGTCCAGCGGATTCGGGTTCACCTTCGCCGACGCCGAGAACCTGCTCGACTACCTTGACGAGCTCGGGGTGTCGCATGTGTACCTGTCCCCGATCATCACCGCCGCGCGCGGATCCAGCCACGGCTATGACGTCACCGACCCGACGACGGTGTCGGCGGAGTTGGGCGGTCCCGACGGGCTGGCGCGGCTGTCGGCGGCGGCCCGCGCGCGCGGCATGGGCCTGATCGTCGACATCGTGCCCAATCACGTCGGAGTCGACGATCCCGAACAGAACGCCTGGTGGTGGGATGTGCTGCGGCACGGGCGCTCGTCGCCCTACGCGACGTTCTTCGATATCGACTGGGACCTCGACGATAGCGGTCGAATTGTGCTGCCAATACTGGGTTCTGACGACGATGTCGCCGACTTGCAAGTCGATGGTGAGCTACTGCGGCTGGGCGACCTCGCGCTGCCCATCGCCCCGGACAGCGGGCAGGGCACCGGTCCGGAAGTGCACGACCGGCAGCATTACCGGTTGGTGGGGTGGCGCAGCGGAATCGTGGGCTATCGCCGTTTCTTCTCCATCACCTCGCTGGCCGGGTTGCGCCAGGAAGACCGCGCGGTGTTCGACGCCAGCCATGCCGAAGTCGCCCGCTGGTTCAGCGAGGGACTTGTCGACGGTGTGCGCATCGACCATCCGGATGGATTGGCCGACCCCAGCGGGTATTTGGCGTGGCTGCGCGGCCTGCTGGGCCCAGACGCCTGGATTGTGATCGAGAAGATCCTGGCCGTCGACGAGGCGCTGGAGCCGACGCTGCCGATCAACGGCACGACCGGCTACGACGTGCTGCGTGAAGTCGGCGGAGTGTTCGTCGACCCCGCGGGGGCAACGGCGCTCACCGAGCTGGTCACCTCGTCAGGTGTGGACTATCACGCGATGTCAACGAAGGTGGCGGAGCTCAAGATTCACGCGGCCACCGATACGCTGGCCAGCGAGCTCCGCCGGCTGCGCCGCAGCATCGTCGCGGCCGCCGGCACGGATCACCAGCTGCTGCCCGAGGCGTTGGCCGCCTTGCTCAGCCACATCGAGGTCTACCGCTGCGATTACCCCGGCCTGGCCGCGGTGCTACCCACCGCACTAGCCGAAACCCAAGCGGCGCAACCGGAACTGGCACCGGCGCTACAAGTGATTGCCGCAGCGCTGGCCCACGGCGACGAGCCCGCCACCCGGCTGCAACAACTGTGCGGCGCGGTGACCGCCAAGGCGGTCGAAGACTGCATGTTCTACCGCGATGCCCGCCTGGTATCGCTCAACGAGGTGGGCGGCGAACCGCACCGGTTCGGCGTCGGCGGCGCCGAGTTTCATCACAGCGCCGCCACTCGGTTGCGGATGTGGCCGCAGACGATGACCACGCTGACTACCCACGACACCAAGCGCGGCGAGGATGTGCGCGCCCGGATCGGCGTGCTGTCCCAAGTGCCGTCGCTGTGGACGGAGTTTTTGGCCCGCTGGGAGATCGCGGCACCCTCCCCCGATGTTGCGACCGGACAGTTCCTGTGGCAGAACATCTTCGGCGTGTGGCCTGCGAGCGGTCAGGTCACTGCCGAACTGCGCACTCGGCTGCACGCCTACGCGGAGAAGGCGATCCGGGAGGCGTCCTTGCACACCTCGTGGAACGATCCAGACGCCGCGTTCGAGGAAGCGGTCCACCGCTGGCTGGATACCGTGCTCGACGGGCCGGTGGCCGGACAACTGACCGAGCTTGTCGCCCAACTGAACTCACACGCCGCCAGCGACGCCCTGGGCCAGAAGCTGCTCGCGCTGACCGTGCCGGGCATACCGGACATCTACCAGGGCACCGAGCTCTGGGATGACAGCCTGGTCGATCCCGACAACCGTCGCCCGGTGGACTACGCCGCGCGCAGGACTGCCCTGACCGAGCTGCAGCATCCCAAAATCCGGGTCGTCACCACAGCACTTCGGCTGCGCCGCTGCCGGCCGGACACTTTTCTACACGGCGCATATGTTCCGCTGCTGGCCGACGGAGACGCCAGCGACCACATCGTTGCGTTCCGCCGCGGCGACGACGTCGTGGTCGCGGTGACCCGCTGGACGGTGCGACTGTCCGAAGCAGGCTGGGGCAATACCGTGCTGCCACTACCCGATGGTTCGTGGACGGACACCTTGAGCGGCGCCATGGCCAGCGGACCCACCTCGGCCGCCGAGTTGTTCGCGGATCTGCCGGTCGTCCTACTGGAGCGCAACAGTGACTGAATTCCGGGTCTGGGCACCGAAACCGGCACTGGTCCGGCTGGACGTCGACGGCGTGGTGCACCCGATGACACGCTCGGGCGACGGCTGGTGGCACGCCAACCTCGACGCGCCCGCCGACGCCCGCTACGGATACCTGCTCGACGACGATCCCAAGGTGTTGCCCGATCCGCGATCGGCCCGGCAACCCGACGGGGTGCACGAGCGCTCGCAGTTGTGGGACCCTCGCGCGGCGACATGGACCGACAATGACTGGGCCGGCCGATCGGTCGAGGGCGCGGTCGTCTATGAGCTGCATGTCGGCACCTTCACCGAGGCGGGCACGTTCGATTCGGCTATCGAGAAGCTGGACTACTTGGTCGATTTGGGTATCGATTTCGTCGAGCTGATGCCGGTCAACTCCTTCGCCGGCACGCACGGCTGGGGATATGACGGCGTGCTGTGGTACAGCGTGCAGGAATCTTACGGCGGCCCCGACGGACTGGTCCGGCTCATCGACGCATGCCACGCCCGCGGTTTGGCGGTGCTGATCGACGCGGTGTTCAACCACCTTGGGCCGTCGGGCAATTACCTGCCGCGGTTCGGGCCCTATTTGTCCTCGGCGAGCAACCCGTGGGGCGAAGGCATCAACATCGCCGACGCCGACTCCGACGAGGTGCGCCGCTATATCATCGGGTGCGCGCTGCGCTGGATGCGCGACTTCCATGCCGACGGTCTGCGGCTGGACGCCGTGCACGCTCTCGTCGATACCACCGCAATCCCCATACTCGAAGAGTTGGCCACCGAAACTGACTGGCTGTCAACACAAATCGGACGCTCACTGTCGCTGATCGCCGAGAGCGACCTCAACGACCCGCGGCTGATCACCCCGCAGGATCGGGGCGGCCTGGGAATCACCGCACAATGGGCCGACGATATCCACCACGCCATCCATACCGCGGTGTCCGGCGAACGGCAGGGTTACTACGCCGACTTCGGTTCGCTGGCAATACTGGCCCAGACGCTGCGGCACGGCTTTTTTCACGCGGCCACGTATTCGTCGTTCCGGCACCGCAGGCACGGTCGCCCGCTGGACACCTCAGCGGTGCCCGCTACCCGACTGCTGGCCTACACCTGCACCCACGACCAGGTCGGCAACCGTGCCCTCGGCGATCGCCCGTCGCAAAACCTCGACGCCGGCCAGCTCGCGGTCAAGGCCACGCTGGTGCTCGCATCTCCCTACACCGCAATGCTTTTCATGGGTGAGGAGTGGGGCGCGTCGACCCCGTTTCAGTTTTTCAGTTCGCACCCAGAACCGGAGCTGGCCCGTGCCACCGCCGAGGGCCGCAAGGCTGAGTTCGCCGAGCACGGTTGGGATGCCGACGACATTCCCGATCCACAGGACCCGCAGACGTTCCTGCGGTCCAAGCTGGATTGGGGTGAGGTGCAGACGGCCGAACACGTTCGCCTGCTCGGCTTCTATCGGGACCTGATCGTGTTGCGGCGCAGCGAAGCCGACCTCGCCGACCCCTGGCTGGAGCACCTTGCCGTCGACTACGACGAGGAACTCGCCTGGATCATCTTGTCTCGCGGCCGGTTCCGCATCGCGTGCAACCTGAGCGCCGAGCAGGTGACGGTGCCGGTCACCGGCGAGGTCGTATTGGCCTGGGGCGAGCCGACCGTGAGCGCCGACACCACCGTGTTGCACGGGCATTCGGTCGCCATCCTGCGCGCATAGCGGATCGCCGGATCGATTTCGATCTATCGCGCCAGGCTGCGCTAGCGCTACCATCACCGCTACTCACAGTTAACCGCGATGCTGCAATGGAGCAAACATGGCCCAAAAGGTCCAGATCCCGCCCGATCTCATCGGCGGCGACGTCGACGAGGGCTACGGCAAGGTAGCCGACGCCTTTCGTCGCAACCTGCACAGCGGTCAGGAGGTCGGTGCTGCGCTCGCCGTCTACCAGGGTGGCCGCAAGGTCGTCGATCTGTGGGGCGGCTACCGTAACGGGATCACCCAGGCGCCCTGGCAGCAGGACACCCTGGTCAACGTCTTCTCGACCACCAAAGGCATTGCCTCCCTTGCTGTCGCGGTGGCCGCCTCGCGGGGCTACCTGTCGTATGACGCCAAAGTGGCCGACTACTGGCCGGAGTTCGCGCAGGCCGGCAAGGGCGAGATCACCGTGCGCCAATTGCTGGCGCATCAGGCCGGCCTGCCCGTTGTCACCCCGCCGCTGACGCTGCAGGAACTCGCCGACCCGCCGAAGATGGCGGCGAAGCTCGCCGCGCAGGTGCCGGCGTGGACGCCGGGGACCAGACACGGCTATCACGGCATCACACTCGGTTGGTACGAAGGCGAACTGATCCGGCGAACCGACCCTGCGGGGCGTTCACTGGGCAAGTTCTTCGCCGACGAGATCGCCGGCCCCCTTGGACTGGACTTCTATATCGGACTGCCGGCCTCGGTCGATCGCGATCGCATCGCGTACCTGCACTCCTGGCCCTTCGCAAGGCTGCTACTGCATCTGAACACCATGCCGCGGGGCTTCGTCCTGGCTTTGTGCAACCCCTTCGCCCTGACAGCGCGGTCCCTCATCTTCGTTAAAGGGTTCACTTCGCTGGCGGACTTCAACCGCGACGAGCTGCGCGTGGTCGAGATGCCCGCGGTCAACGGCACCGGGACCGCACGGTCGATTGCCAAGCTGTACGGCAGCGCCGCCACCAGCAGTCCCGAGCTCGGTCTGACCGACGGCACCCTCGAGGCCCTGAAAACCCCTGCGCAACCACCGACAAAGGGGTTGCGCGACAAGGTGTTGTACATCGACTCGAATTTCTCCTTGGGCTTCAACAAGCCCAGCGCCATCTGCCTCTTCGGTTCGTCAATGAATGCTTTCGGGACGCCGGGCGCCGGCGGCTCGTTTGGCTTCGCCGACCCGGATACCGGCATCGGATACGGCTACGTGATGAACAAGTCGGGCTTCCACCTAGTGAGTGACCCGCGAGAGCTCGCGCTGCGTCAGGCGCTATTCCACGACGTCCTGGGCACCAGGCCGCAAGTCTGAGCTACACGCTGGAGCGGCCGGTACTGCGCACGGCGTGGGCCACCGCGTCAGCGAGCGGTTCGATCTCGTCGTCGGCCAGATCTGCGACCGTGATGCGGATGCCCGCCGGTGTGCGAATCCGAAATCGTGATCCGGGTGCCGCGGCCCAGCCAGAACCGAGCAGCCGGGTGATCGCCACGGTTTCGTCGGGAACCGGGATCCACACGTTGAGCCCAGAACGCCCGTAAGCGGTGACGCCCTGCTCGGCCAAGGCGGCCCGCAGCCCATTGCGGGTGCCGGCGTAGCGCCGCTCGGCCTGGTCAACCAGGCGGGTCGCCGCGTGGTCCGACCACAGGCGTACCGCGAGACCTTGCAGCAGGTGACTCACCCAGCCGGGCCCGAGGCGCAGTCGTCCATGCACTCGCTCGACGGTGCGGTGATCTCCGGCGAGGACGGCGACTCGCAGGTCGGGACCATACGCCTTCGACGCCGACCGCACGAAAGCCCAGTGGCTGGTCGATCCGGCCAACGTGTGCAACGGCGCACCGGAAATGCCTGCGCAGTGGTCGTCTTCGACGACCAGAACGTCGTTGCCGGCCAATAACGCACCCAGCGCGTCGGCGCGATCCGCGGAAAGTGCCGCCCCGGTTGGGTTTTGCGCGCGGTTGGTGAGGACCAGCGCGCGGACCCCGCGGTCCAGCGCCCGGGTGATGTCGGCGACCAACGGCCCGTCGTCGTCGACTCCGACCGGCTCTGCTGAAAGCCCCAGTGCGGCAAGCAGATCCAGTAGGTTGGCCCATCCGGGATCCTCGACGGCCACCCGGTCCCCCGGACGCAGGTGCGCGGTGAGCGCGCGCTCAATGCCGTCCAGCGCACCGCTGGTCACCGCGAAGTGTTCGGCAGGGACGCCGTCGGCGGTCAGCATCCGGCGCGCGTGTTCAGCCAGCTCGGGCAGCGTCGCCGGCCCCCCGTAAAGCACCGGCCGACGGCCCGCGCCCCAATGAGCTTGCGGGACAGTCGCGATGGGCAGCAAGGCAGGATTGGGGCTGCCGGTGGACAGATCGCGGACGCCGGGGGGAACGTCGAGCCCGAGCAGTGAGCGTGGCGAGGTCGCGGGGCGGTGACGCACCCGAGTGCCACGTCGCCCGGCGGTTTCGATGGCCCCACGGTCACGAAGCAGCCGGTAGGCCGCGGCGGCGGTATTGGCGTTCACGCCGAGTTGGCCGGCCAGTTCCCGTATCGGCGGCAGCGCGTCGCCGGGGGCCAGCGTGCCCGCCGAGATCGAATCCTCGATGTTGGCGGCTATGGATTCCGCGCCCGTTCCCGCTATGCTTTGTTGTACTGGCACGTAACTCATTATGTACTATTACAAACCACAGAGGCAAGACGTTGGCAACCGCATATCACCGCACCCCGCGCGCCACGCCGACCCGCTATCGGGAACGCGCCAGCTACGACCGCGACGTGGTCCATTGCATCCTGGACGAGGCGCTGATCTGCCACCTCGGGTATCTGAGCGACGGGCGGCCAGTGGTCTTGCCGACCACCCACGCACGATCCGGGGAAACCCTCTACCTGCACGGCTCCAGCGGCAGCGGTCCCATGCTCGCCGCCAAGCAGGGATCGGGCCTGCCCGTGTGCGTCACCGTCACCCTGGTCGACGGGCTGGTGTTGGCCCGCTCGGCGCTGCACCATTCGCTGGTGTACCGCTCGGTGGTCGTGCTGGGTGACGCACGCCTGGTCGACGACCCCGAGGAAAAGCTGCGGGCGCTGGCCTGCCTGCTCGACCACATCGCATCGGGGCGGGCCGGCGACTGCCGACTCCCAAACGCGCGGGAGCTCGCCGCGACGGCGGTGCTCGCCGTCGACCTCGTCGAGGTGTCGGCCAAGGTTCGTACCGGCGGGCCGGCCGACGATCCGGAGGACATCGCGTTGCCGCATTGGGCCGGGATGCTGCCGTTGAGCCTGACGGCCGGAACGCCGGTGCCAGCCGACGACCTCGACCCCAGCACCGCGGTGCCGACGTATCTGAGCCGGTACTCGCGCCGACGGCGCCGAATGCCCTGGGCTAAAACAGCAGGTAGCGGTAGGCCGGTGACCCCGGCTTGAGGACCTCGACGTGGATCTCCGTCGCACGCAGCCGACCCAGTAAGCCTTCGAGGTCGGCGGACGACCCCAGCTGAATACCGACCAGCGCCTCACCGGTCTCCCGGTTGTTGCGCTTCATGTACTCGAACAAGGTGATGTCGTCGTTGGGCCCGAGCACCTCGTCGAGAAACCGGCGTAACGCCCCGGGTTCCTGCGGGAAATCCACCAGGAAGTAGTGCTTGAGGCCGAGGTGGACCAGCGAACGCTCCAGCACCTCGCCGTAGCGCGACACGTCGTTGTTGCCGCCCGAGATGAGGCATACCACCGTCGACCCAGGCTCGATGTCGGCTTCCAGCAGTCCCGCGACAGCCAGCGCCCCGGCCGGCTCGGCGATGATGCCCTCGTTCTGATAGAGGTCCAGCATCGTGGTGCACACCGCACCCTCGTCGACCCCGGTGATCGACACCATGTCGCCGGCCGCGGCCAGCACGGCGTAGGTCAGCGTTCCGGCTCGTTTGACCGCGGCACCGTCGACGAACTGATCGACGTGGTCCAGCGTCACCGGTTCGCCTGCGGCCAGGGCCGCCATCATCGCCGCGGCTCCGGCGGGTTCGACGCCCAGCACCGCGGTGTTCGCCGTCCGCTCGGCCAGGTAGGTCGTGATGCCGGCGATGCAACCGCCGCCGCCCACCGGGACCACCACCAGGTCGGGCTCGCCGCCAAGCTGGCCGAGCTGATCGAGCACCTCGACGGCGATGGTGCCCTGCCCGGCCATGGTGCGCAGATCGTCGTACGGCGGCACCAGCGTGGCGCCGGTGCGCTGCACGTCATCCAGCGCCGCCTCGGCGGCGAGGTCGTAGGTGGATCCGCCCACGATCAGCTCAATGAATTTGCCGCCGTGGTAGCGGATCCGGTCGCACTTTTGTCTGGGCGTCTTGGCCGGCACATACACGCGGCCGTGCACGCCCAGCGTCCGGCACGCATACGCGAAGCCCTGCGCGTGGTTACCCGCCGAGGAGCACACCACGCCGGCGGCAAGCTCCTCGTCGGAGAGCTGCACCAGCAGGTTGTAGGCGCCACGCAGCTTGTAGGAGCGCACGATCTGCAGATCTTCGCGCTTGAGGTAGACCTGCGCGCCGGTGATCTCCGACAGCCGATCGCTGAACTGCAACGGGGTGGGCGTGACCACCGGAGCAATCCGCTGCGCCGCGTCGTCAATGTCAGCCGCGGACAGCGACTGCATCTTCGGGGTGCGCGGGGTACTGCTCAGTTCAGCGGACACCGATCAATGGTGCCACGTGGGGCTTTACCTCTGGTAAAGCGACTCAGCTCACCGGGGTCAGCACGAACACCGGAATCTGGCGGTCGGTCTTTGTCTGATAGTCGGCGTAGTCGGGCCAAGCCTCGACTGAGCGCTCCCACCAGGTGGCTTTCTCGTCGCCGAACACCTCGCGGGCGTCGTAATCGCGGGTGACGCCGCCGTCTTGCAGCTCGACCCGCGGATTCTTGGCGATGTTGTAGTACCAGACCGGGTTCTTCGGGGCCCCGCCAAGCGAGGCGACGACGGCGTACTCACCGTTGTGCTCGACGCGCATCAGCGGGGTCTTGCGAAGTTTGCCGGTCTTGGCCCCGACTGTGGTCAGCAGAATGATGGGCTTGCCCTTCATATCTGTGGCCTCGGTTCCACCGGATTCGGCGAACTTGTCGGCTTGCTCGCGGGACCAATCCCATGGACTTGGGGCGTATTCACCTGTAAGCGGCATAACCACTAGCTTAGGCCGATCGCCGCCTGGCCAGCTCCCCGATTTCGTTGACCCGTCGGATGGCGGTCGCGATCTCGTCGGCGAATTCGCGCCGGCGCCGGGCGACATCCGGGAACTCGAACCCGTCGACCAGTTCGCGGTGCCGGGCCAGCCGTAGCGCGGTCTTGAACAATTCCAACGACCTGGACTCGGCGCTGGCAATTCTGCGCTGCAGCTCCCATTGCTTGCCCACCTCAAGGCATTCGGCGAGGAATGTTTCCTCGTCGATTGATTCGTCCTCGTAGGCGGCCAGCCGGTCAGCGACGATGTGGTAGGCGTCCAGGAACGGACGCAGCACCAGATGCGCCAGCAGCAAATCGGCCGATTCCAGCAGTCCCCGCACGACGGCGGCGTCAGCGGATTTGCTGGTGTCTTCCACCGGCCCGATCAGACGGACCTCGTCGGCGAGATCTTTCTCGAACTGCGCGCGAGCGGAGAACAGGAACTCGAACTTCAGCAGCTCGCGCAGCCGTAACGCTTCGTCGCGCACGGTCACCGGCAGCACCGTGCCGTCCGTCGACGTCACGGCGTTTTGGGAGTTTTCCAAGGCGGCGAGCAACGCCGTCTCGGCAATGGCGCGATCGACCAAGATGTGGATCGCGGTGTTGCGGTAGAACGCCGCGACCAGGTGCTGATCCTCGCCGATACCCCACACCGCCTCGGTGCCCGCGTCGTACACATTGACCACGCCGGAGGCCACGAGTTGGTGCAAGGTCCAGCGGATGGTGGAGCGATTCGTCAGGTCAGCGGCTCCGGCCACCGTCCAGTTCCGTGCCGCGATGTAACTGGCCAACGGCTGCACGGTGTCCAGCACCTCGGTGATGGACATCGACCGGTCCGCACCCAGCAACGCGAGATTCACCACGGCGGTCGGGGTGACCGCGGTGGCTCGGTTGATCCGGTGTTCGACGTCCAATGCGATGCGCTCGATTTCGGTGCCGGTGCCCGATTCGTCGGCGCGCATCTCCTCGAGGCGTTTGCGCAGCGGCAGCGGCTCGCCGAAATCCAGGTACGCGCGGCCGAGCCGCTTGCCTTGTTGCAGCGCCAACCGAACCAAGAAGCGAAGGTCTTCAGGCCGTTTCACCGCGCCGTAGGCCTCGGTGGTCATGGCTTCCACTTCGTGCAACTGGTCATAGACGATGGAGGTCGGCACCAAATACACCTCGGGACCGTCGATTTCGTCGACGGCATCGGTGATGTAGCGCAGAATCCCGAACACCGGAGGTCGCAGCTTGCCGGTCCGGGTCCGGCCCCCTTCGATCGACCAGGTCAGGTTCGCGTGGTTTTGCACCAACTGGGCGGCATAAGCGCGCAACGCGAACCGGTAGACCGGAATGTCTTTGATCTGACGCCGGATGAAGATGGTCCCGGTGCGCTTGGCCCAACCGCCCATCGGGAAAAAGTTCAGGTTCGCGCCCCCGAAAGTCAGCGCCGGCGAAAGCCGGTTGGCCACGATCATCTCGGGCAGCAGCAAACCGTCCAGGTAGGAGCGATGCGAAAAGGCAAACGCCAGCGTCGCTTTGCGATCCAGCCTGCGCAACGCCGCGATCTGGTCCTCGTCGACGAGGACGTCGTAGGCCCGCATCAGCCAGCGACTGAAACCGCGCCACGCCGCTACCGCCCGCTTATCCAGCATGGCCGACATCTCACGCAGGTAGCCCGCGGCCTCGCCGCGCACGCCGTCCTGGTCACGCCCCAGCTCACTAGCCAGCTGGGTAAGCCGCTCGTCGTACCACGGCGCGGCCAGCAACTGCACCACCTCGGCCGGATCGGTCGATAATGCCGTCACCGATTCGTCAATTATTCCGGTGCGCTGCAGCATCTTTCGCAGTTGGGTGCGACCGAGTTCACGCACTCCAGCGACCCGCCCCCCGCTCATGACCGCTGTGCCGGTCCGGTTAGCGCCGTCATTGCCCACGTCACACCGGTGAGCGTACGTCCGCGGCCGGGACCACGGAATACAATGCGCAATTTCTCCGGCACCCAGCCGTCGCGCTCGGCGCGCAGCTAGTACTTTCGGATTATGCGGTCCGATCGCGGTATTAGCGTCAGCGATCTGTCTCCGCTTGAACAGACCTCCTTGCTCACCCAATACGCGCGAGCGCTGGACAGCCAATGGTCGAAGCCCATCCTCGGCGACAGCCTCGCCGCCGACATCGTCAGCAAGATCAACTACGACTTCGCCGGGCTCGGCGTACCCACGAGCGTGGTGTGCCAGGCGGCGCTGCGCGCCAAGATGCTCGACGAACGAGTGCGCGCGTTCACGTCGGAAAATCCCGACGCCGTCGTCGTCGACCTTGGCGCCGGGCTGGACTCGGGCCCGTTCCGGGTCAGCCCGCCGCCCGCGGTCGATTGGTACAGCGTCGACCTGCCGGGCGTCATCGCGTTGCGCAAACGGCTATTGCCGATCAGCAGGCGAGCCCACTCGGTGGTCGCGTCGGTGGCCGACCAGAGCTGGCCGGACACCATCCCGTCGCATCGGCCCGCGATGGTGATCGCCGACGGGCTGTTCGCGTTTTTGTCCGAGCCGGTGATCACGGGCGTCTTCCGCCGCCTCACCACGCATTTCAGATCCGGGGAGCTGGCCTTCAACGACTACGGACACATCGGCTGGTTCAGCCGGATTGCGGTGAAGTTGGCCCCGCAGAAGATGTTCGCCAGTGTCGGCGCACAGTGGGGTTATCCCGGATTCGAGGATGCGCACGTGCCGGAAACATGGAATCCGCAGTTGACGCTGGTCGAGGAAGCCAGCCTGGCCCATGCACCCGAGATTGACCTGTTTCCGAACTGGCTTCGGTTGGCTACCAAGGTATCCGGCATGTTCGAGATGTCCGCCCGCAAGGCACGGATCTTGCGTTACCGGTTCTAGCCGCCCAGGGTCGGGCTCGCCGCCACGTCGAATGTGCGGCTGGGGCGTCTGGTGTGCGATGACGGCGGAAAATCTGTCAAAATCCCGCCCTGGACACACTGTCGACGCCCTGAACGCACATTCATGGCGCCAGATCGGGGGCAGCGGCTAGCCGCCCAGGCAACCCGGACCGAGCAGCGCCTTGAGATCGCCCATCAACGCCGGCGACGGCGTCACGCGTAGCGACTGATCCAGCTCCAGGGTGGTGATCCGGTCCCCGCTGATCAGCCGCAGATGCACCTGCGAGGTTCCCGGATGACGCGCCAGCACCTGCTTGAGCGCGCTGACCTTGTCGATGGTGCACTGCCGGGTCGGCAGGCTGACAGCCAACGGACGATTCGGCTGGGCATGGGAAAAGTCGGGCACCACCAGCTCGTTGGCGATCAACGAGATCCGGTCGTCGCGGATCGCCACCTTGGCATTGACCAGCACCACCGCGTCGTCCACGATGTCGGCGCCGTAGGCGGAGTACGAGTGCGGGAAGAACATCACCTCGATGCCACCGGTGAGGTCTTCCAACTGGGCTGACGCCCAAGGCATTCCGTTCTTGTTGACGCGCCGGTTCACCGACGCCAAGATTCCGCCCACCCGCACCAGAGTTTCGTTGGCGACATCGCCGTCCAGGATCGCCGGTATCGCGGTGTCAACTTGAGCGGACAGCAGGTGCGCCACCCCGTTGAGCGGATGCCCGGACACGTAGAGCCCCAGCATTTCCCGCTCCAGGGCGAGCTTGTGTTTGTCTTCCCACTCGTCGTCGGGCACCTTGATGGTGAATACCGCGTCGGCGCCGGCATCGCTGCCGCCGAACAGGTCGAACTGGCCGATCGCCTCGGCCTTCTTGGTGCCCAGCACCGAGTCGACCGCGTCGGTGTGCACCAGGAACAGACCCTTGCGGGCGTGCCCAAGGGAATCGAATGCGCCAGCCTTGATCAGCGATTCAGTGACCTTCTTGTTGCATGCCGAGATGTCGATCTTGTGCAGGTAATCCGAGAAGTCGGTGAATTTGCTTTTCTCGCTGCGGGTTCTGATCAGCGAGCTCACCACGTTGGCACCGACATTGCGCACCGCGCCCATCCCGAAGCGGATGTCTTGCCCCACCGAGGCGAAGTTCACCAAGGACTCGTTGACGTCGGGTGGCAGCACGGTGATGCCGAGCTTGCGGCAGTCGGCTAGATAGACCGCGGCCTTGTCCTTGTCGTCGCCGACCGAGGTGAGTAGGCCCGCCATGTACTCGGCCGGGAAGTTGGCCTTCAGATAGGCGGTCCAGTAGGAGACCAGGCCGTAGCCGGCAGCGTGCGACTTGTTGAACGCGTACCCGGCGAACGGAAGAATGGTGTCCCACAACGCTTTCACCGCGCGCTCGGAGAAACCGTTGGCGGTCATGCCCTCCTGGAAGCCCTTGTACTCAGCCTCGAGCACCTCGAGCTTCTTTTTGCCCATCGCTTTGCGCAGCGCGTCGGCCTTGCCCATCGTGTAGGAGGCGACCTTTTGGGCGATCAACATGATCTGCTCTTGATAGACGATCAGGCCGTGCGTCTCGGACAGGATCTCGCGCAGTGGATCCTCGAGCTCCGGGTGAATCGGCTTGACCGCCTGGCGGCCGTTCTTACGGTCGGCGTAGTCGTTGTGGGCGTTCATGCCCATCGGTCCCGGCCGGTACAGCGCCAGCACGGCGACAATGTCGTTGAACTCGGTGGGCTGCATCCGGCGCAGCAGATCGCGCATCGGCCCACCGTCGAGCTGGAAGACACCCAGGGTGTCGCCGCGGCCCAGCAGCTCGTAGGTAAGCTTGTCGTCCAGCGCCACCGACTCCAGGTCGAGGTCAATTCCCCTGTTGGCCTTGATGTTTTCCAGCGCGTCGCCGATGATCGTCAGGTTGCGCAGGCCCAGGAAGTCCATCTTCAAAAGGCCGATGGCCTCGCACGACGGGTAGTCCCAGCCGGTGATGATCGCCCCGTCCTGGGGACGTTTCCACAACGGGATGGCTTCGGTCAGCGGCTCGCTGCTCATGACGACCGCACACGCGTGCACGCCGGCGTTGCGGATCAGGCCCTCCAGGCCGCGCGCGGTCTGGTAGATGGTGCGTACGTCGGGATCGGTTTCGATCAGGCCGCGGACCTCGGCGGCCTCCTTGTACCGCTCATGGGCCGGGTCGGTGATGCCCGACAGCGGAATGTCTTTGGCCATGATGGCCGGCGGCAGTGCCTTGGTGATCCGGTCGGCGATGGCGAAGCCGGGCTGGCCGTAGTGGATGCGGGCCGAATCCTTCAGCGCCGCTTTGGTTTTAATGGTGCCGAAGGTGATGACTTGGGCAACCCGGTCATGGCCCCACTTGTCGGCGGCGTAGCGCACCATCTCGCCGCGACGACGGTCGTCGAAGTCGATGTCGATGTCGGGTGCCGACGGGCGTTCCGGGTTGAGGAAGCGCTCGAACAGCAGACCGTGCGGAATGGGGTCGATGTTGGTGATGCCCATCGCGTAGGCCACCAGCGAACCCGCCGCCGAACCACGCCCCGGACCAACCCGGATGTCGACCGACCGTGCGTAGTTGATCAGGTCGGCGACGATCAGGAAGTACGCCGGAAAGCCCTTGTCGCAGATGACCTTGATCTCGAACTCGGCCCGGTCGATGTAGTCCTGACCGACACCGGATCCGAAGCGACGCTGCAGCCCCGCCATCACCTCGTGGTGCAGCCAGGTCGCCTGGTCGTGTCCTTCGGGAACCGGGAACACCGGCATCCGGTCGCGCGGCGCCCACACCTCGGCGTAGGACTGCACCCGCTCGGCGATCAGCAGCGTGGAGTCGCAGGCGCCGGGCACCTCGTCATCCCAGATCCGGCGCATCTCGGCGGCCGACTTCAGGAAGTAGCCGTCGCCGTCGAACTTGAACCGGTTCGGGTCCGACAGCGTCTTGCCGGTCTGCACGCACAACAGCGCTTCGTGGTTGTGCGCGGCGTCCTGGGTGACGTAGTGACAGTCGTTGGTGGCCAGCGGTGGAATGTTGAGCTTGCGGCCGAGTTCGAGCAATCCTTCGCGGACCCGCTGTTCGATGGACAGCCCGTGGTCCATCAGCTCCAAGAAGTAGTTGTCGGCGCCGAAGATCTCGCGCCACTTGGCGGCCGACTCCAGCGCCTCGCGCTCCTGACCCAACCGGAGCCGGGTCTGCACCTCACCCGACGGGCATCCGGTGGTGGCGATGATGCCGGCGGCGTTTTCGGCGATGATCTCGGCATCCATCCGCGACCACTTGCCCAGCTGGCCCTCGAAGGAAGCCAGCGAGGACAGCTTGAACAGATTGCGCAGGCCGGTGGCGTTCTCGGCGACCATCGTCAGGTGCGTATACGAGCCGCTGCCGGAGACGTCGTCGGATTTCTGGCCGGGGTCACCCCACAGGATTCGCCGGGTGTCAAAACGGGAGGCGGGGGCGATATAGGCCTCGACACCGATAATCGGCTTGATGCCGACTTTGGTCGCCGCGTTGTAGAACTCGCTGGCGCCGAACATGTTTCCGTGGTCGGTCATGCCGACCGCAGGCATCTGCAGCCGCTCCACCTCGGCGAACATCGGCGTGATCTTCGCGGCACCGTCCAACATCGAGTACTCGGTGTGGTTATGCAGGTGCACGAAGGACTGACTCATAGGGACGCCAGTCTATGACCGAGCACCGACGTGCCTTCGGCGTGTCGCGAAGTGTGTCTCAACGTGTTTTCAGCGGTCGCTTTCCGTCGGGCTGTGCGATGCCGCGCCTGACATCGGGGCGCGCTATCCGTACAGTTCGACGAAGTTCTTCAGCGACTTCTCGACGTCGCCTTTGACGGCGCGCGCCGCCGCCGATCCGACCGGTCCGAAAAGCGCCCGCCCGCCCAGCTCAAGCCGCAAACCGAGGGTGGACCCCTCGCCGCTGGTCCGCACCGTCAGGGTGACGCCGTATTTGGTGCCGCCCTTGCCCGAACCCGACATCGCGACCTCGTGCGGCGGATCCCACGTGGTCACGGTCCAGGTCACCCGGTTGCGCATGCCCTTGGCGCGCGCCACGCCGACGATCTGGGCGCCTTCGGTGATCTGGTCGGGTAGCTCGCTGCGCCACCCCTCGTGCATGACCAGCCAGTCGCCCAGGTTCGACAGGTCCGAGACGTGGTCCCACATGTCCTGCGGTGTCATCGGGACGACGGCGGTCAACTCAACGGCGGCCACCAAGCAAACCTAGCCCGCACCGGTGTGCGTCGCTCGGGGCTTTGGATGTGGGCTGCGGGTTTTGACTGTGCGCTCAGGGCGCCGATTCAGCGATTTTTGCGCCATCTACGCACACTCGTCGCCGTAGTGCATCGGCCATCAGTGCTTGGGTCCGCCCCGGAATCGATTGCCGATTCGGATCGCGGGCAGCAGCACGCTGCGCGGTGCGAACCTGCCACCGACGCTGACGGCCTTGGGCACCACGCCGGGCACCACGCTGCGCTTGCCGTCGAGCATCCCGCCGATCGCCGCTTCGGCCACATCCCGCGGCGAGACCTGAGCGGCCGGAATGCTGAACCGCTCGGCGTTGGCGATCTCGGCCCACTCGGTCGGCACCGGGCCCGGGCACAACACCGTCACCGACACACCCGTCCCATGCAGTTCCTCGTGGACGGCTTCGGAAAACGTCTGCACAAAAGCCTTGGTGGCCGAGTACACCGCCATGTAGGGGATCGGCTGGAACCCGGCGATCGATGCGATGTTCATGACCGCACCGGCGCCTCGCTCGACCATCCCGGGTAACGCCGCGTGCGTCAGTTCCATCAACACGAGTGCGTTGAGCGTGACTTCTTCACTCTCGCGGTCGACCGGCAGCGTGTGGAACGTCCCGCTGGTGCCGAAACCGGCGCTGTTGCACAGGCCGGCAATCGGTTCGCTGCGCAGTCGATTGGCCAATTTCGCTCGGCCTTTGCTGTCGCTGAGGTCCAGCGGCAGCACCTCGACCGCTACCGCGTACTCCTGGCCTACTTTGTCGGCGAGCTCGTCGAGGCGCTCGCGTCGCCGCGCCACCAGCAGCAGGCCGAAGCCCCGCCTGGCCAGGCCGCGGGCGAGCTCGGAGCCGATCCCCGAGGAGGCGCCGGTGATGACAACGGTGCTCTGCTGGTCGGGCTTCGGCAGGCTCATCGCATCACCAGTGGATTCCGCGCGTCGCTTGCACGAACGTCTCGCTTCGTCTGTCGAATTTCGATGTGTCGCTGGCAGATTCGCCACCTTTGGCGGCGTCGGAGTCCTCGAACATGGCAAATGCACGGTTGCGCACCCGGTCCATCACCGCCGGGTTGACGGCGTCGGCGACCGAGGCGAATTGGCCGAACGGTGAGCTGGCCCGGCGTGGTCGATGCAGGATCGCGTCGGTGATCACCCCAGCCGCCTGATCCGGGGTCAGCGCCGGGAATTTGTCGTACATAGCGGTCGGGCTGATCATCGGGGTGCGCACCAGCGGCATGTGCACGGTGGTGAACCGGACGTCGTCGCTGACGGTCTCGGCTTGCAAGGCGTCGCAAAGGCTGTCGAGCGCGGCCTTACTGGCGATGTAAGCGCCGAAGCGCGGTGCGCGGGTCTGCACGCCGACTGAGGAGACATTGACGATCTGCCCGAAGCCACGTTCGCGCATTCCGGGAATGAACTTGAGGATGAGCTGGACCGCGCCCAGGTAGTTCAGCTGCATGGTCCGCTGGTAGTCGTGAATTCGCTCGTAGGACAGCTCCAGGGAGCGGCGGATGGACCGCCCGGCGTTGTTCACCAGAATGTCGACGCCACCCAGATCGTCGACCACCCGATCGGCCATGACGGCGATGGCATCGGTGTCGGCGAGATCGCACGAGTAGACGTGGGCGACCCCGCCGGTACCGCGGATCTCGTCGGCGACCTTCTCGAGGTTCTCCAGGGTGCGCGCGACCAACACCACGACCCCGCCCGCGGCCGCGATCTTCTTGGCGGCCGCCTCGCCGATACCCGAGGAGCCTCCGGTGATCAGCGTGATCTGGCCCCCGACGGCTTCGCCGAGTTTGCGGCCCTGCACCGCATCGAGCAGGTTGCGCAGGTAGAAGGGCCGATATCGCCCGGCCGAATTGGGGGTGTTCATGAGGCTCGACACCGCCGCGAACGGCTTTTCCACCAAGTTCGTCAAGTCACCGATGTTCATCGGCCTCCCCTCCCGACGATGTACGTCCCGGCCCGCCCGTGTTTTGGCCGTGTGACGTGGGTCATAGACCAACCTAGGACATCGGCCGGTGGCCCAATGCAGACGGCCGCCCAACGAACGAGCTCACGCCCCTCACACCGCGGCGAGAGCTGTGGGCAATCGGCTTGTTACCTGGGGCAATCCGAGCGTGACCGCTGACTAACTGGTGGGCAACGCCGAGGTGTTCGGATGATTACATGAAACTCTCGGCCACCTTCCGCAAGCCAGAGCCGACGAGTATCTACGACCGGATCGGCGGCTACCAGGCGATCGAAGTCGTGGTCGAGGACTTCTACGTCCGCGTGCTTGCCGACGACCAGCTGTCCGGGTTCTTCACCGGAACGAATATGAACCGCCTCAAAGGCAAGCAGGTTGAATTCTTTGCCGTCGCTCTCGGGGCGCACGACGTCTACACCGGCGCCCCGATGAAGCAGGTGCACCAAGGTCGCGGAATCACCATGCTCCACTTCAATCTGGTGGCCGGGCATTTGGCCGACGCGCTCGCCGCGGCCGGCGTCCCGCCACGGACCGTGACAGAAATACTGAGCGCCATCGCTCCCCTTGCCGCGGAGATCGCCTCGGGCGAGGCCAGCCCGGCCACCGTTTGAACCTCGGTCGCGCAGAAGAATATTCGCGATCGCGGGCGTGTCGCGCACGGTGTTCGCGACGTAGCCGGTAATCAGCAGGTATGTGGCCTATCGCGGTCATCGTCGCGGCACTGATTTTGAGCGGCTGCGGCTCGACCACCAACCATCCGGTGTCCAGCTCTGCTTCCGGTGCGCTTAACAGCACCAGCGCGGCACCGTCGTCGGTGGCGGTCGACTGCACCAAACCCGCAACCAGTGTGCAGCAGTTGATCTGCACCGACCCGCGACTGACCGACCTCGATCACCGGTTGCAAACCGCCTACCAGCGAGCCTTGGCCCGCACCGGCGCGGACCCCGCCGCGCTGACCGGCGCCCAAACCAGCTGGGCAGCGGTCCGCGACGGCTGCACGCAAAACTCCGACGTGCACACCTGCCTGGTGGAGGCCTACCAAACGCGGCTGGTGCAGTTGGCTATCGCCGACCCCGCCACCGTGGCCCCACCGGTCATCACCTACCACTGCCCCGCCGACTCGGGCCCGCTGACTGCCCAGTTCTATAACCAGTTCGATCCGCAAACGGCCGTGCTCGACTGGAAAGGCAATCAGCAGGTTCTGTTCATTCAACCGTCCGGCAGCGGTGCCCGATACGGCCGGCAAGGCGCCGAATACTGGGAGCATCAGGGCGAAGTCAAACTTGCTATCAATGACACCAAGTTCGTCTGCTCCACCTCGTGATGCCCGACAATGCCTGGCATGGGTCGCACATTCGAAGAGCTGGTGGCAGAGGCCGCTTCGGTATCGGTTGACGGTTGGGATTTTGCGTGGCTGGACGGCCGCGCGACCGAGGAGCGACCGTCCTGGGGCTACCAGCGACTGATCAGCCGCCATTTCGCGAAAGCGTCTGCCGCGCTGGAAATTCAAACCGGGGGCGGTGAGGTGCTGGCCGGAGCGGGCCCCTTCCCGACCACGATGGTGGCCACCGAGTCATGGCCGCCGAACGCGGCACTGGCAACCACGCTGTTGCACCCGCTGGGCATTGTGGTGGTCCAGACTCCGGACGAGTCGGCGCTGCCGTTCGCCGCCGAGGCATTCGACCTGGCGACCAGTCGCCATCCCAACAGCGTGGCGTGGTCGGAGATCGCGCGCGTGCTGCGCCCCGGCGGCACCTACTTGGCACAACACATCGGCCCCGAGACCGTGTCGGAGTTGGTCGAGTACTTCATCGGGCCGCAGCCGGAGGCTTGGGCCCGGCGTCACCCCGACAACGAAAGTGCTGCCGCGCGAGCCGCCGGGCTTGAGGTCGTCGAGATGCGCGTGGAGCGGCTACGGCAGGAGTACTTCGACATCGGCGCCGTTATTTACTTTCTGCGCAAGGTGATCTGGGCAGTCCCGAACTTCACGGTGGACCGCTACCGCGATCGGCTGCGAGAACTCCATCAGCGAATCGAGGCCGACGGGCCTTTCATCACGCACGCCACGCGGGTCCTGGTCGAGGCCCGCAAAGCCGGCCCGAGCGCCGGCTGAGCACCGGATGGGACGATCATTCGACGACCTGGTCGCTGGGGCGGTCGCGGCAAATGTGGAGGGTTGGGATTTCTCCTGGCTGGACGGCAGGGCCACCGAGGAGCGTCCGTCCTGGGGCTACCAGCGCCTGATGAGCACGCGTCTGGCCAATGCGTCGGCCGCGCTGGACATCCACACCGGGGGCGGCGAAGTGCTCGACGGCGTGCAGACATTCCCGCCGACGATGGCGGCCACCGAATCGTGGCCGCCCAACGCGGCGCTGGCCACCCGGCGACTGCATCCGCGCGGCGTGGTGGTCGTCGTGACGGGCGACGAGCCCCCGTTGCCGTTTGCCGACGAGGCGTTCGACCTAGTGACCAGCCGGCATCCAATTGCCGTGTGGTGGAGTGAGATCGCCCGGCTATTGCGGCCTGGCGGCACCTATTTCGCGCAGCACCCTGGGCCGGCGACGGTGTCCGAGCTGGTGGAATTCGTCATGGGGCCGCACCCGGAGCTGGGCGCCCATCTCGAGCCGGACGTGCAGCGCGCGGACGCCCACGCCGTGGGGCTGCAGATCGTGGACATGCGGATGGAGAAGCTGCGGGCGGAGTTCTTCGACATCGGCGCGGTGGTCTACTTCCTGCGCAAGCTGATCTGGACGGTGCCGGACTTCACCGTTGAGCCCTATTACGGGCGACTGCGCGAACTACACGAACGCATCGAGGCCGACGGCCGGTTCGTGACGCACCCGACGCGGGTTCTGGTCGAAGCCCGCAAGCCCTAAGACAGTCCCGCGCTCAGCCCTCGTCGCCCAGCACGTCCAGCGCGTCCTTCAGGTCCGCCGGGTACGGGCTGACGAACTCCACCCACCGCCCGTCGGCGGGATGGGCAAACGCCAACGACCGTGCGTGCAGCCATTGACGTTCCAGCCCAAGCCGTTTCGCGAGCTTCGGGTCGGCCCCGTAGACGAGGTCGCCACAGCACGGATGGTGCAACGCGGCAAAATGCACCCGAATCTGGTGCGTACGACCGGTTTCCAAGTGCACATCGAGCAGGCTGGCGGCGGTGAACGCTTCCACGGTGTCGTAGTGCGTGATGCTGTGCCGGCCGTTCTGGGTGACCGCGAACTTCCACTCGCCGCCGCGGTGCCTGCCGATCGGCGCGTCGATCGTCCCGCTGGACGGATCCGGATGTCCTTGCACGAGGGCGTGATAGCGCTTGTCGACGGTGCGCTGTTTGAACGCTCGCTTCAGCAGCGTGTAGGCGCGCTCGGACAGTGCCACCACCATGACGCCGGAGGTACCGACGTCGAGGCGATGGACGATGCCTTGCCGCTCAGGTACACCGGAGGTGGTGATCCGGTAACCGGCTGCGGCCAGGCCGCCGAGCACGGTGGGTCCCGACCAGCCGACCGAGGCGTGTGCCGCCACCGCCGCCGGTTTGTCGACCACGACGATGTCGTCGTCGGAATACAGGATCGCCATGCCCTCGATGTCGACGGGGGTGTTCTCCGGCGGCGCGGGCGCCTCGGGCAGTCGCACCTCGAGCCACGCGCCGCTCGTCAGGCGGTCAGATTTCCCCGCCTGCACGCCGTCGAGTTCGACACCGCCGTCCTCGGCGAGGGCCGCCGCGGCGTTGCGCGAGAGACCCAGCAGGCGCGCCAGTCCCGCATCGACACGCATGCCCGCCAATCCTTCCGGGACGGGCATCGAGCGGTCGGCCATCAGGGCTGATCGTCGGCGGTGCGCCGACCCACAGCATCGAAGTCGTATCCGAAGACCGACAGCACCACAAGCAGAATCGCGCCGCCGACGACCGCCGGATCGGCGACGTTGAACACCGGCCACCAGCCCACCGACAAGAAGTCCACGACGTGACCCCGCAGCGGCCCGGGCGCCCGGAAGAAACGATCGACCAAGTTCCCCATTGCGCCGCCGAGAATCATGCCGAGGCCCACCGCCCACCAGGGCGATACCAGCCGGCGGCCCATCCAGAAGATGCCGATCACCACCCCGGTGGCGATCAGCGTCAACATCCAGGTGTATCCGGTCGCCATCGAGAAAGCGGCCCCCGAATTGCGTACCAAAGTCCAGGTCACCGTGTCGCCGATGATCGACACCGGCTGCCCGGGGGGCAGCAGTTTGACGGCCAGCACCTTGGACACGACGTCCAGCGTCAGCACGACCGCCGCGACCGACAGGAGTAACCGCAGCCGTCTCGGCGGCCCCTGCGGAGCAGGAGCATCGGTCTTCCCGATCTCAGCTTCGTCGGCGGAGCTCAACGGCTCAGCCGATCCTTCCTCAGGCACGGTCCCATCATCCCCTAAAGGCATCGCCTGGTTCGGGCGCGATCTGCTTCCCCCTGTGCGTGCGGAATGATTTCACCATGGGCCGCCTGACTGTCATCGCCACCGGAGGCACGATATCGACCAGTACCGGCACCGACGGAGTGCGCCGCCCCGCCCACAGTGGGGCCGCGCTCACGTCGGGCCTCGACGTCGATGTGGTCGACCTGATGGCGGTCGACAGTTCGGAGCTGACGCCGCCGGACTGGGACCGCATGCGCGCTGCGGTACAGGCCGCGGCGGCCAGTGGCGCCGAAGGCGTGGTGATCGCCCACGGCACCGACACCATGGAGGAAAGCGCGCTCTGGCTCGAACTGACCTATGCGGGAGACGTCCCGGTCGTGCTGACCGGCGCCATGCGCAGCGCCGACGCCCCGGATGCCGACGGCCCGGCCAATCTGCGCGACGCGCTGGCGGTGGCGGCCAGCCCGGTCGCCCGGGGCCTCGGCGTGCTGCTGTCGTTCGCCGGCCGAGTGTGGCAACCGCTGGGCCTGCACAAGGTGGCGACGCAGGATCTGAGCGGCTTCAGCGGCGAATTGCTGGGCACCAGCTCGGGTGGCGTGCGACTGACCGGCGCCAAGACCCGCCCCTATGTCGGCGATCTCAGCGGCGCCGACGCGCCCCGCGTCGACATTGTCGCGGCCTACCTGGGCAGCGACTCGGTGGCGTTGGACGCCTGTGTGGCCGCCGGGGCGCGTGCCGTGGTTCTCGAGGCGCTGGGGTCGGGTAATGCCGGGGCGGCCGTGGTCGAGGGCGTGCGGCGGCACTGTCGCAATGGGGTCGTCGTCGCGGTATCCACCCGAGTCCCCGGCGGCGGAGTCAGCGCGGGCTACGGTCCCGGGCACGACCTGGTCGAGGCTGGCGCCGTGATGTTGCCGCGGCTGCGACCGCCGCAGGGCCGGGTGCTGTTGATGGCCGCGCTGGCCGCCCAGCTACCCGTCGCCGACGTCATCGGTCGGTGGGGCTGACGCGACAGTCGACTCCTCGACCCGCATCGCGCCCACGTAATCCGGCCAATCCAGGGAGTCAATCGGGTTGGCGCCGACCACGTCGCCGGTGTCGGCCGGAAACGTCCGGGCCTGCCCCGGGCCAGAACCGCGGGTCTCGAATCGCACGGTGACGACGCCGTGGCCGGCGCCCTGCACCCAGCCGTGCCCGAAGTCGCGGTGCTCGACGTCGTCACCTACCCGCCACAGTGCGGTCTCGGGAGCCGCCGCGAACATGGCCTCGGCCGCGGTCTCGACGGACTGCGCACCCGATTGCGGCCCGGGCAGCTCCAGGTCCGGGAACAGCGACTCCTGACGCACGTCGCTCAGGCCCGAAAATCCCACGCCGAGAAGGCGAATGGGCCCGATCTCGCGCGGGTCGAGCAGCAGCCGCCGGGCCACCGCGATCAACGGGGCCGCTTCGGCCGTCGCGTAGGGCAGCGTTGCTGAGCGGGTCAGCGTGCTCATGTCGGACTTCTTCAACTTGACCGTGACAGTGCGAGCACCGCGGCCGTCGCGCACCAGGCGTTGGTGTGCGTGTTCGGCGATCGGATCGATCGCCTCGCGCAGTTGGTCCAGGTTGGTCAAGTCGACGGCGAAGGTGGATTCGGAGCTGATCTGCTTGGCCTCGGCGCGTTCGGCGACCGGGCGGTCATCGATACCGCGGGCCAGCCGGTGCAGCGCCACCCCGACGGCCGTGCCCAGGATGTTGGCCGCCTCGGACTCGGTCAGGGCGGCCAGCTGACCGATCGTGTCGATGCCCAGCCGATTCAGCTTCTCCTCGGCAACCGGGCCGATCCCCCACAGCCGCCGCACCGGCAAGCCGCCGAGCAGCGTGGTTTCTTCGGCGCGCCGAACCACCCGAATGCCATCGGGTTTGGCGAGTTCGGATGCGATCTTGGCGATCTGTTTCCCC
>Ga0208987_1000013_pt1 | contig 44551 bp, 41 predicted proteins | sample MedBloCARef_O2_FD_187845 | JGI IMG/M metagenome (GOLD analysis project Ga0208987, IMG submission 187845) | Forest soil microbial communities from El Dorado National Forest, California, USA - Mediterranean Blodgett CA Ref_O2 (SPAdes) (version 2) | ecosystem: Environmental > Terrestrial > Soil >... | reverse complement strand
CCCCGCCACGCCTGCGGGTCCCACCCGTATCCGTCCAGTGCGACGGCCAGATGCAGCTGCCCGGTCATGCGAGCCACTTCTCGAAGGCGATCGGGAAGACCGGGCCTTCGGACGGCAGCGGTCCCGGCAACCGGGTGTACCCGGTGGCCAGATACAGCTCCTCGGCCTCCGGCTGGCGATCCCCGGTCATCAGGTAGATCCTGCGGAAGCCGCGTGCGGTGATCTCGGCTTCCAGTTCGACCAACAGGGCCACGGCGTATCCGCGTCGGCGATGCGCGCTGTCCGTCCAGATCCTCTTGAGTTCGGCGGTCTCGGCGTCAAATCGGCGAAACCCGCCGCCGGTGACGGGACGGTCGTCCAACAGCCCGATCAGCATGCCGCCGTCGGGCGGCGCGAATTCGTCGGTCGGGTTGTCCTTCAACCACGCCAGCACGGTCGGCACTGGCCTGCTGTAGCGGGTCGCGTACTCCACCGCCAGTTCCGCCAGCAACGGCTGCGCCAACGCGTCGTCCAACGCCGCCGGCACGAACTTGAGCTGAGTTTTCGCCACCACCTACCCTCTAACGTTCGTCGGGCCGAGGCATTCCGGCGGTGACATACCCGGGCGTGACCGCGTCGCCGCGGCGGCCACCGCGCCACAGCGGGCTCATCCCGATCGCAGCGAACACATCGGCGACATTGCGTTCGACCGTCTGCCACCCCTGGTCGGCCAGATAGATCGGAACATGGCGGTATTCACCCTGATAGATCAATTCCGCCAGGTCGATGTCCAGCCCGAATTGCCGCCACCGGTCGACGAACCCGCTCCCGGCCTCCAGCAGCAATGGATTCCAGGTGGGAAGGTGATCGGCGGCGAACCGGCTGCCGATCGCGCTTGCCGCGGTGACGTCGCGCAGCAGCCGATCCTGCCCATCCGGCGGCAAGTACCCCACCAGCAGATTCTCCACGATCCAGACGGTGGGTTGCGCGGCGTCAAAGCCCACCCGGCGCAGCGCGGCCAGCCAGTCGCGTCGAAGGTCGGCCCCGACTGCACAGCGGTTCGCGGTCGGCTCGGCGCCCAGCCCGCGCAGCACCTCGGACTTGAAGTCGAGGACGGCCGGCTGATCGACCTCGTACACCGTCGTTCCCGGCGGCCACCACAGCCGATACGGCCGGGTGTCCAGACCCGACGCCAGCAAGACCACTTGGCGAATGCCTGCCCGTCCGGCGTCGGCGAGATAGTCATCCAAGAACCGGGTGTGCGCCCACAGCATGGTGAGGAGCGCGGTGGTTATCGACCTGTCGGCGCCGTCATCGGAGTATTGGTCGTTCTCGACCATCTGGGTGAAGTAGTGCACACCGGCCGCGCGCACCAACCGCTCGGCGAACGGGTCGTTGATCAGCCCCTTGTTGGTGGCCACGGCGCGCGCGACCGCACCAAACGTCGCCGTCATTCCGACACCGGTGGCGGGATCCCAGGTGTCGTCGTCTGTCCGCGCCATCGTGTGTCAGACGTTGGAACGGCGCCGCAGGGCCAGCCCAACGGCAGCGCGCCAGCCGAGCAACAACACCGCGGTGACCAGCGATGCCACCACCACGAAACTCGCCGCCACACTCGCCGAACTGGCTTTGCGCAACAACATGCCGATCACCACCGTGCACAGCCAGATCACTAGCCCGGTGGGGACCACGGCCGTGGGCCGGTGCCAGCCGCGGACCGCTGACCACCCGACGACGGTTCCGGTGAGAAACGGCCAGGCCGTGGTTGCGACACCGGCGATGGTGATTCCTTCGGCGTGGCTGCGTCGTCCTACCGCGCAAAACACCAAAACGGCAGCGACGTCTGCCAACAGGTACGCCAGCCATGCCAGCCGTTGCATGCAGCGAGACTACCGGTTAGTGGCAGGCTGACTTTATGAGCACACAAGCACTACCCGACTTCGACCGAGACGACCCGCTGGGCCTCGACGCATCGTTGTCCAGCGATGAGATCGCGGTACGCGACACCGTCAGAGAGTTCTGCGCCGAGCACGTCCTGCCGCACATCGCGGAGTGGTTCGAGATCGGCGACCTGCCGGTCCGTCAACTCGCCAAACAGTTCGGCCAACTCGGCCTGCTCGGTATGCACTTGGACGGCTACGGGTGCGGCGGCGCCTCGGCGGTGCACTACGGCCTGGCCTGCGTGGAACTGGAGGCCGCCGACTCCGGCCTGCGGTCGATGGTCTCGGTTCAGGGGTCGTTGGCGATGTTCGCGATCTGGAACTTCGGATCAGAGGAACAAAAGCAGCAGTGGCTGCCCGGCATGGCCACCGGCGAACTGCTCGGCTGCTTCGGACTCACCGAACCCGATGCCGGATCCGACCCCGCCGCGATGAAAACCCGTGCGCGGCGGGATGGTTCGGATTGGGTGATCAACGGCCGCAAGATGTGGATCACCAACGGCTCGGTCGCCGACGTCGCGGTCGTGTGGGCGAACACCGACGATGGGATCCGCGGATTCGTCGTTCCCACCAGGACCGCGGGATTCACCGCCAACACCATCCATCACAAGTTGTCGCTACGGGCATCGATCACCAGCGAGCTGGTGCTCGACGACGTGCGGTTGCCCGCCGATGCGATGCTGCCCGAAGCGAAAGGGCTGCGTGGACCGCTGTCCTGTCTGTCCGAGGCGCGCTACGGCATCATCTGGGGATCGATGGGGGCAGCGCGGTCCGCGTGGCAGTCCGCGCTCGATTACGCCATGCAGCGCACCCAGTTCGGCCGGCCGATCGCCGGCTTCCAGTTGACCCAGGCGAAACTCGTCGACATGGCAGTCGAGTTGCACAAGGGTCAGCTGCTGTCGCTGCATCTCGGCCGCCTCAAGGACACCGTTGGGCTGCGTCCCGAACAGGTCAGCTTCGGCAAGCTCAACAACACCCGCGAGGCGATCGAGATCTGCCGGACGGCCCGAACCATATTGGGCGGCAACGGGATATCGCTGGAATACCCGGTAATCCGGCACATGGTGAACCTGGAATCGGTGCTGACCTACGAGGGCACGCCCGAGATGCACCAGCTGGTGCTGGGCCACGCCTTCACCGGTAGCGACGCCTTCCGCTGACTCCTGCTAGGTTTGATTGATCATGCCGATTGCGCGGCGTATCGCCTGCGTGGCTTTCGCTTTCGCGATCGCCTGTGGCTGCGGCGCGCCGCACAGTGCAGCACCGCCGAACTCCGCCGACACGGCCAAGGCCGACGCCGTCATGCGGGTGGTGCGCAACTTCATGACGCAAGCTCACCTGAGAGCGGTGATCGTTCGAGTCACGGTGGACGGCAAGGAGATCGTCACCCAGGCCGTCGGCGATTCCATGACCGGTGTGCCGGCCAGCACCGACATGCACTTCCGCAACGGGGCGGTCGCGATCTCCTATGTGTCGACGCTGCTGCTCAGGCTGGTCGACGAAAAGAAGCTGAGCCTCGACGACAAGTTGTCGAAATGGTTGCCCGAGTTCCCACAGGCGCAACGCGTCACGCTGGGGCAACTGGCTCAAATGACGTCCGGGTATCCGGACTACGTCATCGGCAACCAACAGTTCGACAACGCATCATACGCAAATCCGTTCCAGCAGTGGACAACTCAGGATATTCTTGCTCAGGTCTCGGGGCGGCCGCTGCTCTACGAGCCGGGGACGAACTGGAATTACGCGCACACCAATTACGTGCTGCTGGGGCTGGCGCTGGAAAAGGCCACCGGTCAAGACATGCCGACCTTGCTGCAGAACGAGGTGCTCGGACCGCTGGGCCTGAAAGCCACCGCCAACTCCGATACACCCGAAATTCCCGGCCCGGTGCTGCACACCTTCACCTCCGAGCGGCGTGCGGCCCTCAAAATCCCCGCCGGGACACCATTCTACGAAGAGTCGACGTACTGGAACCCGTCCTGGACCATTACCCACGGCGCCATTCAGACGACCAACATCTACGACATGGAAGCCACCGCCGTAGGAGTCGGAACCGGCAAGCTGCTCTCGGCGGACTCCTACAAAAAGATGGTGTCGACCGCGCTGCGCGGCAAGACGCACACCCAACCGGGCTGCCCGACCTGCTTCGACCAGAACGAGGGCTACACCTACGGCCTGGGAATCATCACGTCGGGGGATTGGCTGCTGCAGAATCCGCTGTTCTCCGGATGCGCGGGTGTGGAAGCATATTTGCCAGCACAGAAGGTTGCGATCGCGGTCGCGGTCACTTACGCCTCCGAGGCGTTCGACGACCAGGGCAACTACAGCAACCAAGCCGACATATTGTTTCGCAAGATCGGTGCGGTGATGGACGCTAGCGACGCCCCGCCGATGCCGCCGGGGAGATAACCAAAGGAGTCGAGTTATGTGGATCCGTGCTATCGCGGCGTGCACGCTGGCGGTGGGCGCTTTGACTCTGCCGCCCACGGCGGTCGCCGATCCCACCGGCACCCTGCCGCCGATGACGTCCACCGGCGGCGGACCGATCATCGGCGGCGGAGGCAACGCGTCGCAGATGTCACAGCAACTCAAGAGCCTGAACGACCCAAACGTTCAAGAGGTCGACGGCCCGGATGCCGCTCAATTCATGGCTGCCGCAGCGGGTATCGCGAATCGCGACCTCGCATCGCCCTTCATGGCGTTGCAGCGGGCGCTGAGCTGCCAGCAGAACAATGCCGGATTCGGGGCACGCGCATACCGGCGCAATGACGGGCAATGGGGAGGCGCCATGCTGGTCATCGCCAAAAGCGCGTACCCCGACACGGCTGCGATGAAGGCCTGCGAGATGACCAATTGGCATCGGCCTTCGGCGGGCAGCACCACCTCGATGTGCAACAACAGTTGGACTTATCCGCCACAGCAGTTCAACGACAAGGGCGGCGACTATTCCGTCATGCTCGCCGGTAACAACTCCGACTTCTGCAGCGCACTCAACAAGAACTACAACGGCACCGCGGCCGCGTGGCCGTGAGTTAGTTAGGGGTGATCCCCTATCCGACAATTTCCGAAAAATGTCCCCGGATCGCAATAAAGGCCAACCGGAGGTGGCGGCTTCGGCGGCGGGTTATCCCCGTCCCAAATCAAGTTGGAAACATTGCCCATTCCGGGCCACAGGTAGTAGTAGGTGTGGCAAACAGACGCGTTCCAGTCATGCAGCGGGTCGGTGACGTGATTTCCGGTCGCCGGTAGCGGTTCCCCTGGGCACCAATGTTTTGCCGGCCCCCAATCGGTGTTGGGGTCGGCGTGCGCGGTCACCGGGGCCAACCCCAGACCGGCCAGACCCACACCAGCGGACACCAGGGCGGTAAGCGCGAACCGCGTGACCCGCGGTGTCTTAACGGCGGCGCTCATGACGCTCCTAAGTCGGATGGTGGCAAGTGAATTCCGATCTGGCGGCCACCGATCTCAAAAAGGGCGTTTGCCACCGACGTAGCCACCACTGATCCAACCGCAATGTTCCTCATGGTCATGACCATGGCAGTCGCAGCTCGGAGCCAAATAAGAACCGACTCTGAGGCCCGTTAGAGCGGAACGCTATCCCACCCTTGGCCAACATCGCCGTTGCAAAACCGGGAGGAAACCCAAGTCCCGGGACCAGGGCCGCCGAGGACGGTGAGGCAGAAACCAGTATCTGTCGTGACCTGGCCGTCGGGCTGGAAACTCCAATGTTGGAAGTACGTGTCGAGGCAGAGCCCGAGGTGCGAAAACCAGCTCTCCCCAGGCATTGCCAGGCAATTTCCGGGGAAGGCTACGCTCTCGAGCTGCCGGCCGTTGAGTTTCCAGCGCTGGGAGTCCGAACCATTGCACGGATTGATCACCACCGCGGCGTACCAGCTGCCGTTCGGGGCGTCCAGGCAAAGATCGCCCAATCGGCTTTTCACCTGGACGGGGCCATCAGCATTGGCCGCAGCAGCGCTCAGCATCGCGATACCGGAGACCGTGCTGACTACAGCAAGAGCCCGGCCGATACCCACACGGCGCAGCGTAACTAGAACGGTGGTGGCGCGTCGACGGTTTCGGGTGGCGAAGGCCTGACGTGGCTCGAGCGCTCGGTCCGTTCGAGAAGGCGGGCAAGGTTCAGGTGTCACGACCGCGACATCGAGGCGTCACACGTCGTCGTGCGGGGTACACGCGGTGCGACAACTATGGAAGCCTGAAGGGACGAGGCAGGAGAGGGGATCAGCATGTCGCGCCATCGCGTCGTCATCATCGGAAGTGGGTTCGGCGGCCTGAACGCCGCCAAGGCGCTCAAGCGCGCCGACGTCGACATCACCCTCATCTCGAAGACGACCACCCACCTGTTTCAGCCGCTGCTCTATCAAGTGGCCACCGGCATCTTGTCCGAGGGCGAGATCGCACCGGCCACCCGACTGATTTTGCGCAGACAGAAGAACGTGCGGGTGCTGCTGGGCGAGGTCTACGACATCGACATGACGGCCAACACGGTGACGTCGAAGTTGATGGGCATGGAGACGGTGACGCCCTACGACAGCCTGATCGTGGCCGCCGGCGCCCAGCAGTCTTACTTCGGCAACGATCAGTTCGCGACCTACGCACCCGGGATGAAGACCATCGACGACGCCCTGGAGCTGCGCGGCCGCATCCTCGGCGCGTTCGAGGCGGCCGAGGTCACCGACGATCCCGCCGAACGGCAACGCCGCCTGACGTTCGTCGTCGTCGGCGCCGGGCCGACGGGCGTCGAGGTGGCGGGACAGATCAAGGAACTCGCCCACCGCACCCTGAAGGACGCGTTTCGGACCATCGAGCCCCGCGACTGCCGGGTGATCCTGCTCGACGCCGCGCCCGCGGTGTTGCCGCCGATGGGCGAGAAGCTGGGTCTCAAGGCCAAGCAGCGGCTGGAAAAAATGGGCGTCGAGGTCCAGCTGAACGCAATGGTCGATGACGTCGACTACCTGGGCCTCACCGTCAAGGAAAAGGACGGCACCAAGCGCCGCATCGAATGCGCATGCAAGGTCTGGGCGGCCGGCGTCCAGGCCAGCTCGCTGGGCAAGATCATCGCCGACCAGTCCGACGGCACCGAGGTCGACCGCGCCGGACGGGTAGTCGTGGAGCCCGACCTGACGGTCAAGGGCCACCCGAACGTCTTCGTCGTCGGTGACCTGATGTCGGTGCCCCACGTGCCCGGTATGGCCCAGGGCGCGATTCAAGGCGCGCATTACGCCGCGACGTTGATCAAGCACATGGTCAAGGGCACCGACGATCCGGCGACCCGCAAGCCCTTCAGCTACTTCGACAAGGGCAGTATGGCCACGATCTCCCGATTCAGCGCCGTCGCGCAGGTCGGCAAGCTGGAGTTCGGCGGCTTCATCGCCTGGCTGGCGTGGCTGGGGCTGCACCTCATTTACCTCGTCGGCTTCAAGAACCGTTTCACCACGGTGATCGCCTGGTTCATCACCTTCTTGGGCGACGGGAGGGGCCAGATGACCATCACCACCCAGATGATCTACGCCAGGGTGGTGACGCAGAACTGGATGGAAGCGCAGGCGCAGGAAGCGAACGCGCCAGGTGAACAACGAGCCCAGCCAGCCGAGCAGAAGGCCGGTTAGCTCAGCGCTTGCTCGATATCGGCGATCAGATCGTCGGTGCCTTCCAGTCCGACCGAGATGCGTACCACGCCGTCACCCAGCCCGATCGCGGCCCGGCCCTCCGGCCCCATCGCCCGGTGAGTCGTCGTCGCCGGATGCGTGACAAGCGATTTGGCATCGCCCAGGTTGTTGGAGATGTCGATCAGCCGCAGCTTGTCGAGCACCTCGAAGGCCCGCCCCTTGGCGGCGCCGGGCGCGGCATCCAGCTCAAAGGTGACCACCGTTCCACCACCGCTCATCTGTCGCTTGGCCAGGTCGTACTGCGGGTGCGACGACAGATACGGGTAGCGCACCCAACTCACCGCCGGATGGCTTTCCAGGAACTCCGCGATCCGGTGCGCCGAGGAATTGCTGTAGTCCACTCGAACAGCAAGTGTCTCAAGGCCTTTGAGTAACACCCAGGCATTGAATGCACTCAACGCGGGGCCGGTGTGTCGCATCAGCTTTTGCACCGGTCCGTCGATGTACTCCTTGTCGCCGAGGATGGCGCCGCCCAGCACCCGGCCCTGACCGTCGATGTGCTTGGTGCCCGAGTACACCACCACGTCGACGCCGAGCGGAAAGCCTTGCTGCAGAAGGGGTGTGGCAAAGACGTTGTCCAGCACCACCTTTGCGCCCGCGGCATGAGCCAGCTCGGTCACTGCGGCGATATCCACCAGGGACTGCATCGGATTCGACGGCGTCTCGAAGAACACCGCCTGGGTCGGAACCGACAGGGCCCGCTCCCATTGCGAAAGATCGTCGCCGTCGACCAGCACGGTCTCGACGCCCCAGCGCGGCAGGATCTCGTTGCACACCACAAAGCACGAGCCGAACAGGCTGCGCGCGGCCACCAATCGATCCCCGGCGGCCAGCAGCGCGCCCAGCGAGGTGAACACCGCGGCCATGCCGCTGGCCGTGGCGAAAGCCGCAGGCGCACCCTCGATCAGGCGCAACCGCTCCTCGAACATGGTCACGGTGGGGTTGCCGTAGCGCGAGTACACGAAGTGGTCCAGCTCGCCGGTGAACGACTGCTCCGCGACTTCGGCCGACGGATAGACGTAGCCGGACGTCAAGAACATCGCCTCGGCGGTCTCTTCGAACCCGGACCGCAACAGACCCCCGCGCACCCCGATGGTGGCTTGGCTGACCCCGTCGGGCAACGCCTTCGGTGTGCGGACCGAATCGCTATCGGTCATCGTTGCTTCAGCCCTGTTTCCAAGGCAAACCGAGTGCCCGCCAGCCTGTTTCCCCTCGATGCCCCTGCGCGTCGAGATTGCCCTCGAAGCCATCCAGGATGTTGTAGGACGGGGCGATGCCCGAGTCGGTCGCGACCTCGGCGGCCCCGATGGAGCGGTTGCCCGAGCGACACAGGAAGACCACCGGCCGCTCCCCCGAACCTTCCGGGATCTGTTCCTTCAGTTCAGCGAGGAAGTTTTGATTGCGGCGCCCGTCGGTGGTGTTCCACTCGATGTAGACCGCGTCGCGGCCCAGGCTCGACAAATCGGGTACCCCGACGAACCGCCATTCCGCGTCGGTGCGTACGTCGACCAAGACCGCGTCCGGGTTGTCGCTGAGCAGCTTCCAGGCTTCCAGCGGCGTGATATCTCCTGCGTAGCTCATTCGCGTGAGTCTGGCATATTCAGCTGGGCCGCTGCGAACCCACGGTCGGTGCACCGGACAGCGCGGTGGCCGCGGCGCGGGCACGGTCGCGTGCGGTCGCGACATCTGGGGCCATGGCCACCGCGACCCCCACCTGGCGTCCCGATCCGCGCCCGAACACCCGAAGATCGGTTTCCGGGACACCGAGCGCACCGGCCAGCGCGTCGGCACTGAGCGAGCCCCCGGGCGAGGCCTGGCCCGTTTCCGGGTCGCGGTGAATTGCCCGCGCGGCCGCCGGCGAGATCATCAGGGTGTCCACCGGCAGGCCCAGAATTGCCCGTGCCTGCAGTTCGAAGACCGAAAGGCGCTGGCTGCGCAGGGTCACCCAGGCGCTCTGGGGCAGCCGGGCGCTGACATTGGCGAAGTACACCTCGTCGCCGTTGATCATCAAGTCGACGGCAAACACACCGCGGCCACCCAGGGCCTTGACGATCCGCGCCGCGATTGACTTGGCGGCGTCGGTGGCGGCCGGGCTCAGTTGCTGCGGCTGCCAGGATTCCTGCACGTCAGCTTGGGCGCCGCGATGACCGATGGGTGAGCAGAACTCGATCACCGGCCCGTTCGGGCCGTCGCTGCGAATTGCGAGCAGGGTGACGTAAAACTCGATCTCGACCACGGTTTCGGCGAGCACCCGCTGGCGCTCCGGCCCCACCGCACGTTGCCAGGCCGGCTCGATGTCGCCGGGTCCCGCGGCCACCGAGCCGCCCTGGTCGGCTGTCCCTGCCACCGGTTCGACCAGCAGCGGAAACCCGGCGTGCGCGGCCACCGCTTTGAGGTCGTCCACCGATCCGACGAACCAGAATGGCGCGGTGGGCAGGCCCAGCTGGTCGGCGGCCAGCCGGCGTAGGCCTTCCCGGTCGGCGGTGAGCCGGACGGTCCGGGCGCTGGGCACCAGCTCGGTGAGGTCGTTGTGGGGGCCGGCGGCCAGCGCATCGAGGGCGTCGAGGGAGACCGCGGCGGCGGCGGTCACCACGAAGTCCGGTTGCAGCCGTTTGATCAGAGCCGACAACTCGTCGGTGTCGGTCATCGCCAGCACCAGCGATTGATCGGCTACCCCGTGCGCGGGCGCATCCGGGTACTCGTCGACGGCGATCACCTCGGCGCCGAGGTGGCGCAACGCGATCGCCAACTCCCGGCTGAGTTCATCGGAGCCGAGCAATATCACTCGGGGCCGCACGGGCTCGGGCTGTCCTGCGGTCACGCCATCGGTCACGGTTGAATCCTACGGACGAGCGTGTCAGGGCTGGCCGGGCAGTAACCGCACCATCAGGCCGTTGGCTTGGGCCAACAGCGTGTCCGCAGGTCCGCGCGCGTCGACGAGTTCCGCGGACACAAACGCCTTGCGCCCCTCGGTGCTGGTGACGCGTCCGCGCACCACTAACGGCGTGTCAGTTGGGGTGATCTTGCGATAGTCGACGTGCAGGAACGCGGTGCGGCTGATCGGGCGTTCGGCGGCGTGCGAGACCATCCCGAACATGTGATCAAACAACAGCGGCAGCACACCACCGTGCACCGCGTAGTTGCCGCCGACATGAAACCGGGTGAAGTGGCCCTGCATCTCGACGCCGTCGGGCGCGTACCGCGTCAACGTCCATGGCGGCAACAGCAGACTGCCCATGCCAGGCAGGTCGGGCGTCCGCCCGGCCGGCGACGTGCCTTCCACATCGGCCTGAAACGGGCCCAGCAGCGCTGTCAGTGCCGCGACCCGGTCGGCCGCGTCGTCCCAGACATCGTCGCCGGGGTCGGCCGACACCGCCAGGTCTTGCAGTCGCCGCATCTCTGCCACGAACCGCCCGAATCCCGGGCCCGGGGTGGCCGGCCCGTATTCGGGAAAGCCGCCGTGATGTTCGTATTCTGGGTCGAGTTGTTTGGGGTCGGCTTCCGTCACGGGCGGGCCGCCAGGACATCGCGGCGCACGATGGTCTGATCACGTCCCGGGCCCACGCCGATGCACGAAACATGTGCTCCGGCAAGCTCTTCCAACCGCATAACGTAGTCACGAGCTTTGGCGGGCAGGTCGTCGAACTGCCGCGCATCGGAGATGTCTTCCCACCAACCGGGCAGCTCTTCGTAAATCGGTTCGGCGCGGTGCAGTTCGCTCTGGGTCATCGGCATTTCGCTGGTCTGCGCGCCGTCGATCCGGTACCCGACGCAGACCGGGACGGTCTCCAAACTGGACAGCACGTCGAGCTTGGTCAGGAAGTAATCGGTGATGCCGTTGACCCGGGTCGCGTAGCGGGCGATCACCGCGTCGAACCAGCCGCAGCGGCGGCGCCGTCCGGTGGTGACCCCGAATTCGCCACCGGTCTTGGACAGGTATTCACCGTTCTCGTCGAACAACTCGGTCGGGAACGGGCCCGAGCCCACCCGGGTGGTGTAGGCCTTGAGGATTCCCAGCACGGCGGTGATCCGGGTCGGCCCGATTCCGGACCCGACGGCCGCGCCGCCCGCCGTCGGATTCGAGGACGTCACATACGGATACGTGCCGTGGTCGACGTCGAGTAGCGTGCCCTGCGAGCCTTCCAGCAAGACCGTCTCGCCAGCTTCCAAAGCATTGTTGAGCAGCAGCCGGGTGTCGGCGATGCGGTGCCGGAATCCGTCGGCCTGTTCCAGTAGGGCCTCGACGACCTGGTGGGGATCCAGCGCCTTGCGGTTGTAGATCTTGACCAGGATCTGGTTTTTGAGTTCCAGGGCGCCCTCGACCTTGTGCGTGAGCAGCTCGGGGTCGAGCACGTCGGCGACCCGGATCCCCTGGCGGGCGATCTTGTCCTGGTAGCACGGGCCAATGCCGCGGCCAGTGGTGCCGATCTTCTTGTTGCCCATGTAGCGCTCGGTGACCTTGTCGATGGCCACGTGGTAGGGCAACAGCAGATGCGCGTCGGCGGAGATCAGCAGCTTCGAGGTGTCGACACCGCGGTCTTCCAGGCCCTTCAGCTCGTCGAGCAGCACGCCGGGATCGATCACCACACCGTTGCCGATGACGTTGGTGACTCCGGGTGTCAGCACTCCCGACGGAATCAGATGCAGCGCGAAGTTCTCGCCGGTCGGCAACACCACGGTGTGCCCGGCGTTGTTGCCGCCCTGATAGCGCACGACCCACTGCACGCGCCCGCCGAGCAGGTCAGTTGCCTTACCTTTGCCCTCGTCACCCCATTGGGCGCCGATGAGGACGATTGCCGGCATGACATGCTCCCGCCTGGTCTCGCCTGCTTATTGTGGTCCAGCCGGGGACCAACCATATCCCAGCAGGTCGCGAGGAGCCCATGAATATCGCCGCAGACACGGCCAGCGTGGCGGTGTTGCGGTTCGGCGCGCGGCGACTGCCTGGTCCGCTCACCGGCCTGCGGGTCCATCAAGCCGAAACTGCGGCGGACGTAGCCGCCATCGACGCCGCGATCGGGCCCTATCGGCGGCTGGTGGTGGCCGGCGCCGACGCCGACCTGGCCGCCGTGCTGAGCAGGCTGCTGCGCGCCGAACGACTCGACGTCGAAGTGGCCTACGTGCCACGCCGCCGCACCTCGGCGACGCGCGTATATCGGCTACCGGCGGGACGCCGCGCGGCACGACGGGCCCGGCTGGGCAGTGCGCAGCGAGTCACCCTGATCCGCGACGAGACCGGTGTGGTGATCGTGGGCCGGGCCGGCTGGCTGGCGCCCGGCGATCGGCAGCCGCTGCACGGCGAGGCGGTCGTCGACGACACCCCGCTGTTCGACGGTGATGTCGCTGGCGTCAGCATCGAGCCGACGCTGGCCGTGCCGGGCCTGCGCGCCTCGCTCGACGGGGCGCACCGAGTCTGGCGCCGATGGCTGCCCGGCCGCGCCGTCCAGCTGGGCTGCACCGGTGTTGTGGTGGTGCGTGACGGCGTCCGAGCCGCCCGCAGTGCACGCCGCTCGACGTTTTACCGCCACGTCGAAGGTTGGTTATTGGTCCGGTAGTTTCATCCGGTGAGCTTCCGATGAGGAACATAGGGCGGAACATGAGGGCGCCGGGATCGGTGCGACCCAGCCCAATCTTTTTGGCCTTGCTGGGCCTGACCGCCGTCGGTGGGGTGCTGGCCTGGCTGGCCGGGGCGAGCGCGCGCCCGCTGGCGTACGCCGGGGTGTTCGTCTTCGTGATAGCCGGCTGGCTGGTCTCGCTGTGCCTGCACGAATTCGGGCATGCTGCGACCGCGTGGCACTACGGGGACCGGGACGACGCCGTGCGTGGCTACCTGACGCTGGATCCGCGTCACTACAGCAATCCCGCGCTGTCGCTGCTGATGCCGATGGTGTTCATCGCGCTGGGCGGGATCGGCTTACCAGGTGCCGCAGTGTATTTGCGGACATGGTTCATGACGCCGGGGCGCCGCACCTTGGTCAGCCTCGCGGGCCCGGCGGTCAATGTGGTGCTCGCGGTGCTGCTGTTGGCGCTGACCCGGCTGTTCTTCGACCCGAACCACTGGGTGCTCTGGGCCGGAGTCGCGTTTCTGGGCTTGCTCCAGATCATCGCGGTGATATTGAACCTGCTGCCCATCCCGGGCCTGGACGGCTACGACGCGTTGGAGCCGCATCTGAGTCCGGAGACCCAGCGCGCGGTGGCACCGGCCAAGCAGTACGGCGTGTTCATCCTGTTGTTCCTGCTGCTGGCACCGGCGGTAGGCCAGTGGCTCTTCGGCTTCGCAGAGTGGTTCTTCGCGTTCTCCGGCGTGCCGCCGTTGCTGGCGAATGCCGGCGACTCGCTGACCCGCTTCTGGAGCCAATGGTTCTAGCGGTTGCCATATATGCGTTAGTACGCATATATTAATGGCCTATGGGCGCCGGACACAGCCACACCCCCGCCGAGGCCGACGCGTCTCGGATGATTCCCCGCATGATCATGGCCGCGTCGATCTTGGCGGCGTTCTTCGTGGTGGAACTGACCACCTCGCTACTGATCAATTCGCTTGCGCTGCTGGCCGATGCCGGGCACATGCTGACCGACGTCGTCGCCGTGTTCATGGGGCTGGCCGCCGTCACGCTCGCCAAGCGCGGCAGCACCTCCCCCGACCGCACCTACGGCTGGCACCGCGCCGAGGTGTTCACCGCGGTGGCCAACGCCGCGCTGCTGGTCGGGGTGGCACTGTTCATTCTCTACGAAGCGATCGAACGACTCGGTAAGGGAACCGAAGTCCCCGGCGTGCCAATGATCGTCGTGGCGTTGGCCGGCCTGGCCGCGAACTTCGTGGTGGCAATGCTTTTGCGGTCGCACGCCGAGGGCAGCCTGGCGGTCAAAGGCGCCTACATGGAGGTCGTCGCGGACACCGTCGGCAGCCTCGGCGTGCTGATCGCCGGCATCGTCACCATCACCACGCATTGGCCGTATGCCGACGTCGTCGTCGCGATCCTGGTCGCCATTTGGGTGCTGCCGCGCGCCATCGCACTGGCCCGGGCGGCGCTGCGGATCCTGTCGGAGTCGTCGCCGGCCCACATCGACGTCGAGGAGCTGCGGTCGGCGCTGGGCGCCGTGGACGGCGTGACCGAGGTGCACGACCTGCATGTGTGGACGCTCTCGCCGGGCAAGGACATGTGCACCGCACACCTGACCAGCGCCGGTGACTCCACGCGGGTTTTGCAGGACGCCCGTGCGGTGCTGCACGACCGCGGGCTCGACCACGCCACCGTGCAGATCGAATGCCCCGGCGGCAACGGCGACTGCGCGGATACCTGCTAGAGCCCCAGCGCTTTTCGGGCGCCGGGGTCGCAATCGTCGAGGAGATCCGCGCAGCGCCGGTACTCGTCGATCTCGCCGATCGTGTCGGCGGCGCGCGCCAGTGCCGCCACACACCGCAGGAAACCCCGGTTCGGTTCGTGTGCATACGGCACCGGACCGAAACCCTTCCAGCCATTGCGGCGCAGTTGATCGAGGCCGCGGTGGTAGCCGGTGCGGGCATAGGCGTAGGCCGTGATGGCCTTGTCCTCGGCCAGCGCCTCCTCGGCGAGTGTCGCCCAGGCCACCGACGCTGACGGGTGTGCGGCGGCGACAATGGCCGGATTCTCGCCGGCGAGCAGTTCGGCCTCGGCCTCAGGGTCGCCGGGCAGCAGGATCGGATCGGGTCCTAGGAGATCACCCATCGGGGTCATAGCTTCCATTCTGTCGTTGCGCCGCAAGTCGCTAAGCTCCAATCATGCCTAACGCACCGGAGCCCGACCGCGGCGCCGCCACGCCAGGTGACGAGCCGGGCGCGGAGCAAGCCGAAGAGGCAACCGAGGCCTACCCTCTGGTGCCGCCGGATCCTGAAACCGAAACCGTGGTGATCAACCCCGATCCGGGCAACCAGCTCGATCCAGACCCGGAATCCGAGCAGCCCGAACGCCGATTCACCGCCCCCGGCTTCGACGCGAAGGAAACGGCGATCATCGCCACCACGCCGGAACCGGCCACGGAGGTGTTCGCAACCTCGCCAGGCCAGCCGCCTCTCCCAGGACAGCCGTTTGTGCCGGGCCAGGGGTTTGAGCCGGGTCACGCTGTGCCGCAATCCATTCCGGGCCGCGAAGGGGGCAAGCTGCGGTCAGTTTCCAGGAGTTTCAACTGGGGCTGGGTGCTGGCGATAACCGTGATCGTGCTGGCGTTGGCGGCCATCGCGATTCTGGGCACCGTGTTGTTGACCCGAGGCAAGCACGCCAAGGTTTCGCAAGAAGACCAGGTGCGCCACTCCATCCAGGAGTACGACGTTGCGGTGCAACGCGGCGATCTGACCGAGCTGCGCACCATCACCTGCGGCACCGCCCGCGACGGGTATGTGGATTACGACGAACACGCGTGGGATGAGACGTACCACCGAGTTTCGGCGGCCAAGCAGTATCCGGTGATCGCCAGCATCGACCAGGTCGTCGTCAATGGCCAACACGCCGAGGCGAACATCACCACCTTCATGGCCTACGACCCGCAGGTGCGCTCGACGCGCAGTCTGGACCTACAGTTCCGCGACGATCAGTGGAAGATCTGCCAGTCGCCCAGCGGCTAGCCGCTTGTTAGACGCCGATTGACTTGCCGGCGCAGTGCAGGTCGTTGCAGGCCTCGATCACGCGCTCGGTCATTGAGGCTTCGGCTTTCTTGAGGTAGCTGCGCGGGTCGTAAACCTTCTTGTTGCCCACTTCGCCGTCGATCTTGAGCACGCCGTCGTAGTTGGCGAACATGTGACCGGCCAGCGGGCGGGTGAACGCGTACTGGGTGTCGGTGTCGACGTTCATCTTCACCACGCCGTAGCGCAGCGCTTCCTCGATCTCCGATTTCAGCGAACCCGAGCCGCCGTGGAAGACGAAGTCGAACGGCTTGGACCCCTCGGCCAGTCCCAGCTTGGCCGAGGCCACCTTCTGGCCCTCGTCCAGGATGTCGGGTCGCAGCTTGACGTTGCCCGGCTTGTAGACGCCGTGCACGTTGCCGAACGTCGCGGCCAGCAGGTACTTGCCGTGCTCCCCGTGGCCCAGTGCGTCGATGGTCTTCTCGAAGTCTTCGGGGGTGGTGTAGAGCTTGTCGTCGATGGCGCCCTCGACGCCGTCCTCCTCGCCGCCCACCACGCCGATCTCGACCTCGAGGATGATCTTGGCGGCCGCCGCCAACTTCAGCAGCTCCTGCGCGATTTCTAGGTTCTCATCGATCGGCACCGCCGAGCCGTCCCACATGTGCGACTGGAATAGCGGGTTCTTACCGGCCGCCACCCGTTCGGCGGAGATCGCCAGCAGCGGGCGCACGTAGGTGTCCAGCTTGTCCTTGGGGCAGTGGTCGGTGTGCAGCGCGACGTTGATCGAGTACCTGGCCGCGATGGAACGGGTGAACTTGGCCAGCGCCACCGCCCCGGCCACCATGTCCTTGACTCCGAGGCCGGAGGCGAATTCCGCCCCGCCGGTGGAGAACTGGATGATGCCGTCGCTACCTGCGTCGGCGAAGCCCTTAATGGCGGCGTTGACGGACTCCGAGCCCACGCAGTTGATCGCCGGGAAGGCGTACGAGTTCTCTTTGGCGCGTCCCAGCATCTCCGCGTAGATCTCGGGCGTTGCGATGGGCATGAGGTTCCTCCTGGGAAGACTGAAGTCGGTCAAGTATCGCAACTCGACGCGGACAATGGGCAGTCGGCCGGGGACCGGTATGTTGTGACCCCATGAGCACCGCCGTGACGGCCTTGCCCAACATCCTGGACCCGATGTTCTGGATTGGGCCCCAGGGCCTGTTCGCCTCGGCGGTGTTGCCCACCATTCTGGTCATCGTCTTCGTCGAGACCGGACTGCTGTTCCCGCTGCTACCCGGCGAGTCGCTGCTGTTCACCGGCGGTCTGCTGGCCGCCCACGGCACGCTGGACATCTGGGTGCTGGCCCCGGCCGTCGCGGTCGTCGCGATTCTGGGCGACCAGACGGGTTATTTCATCGGCCGCCGGATCGGGCCGGCGCTGTTCAAGAAGGAAGATTCCCGCTTCTTCAAGAAGCACTACGTGTCCGACTCGCACGCCTTCTTCGAGAAGTACGGGCCGTGGGCGATCATCCTGGCCCGGTTCATGCCGTTCATCCGCACCTTCACCCCGGTGATCGCCGGGGTGTCCTACATGCGTTACCCGGTGTTCCTGGGATTCGACATCGTCGGCGGCACGCTGTGGGGCGGCGGCGTCACCATCGCCGGCTACTTCCTGGGCAACGTGCCGTTCGTCCACCAGAATCTGGAAAAGATCATCCTGGTCATCCTGTTCGTGTCGATGCTGCCGGCGTTCATCGCGACCGGGCGCGCCTATCGAGCGCGGCGCCGCGCGAGTAAATCAGGAGACCTTGGTTCTCCGGTACTGAACGAACCCGTCGAATAACTCGGGTCGGTCGACCGAACTCTTCTGCACCGCGTCGGCCGGCGCGGTACCGAGCAGAATCCGCTTGATCGGGATTTCGAGCCGCTTGCCGGTCAGGGTGCGCGGGATACCGGGAACCACCAGGATGTCGTCCGGGACGTGCCTCGGGGAGGCCCCAGTGCGGATCGCCGTGACGATCCTCGAACGCAGTTCCTCGTCCAATTCGACGCCGTCGGCCAGGTCGACGAACAGCGGCATCCAGTAGCCGCCGTCGCTCTGCTCGATGCCGACCACCACACAGTCGCGCACCTCCGGCATGCGCTCCACCGGCCCGTAAATGTCGGCGCTGCCCATCCGGACGCCCAACCGATTCAGGGTGGCATCCGAACGGCCATGTACCACAACGGATCCCCGGTCGGTGATGGTGAGCCAGTCGCCGTGACACCACACACCCGGGTACTTGTCGAAGTAAGCGGCGCGGTAGCGGCTGCCGTCGGCGTCGTTCCAGAAGAACACCGGCATCGACGGCATGGGCTTGGTCAGGACCAGTTCGCCCTCTTCCCCGATGACCGGGCTCTGTGGCCCGACCCACGCCTCGATGGCGGCGCCCAGGCAGATGCAGTTCAGTTCGCCCGCAACGACCGGCATCGTCGGGCTGCCGCCGATGAAAGCCGTGCAGACGTCGGTGCCGCCGGAGATCGAGATCACCGGAACCCGCCGCCCCAGCCCCTCCTGCACCCAGCCGAACGCGGACGCCGGCAGTGGTGAACCGGTCGACCCCACCGTCCGCAGCCCGTCGAGCTGATACGACTTGCCCGGAGTGAGCTCCTCTTTGGCGCAGGCCAGCAGGTAGCCCGCCCCGGCACCAAGCACCGCGACCCCGGCATCGGCGGCCACCCGGAAGAGACCGTCGGTCGTCGGGTACGTCGGGCTGCCGTCGTAGAGCACGATGGTGGTGTCGACCAGCAGCCCGGATACCAGCAGATTCCACATCATCCAGCTGGTGGACGAGTACCAGAGATACCGGTCGCCCGGGTGCAGGTCCAGTTGCAGGCTCAAGTACTTCAGGTGTTCCAGTAGCGCGCCGCCGTGGCCATGCACGATGCCCTTGGGCTTGCCGGTGGTTCCTGAGGAGAACATCACCCACAGCGGGTGCCCGAAAGGCACCGGCAGGATCTCCAGCGGGGCGTCCGTTGCCACTGCCGTTGCCCACGAAACCACTTGCGCCGCTTGGTCTGCGGCGCCGGATTCGAGGTCCAGTCCTAGCCGCGGCACCACCACCGTGGCCCGCAGGGTCGGCATCGCCTCGCGGATCGCGGCCAGCTCGGTACGCCGATCGATGCGCTTGCCGGCATAAAGCGAGCCGTCCGCGGCGATCAGAACGGCGGGCTGCACCTGGCCCAACCTGGCTATCACGCCGTCGACGGATACATCTTGGTTGCACACCGCCCAGATCGCGCCCACGCTCGACGCCGCCAGCGCCGCGACGACGGCCTCGCCGACGTTGGGCAGGTAGCCGACGACGGCGTCACCGGACTGCACACCGAGGCCCCGCAAGTAGGCCGTGAACGCGGCGGTCTCGGACTGCAGCCGGGCCCACGACCACTCGGTGGAGCCGTCCTCGCCGGCGGCTATCAGGGCGGGGCGTTCGTCGGTGGCGTGCCGGAACACCTCGGTGGCGTAGTTGATCGTGGCGCCTGGGAACCACTGGGCGCCCGGCATACTCGGGTCGGCCAGCACCGCGGTCGGTGGGCTGTCCGCCTCGATGTCGTAGTAGTTCCACACGGCGTCCCAGAACCATGCGACGTCGTCCACCGACTTCGCCCACAGCTCTTGGTAATTCGCGTACTGCCCGCGCCCGGTCTCGGCCAGCCAGGCCTGGAAGTGGGTCAGGTTCGCCGCGGCCAGGGTCGCCTCGTCGGGGTTCCAGCCGCCGTCGAGTTCGCTCATTTCTCGCTCACCGCGGTGACGTTACAGGCGGCCTCCATCAGCATCCAGCCTGACAGCTGCACCGATAGGTCCCGCTCGGCTGTCGCGGAGGCGTTCACCGCGCCCGCGACGAACTGCGCCCGCTGGCCGCCCGTCGTCGGTAGCTCCGCCGCGCGGTCCCAGAAAGCGCCGAAGAGCGGCAGTCCGTCCACCGGCTGCCGGTTCTCCCACGCCGCTTTCGCCGACTCGAGCACGATCGTGCGCGCGGTGGCGCGGGCGAGGGCGTCGGCGGCGGACTCACCCGGCAGGGTGGTAGCGACCAGCGCAAGGTAGCGGGCGGTGATGCCGGCGAACAAACCGCCATCGCCACCACCGGAGCCGCTCAGCACACCCGACGGCGCCATGTGCTCGTTTACGGCTGCGACCAGTCGGTGCACCCGGGCCGCGTGCCGGTCGGCGGTGGTGCGCGCGGCGAGCTCCGTTTCCAGCCCGAGCACCACGCCCTGGCAGTAGGTGTATTGCGCGCGCACCAACGAGCGTTCTTTGATGCCGTCGAAGACCAGGTGGGTTTTGGGGTCGATCAGCGTTTCGTCGATCCAGTCGGCCATCTGCTGAGCCCGCCGCAGCCGGTCAGGCTGGCGGGCCAAGAAGATCCCGGCCGGGCCGTTGGCCGGGGCGTTGAAGAACTGCTCACGTTTGCGCCATGGGATGCCGCCGCCGTCTTGGGGAGCCCAAGAGTCGACGAGCTGTTTGGTGAGCTTGGACAGTGCACGTTTGCGCTCGACGCCAACCAGCTGGGCGGCACGTTCCAGCGCCAGCGCCAGCCAGGCCATGTCGTCGTAATAGCCATTGGTCCAGGACAAGTTGTTGCGCAGCCGGTGCGAGCGGATCTGGCGATTGATCTTGACGAGCCGTTCTGGCTGCGGGTCGCGCAGCTGGGCGTCGATCAGGCAATCCAGCAGATGGGCCTGCCACCAGTAGTGCCAGGTGCCGAACAACCGGTCCCGCCGTAGCGACGGCCACGCCACCACGCCCAGCTGAGTGCCCGGTAACGCCCAAAGCGGCCGCAGGTGTCGTTGTGCGACAGCGGCTTCGGAGCTGGCCGCCCGGTTCGCCCATAGCTGGTCCATACCTGCCGATCCTGCCTCACGCCGCGCATCGAGTGTGCGGTCTCGGCATTGACTGTGCGTCCGGGGTGGGAAATCCGCCGAAATCTCGCCCTCGGCGCACGCTCGACGCCCTCAGCGCACACTCGACGCGCGGTCGGGGGCCGCTACCAGGCGCGGTTCAGGTCGCCGTGCTGGCGGATCCAGGCGTGCATCGCGATCCCGGCGGCGACGCCGGCGTTGATGCTGCGCGTCGAGCCGAACTGGGCGATCGAGACCGTCGTCACCGCACCCGCGCGGGTGTCGTCGGTGACGCCGGGGCCCTCCTGGCCGAACACCAGCAGGCACTCGCGCGGCAGCGTCGTGTCCTCCAGGCGCGCCGCGCCTGGCACGTTGTCCACCGCGACCACCGTCAACCCGGCGTCGGCCGCGAAGCCCAGCAATTCGTCGGTGCTGTCGTGGTGACACAGCCGCTGGTAGCGATCGGTCACCATGGCGCCGCGGCGATTCCAGCGCCGCCGCCCGACGATATGCACGGTGTCCACCGCGAAGGCGTTGGCGGTGCGTACCACCGAACCGATGTTGGCGTCGTACCCGAAGTTCTCGATCGCGATGTGCAGCGGGTGCCTGCGGCTGTCGATGTCGGCGATGATCGCTTCCCGGGTCCAGTACCGGTAGGCGTCGACGACATTGCGAGTATCGCCGTCGCGCAACAGGATTGGGTCATACCGCGGGTCGTCGGGCAGGTTGCCCGCCCAGGGCCCGACGCCGGTGCCCGGTGTCACCCATTCGGTGGGCCCGGGTTCGGTCATCGCAGCGTCCACACACCGGCGTGGGTGCCGACGATCGCCACCGTCGCATACAGCAGGGCCTGGTTGATCTCGCCCTGGGTGCACAACGACGCGTCGACGCGCACCGCGTCCAACGAGGCATCGGGCAGGATCAGCACCGATGCGCCGTACGCCGAGCACGCCGGGTTGAGTCCCTGGCCGGGCAGCGTCGGTGCGGCCAGCAGCATCATCGGCCCGCCGCGTTTGGCCGAGTCGTCGCGATAGCGGTCCGCGACGGCGTCGGCTTGCAGTCCCAACAGCATGTAGCCGTTGCCGGTGAACGCCACCGCGTCACCGAGTTGGGCCGGGGTCAACGGAGTTCCATTGGCTCGCCAGGCCGACAGGCTGGTGGTCTTCACCACCAGGCCGGTGTCGTTGACGTTGGTCGGCATCAAGCCCACCGGAAACGCGGCGGGATAGGCCGCCGAGGAATCCGGGATCCGGTCGCGCGGCGAGTAGCTGTACACCCCGCGGACCTGGCTGTGGTCGCGCTGCGGGCCCAGGCAGACGGTGCCGGTCAGTCGGTCGGGCGGTGCCGATAGCGGCGCGGTGAGGTCGTGCACGCTGGCCTTCGCCGCGTCGCAACTGTCCAGTCCGGCCGTCTCCAGCGGGTGCGCCAGCGCACCGTAGAGCCCGAAGCGAATGTCGTCCTGTTTGGCGTGCGGCGCCTTGGGGTCGGACGGGGACGCGTCGACGTCGATGAGCACGTAGTCGCCATCCCAGCGCAGATTCGACACCGCCATGTTCCAGCCCAGCAACGCCAGCGATTCGCCGACCCGCGCGCTCTGGGCCCCATACGGGCGGCCGGGATGCTTCGAGCTCGAACAGCCCGCCAGCAGAACCGCCACGCAGGCGATCATCGTGATGAGGATGCGCACCGTGATCCGCAGCGACCTAGCCCAGCCCTAGCTCGGCAAGGCCCAGCACGCTGCGGTAGGCGAATCCTTCGGCTTCGATAGCCTCGGCGGCGCCGGTGGCACGGTCCACCACGGTGGCCACGCCGATCACCTCGCCGCCCGCATCCTGTACGGCGTGCACCGCCGTCAGCGCCGAGCCGCCGGTGGTGCTGGTGTCCTCTACCACCAGCACTCGCTGCCCGGATACCTCTGATCCCTCGATAAGACGTTGCAGCCCATGGGCTTTGGCTGATTTCCGCACCACGAAGGCATCGATCGGACGTCCGGGTGCGTGCATGACGGCGGTCGCGACCGGATCGGCGCCCAGCGTCAGGCCGCCGACCACCGCGTAGTCCCAGTCCGCGGTGAGTTCGCGCATCAGCTTGCCGATCAACGCGGAAGCACGATGATGCAGGGTGGCGCGGCGCAGGTCGACGTAGTAGTCAGCTTCCTTGCCCGACGAAAGCGTGACGCGACCGTGTACCACCGACAGCTGGCGCACCAGGTCGGCCAGCTCGTCGAGGTCAGGCATGACCGACAGCGTAGCGAAGCGCGCGGCGACTGCGGTGCAGAGGTTTTCAGTGCTGGTAGTTCGAGGCCTGGTGGCCGTTGCGGCCGGCCGGCGGCGGACGCCGGACCCCTTCCGCGCGTCCCTCATCTCGTCGCACCGGCTCCGCGGTGCGGCGAGCCGCATCGCCGAGGAGTCCGGCCACGTCGTTTTCCGCGCGCCTGGGCGGCAACTCCGCACGCCCGGCCGGCGCCAACGGACGACTCGGCGCCGCATTGCGGGGCCCCGCGCCATCCTCCGTCTCGGCAGGTAACGGCGGCAGCACGCGCAGCAAGTCGTTGAACTGGCGCACCGTACGCAAGCCCTCATCCCATTGAGTGCGAGTGCTGGCGATCGGCAACGCGATCATCGTCCAGTTCTGTTCGTTCCACATGATCTCGGCGGAGTCGGGTGCGGTGTGCGCGAAGGTGACCATGCGCCGGTCGCAGGCGCGTCGGGCGGCGTCCAGGTTGGTGGAGTACACCATCCGCGGACCGATCGCGCCCAGCAACCAAATGTCGCTTTCCCGTGGCTCTTTGAGCCCCTTGAGCCGCAGGTCTACCACGACGTTGGTGCCGACCTTGCGGTGCAGCGCGATCACCGTCGCCACTTCTTCGAGGTCGAAGATGTAGACCGCCTCGCCGCGGATCTGGCCCAGCACCACGTTGTACGCGGGCACGTCGCCCACTGTCGATATCACGCCGCGCTTCCAGCGCTTGAGAATCTGGGTCGATTCGCGCTCGTAGTCGAATCCGTGCGACCGCGCCCACGATTTGCGGCGCCTGCTGCGCCCGCGGCGTCGATCGATATCGACATAGAGCAGCACCACCGCACCGACGAAGCACAGCGCGGAGAGTGTGAACCAGAGGGGCACCATCCCCAACAGGGTATCTGCTGTTAGGCCAGAACCGAGAACGCGACCAGGTCACAAGCGCGTTACAGGTCGCAACCATCTGGCTCGGATACGCCGAACGTGCTCTCAGGGCGAAAAAATCGCTTGATTCTCACCGTGCGAGCACGTTCGGCAGTAGCACCCCGAGCAGCTCAGCCCAGGATCAGGGAGTCGCCATCCGGGCTGACGTTGACCGGAATGGTGTCGCCGTCGTGCACGTCGCCGGCCAGCAGCATCTTTGCCAACTGGTCGCCGATCGCGTGCTGCACCAGCCGCCGCAACGGCCGTGCGCCGTACACCGGGTCGAACCCGCGCTGGGCCAGCCAATCCTTGGCCGGCGACGACACCTCCAGCAGCAGCCGCCGTTGGGCGAGCCGTTTGTCCAGCTGCTCGAGCTGGATGTCGACGATCCGCACCAGTTCGTCGGGGTTGAGGCCCTCGAAGATCAGCACGTCATCAAGCCGGTTGATGAACTCCGGCTTGAACGCCGCGCGCACCGCGGCCATCACCTGCTCTTCACTGCCGCCCGAACCGAGGTTGGACGTCAGAATCAGGATCGTGTTGCGGAAATCGACCGTGCGGCCCTGCCCGTCGGTGAGCCGGCCCTCGTCGAGCACCTGCAGCAGCACGTCGAACACGTCCGGATGGGCCTTTTCGACCTCGTCGAACAGCACCACGGTGTAGGGCCGGCGGCGCACCGCCTCGGTCAGCTGACCGCCCTGGTCGTATCCGACGTACCCGGGAGGCGCGCCAACCAGACGGGCCACCGAGTGCTTCTCGCCGTATTCGCTCATGTCGATGCGAACCATCGCGCGCTCGTCGTCGAACAAGAAGTCGGCCAACGCCTTGGCCAGCTCGGTCTTGCCGACCCCGGTCGGTCCGAGGAACAGGAACGATCCGGTCGGCCGGTTCGGGTCGGCGACCCCGGCCCGGGTGCGACGTACCGCGTCGGAGACGGCCTGCACGGCCTTCTTCTGCCCGACCACCCGCTTGCCCAGCTCGTCTTCCATCCGCAGCAGCTTGGCGGTCTCACCTTCCAGCAGCCGTCCGGCGGGGATGCCGGTCCACGCCGACACCACGTCGGCGATGTCGTCGGGTCCGACCTCCTCCTTGAGCATCACGTTTTCGTGAGCATGAGCGGGCAGTGCGGCGTCGAGTTTCTTCTCCACCTCGGGGATGCGCCCGTAGCGCAGCTCGGCGGCCTTGGCCAGGTCGCCGTCGCGCTCGGCGCGCTCGGACTCCCCACGCAGGGTGTCCAGCTGTTCCTTGAGTTCGCGGACGACGTCGATGGCATTCTTTTCGTTCTGCCATCGGGCGGTCAGCTCGGCCAGCTTCTCCTTGTGGTCGGCCAGCTCGGAGCGCAGTTTCGCCAGCCGCTCCTTGGACGCCTCGTCTTCTTCCTTGTCCAGCGCCATCTCTTCGATTTCCAGCCGGCGCACCAGCCGCTCGACCTCGTCGATCTCGACGGGCCGCGAGTCGATCTCCATCCGCAGCCGGCTGGCCGACTCGTCGACCAGGTCGATGGCCTTGTCTGGCAGGAAGCGGGCGGTGATGTACCGGTCGCTCAGCGTCGCCGCGGCGACCAGCGCGGAGTCGGTGATGCGCACCCCGTGGTGCACCTCGTAACGGTCCTTCAGCCCACGCAGGATGCCGACGGTGTCTTCCACCGACGGCTCGCCGACCAGCACCTGCTGGAAGCGCCGCTCCAGCGCGGCGTCCTTCTCGATGTACTTGCGGTACTCGTCGAGCGTGGTAGCGCCGACCAGCCGCAGCTCGCCGCGGGCCAGCATCGGCTTGATCATGTTGCCGGCGTCCATCGCGCCCTCGCCGGTCGCACCGGCACCGACGATGGTGTGCAGCTCGTCGATGAAGGTGATGATCTGGCCGGCCGAGTTCTTGATGTCGTCGAGCACGGCCTTGAGCCGCTCCTCGAACTCGCCGCGGTACTTGGCGCCAGCCACCATCGATCCCAGGTCCAGGCTGACGACGGTCTTGTCGCGCAGGCTCTCCGGCACGTCGCCGGCGATGATGCGCTGGGCCAGGCCCTCCACGATCGCGGTCTTGCCGACGCCGGGCTCACCGATCAGCACCGGGTTGTTCTTGGTGCGACGGGAGAGCACTTGCACGACGCGGCGAATTTCGTTGTCCCGCCCGATAACCGGGTCGAGCTTGCCTTCGCGGGCCCGCTCGGTCAGGTCGGTGGAGTACTTCTCCAGCGCCTGATAGGTGGATTCGGGATCGGCGCTGGTGACCCGGGCGCTGCCGCGGACCTTGACGAACGCCTCCCGCAGGGCCTGCGGGGACGCGCCATGACCGGTCAGCAGCTTGGCGACGTCGGAATCGCCGGTGGCCAGCCCGACCAGCAGGTGCTCGGTGGAGACGTATTCGTCGTCCATCTCGGTAGCCAGCTGCTGGGCGGTGGTGATGGCCGTCAGCGATTCGCGCGACAGCTGCGGTTGCGAGCTGGCACCGCTGGCCTGGGGCAGCCGGTCGAGCAGGTGCTGCGCTTCGGTGCGGATCGTGGCGGGCTCGACGCCGACAGCCTCCAATAGCGGTGCGGCGATCCCGTCGTTCTGCGTCAGCAGCGCCAGCAGCAAATGAGCGGGTCTGATCTCGGGATTCCCGGCAACAGTCGCTGCCTGAAGGGCCGACGTCAGGACCGCTTGCGTCTTGGTTGTCGGGTTGAAAGAGTCCACGACACCTCCGTTCGGGTACTTGGGGAAATGCTTCTCGCGTTGTTCAACGCCGTCAAGGTTGAGTCTGTTCCGCTCAAGTTTGAATTTTGTGGAAATATTCTGCTGGATGGGGACCGAAGCAGTGGATACCGGCCTCGCGCCGGCGCCGCGCAGGGTGCCGACGGTCTTCCGATTGGCCGAGCTGCTGCCGTTTCGTTGGTGGTACCTGTGGATCCTGTTCATCGTCGCGATCCCGCCGGTCGCGTTGTGGATGCAACAGCCCTTGGCCTTTGCCGCGGTGGCGGTCATCACCTTGGCAAGTATCTATGCAGCCCAGCTGTGCGGCGCGCGCGTCCGGCTGGGCTTGCTCAAGTGGGGCCGGGTAGCCGACGTCTTGGAATCCGAAAACGGCAGCGGCACAACGTGGTACAACGTCTACCTGCCGATAGCGCACGGATGGACCGTGACCCGCCAGCGCTGGAGCGGCCTGAACACCAAGACCCGAATCCGCTACACCCTGGACGGTCAGCAAGGCGAACTCGTGCTGCGCGGACGCGAATACGTCGACGGGGTGATCCTGGCCGACGTACGCAATCCGGCGCGGGCGCGCTGCGTGACCGCGTTCACCTACGACCTGGACCGCGACCAGACCGGCAACTGGGTCGGCAGGCTACGGCCACGCCTTCGCATCGGGATGGCCTGCTGGTCGGTCATCGTGATCGGCTGGCTACTGCTGGCGGGCCTGGCGGCAACCGGTTTCCGTACCAACTTCGCCGGCAGCAGTCCATCGGCCAATGTGCCGCAGGCGGGCACGTTGCAGGTCAGCGGGACCCGCACAACGAACACGGTCCCCTGCAATGGCGGCTACCTATCGGTGAGCGGCGTGGACAACACCGTCACCGTCACCGGCCACTGCACCAGCGTCAGCGTCTCCGGCGACGGAAATCACGTCACGGTCGACAGCACGGATGCGGTGAGCGCGTCGGGACGAGGCAACGTGGTCACGTATCACTGGGGTTCACCGAAGGTCGCCAACGCCGGAACGTCGAACACCGTCGCGCAAGGCTGACCGGACATGGCGCCGCGGGCTTAGAATCGGGCTCCGTGAGCTTAGAGGACCGGGATGCGTTGCGGGTGTTGCGCGATGCCTTCCGGCCGGACGAACCGGGTGGGGTTGAACTCGTCCACCAGTTCTACAGCCACTGGTTTGCTCTCGACGTTTCGGTACGCGATCTGTTTCCACCCGAAATGGCCGCTCAGCGAGCCGCTTTCGGTCAGGCACTGCACTGGGTTTATGGCGAGCTGCTGGCACAGCGCGCTGCCGAGCCGGTGGCGTTTCTTGCCCAGCTCGGCCGCGATCACCGCAAATACGGTGTGCTGCCAACGCATTACGAGGCGTTACGGCGTGCGTTGTACGCCACGCTGCGCACCCGCCTTGGCGATGCCTGGACCGCTGCCGTCGACGCCGCCGCAGGCCAGTCGCTCAACCTGATCATTGGGGTGATGAGCGGTGCCGCCGACGCCGACGAGGGGCCGGCGTGGTGCGACGGCACGGTCATCGAGCACCATCGCGTCTCGCGGGATCTCGCGGTCGTTCGGCTGCGCCTGGACCGCCCGATGCACTACCACCCGGGTCAGTACGTCAACGTCCATATTCCGCAATGCCCGCGTCGGTGGCGATGCCTCAGCCCCGCCATCCCAGCCGACCCGGACGCCGGTATCGAATTTCATGTCCGCCTGGTGCCCGGCGGCCTGGTCAGCGCCGCGATCGTCAACGAAACCCGGCCGGGCGACCGGTGGCGGGTATCCAGCCCGCACGGCGGCCTGCAGGTCGATCGGGACGGCGCCGACGTCCTGATGGTCGCTGGCAGCACCGGTTTGGCGCCGCTGCGCGCACTGATCATGGACCTCAGCCGCTTCGCGGAGAACCCCCGAGTGCACCTGTTCTTCGGCGCGCGCTATCGCTGCGAGCTCTATGACCTGCCCACGTTGTGGCAGGTCGCCTCGCACAATCCCTGGCTGTCGGTCTCCCCGGTGTCGGAGTACAACAGCGACCCCGCCTGGGCCGCCGATTACCCCGACGTCACGCCGCCGCGGGGCCTGCACGTGCACCAGACCGGGCGGCTGCCCGAGGTGGTGACCAAGTACGGCGGCTGGGGCGACCGGCAGATTCTGGTCTGCGGCGGACCGGCCATGGTCCGCGCCACCAGGGACGCCCTGATCGCCAAAGGCGCCTCGCCCGAGCGTATTCAGCACGATCCGCTGTCACGCTAGGCCTCAGCTACGCCCATGGCGACGACCCGCTTCGCCCGGCTGCGCCGCGCTTGCGATCGCCGCTACGCTGACCGCGTGCACCTCGTCACCCTGCGTGATCCGTCGTCGTCGGTAGCCGCGCAGTTCGTCCCTGACGCGGGCATGATCGGCACCTCGCTGACCGACGCGGGCGTGGAGTTGCTCGGCCAACGGCGCGGGCTGGACGCCTACCTGCAAGCCGGCAAAACGATGGGGATCCCGATCCTGTATCCCTGGGCAAACCGGTTGGGCAGCAACACTTATACGGCCGAAAACGTGACGGTTGAGCTGACGCCGGGTGAAAACGGCGTTCGCCCCGACCCCAATGGTTTGCCCATCCACGGCGTATTGGCGGCCTACCCGGGCTGGCGGGTCACGGCGGAAACGGCCAACGAGCTGACCGCCGAGGTGGATTTCAGCGCCGAGCAGCGGTTGCTGGCCAGCTTCCCGTATCCCCACCTGCTTACGGTCAACGTGCGGCTGGCCGACCGGACGTTGACGGTGCGCACCACGGTCACCGCGACCGGCGACAGGGCGGTCCCGCTGTGCTTCGGCTTTCACCCGTATCTGTACCTACCGGATGCACCCCGCGGCGAGTGGATCATCGAGACGCCGCCGCTGCGCCACCTCAGCCTCGATGAACGCGGACTGCCCACCGGTGCCGCAGTATCACAACCCGCGGGCCAAGAGTCATTGGGCGACAAGGCGTTTGACGATGCCTATGACCAAGTCGACGACGGCGCGGTGTTCGCGGTAACCGGCGGCGGCCGCCGGTTGGAAGTCCATTTCGAGCAGGGCTATCCCGCGACCCAAATCTTCGCGCCGCCGGCCGAAGATCTGGTGTGTTTCGAGCCCATGACCGCACCCACCGATGCGCTGAGCCGCGGTGGCTACCGCAGTGCGCACCCCGGGAAACCTGCGGTCGCGGTGTTTTCGATCCACGTCTAGCAACCTGCGGCTAGGTCGGCTTTTCCGCGACATTCCCGCTCTCGCTGAAATAGGGGCGGCCGACCGGTATCCTTAGCCCCAATCCTTTGGGGGGCAGAAGGAGCAGGTTGAGCCCTGGCGACAGCGGTGCATCGATCGATGACCTGCTCGAACGTGCGGTGCAGGCCATCAACGCTGGCGACCGGGCGACGGCAACCACATTGGCTGGGCAGGTTCTTTCCGTCGACAGAGGCAACCCGGAAGCCGAGGACCTGCTCACCGCGCCGGACCACTACGGCGAAATTCGGCGGCTGACAATCTTGATGGCCGACCTGGTGGACTCGACAGCGCTGTCCACCCGGTTGGAGCCGGAGAGGTATCACGCCCTGGTCGGTCGCTACCGCGATGAGGTGCGCGAGATCGTCGATCGGTATGAGGGCCATATCTGCTCGATCAAGGGCGATGGATTGTTGGCCGTATTCGGCCATCCCAAGGCGCATGAGAACAATGCGCGGCGCGCTGTCGCGGCGGGACTCGATATCACCCGCGCGGTAGCGCAACTCAGCAAACGGGCCCAAGGCAGGTTCGGCGTGACGATCGACGTGCGAGTCGGGATTCACCGCGGGCTGGTCTATCTCGACACCGACCAAGACGACGTGTACGGGTTCGCCGCCAACTTGGCCGCCCGCCTTTCCGGTTTGGCCGACCCGGGCACGGTCGCGGTGTCGGATGCGGTTGCGCCCCTGGTGGATCACCTGTTTGAGCTCGACGCGCGTCCGGCGGCCGCGGTGAAGGGCGTCGACGGTTTGATCCGCCACCACCTGGTGCTCGGTGAACGGCAGGACGTGGCGCCGCCGCGGCGGGTACCCCTGATCGGGCGTGACCGTGAGCGCGTCTGGCTGCAGCAGAGCTGGCAACGGGCGTGCGACGGGACGCTGACCAGTTCGGGCATCGGTTTTTGGGGTGAGCCGGGAATCGGTAAGACCCGGCTCGCGAATGAGGCAATCGAATTGGCCCGAAGTTCGGGCGCGCCGGTAATCGAGCTGTTTGGTTCACCGCTGCATACCGACACCGGCTTGCACCCGGTGCGACGGCTGCTGGAGCGCCGATGCGGCATCACCCGGCTCACCGACGGTGGAGAGCGCCTGCGCTTACTTGAGGCCGAATTGCTCGCCTGCACGTTGGATCCCGCCATCGCGGTTCCGTTGTTCGCGCCGATCATCGGCGTCGGCCCCGAGCATGGCTATCAGTCGGCCGCCGTCGAGGGCCGCGCCCTTTACGCGATCATCGGCGCGACCGTTCAGCAATACCTGCTGGCCTGCATCGGTGATCAGGCCGGGTTGGTGGTCGCCGAGGATCTGCATTGGTTCGACCCGTCCACGCTGGATCTGGTCAACTCGTTGCTCGCCAGCACGGACGGAAGGCTGCTGGTGGTGTTGACCGGACGCGATGGCGAATGGCTGCGAAGAGATTGGCCGACAACGCATTTCGAGCTCTCGCCGTTGACCGAGGAGCAGTCCGACGCACTGATCGATGCATTGGATCCGTCGGTGACTGACGACCAGCGGGCGGCGGTACGCAGCCGCTGTGACGGGATTCCGTTCTACATCGAACACGTCGTCGATGAGATCGACGCCGCCGGACCCGAGGCAGGCGTGCCCGAGGCGCTGTATGAGTCGCTGTTCGCCAGACTGCACCGACCGCACGCCGATGTTGTGCCGGTGGTGGAGGCGGCAGCAGTCATCGGGCGTGCCGGCGATCTCGCGTTGCTTCGCTCGGTGGTCGGAACCAGCGCCAACAACGTCGACGAAGTCGTCACCGAACTGGTCCGGGCACGGGTGCTCGAACGGCGCGGCGACGACCGCTGGCGGTTCCGCCATGAGCTGTTCCGCGAAGTGGCCGCCGAGTTGGCCCCCCCATCGCTGGCTCGGGACCTGCACGCACGCGCCGCTCGCACGTTGATCGACGCTGCACTCACGGTCGAACCGGATTGGCGAGTCATCGCAAGCCATTTCGAGCAGGCATGGCATCACGACGAGGCTGTCGAGGCCTACCAGAAGGCCACCATCAGCGCCCGGCGCCGCGGCGCAGTGCATGAGGCAGTCGCGTGCCTGACCAAAGCACTCGACCAGCTCGGCCGATCTGCCGCCGGACCGGATCGGGACCGCAAGGAAATCGCCATCCGGCTGGAGCGCGGATTCCTGGCGGGTGCCACCCAAGGCAGCATGAGCGGCGAGGGACCCGCCGACTTCCAGCGCTGCCTGGCGTTGGCCAGCACCGGCAACTACCACGACGAGTTACTCAGCACCCTGACCGCGCTGATCGGCTACTACGTACCGCGGGCCGAGCTGCGTCGAGCACACGACCTGCTCGACTCGCTGTCAGCCCGGATCACCAAGAATCGGCCCTGGAGTTACCCGGCAATAGCATCGGTATTGGGTTCCGTCGTCTGGCTGGAAGGCAATTTCTCGGCCGCCCGCGAACATCTGTTGCGGGCGCTGGCCGATAGTTCCGCCGCCGATCCGAATGTGCTGGACACCGCGTGGTGGGTGAACGTCGACCCGATCTCGTTGGCGCACACGTACATGGCACTGACGCACACGGTGGACGGCGACCTCGACAGTGCCCACACGGAGTTGACCGATTCGTTCCGGCGCTGCGACGGCCTGGGGTTTCCACGGAATGCCTACAACCGGGCGAACACCTACTACATGGAAATCTGGGTTCGCTTGGAGAACGGCCAAATCGACAAGGCCGCAACGCTGGTCGCAGAACTTCGCGAGCTCGCGGAGCGGTCCGGACTCGACGTGTGGCAGTGGGTCGGCAGAACCGAACACGCTACCGTCAAGGCGCTGGCGGCGCTGAAAGCTAACGCCGATGCGGCCACGCTGACCGCCTGCGCGGACAAGCTGGTGCGGTGGGTGGATGGGTCACGACACTTGCACCTCAAGATGTTCCTTACGTTTCACGATGCGATCGTCGGCCGCCTCCTGATTGCCGCAGGCGCCACGCAGCGGGCGCGGGATCGATTGGAAATGGCGCTGGGGCACGCGGTTGAGACGGGAATGCATTTCTATGATGCCGAGCTGCTGCGGGTGCGCGCGCACACGTTCGCCGACCCGCAGGAACGTCGCAAGGCGTTGACCTCCGCGCTCGAGTTCGCCCGGGGCCAAGGCGCGACACTCTTCGAATTACGTTGTCTCTTAGATCTTTTTGACCTTGACGGAGATCAATCGACGCTCGTCGACATTGTCCGCCGCTTCCCGGGTGATGCTCGGTGGCCGGAATTCGCGCGGGCAGAGACGATCCTTTCGTAACCCTGCGATCGCGGTCAGGTCAGCGGTAGCCCTTAGGTGGCTTGTGGGGAGTGTTCGACACATCTTCAAGTGCTCGAAGGTTGCTGGCAACGTCGCGGCTTTCGTGCTTGGCGATGCGGCGGAAGAGTGCAGGTAACGGATTCCACCGCGTAGGTGGCTGCAGATACCAAGAACCCAGCGCTGCCGTCCAGGCCTGCTGGTGCACGGTCTTCTGCGTGACGCTCGGCGGGTGCGTCGCCAGGTAGAAGGCGAAAAGCCAAGCCCCTCTTCGTAATTTCGTCAGCGACCGTTCGAGTACCCGGATCTCGCCGGGTATCAGCCAGCGGGTCCAGCGAATTTCGGGGGAAAGCTGATCGAGAACCTTGAGAACGTCGGGTAGCTGCTTGCACAGGATCGTGTTGACGCGGTCGTAATCAGCCTCAAGGCCGTCCATCGAGTGGGGCGCAACCGTGAAGACGGCGAGCCCCAGATCGAACGTGATATGCGCATTCAGTCCGGCCATCATGTGCTGCAGGATGATCGCTTGGTCGTCGTGGTCGCCGACGAAGGCGATCTCCCAGGGCAGCGTCGGACCTGGACTCTTGTCGGGGTAGAAGTACGCGTTCAACGCGGTGAAGTAGCGCCGGGCGAATGCGATGTCGAGCTTTTCCATGCGGGGTCCGTCGTCGAAGACCTTATCGTTGACCGCGTCCCGAATTGCGAGTGTGGTCCGTTTATAAAGGACAGCAAAGTAGCCGATGTGGCTTTCCGAGCTAATGGCCCAGTCGATGATCTTGTCGATGTTGCGCAGCACATCGTGGATGTCTGCGGGTTCAGCAAGACGGGCCGGCCTGGGTGTCGGGCCGGGAGGCGTGGGAGCAGACATGTCGGAAGCCCTTCCGGTTCAGTCGAAATAGCGTGCCGTCACGGCGACAGTTCCCATTTGCGCGCGAGATGGTCGGGTATGTCGAACGATGCCCGCTGTCCGCCCCGCTGAAGCGTGAACAGCCCTTGCATTAGCTCCCGCCCGAATGGGCGGACCAGGTCCGAAACCAGTTGATAACGCGGAGAATTACGGAAGTTGCGGCCGAAGATACGCACCCAGCACCAATTGGCGACGCGGGTAAGGCGCCCGAGGTCGTCGGTGAAGCTCGACGGTGGCACCGCCAGCATGTCGGCGATCTTGTCGCCGGCCAGGTGACGGATCAACGGCGGAATCGTCTTATCGAAGTCGTGCCCCGGCGTCATCTCGTCGAGCAGTTCCATCAGCGCAGCAGTCATCTCCCGCCCTTCGGGCGACGCCCTGAACTGCCGGCGGCGGATCGCCTCGATCAGGGCGGTGGCGTCGTCAATACCCTGCACGCGCATCTTGTCCTGCACACCGAGCAGGTTGGCGATGACGTTCCACAGATGCAGGTAGGCCTCGGCATCCTCGTCGGACACGGGCACGCCCAACCGGCTCATCGGCTCGACGGGCACATAGGAGAATGAGAGCATCGTGCCGGCGAGGTCTTCCTGGTTGATCGGTATGCCCCAGTTGGGATCCCAAAGTCCGGGTCTCTGGGAGGCGTGGTTCTCGATCAGCTGGCGCACGGCGGCGTGCATCAGGCGGACATGCTGGATGGTGCGAAAGCCCTTGCCCTGTGGCTCGAAGCTGCCGACGGCAAGCACATTGATCAAGAACTGGCCGGTCTCCAAGATTCGCCGGCGCGTGTTGGTTTCGAGCTGGGCGGTCCGAGAGAGCACCTTCACGCCCTTGGCCGCCGCGTACGCCGACGGCAGGGACGCGCAGAACAGACACAGTGAGATCTGCAGTCCCCAGGTTTCGAACAGCTGCTGCCCGCGCTTGATCTTGTCCGGGTCGGCCCACGCCGGCAGGGCCACGTTCTTGGCCAGGTAGTTCTGTATGTCCTTCGGCAAACTCGATGGCACCAGCTGGTCATTGCTCACCAAGGTGGACATCACCGCGTTGATCGCGTTGGCATTGCCGTTCTTGAGGACCGCCTTCATGACATCGTCAGCCACGGGATCCCCCTGCTCCCGCATGCCATTGAGCAGCTCGTCCGTCCACCGGGAGCCGCCAGGTGCGCCCGTCATGCAGGCAGCATGGCAGATGGGAAACACTTTTTGCTAGAGCAAATGGCCAGTTAACGTAGATATCACCGCAATACGAGTAGTCGGCTACCTACCCGGCAGTCTTAGCGGGACTTGCGGGGCTGCCACACCACCAGCGCGGTGCTCTTGGGCACCACCGCGATATCGCGGCGCTGGTTGGTGCGCAAAAGGGCGATCTCCTGGGCCATTTCCTGCAGCCGCAACTGGAGTGCCTCGACCTGGTTGGTCAGCTCGATGATGCGCTTGATGCCGGCCAGGTTGACGCCTTCGTCCTGCGAGAGCCGCTGTACCTCACGCAACAGATCCACGTCGTGCTGCGAATAGCGCCGCCCACCACCGGAAGTACGACTCGGAGTGACCAGCCCGATGCGATCGTAGGTACGTAACGTCTGCGCGTGCATGCCGGCCAGTTCGGCCGCGACCGAGATCAAAAAGGTTCGAGATTCCTCGCGTTTGGAGTTCTTGGGCATCAGCGATTACCCGCCCATCCCGCCCGCGGGTTGAAACCACTGGACCGCTCAGCCTCGGCATACGCCTCTAGGGCTTCCTGCGCGGTCCCTTCCAAATTCGGTGGGACAGCGACCTTCACGGTGACGAGCAGGTCACCGTTGCCGCCGCTGCGCTTGGGCACACCGCGTCCGCGCACCCGCAGGATGCGGCCGTCGGCGGTGCCCTTGGGCACCCGAACGCCAACCTTGCCGTCCAGCGTAGGAACCGAAAGCGTTGAGCCCAAGGCTAATTCGCTAAAGCTGACCGGAACCGTCAAGGTGAGGTCGTCGCCGTCGCGGCTAAAAACCTTGTCCGGTCGCACATGTACCGTCACATACAGGTCTCCCGACGGGGCGCCCCGCAACCCGGCCTCACCTTGGCCGGGCAGCCGGATTCGTTGGCCGTCCTCAACACCCGGTGGGATCCGCACATTGATGGTGCGGGTACGGGTGGTGACTCCGGTGCCTTTGCATTCGTCGCAGGGTTCTTCGATGATCGAGCCGCTGCCCCGGCAGTCGGCGCAAGGTTCGGAGAAACCGAACGCTCCCTGGTTGCGGCTGATCACGCCGGAGCCGTTACAGCTCGCGCACACCTTGGGGCTGGTACCCGGGCGTGCCCCGCTGCCATGGCAATTGGTGCACGGCGCCGGGCTGGTCAGCCGCAGCGGCATCGCCACGCCCTTGGCGGCTTCGACGAAATCCAGCTCGGTCTCGGTCTCGAGATCGTTGCCGCGTCGCGGCCGGCTGGGCCGGGCGCCGGCGCCGGCGCCGCGCCCGAACAGCCCGCCGAACAGGTCGCCGATGTTGGTGCCCCCGCTGCGGCCGGCGGCGTCGAACAGATCGTTCAGGTTGAACTCGGCGCCATCACCACCCGCGCCGCCGAATCCGCTGGAATCGAACCGGCGCCCGCCCAAGCCACCACCGGCGAACAGCCGGCGGGTTTCGTCGTATTCCTTGCGCTTGGCCACGTCCGACAACACGTTGTGGGCTTCCGACACCGCTTTGAATCGTTCACCGGCGGCGGGATTGTCGGGATTTGCGTCCGGATGCAGGTCGCGCGCCAGCTTGCGGTAGGCGCGTTTGATCTCCTCGGGGCTGGCGTCGGAGGAGACGCCCAACTCCTTGTAGAAGTCCTTTTCGACCCATTCACGCTGGGCCATGTCGCGTCACCCCCTCACCTTTCTCCATGTGTTGTTGTCTGCTCGTTTCCTGGTCTTAGAGTCTGTGCCCTAATCGCCAGGGGTGTCGGCATTATCGCCCGGTTCGGCGTCCGGTGCGTTGTCGGCTGCGCCCACCGTGGCGTTGGTCGGCTCGCCGTCGCCGGGGACGGTGTCGACGACCCCGACCAGGGCATGGCGCAGAACCTGGTCGCCCAGTTTGTGGCCCTGCCGCATTACGGTGCCGATCACCGGCCGGGAGCCGTCACCCTCGTGCTGCACCGCTTCGTGCAGGACGGGGTCGAAGTCTTCGCCTTCCGCGCCGAACGACGTCAGACCGAGCCCGGTCAAGGCGTTGATCAGCGTGTCGGCAACCGACTTCAGCGGGCCGGCTTCCAGATCGCCGTGCTTGCGTGCGCGATCGAGATCGTCGAGCACGCCCAGCAATTGGCTGACGACACCGGCTTTGGCCCGGTCCGCCGCCGCCTGCTGGTCGCGCAGCGCCCGCTTGCGGTAGTTGGCGAAATCGGCCTGTACCCGTTGGAGGTCGGCGGTCAGCTCAGCGACTTTGCCGGCTGACTCAGCGCCGCCCGGTACGGCCTCTCCCGATGCCCCTCCCGGCTCAGAGCCGGGAGGGGTGTGCCGTGCTTCGCCGGTCTCGGGATCGATTCGCCGCTTGTCGGTGACGGTCACCGGTTCCTGAGTGCCGTCGGCTTTTTGGCTTCCGTCGGTCACTTGGACTCCCGGTCGTCGTCGTCAACCACCTCCGCGTCCACGACGTCGTCAGCCCCGGCCTGCGGGCCGCCAGCGGCGTCACCGCCGGCCGCTTGAGTCGCCTCGTAGATCGCCTGACCCAGCGCCTGGGACTCCTGACCCAGCTTTTCCATCGCCGACTTGATCGCAGCGATATCGGTGCCACCCAGCGCGGTCTTGGCTTCCGCCACCGCGGCGTCGACCTTGTTCAGCGTGTCCTCGGGGACCTGAGAGCCGCCCTCGGCTTCGCGCTGTTCCTTGACGAACTTCTCCGTCTGGTAGACCAGCGTCTCGGCCTGGTTGCGAACATCGGCCTCCTCGCGACGCGTCCGATCCTCATCGGCGTGCGCCTCGGCGTCCTTGATCATCCGGTCGATCTCCTCCTTGGAAAGGCCGGAGCCCTCCTGGATCTTGATCGTGTTCTCCTTGCCGGTGCCCTTGTCCTTGGCCGTGACGTGCACGATGCCGTTGGCGTCGATGTCGAAGGTGACCTCGACCTGGGGCACACCACGTGGAGCCGGCGGCAGGCCGGTCAGCTCGAAGGAGCCGAGCAGCTTGTTGTGCGAAGCGATTTCGCGCTCACCCTGATAGACCTGGATCTGCACCGACGGTTGGTTGTCGTCGGCCGTGGTGAAGGTCTCCGACCGCTTGGTCGGGATCGTGGTGTTGCGCTCGATGAGCTTGGTCATCACGCCGCCCTTGGTCTCGATTCCGAGACTCAGTGGTGTGACATCAAGCAGCAGAACGTCTTTGACCTCGCCCTTGAGGACGCCGGCCTGAAGAGCCGCCCCCACCGCTACAACTTCATCGGGGTTGACACCCTTGTTGGGCTCCTGCCCACCGGTCATCTCCTTGACCAGCTCGGTCACGGCGGGCATGCGGGTGGAACCACCCACCAGCACGACGTGGTCGATGTCGGAGACCGGAATACCGGCGTCCTTGATCACCGACTGGAACGGGGCACGAGTGCGGTCCAGTAAGTCCTGCGTGATCTTCTGGAACTCGGCGCGGGTCAGCTGCTCGTCGAGGAACAGCGGGTTCTTGTCCGCGTCGACGGTGATGTAGGGCAGGTTGATCGAGGTGCTCTGGCTGGAGCTGAGCTCGATCTTGGCCTTCTCGGCGGCCTCACGCAGCCGCTGCATCGCCATCTTGTCCTTGGTCAGGTCAATCCCGCTGGTGCCCTTGAACTTTTCCACCAGCCAGTCGACCACGCGCTGGTCCCAGTCGTCGCCGCCCAGGTGGTTGTCACCACTGGTGGCACGGACCTCGACCACGCCCTCGCCGATCTCGAGCAGCGAGACGTCGAAGGTGCCGCCACCGAGGTCGAAGACCAGGATGGTTTGTTCCTTCTCGCCCTTGTCCAGACCGTAGGCCAGCGCGGCCGCGGTCGGCTCGTTGACGATGCGCAGCACGTTGAGGCCGGCGATCTGGCCGGCTTCCTTGGTCGCCTGACGCTGAGCGTCGTTGAAGTAGGCGGGCACGGTGATCACCGCGTCGGTGATGTCCTCACCGAGGTAGCTTTCCGCGTCGCGCTTCAGCTTCTGCAGAACGCGGGCGCTGATCTCCTGCGCGGTGTACTTCTTGTCATCGATCTCGACGGACCAGTCGGTGCCCATGTGCCGCTTTACCGAGCGGATGGTGCGATCGACGTTGGTCACCGCCTGGTTCTTGGCGGGCTGCCCGACGAGCACTTCGCCGTTGCGCGCGAACGCAACAACGGACGGTGTCGTGCGCGAGCCCTCGGAGTTCGCGACAACGACGGGGTCGCCACCCTCAAGAACTGCGACGACAGAGTTGGTGGTCCCGAGGTCGATACCGACCGCACGAGCCATAGTGATTCCTCCTGAATATGTAGAGCGTCTTTGGTGCCACTATGCTGAGTGAACCCCGCTCAAGCCTGCTACTGCCGACGCCTTGCTGTCAACCCAGGATTGAGTCTAGTTCACTCAACTTATCGATCATGCTAACGGGCGGCTAGGCGATCTTGTTCCCGGGGGTGTTCTTGTCCCCTGTCCTAACAGGCCTCAGGGTCAATTCTTAGCTGGCTCCTAGCTGCGACTGTCATGGTCAGCGCCATGAAAACCGTCAGGCTGGCCCCAGTGATCGGCGTTCCCGTTTTTGGGATCGGTAGAGGCCAGTCGGTGGAACGCTGTGGTCATCATCACAGCCGTCAAAAGGCCAGGCCAGACCTACGGCTTTGCAAATTGGTGGCCTGGATGAAACCAACCCTTAATTACACTTTCGTTAACTACGGTGCGGGAAGCAGGGCGGATTAGTACCGTCGTGCTTCGTAACACCGGGGGAAGGCGCAGCATCATGACAGCTACGCGGGCAGCCGCGACAGCACAGGACGGGATTCCTGGCTGTCCGTATAGGCCTAGCAATTCTGGTACGGCAACCACAATGCGGCGCGACGCTCAGCTGGCGCGCGCATCCGCGCCGATGGTGGCCAAAGTACTCGCACTCACCACCGCCAAGAAGGCCCGATCGAGGCTGGTCGGCAGCAACGCCCACCGGCACATCCAGGTCACCGATTTCGACCCGTTGGACCCCGCGATCGCCGCCGATCCCTACCCGTACTACCGGGCGTTACTGGCCGGCGAGCGAGTGCATTACAACGCTAAGCGCGACGTCTACATCTTGAGCCGTTACTCCGATGTGCGCGACGCTGCGCGTAACCACGAGGTGTTGTCCAGCGCCGGCGGAGTCACTTTCTCCCAGGGCTCACCACCCTTCCTGCCCACCTCCGATCAGCCGGTACACACCCGGATGCGCAAGCAGCTGACGCCAGGGCTGACTCGGGGCGCGTTGGAGACCTGGCGCCCGATGGTCGATCAACTCGCCCGGGAGGTGGTCGGCGAGCTCCTGACAAAGACGACCGCGGACATCGTCGCCGACGTGGCCACCCCGATGACGATGCGCACCATCACCAATGTCCTCGGCGTATCGGGCGGCGACGAGGCCGCCTTCCGCCGCCTGTCCAACCAGGCGATCCGGATCACCGACGTCAATCTGTCGGCGTCGGGACTGGTTTCGCTGATGCAGGGCATCACCGGATTCCGGCGACTGCGTGCGCTGTTCACCCACCGCCGCGACAACGGGCTGCTCGGGAATTCCACCGTTCTGGGCCAGCTCTCCGCGCACGCCGAGCACGGGCGGCTCAGCGATAGCGAATTGTCGTTGTTTGCGGTGCTGCTGATGGTGGCGGGCTTCGAGACCAGCGCAAACATGATCAGCACCATGTTTCTCACGTTGGCCGACTATCCGGATCAGTTGGAGCTGCTCACGCAGCGGCCAGAACTGATCCCCATGGCGATCGAGGAACAACTTCGTTTCATGTCGCCGGTCCAAAACATCTGCCGCACAACGCGTGCCGACTACCCTGTCGGCGATGCCGTCATCCCGGCGGGCTCATTGGTGCTGCTGGCGTGGGGTGCGGCCAATCGGGACCCGCGCCAGTTTGACGATCCCGATGTTTTTCGCGCGGACCGCCGGCCGGCCGGACATCTCGCGTTCGGCGCCGGCATCCACGGGTGCCCCGGGGCTCAGCTGGCGCGGATGGAGGGCCAAGCGGTGTTGCGCGAGGTCGTCGCCAACATCGACCGGATCGATGTGGTCGAGCCGCCGACGTGGACCACGAACGCCAATCTTCTCGGCCTGAGCCGGCTACGGGTGGCCATCGCGCCCCGGGTGACTACACCGAGCTTGTCGCACGTGCGATGACGGGCCGTCGTACCGCCTCGCTACTTTCCAGTTGGCGGGAGTGGGCGGCGCCGGTGTGGATCGGATGCAATTTCTCGGCCTGGTCGCGCCTGCTGATCAGTAACCGCTTCGCGGTGCACTGGACCCGCTGGCACTACGCCGTCGCATACACCTTTGTCAGCGTTATCAATTCGGCCCTGGGCCTGCTGCAGAAGATCGTGTTCGGCAGGCGGGTGGCGGACACGGTGATCGCCGAACCGCCCATCTTCATCATCGGGCACTGGCGTACCGGCACCACCTTGCTGCACGAGCTGTTGGTTCTCGACGATCGCTACATCGGCCCTACCGGCTACCAATGCATTGCGCCGCAACACTTTCTGCTGACGGAGCGGCTTGCGCCGTTGACGGGCTTCATGGTGTCGAAGCATCGGGCCATGGACAACATGGATTCGAGCTTGCTTCACCCGCAGGAAGACGAGTTCGTCTGGATCATGCAGGGACAGCCGTCGCCCTACCTGACGCTGGCGTTTCCGAACCGCCCACCTGCCCACGACCGGTATTTGGATTTGGAGCAGCTGACGTCGCGAGAGCTCGAAGCCTGGAAACGACTGCTGTTCCGGTTCGTTCAGCAGCTGTACTTCCGTCGCCGCAAGACGGTGGTCCTGAAAAACCCGAACCATAGCTTCCGCATCAAGGCGCTGTTGGACGTCTTTCCGCAAGCGAAGTTCATCCACATCATGCGAGACCCGTACGTGGTTTATCCGTCCAGCATTCATCTGCTCAAGTCGTTGTCCCGGGTTCATAGCCTGCAGCGACCGACGTTCGAGGGAGTCGACGAGCGGGTGCTCGACACCTACGTCGACCTCTATCGCAAGGTGGAGGAAGGGCGCAAACTCGTTGACCCGTCACACTTTTACGAATTGCGCTATGAGGATCTGATCAGCGATCCCGAAGGGCAGTTGCGCAGCTTGTACGAGCATCTGGATCTCGGCGATTTCGAGCAGTACCTGCCGCGGTTGCGCGCGTACTTCGCCGACCGCGTGGACTACCGCACCAACAGCTACGAACTGTCGGCCGAGCAGCGGGCGATGGTCGACGAGAAATGGGGCGAGGTCCTCGACCGCTACGGCTACCGGACAGCCGGTGACGTTGACGTTGACGTTGACGTTCGGTGCTAGTGGGGTAGGCGTTCCTCGATCAGCGCGAGTACGGCGCGGGTGGCCGCGCTGGGCGGCCTAAGCGCCGTCGTCGTGACGAACAGCCGCCATTCAAGGTCGTAGTCGGCGATGCGGACCGTCGCCAGACCGGAGTCGTCGATGTCTTCGAGAATGGCCCAGCTCAACAGTCCGATGCCCAGCCCATTGCGGATATACGTTGCGGCCGTGCCGAGGTCGGCGACCTCCACGGTGACGGTCCGTTCGATGCCGGCAGCAGCGAATGCGTTGTCTATCACCGTCCTGGTGCCGTATCCCGGGGGGCTGTCAACGAACGACATTCCGGCCAGTTCGGCCAATGGCACCGAATTCCGTTGAGCGAGTGGGTGATCGGTGGGGACGACCAGGAGCAGCGGGACGGCCGCGACCAGCCGGGCATCCAGGTCGGCTGGCGGGGTGCCGGTGAAGACGAGAAAGGCAATGTCGAGATCGCCGTCGCGGAGCTGCTGGAGCAGCCCGGCCGATCCGGCGCTAGCTGCGCGCAGATGCACCGTCACTGCGGGATGCCGGGTATGCAGGTCGACCAGCAGGGTGGGTAGATCGATGACGTTGATCCGGGTCAACGTCCCCACTGTGACGGTGCCGCGCACCGAACCGAGGGTGGCGTTGACGGCGTCTTTGGCCGCGCGGGCGGCGTCCAGGGTTTCGCGGGCGTGGGGCCGCAGTTCCTCCCCCGCGGGAGTCAGCAGCACGCCCGCCGGGCCCCGCACGAACAGCTCGGCACCGAGCTCGCGTTCCAGCGCCTTGATCGTCGCGGACACACCGGACTGGACGACGTGCAACCTCTTCGCGGCCTCGGTGAAACTCCGATTCTCGGCGACCGCGAGAAAGTACTCCAGGTGGCGCAGCTCCACCCTGCCATTATCACCGCAAATGCTGGCAACCATCAGAACCTGTCGTTGGCCCCGATTGCGCAGGTCAGCGTAGCGTCGAGCTCAGCATGACTCAGCAAGCGATTCCCTTGACGCGGACCAGAACACGCTGGTCGTCGGCATCAACCGACGACCAATTCGTCGTAGAGAACCCCGCCACCGGCCAAACCATCACGGTGGTCCAAGGAGCCGGACCGGTCGAGGTGGACCAGGCGGTGCGCAAAGCCCACGCCGCGCACCTGCGCTGGAAGCAGCGGCCGGCGCGGGAACGCGGCACATATCTGCGCAAGATCGCCGACGTCATCCGTGCCCACGCGGACGAAATCGCCGCGCTCGAGTCGCTGGAAATGGGCAAGCCGATCAGCCAGGCGCGCGAATTCGACGTCGAAGCCGCGATCGCCATCTTCGAGTACTTCGCCAGCGTGGCGGAGTCACTGCCGAGCCAGGCGCGCGACTACGGCGCGGTGCTGGACGTGACCACGCTGGAACCGTATGGGGTGATCGCCGGCATCGTGCCTTTCAACTGGCCACCCATCCACACCGCAGGGAAGGTCGCTCCGGCACTTGCCGTGGGCAACGCCATCGTGCTGAAACCACCAGAGCAGGCGCCGTCGGTGGTGCTGCGGATGGTGGAGCTGATCGGATCGGTGCTGCCGGACCGCGTGGTGGACGCCGTGCCCGGCCGGGGCGATGTGGGTGCCGCGCTCGCCGGACATCGGCTGGTGGGCAAGGTCTCGTTCACCGGGTCGCCGCGAACCGGCTCGGCGGTGCTGCGTGTCGCGGCGAACAGCCTCACCCCGACGCTGATGGAGCTGGGCGGAAAGAATCCGCTGCTGGTTTTCGACGACG
>Ga0208987_1000012_pt1 | contig 45713 bp, 31 predicted proteins | sample MedBloCARef_O2_FD_187845 | JGI IMG/M metagenome (GOLD analysis project Ga0208987, IMG submission 187845) | Forest soil microbial communities from El Dorado National Forest, California, USA - Mediterranean Blodgett CA Ref_O2 (SPAdes) (version 2) | ecosystem: Environmental > Terrestrial > Soil >... | reverse complement strand
CGGTGGCGCGCCGGTTCGCGGTACTGACGCTGTTGCTGGCCCTGGCCGTCTCGGTGGCAATGTCGTTGCGCAAGCGCCGGATTCCCGGCACCGCGCTCGGGCCGAGTCGGCGCATCGTCGGCATCACCATCATCTCGTTCGTCGCGATCATGTTCACTCCCACCAAATGGACCCACCACTTCGGGGTGTTCGCCGGGCTGGCCGCGTCGCTGGGGGCGCTGGCCGCGGTCGCGGTGATGCCCGTGGCGATGCGCTCCCGACGCAACCGCACGGTATTCGCCGCCGTGGTGCTGTTCTTGGTGGCGTACTCCTTCGCCAGCGTCAACGGCTGGTGGTATGTCTCCAATTTCGGTGTGCCGTGGTCAAATTCGTTCCCGGCATGGCATTACGCCTTTGCTACCGCACTGCTCGGGCTGACGCTGCTGGTGCTGTTGCTCGCGGCGTGGTTCCACTTCGTCGCCCCGGACAACGGATCTCCCAAGACCCGCCTTGGCTCAAGAGTGGCCGCAATCATGCAGTCTCCGTTGGCGATTGCCGCCTGGGCGCTGGTGATCTTCGAGGTGATATCGCTGACCCTGGCGATGACCGGGCAATACCCCGCGTGGTCGGTGGGCCGTTCCAACCTGCAGGCATTGGCCGGAAAGTCCTGCGGCCTGGCCGAAGATGTGCTGGTGGAACAGGATCCCAACGCCGGCATGCTGGCGCCCGTGACGGCTTCGCCGGGCGAGGCTCTGGGCGCCGGGTTATCGGAAGCGTTCACGCCCAACGGTATTCCCGCCGATGTCTCGGCCGACCCGGTGATGGAACGTCCCGGCGACCGTAGTTTCGTCAGCGACAACGGGACGATCACCGGCGGCCAGGCCGGCAACGAAGGCGGCACCAGCGCCGCACCCGGAATCAACGGTTCCAAAGCGCAATTGCCCTACAACCTGGATCCGGCCCGCACACCGGTTCTCGGCAGCTGGCGGTCGGGCATTCAGGTGCCCGCCCGGCTGCGGTCGGCGTGGTACCGACTACCCGCGCGGGACAAGGTGGGACCGCTGCTCGTCGTCAGCGCGGCCGGCCGCTTCGATTCCCACGAAGTGCGACTGCAATGGGCCACCGACAGCGGAGCGGCCAGCGGACATCCGGACGGGTCATTCCAATTCTTCGATGTCGGGGCCTCGCCGGCCTGGCGCAATTTACGGCTGGCGATGTCGGCGATCCCGGCGGCCGCCACCCAGGTCCGCCTGGTTGCCGACGACGAGGATCTGGCGCCGCAGCACTGGATTGCGTTGACGCCGCCGCGAATTCCCGATCTGCGCACCCTGCAGGATGTGGTGGGCTCACACGATCCGGTTTTCCTGGACTGGCTGGTGGGTCTGGCCTTCCCGTGCCAGCGACCGTTCAGCCATCAAAACGGTGTCGACGAAACACCTAAGTGGCGCATCCTGCCTGACCGCTTCGGCGCCGAGGCCAACTCGCCGGTGATGGACAACAACGGCGGCGGCCCGCTGGGTGTCACCGAGTTACTGGTGAAGGCGACGACTGTCGCGAGCTACCTGAAAGACGACTGGTCGCGTGACTGGGGCAGCTTGCAGCGGTTGACGCCCTACTACCCCAGCGCCCAGCCCGCCCAGCTACAGCTCGGGACCGCGACACGCAGCGGCCTGTGGAGCCCCGCGCCGCTAAGGCATTGAGCTACAACCGTACTCAACGCATAAGCCCCGCCTCCAGGTGACGGCGATGTCACCCGAAAGCGGAGCAGAAGCTGTCGACTCGCCCGCTGGATTACGGGACCAGGGAGCGAAGCGGATGCGTCAGCGCCCAACCGGGGTGAATGACGTCAGCCGCGTAGTGGCGCAGCGGGTGCAGAGGTCCGCTCCAGGGAATGAATGGGTCCGCGGATGCGACGGCCGGCATGAGTGATCCGGCGATCGACAGGCCGATGGTGGCCAACCCGACACCTGCCGCGATGCGTAGCTTGGACACCTTCTTGACGGTCGTGTCTGCTTGGGTCTCTTCGTTGGGGATGTTGGCATTCATAGCGTGATTCCTTAGCTGCCCGTAGCTGTCCCAAGCCCGGGAATTGTGAGGGAATCCCAGGTTGGGGTCGGCCCCCTCGGCCGACTTGATTAGATTGGCGCACCGCGCTTGTCAGACGGTCGTGAAATTCTTGCGAAATTCTTGCGTTTGCCAAGCCAGGGCCGAAACGACGCTTAAGGCGAGCGGATTTCGAACGTGAATTCGTGGCTGCCGATGCAAATGTGGTCACCATCGTCGAGGACCGCGGTGGGGCGGATACGCCGGCGTTGCACCTTGACACCATTGGTCGAGCGTAGATCCGTGATCACGAAAGACGTTCCAGTATCCGCGATTACAGCATGATGCCGACTGACCTCGGTGTCGTCCAGAACGATGTCGTTGTCGGCATGACGCCCGATCCGGGTGGTCGCGCCGTTCAGCAGATACTGGCGGCCGGCCTCGTCACGCAGCCGGGCGACAACAGATTCACTGACCACCGGATGTTCGAAGGAGGCCGATGCAGGCTGGGCCGTGACTTGCTTACGGGTGGTCAGCGTGGCCGGTTTGGACCGCCCGGCACGCTTGGCAGTCAGCGGCTCCTGACGCAGGATCTGCTCATGTAGCGCGCTCACCGTCGGACCGGGGTCGATGCCCAGCCCTTCGGCCAATTCCGTTTTCAGTCGCCGATAGGCGCGCAGGGCGTCCGATTGGCGCTCCGTGACGTAGTACGCGGTGATCAGCTGCGCCCACAACGGTTCATGGTGGGGGTAGCGGGAGACGAGCACCTCGAGCTCACTGATCACGGCGCCGGGACGGTCGCACGCGATCTCAGCTTCGGCCCGGACGGTGTGGGCGACCAGTCGCTCTTCCAATAGCGCGGCGGCGTATGCATCAACGAAGGCAAAGTCGCGCAAGTCGTCCAGCGCCGGCCCGCGCCATTCAGTGAACGCAGCCGACAGGTGGGTGCTGGCTTCCTCGAACTGCCCCGCCGCGGCGGCCCGAAGGCCCGCGGCCTTGTCGGCCATGAACCGGCCGATATCGCAGTCGGCGTCGGCGACGTTGAGTTGGTATCCCGGCGGTGCGCTCGCGAGCACGGTGTTCGGGTTACCCCCAGCGTCACGGATCAGCCGGCGCAGGGTGGACACATAAGACTGAATGCTGGTCCGCGCCGCCGGCACCGGATCCCCGTCCCACACCGCGTCAATCAGCGCGTCGACGGACACCGGCCGATTGCGGCGCATCAGCAGCACGGCCAGCACGGCTCGCTGTTTTGCGGCGCCCAACGGCACCCGGGTCCCGTTGGTGGTCATCAGCAGCGGTCCCAAGACGCCAAACCCCAGTCCTGGGTTCTCCATTGCGCTGCCAGCCTTCCGAGGTTCTCGGCCATTTTCACGCGGCCCTAGACCTCTATTTTGACCGCACCGCAGCGATACAGGCTGTTACGACAGGCTGGCGACGGCGGGCCGCTTCGGCACTAGAGCGCGGGCAGCACACCCTCGGCAACGATTTCGTTGAGCAAGTTGACCAATTGCTCGAGTTTGTTGTCCTGGGCGCTGGACCGCTTGTTGCGCAGCCAGTCGAGAATGCTGACGACGCAGGCGTCGGGCCGATTCTGGATCGGTGCGCTCACGGCAGGCCCTCTCGCTCGATGCGCACAGCGCGCAAAAGGATTGTCGAGCTTTGATGGTGTTTTCGTGCCCAAATGGAAATCGTTACGAATATTTCTGGGTATCGCGAGGACGGGTTGGGCGGCCCCGCGTCCTCACCGCACTCAGCACCGTCGCTTACGATCGACCCTCGTGCCCCACGACGGAACCCAGCGATCGCAGCGGATCCCGCGGTTGCTCGCCGTCGTCGCGGGAAGTGTCGGTCTGCTGCTGTGTCTCTTAGTTCCCTTGCTTCCGGTTCGCCAGACCACGGCGACCGTCCTGTGGCCGCAGGGCAGCGTGGATGGGCACGTCACCCAAGTCACCGCGCCGCTGGTGTCCGGGGCGCCGCGGGCATTGGACATCTCCATTCCTTGCCCAGCGATAGCCACCCTGCCGGCCAGCGGCGGCTTGGTGGTTTCGACGCTGCCGACCGGCGGGGTTGATCCGGGCAAAAACGGGCTGTTCGTGCGCGCCGACAAAGACGTCGTCGTCGTCGCCTTCCGCGACACGGTGGCCACGGTGGCGCCGCGCTCGGCCGTCGCCGCCGGGGCCTGCAGCGTGCTGCACATCTGGGCCGACGCCGGCGCAGCCGGAGCGGATTTCGTCGGCATCCCGGGCGCTTCCGGGGTGCTGTCCGCAGAGAAGAAGCCCCAGGTGGGCGGGATCTTCACCGACCTGAAGGTGCCCGCACAGCCGGGGCTATCGGCCCGCATCGATATCGACACTCGATTCGTCACGGCTCCCACCGCCCTGAAGAAGCTGGGAATGGCGGTGGGCGTACTGGCGGTTTTCGTCGCCATCATCGCGCTGTCGGTACTGGACCGGCATAGTCGCGGCGGCACGTTGGTCAACTGGCGGTCCCCGATCGGCTGGCTATCCCGGTATCGCCCGGAGCGGCATCGCGCAGGTTGGCGGATCAGCGCGGCCACCTTGCTGACCGACGCCGCGGTGATCGGGACGCTGGCGGTCTGGCACGTCATCGGCGCCACCTCCTCGGATGACGGCTACAACCTGACGATCGCCCGGGTCGCACCGCAAGCCGGCTACGCGGCCAACTACTACCGCTACTTCGGCACCACCGAAGCGCCGTTCGACTGGTATTTCGCGGTGCTGTCGAAACTGGCCACGATCAGCACTGCTGGTGTGTGGATGCGGCTGCCGGCCACGCTGGCCGGGATCGGCTGCTGGCTGATCATCAGCCATTGCATGCTGCGGCGGCTGGGGCCCGGCAAGGGCGGCCTGGCCGCCAACCGGGTGGCGGTGTTCACCGCGGGTGCGGTTTTTTTGGCGGCCTGGCTGCCGTTCAACAACGGTCTGCGGCCCGAGCCGCTGATCGCGCTGGGCGTGTTGGTCACCTGGATGCTGGTGGAGCGCTCGATCGCGCTGCGCCGACTGGCTCCGGCTGCGATCGCCATCGTCGTCGCGATGCTCACCGCGACGCTGGCGCCGCAGGGATTGATCGCTGTCGCCGCGCTGCTGACCGGGGCCCGGGCCATCGCCGCCACCATCCGGCGGCGCCGCGACACCGACGGGTTGCTGGCACCGCTGGCCGTACTGACGGCCTCGCTGTCGCTGATCCTCGTGGTGGTGTTCCGCAGCCAAACGCTGGCCACCGTCGCCGAATCGGCCCGCATCAAATACAAAGTGGGGCCGACGATCGCGTGGTACCAGGACTGGCTGCGTTATTACTTCCTCACCGTCGAGTCCAACCCCGACGGATCGATGGCGCGGCGGTTCGCGGTGCTGGTGCTGCTGTTGTGCATGTTCGCTGTGCTGGTGGTGCTGTTGCGCCGCGGCCGGCTGCAAGGCTTGGCCAGTGGCCCGGCGTGGCGGCTGATCGGCACCACCGCGGTCGGCTTGCTGCTGCTGACCTTCACTCCGACGAAGTGGGCCATCCAGTTCGGTGCGTTCGCCGGGCTGGCCGGCGCCCTGGGCGCCGTGACCGCGTTCGCCTTCGCCCGGATCGGCCTGCACAACCGCCGCAACCTGACGCTGTACGTGACCGCCCTGCTGTTCGTACTGGCGGTGGCCACCTCGGGTATCAACGGTTGGTTCTACGTCGGCAACTACGGGGTGCCGTGGTTCGACATTCAGCCCGTCATTGCCAGCCATCCGGTGACGTCGATGTTCTTGACGCTGTCGATCCTCACCGGATTGCTGGGCGCCTGGCAGCACTTCCGGATGGACTACGCCGGACACACCGAAGTCAAGGACAGCCGGCGCAACCGCGTGCTGGCCTCCACCCCGCTGCTGGTGGTCGCGACGATCATGGTGCTCGGCGAAGTCGGATCGCTGGCCAAAGGTGCGGCGTTCCGGTACCCGCTCTACACCACCGCCAAGGCCAACCTCGCGGCCATCGAGTCCGGACTCTCCCCCACCAGCTGCGCCATGGCCGAGGACGTACTAACCGAACCTGACCCGAACATCGGCCTGCTGCAACCGGTTCCGGGACAGTCCTTCGGCCCCGACGGGCCGCTTGGCGGTATCAACCCGGTCGGGTTCAAACCCAACGGGGTCGGTGATGACCTGAGGTCATACCCGGTGGTGACCAAACCGGGGGTGGTGAATTCCGACGCGTCGCCCAATAAACCCAACGCCGCCATGAGTGACTCCGCGGGTACGGCAGGCGGGAAAGGCCCGGTCGGGTTGAACGGGTCGAACATTGCACTACCGTTCGGCCTGGACCCGGCCCGCACGCCGGTGATGGGCAGCTACGGCGAGAACACCCTGGCGGCCACCGCCACCTCGTCCTGGTACCAGTTACCGCCACGGACCCCTGACCGGCCGCTCGTCGTGGTGTCGGCATCGGGTGCGATCTGGTCGTACAAGGAGGACGGCACCTTCACCTACGGACAGCAGCTGAAATTGCAGTGGGGCATCTCCCGCCCCGACGGGACCACCCAGCCGCTCGGGGAGGTGCAGCCCATTGACATCGGGCCAGAGCCGGCGTGGCGCAATCTGCGGTTCCCGCTGACCTGGGCGCCGCCGGAGGCCAACGTCGCACGCATTGTCGCCTACGACCCGAATCTGAGTTCGGATCAGTGGTTCGCGTTCACGCCACCGCGGGTCCCGGTGCTGGAGACGCTGCAACAACAGATCGGATCGCAGAACCCGGTGCTGATGGACATCGCCACCGCGGCCAACTTCCCGTGTCAGCGGCCGTTCTCCGAACACCTTGGCGTTGCTGAGCTTCCGGGGTACCGGATCTTGCCCGACCACAAACAGACGGCATCGTCGTCGAACGGTTGGGAGGCTGGCGAGACCGGTGGCCCGTTCCTGTTCACCCAAGTGCTGCTGCGGACGTCGACGATCTCGACCTACCTGCGCGGCGACTGGTATCGGGACTGGGGATCGGTCGAGCAGTATTTCCCACTGGTGCCCAGTGATCAGGCGCCCAACGCCGTGATCGAACAGGGCGTGCAAACCATGTACGGCTGGAGCCGTCAAGGACCGATTCGGGCACTACCATGAGCCAGCTCATCGAAAGACACGCGGCGGCCGCCGCCGGCCGCGACGTGCGAACGACACGCTGGATCGCCACCATCGCCGGCCTGATCGGCTTCGTGTTGTCGGTGGCAACGCCGCTGCTGCCGGTGGTGCAGACGACCGCGATGCTCAACTGGCCGCAAAACGGCCAACTGAATAGCGTTACGGCACCGCTGATTTCCCTATCTCCAGTGGACGTGACGGCCACCGTGCCGTGCGCCGTGGTGCGCGGCCTTCCGGCCGACGGCGGCGTGGTGCTGAGCACCGCGCCAAAGAAGGGCAAGGACGCGGCGCTCAATGCGTTGTTCGTCGTGGTCAACGGCAAGCGCGTCGACGTCACCGACCGCAACGTGGTGATCGCCAGTGTGCCGCGCGAGCAAGTGGAGTCCCCGCAGTGCCAGCGCATTGAGATAACCTCCACGCGCGCGGGCACTTTCGCGACATTTGGCGGACTGACCGACCCGGCGGGCAAACCCCAGGCCGGCGGTTTCGCCGACCCCAACCTGCGCCCGCAGATCGTCGGAGTGTTCACCGACCTGACCGGTCCCGCTCCGCCCGGATTGCGGTTCTCCGCGACCATCGACACCCGGTTCTCCACCACCCCAACAACATTGAAGCTGCTGGCGATGGTCGGCGCTATTTTGTCCACGATCGTCTCGCTGGTCGCACTGTGGCGACTGGACCAGCTCGACGGTCGCCGGATGCACCGGCTTATCCCGACTCGCTGGAAAAAGTTCACCCTCGCCGATGCCACCGTGATTTTCGGGTTCGTGCTGTGGCATGTGATCGGGGCGAACTCCTCAGACGACGGCTACATCGAGGGCATGGCCCGGGTGGCCGACCACGCCGGCTACATGTCCAACTACTTCCGCTGGTTCGGCAGCCCGGAGGACCCGTTCGGTTGGTACTACAACTTGCTGGCGCTGATGACCCACGTCAGCGACGCCAGTCTGTGGATGCGACTGCCGGACCTAATCGCCGGGCTGGTCTGCTGGCTGCTGCTGTCACGTGAGGTGCTGCCCCGGTTGGGGCCCGCAGTGACATCGAGCAAGGCCGCCAACTGGGCGGCGGGCTTGGTCCTGCTGACCGCGTGGATGCCGTTCAACAACGGTCTGCGTCCCGAACCCATCATCGCGCTCGGTTCGCTGATCACCTACGTGCTGATCGAGCGCTCGATGTGCGCGTCTCGGCTGACCCCGGCGGCACTGGCTGTGGTCACCGCGGCATTTACCCTGGGCGTGCAGCCCACCGGTCTGATCGCGGTGGCCGCGCTGGTCGCCGGTGGCCGTCCGATCCTGCGGATTCTGGTCCGCCGCCATCGCCTGGTCGGGACCTGGCCGCTGGTGGCCCCGATGCTGGCCGCCGGTTTCGTCATCCTCACCGTGGTATTCGCCGACCAGACATTGTCAACGGTGTTGGAAGCCACCAGGATTCGCACTGCGATCGGGCCCAGCCAGGCCTGGTACACCGAGAACCTGCGCTACTACTATCTGATCCTGCCGACCGTCGACGGTTCGCTGTCGCGCCGGTTCGGCTTCTTGATCACCGCGCTGTGTCTGTTCACGGCGTTGTTCATCATGTTGCGGCGCAAGCGAGTTCCGGGAGTGGCCCGCGGGCCGGCATGGCGGCTGATGGGTGTCATCTTCGGCACCATGTTCTTCCTGATGTTCACGCCGACCAAGTGGGTGCACCACTTCGGGCTGTTCGCCGCGGTCGGTGCGGCGATGGCCGCTCTGACCACGGTGCTGGTGTCGCCGAAGGTGCTGCGCTGGTCGCGCAACCGGATGGCGTTCCTGTCGGCGATGCTGTTCGTGTTGGCGCTGTGCTTCGCCACCACTAACGGCTGGTGGTACGTCTCCAGCTATGGCGTGCCGTTCAACAACGTCATGCCGAGGCTCTCCGGAATCAGCATCAGCGCAGTCATTTTCGCACTGTTCGCGATTACCGCGGTGTATGCCGCCTGGCTGCATTTCGCGGACAGGAGCCGTGGCGAGGGCCGACTGGCGCGCGCGCTGACAGCGGCTCCCATCCCGCTCGCGGCGGGCTTCATGGCGCTGGTGTTCATCGGCTCGATGGTGGCCGGCATCGTGCGTCAGTACCCCACCTATTCCAATGCTTGGGACAACCTGCGCGAGTTCAGCGGAGGCTGCGGCCTGGCCGATGACGTGCTCGTCGAGCCGGACAGCAACGCCGGCTTTATGCCCGCCCTGCCCGACAATTACGGGCCGTTGGGGCCGCTGGGTGGTGTCAAGCCAACAGGATTCACCCCCAACGGCGTACCGGACCGCACCCTGGCCGAGTCGGTCAAGGAGACGTCGGTGGCGCAGCCCGGTACCGACTACGACTGGGATGCGCCGACCAAGCTGAAGACCCCGGGCATCAACGGGTCGACGGTGCCGCTGCCCTACGGCCTTGACCCGCAACGGGTTCCGCTTGCCGGTAGCTACGTCACCGGTGCGCAACAGCAAAGCAGACTCACCTCGGCGTGGTACCAGCTACCCAAACCCGACGCCGGACATCCTCTGGTGGTGGTAACCGCGGCGGGCACGATCACCGGCAACAGCGTGCTGCACGGGCACACCGCCGGGCAGAACGTCGTGCTGGAATACGGTAGGCCCGGCCCCGGCGGCGACCTGGTGCCGGCCGGCAGGCTAGTGCCTTACGACCTCTACGGGGAGCAGCCGAAGGTGTGGCGGAACCTGCGCTTCGCGCGCTCCCAGCTGCCCGCCGACGCGGTCGCGGTGCGGGTGGTCGCCGAGGACCTGTCCCTGACGCCGGACGACTGGATCGCGGTGACCCCGCCCCGGGTGCCGGAGCTGCGCTCGTTGCAGGAGTACATCGGTTCGACGCAGCCGGTGCTGCTGGACTGGGCGGTGGGGCTGGCCTTCCCCTGCCAGCAGCCGATGCTGCACGTCAACGGCGTCACCGAAATCCCAAAGTTCCGCATCACCCCTGACTACAACGCGAAGAAGCAGGACACCGACACCTGGCAGGACGGCGTGAATGGTGGCCTGCTGGGCATCACCGACCTGTTGTTGCGCGCCCACGTGATGTCCACCTACCTGTCTCACGACTGGGGCCGCGACTGGGGATCACTGCGTCGGTTCGAGACCATCGCCGACGCCCAGCCAGCCCAACTCGACCTGAGCACGGCCACCCGCACCGGCTGGTGGTCGCCGGGGCAAATCCGCATCAAACCCTAATCGCCTGTGCGCGTTAATGTTTCGTCATACGCTTGACTGTGGCAATTGACGCCGGGCGTCGGAGGGGCGTTTTCGTACCCGTGCGCGGTAAGCGACGTAATGGGGTTCTGGGGCGGGTTGGGCAGCGAAATTGTGGCGGTGAAGGCGACGTGGTGGGAGCCGCCCAATGAGCATTGGTCGTCCAAGTCGTCGTTGAGGGTCCATGTCCCGTTGGCGAAGACATACGGTGCGTAAGAGCCGTTCCCGGCGCGAGGAAGAAACTCATGCACCGGTCCCCGGTGCACAGGCAGTCGGTTCGCACACCTAAATGGAGTACACCAGGCTTGTAACCGTTCGCAAAGATCGTTTGAGCGTCGTAGTTGCCGTGCAACGCTTCTGCCGGTGACACCGCACGCGGGTCGAGGTGAGTCGGGCCCGCCACGTTTCGCCCTTGTCGTTGCGGCCGATGCATTCCAGCAATCGATAGCGCCCATCCGACGTTGCGTCCTGCACAGCACCTCCCGGTGATCTGTCGGCAAGCCCTTGCTACCAGGCACGATAAACCGAAACCGCTGCGCCGTGGCAGAAATTGACCATTCGCGCCCGCTGACGGACCGGGTGAGCGGGCTTCGATTGCGCGGCACCGCAAATGGAGTTGCCGTCCAATTCGCGCGGCTCAGGTAATTAGTCACCGGTCAAATAGCACGCCATTTATTGACGTTCAAGTAATTCCTCGCAATTGGTTTAATTGGCGCAATATTCGGTCATTACCTATTTCGCTGTGATGCAGCCAACAGGGGGATAGAAGGGGTGACTCAATGCATACTTGGGCGCGCGTAGGCGCATGCGGGGCGGCGCTCACCGTGGTGATGACGCCGGTGGCAACTGTTGAGATCACCAGGGCCGCAGCCGAATCCGGAACCATCGTCGTCCTGGATAGCGACCTTCGACGCTGCGATTTCAGTTTGATAAGCACGGACCCGATGGTGGCCCATCCCGGTCTCGGCACCGGTACGGCCGTCATTAGTCATTCCGGATCGAGTGCGACCGCGGAGGTTCATCTGGTGGACGCTCCGGATCCCGGCACGCATTTCGATGTCGGCCTGATCCAGGAACCTCGGCCGTCGTCGGCCACCTGCGGTCCCGGGGATCCAGGTACGGCTTTCTCCGGATTCGATACCGATGCGGCCGGCAGCGGAACGGTGACCATTAAAGAAGGAATTCGGCCAGGCACGACGGGCGTGTGGGTGATCGTCGAGCGCGCCAATCCGAACTCGCAGAATCCGGCCGAGTTCTATACCTCTGAATTTGTGGCGCCGGTAAGCGCGTCGTAGCAGTCCAGTCGCTGTGGACCCTGCTTCGGCGAAGCACTCCAACCGAGTTCGCCTTAGAGTGATGCACGACTCACCCCTTCGGGCCGCATAGCGACTGGACTACCCGACGGCCTACCTGGCACATCACGCCGGTGGGGTCCAGGGAAAGGCAGACACCGTCATGGCTGAGGAACTGACGCCGCACTTCGAGGATGTGCAGGCGCACTACGACCTATCTGACGACTTCTTCCGCCTGTTCCTCGACCGCACGCAAATGTATACGTGCGCCTACTTCCTTGGCGGCGACGACATGACACTGGAAGAGGCGCAGATCGCCAAGATCGACCTCTCGCTGAGCAAGCTGGGCTTGCAGCCAGGCATGACGCTGCTGGACCTCGGCTGCGGCTGGGGCGCCGCCATGCTGCGAGCCATCGACAGATACGACGTCAACGTGATCGGCTTGACGTTGTCCAAGAACCAGGTTGCCCACGTCGAGCAGCTGTTCGCGGACTCGGATAGCCCGCGTTCCAAGCGGGTGCTGCTCGAGGGCTGGGAGCGCTTTCACGAGCCGGTGGACCGAATCGTGGCGATCGGCCCGCTCGAGCATGTCGGCTACGACCGCTACAACGCTTTCTTCGAGAGGACGTACGAGCTGTTGCCGGCCGGTGGCACGTTCCTGCTGCACACGATTACGAAACTCTCGGAGAAGGAAATCATCGAGTCCGGCCTGCCGCTAACGTTGAAGATCGTCGAGTTCGGCGACTTCATGCAGACCGAAATCTTCCCCGGCGGCGCCCTGCCGACCATCCAGATGGTGAAGGACCACTCGGCGAAGGCCGGCTTCAGGCTGAAGCGTCGCCAATCGCTGCAACGGCATTACGCAAGGACCCTAGACATGTGGGCCGCCGGCTTAGAGGCACACAAAAGCGAGGCCATCGAGATTCAGTCCGAAGAGGTCTACCAGCGGTACATGAAGTACCTCACCGGCTGCGCGGATCTCTTCCGCAAGGGCTACATCGACCTCAACCAGTTCACCCTGCGGAAGTAGCGACCCGGTGTAAGTGGGCGCGCGACGCTGCGCTTCTTCACGCTGGGTCGCAGCTGTAATACCGTCGCGTGATGAGCGAGTACGACCCTCGATACGGGTTAGAGGCCGTGGACAGGCTGCCCTTCTCCACGGAGGAAAAGGCGCAGCGCTACCGGACGGACGACTATCGGGGCGCGGTCGGCCTCAATTGGTACCGCACCGACCCCACCCTGCAATTCACCATGGCCTACTACCTGCGGCCCGACGAGCTGGCCGTGGTGGAGCCGCACCTGGAACGCGTCGGTGAGCTGATGGGCGGCCCAGTCGCTCGGTGGGCCGAGGAAACCGATCAGAACCCGCCGCGGCTGCAGCGCTACGACCGGTGGGGTCACGACGTCAGCCAGGTCGTCATGCCCGCCTCGTTCACGCAGTCCAAGCGCGCCGTCCTCGATGCCCAGCAGGCACTGCGCACCGACGCGCGGGCCGCCAAGGTGAGCTCCGGGTTGGCGTTGTTCGCGTCGAACTATCTTCTCAATCAGGCCGATATCGGGATGGGCTGCGCGCTGGGCACCGGCGGGGGCATGGTCCAGTCGCTGGTCTCCGCGTACGCGCCGGCCGACGTCCGCGACCACGTCCTGGCCAAGTTCGCGTCCGGCGAGTGGGCGGGCGAGACGGCGCAGCTGCTGACCGAACGCACCGGCGGCTCCGACCTCGGCACCCTCGAGACGACCGCAACACGCGCCGGGGATGCCTGGTTGCTGAACGGGTTCAAGTGGTTTGCGTCGAATTGCGCCGGCGAGGCGTTCGTGGTGCTGGCCAAACCCGAAGGCGCGCCCGACTCGTCGCGCGGTGTCGCGAACTTCCTGGTGCTGCGCACCCGCCGGGACGGTTCGCACAACGGAGTGCGGGTGCGCCGGCTGAAGGACAAGCTGGGCACCCGGTCGGTGGCCTCGGGGGAGGTCGAATTCGTTGACGCCGAAGCCTTTTTGCTGTCCGGCGAGCCGACCGGCGACAGCGGCCCGTCCGACGGCAAAGGACTGGGCCGGATGATGGAGCTGACCAACGCCGCGCGTCTCGGTATTGCGCTGTTCGGCCTGGGCAACGCGCGTCGTGCGCTCGTCGAATCGCTCTGCTACGCGCGGCAGCGCCGCGCATTCGGTGGGGCGCTGATCGACAAGCCGCTGATGCGCCGCAAGCTGGCCGAGTTGATCGTCGACGTCGAAGCCGCGCAGGCAATGGTTTTCGACGCCGTCGGGGCAAGCAATCACCGCCAGCCGCACAGCACGCGGCAGCGCATCGCGGTGCCGGTCACCAAACTCAAGGTGTGCCGGTTGGGGATCACCGCGGCCTCCGACGCCATCGAAATCCACGGCGGCAACGGCTATATCGAGACGTGGCCGGTGGCCCGGCTGCTGCGCGACGCCCAGGTGAACACGATCTGGGAAGGCCCCGACAACATTCTCTGTCTGGACGTACGGCGCGGGATCGAACAGACCCAGGCGCACGAGACGCTGCTGGCGCGGATGCACGACGCGGTGTCGGTCTCCGACGACGACGAAACCACCGGCCTGGTGGCGCGGCGCATCGAGGATCTGGACGCCGCAGTGACGGCCTGGTCCAAACTGGACGGCGACGTGGCCGAGGCGCGGCTGTTCCCGCTGGCCCAATTCATGGGCGACGTTTATGCGGGCGCGCTGCTCACCGAACAGGCCGCCTGGGAACGGGCCGACCGGGGTGGTGACCGCAAGGCCCTGGTCGCACGGCTGTACGCGCAGCGCTATCTCGCCGATCGCGGCCCGCTGCGCGGAATCGACGCCGACTCCGACGAAGCGCTGGATCGGTTCGGTGAACTTGTCGACGGGGCACTGCGGCTATGAGGACTCGCGAGCCCCTAGACCGGGATCAGCCCGTGCTTGCGCGCAACGCGGAACCACAATTGCTTGTCCCGCAACAGATGTAGCGACTTGCGGATCAGCAGCCGGGTCTGGTGCGGGTCGACGACCGAGTCGATGAACCCGCGTTCGGCGGCGGTCCACGGGATCGCCATGTTCAGGTTGTAGCCCTCGATGAAGTCCTTCTTGATCTGCTGCGCCTCGGGCGTAGTGGGATCTGGGAAGCGCTTCATCAGTAGCTGCGCGGCACCCTCCGCCCCGATCACCGCGATGCGCGCGGTGGGCCAGGCGTAGTTGAAGTCGGCGGTCAGCTGCCGGGACCCCATCACCGCGTAGGCGCCGCCGTAGGACTTGCGGATGGTGATCGTCACCTTGGGCACGTCGGCTTCCACGACGGAGTAAAGGAAGCGGCCGCCGCGCTTGATGATGCCGTTCTTCTCCTGCTCGGCCCCGGGGAGGAATCCGGGTGTATCCACCACGAAGACCAGCGGGATTTCGAACGCGTCGCAGAAACGGATGAACCGCGCGGCCTTGTCGGAGGCTTCGTTGTCGATCGACCCGGCCAAGTACATGGGCTGGTTGGCGACCACGCCGACCGGACGCCCGTCGACCCGGGCATACCCGGTGATGATGGCCGGCCCGTGCTGCGCGGCGACGTCGAGGAAGTCGCCGTCGTCGAAGATCCGCAGCAGGATCTCGTGCATGTCGTAGGCCGCATTGTCGGAGTCCGGCACGATCGTGTCGAGTTCGAGGTCGCTCGGCGTGATCTCCGGTTCCAGTCCCGGGTTGATGACCGGTGGTTTGTCGAAGCAGTTCGACGGCAGGAATGACAGGAAGTCACGCACGTACTGGAACGCTTCGGCCTCGGAATCCACCACCTGGTGGATGTTGCCGTAGCGAGCCTGGGCGTCGGAGCCGCCGAGCTCGTCGAGGCTGACGTCCTCGCCGGTGACTTCCCGGATCACGTCGGGCCCGGTGACGAAGAAGTAACCCTGGTCGCGCACCGAGACCAGCAGGTCGTCCTGGATCGGCGAATACACCGCTCCCCCAGCGCATTTGCCGAAGATGAGGGAGATCTGCGGCACCAGCCCGGACAGCGCCTCGTGGCGACGGCCCAGTTCGGCGTACCACGCCAGCGAGGTGACCGCGTCCTGGATCCGGGCGCCGCCGGAGTCCTGGATCCCGACGATCGGGCAGCCGACCATCGCGCACCACTCCATCAGCCGGGCGACCTTGCGGCCGAACATCTCGCCGACGGTGCCCTGGAACACGGTCTGGTCGTGGGAAAACACCCCCACCGGCCGGGCGTCGATCATGGCGTGGCCGGTGATGCAGCCGTCACCGTAGAGCGCATTCGGGTCGTTGGGCGTCTTGGCCAGGGCGCCGACCTCCAGGAAGGTGCCCGGGTCGACCAGCGAGTACACGCGGGAACGCGCACTCGGGATGCCCTTCTTGTCGCGCTTGGCGGCGGCCTTCTCGCCGCCGGGCTCTTTGGCCAGCTCCAACCGGGACCGAAGGTCGGCCAGCTTTTCGGCTGTGGTGTGGGGGGAGGGAGCTGGCACGGTACCCGTCACTACTTGCTTACCTCACTCGTCTGACTGGTTTGCGCCTCTACCTTATTCAGCACGTCGGCCAGGTGTGCACCGACCTTGGCAATGATCGGCTCGTCGATGGCCTGGATGTGCTCGCCACCGATAGGAACCACCTCCAGGTCCGCCACGAACTCGCCCCAGCCACCGTCGGGCTTGCGGATTGCATACCGGGGCTCGAACTCGATGACGTCATCGTGGTAGCGATCGGCCATGTAGAGGGTCACGCGGCCGTCGTAGGGCTCGATCTCGACGGTCTCGAGCGCCCGGTTGTCCAGATAGGACGTCCGCTGGTGCTCGACGATGCCACCCGGAACCTGCACGCCGCTTTGCTGGACGATGTCCAACACGAACTTGACCTGCCCCTCGTCATCGAGCTCTTCGAGCTGCTCGTAAGGGATCCCGGGAATCTCGACGTTGAAGGTACGTTCGGCGAACTTCGCGTACCGCTCCCAGCGCTTGCGGGTTTCCTCCTTGGTCTGCGGGATCTCCTCGCCGGCGCGCACGGTGTCGATCATCCCGACAAATTGCACGTCGGCGCCGGCCCGCTTCAATCCGATCGCGCAGGCATACGCCAGCGCACCGCCGAGCGACCACCCGGCCAGGATGAACGGCTTGCCGTCGTTCATTTCCAGCAGCTTCGGCACATACTGGGCAGCCCGCTCCGCAACGGTGCCTTCGACGCGCTCGAAGCCGTACATCGGAGTGTCCGCCGGCAACCGGTTGAGCAGCGGCTCGTACACCACCGTCGAGCCACCGGCCGGGTGGAACACAAATACCGGCACCTTGGAGTCGTCGTCGGGACGGGCGCGCAGCGTGCGGACGAAGCCGTCGATCTGGCCGGACTCGAAGTAGGCGCGCACCTTCTCGGCCAGCGCCTCGATGGTCTCCGACGTCAGCACGTCCTCGGCACTGATCGGACCCTCGGCCCGCTCCGCGAGTCGTTGCGCCATCTTCGTGGCGGTGTCCTGATCCAGCTTGGGTAGCGGGTTGAAGATGCCGCCCGGGGACTTGCCGGTGACGATCGCCCAGGTAGCGAACACGACCCGCTCGGCGGCATCGCGCGGCGGCACATCGGAGTTCAGCGCCTTGGCCACCGCCTCCTGGCTGAGCGCCTCGGCGGCGCCGGTGAGATTCGACTTGACGCCGTTGCCCGAAGGGCCGGACGGGTCGGTCGGCGGCGGTGGAATCGGTACGTCCCCGGCAGGACGGGCCGGCGCAGCCTCGGCAGCTTCGGGTACGTCGTCGGTCTTGGGGTCGGTCTTGGGGCCGCCGTGCAACAGCTCGGCCTGCTCCTTGGCGATCTCATCGGCCGTCAGCGTCTGCTGGTGCTCGTGCAGCTGCTCGACCTCGTCGCGGTGCTCGATCGCGTATTCGATCAGCTTCTCGACGGCGTAGAGATTGGCGTCACGCACGGCCGTCAACTGAATGGGCGGCAGGTCGAAGTCGTACTCGACGCGGTTCTTGATCCGCACCGCCATCAGCGAATCCAGGCCCAGCTCGATCAGCGGCACCTCCCACGGCAGGTCCTCGGGCTCGTAGCCCATCGCCGCACCCACGATCGCGCCCAGCCGCTCGCCGATGGTCTCGTCGGATTCCGGCGACCATCTGCCCATGCCAGCCGGCATGTAGCGGGTGGTCAGGCTGTCCGACAGCGTTTCGGCATCGGGGTCATCGACGGCACCGATCGCGGCCTGGCCGGGTGCATCGCTGACCGGCGCCACGATGGTCGGCGCGGCCGTGATGGCCGTGCCTGCGCCGACTGCGGTCGGGAGCACCGACGCAACGCCACCGCGGCTGACCAGCGCGTCGTACACCAACGTGAAGGACTCGTCGACGCGCGCGTGCACTTGGACCGACGCGCCACCGGGGTGCCGGGTCAGCGTCGTGACCAGCCGGGCGCCGTAGGCGGGCACCGCCCGCTGCTCGACGCCCGCCAGCTGGGCATCCGGAATGACTTGGGCCGCAGCCTGTTTCACCAGATCGGCCAGATCCGTGGTGGTGCGGGGGGCGTACTCCCACACGTGGCGGCCGTCCGGGAGCGCGACGTGAGACCCCGGCGGGAGCACCGATCCGTCGCCGGAGAAGTGCACGTCCAGCCAATGCTCTTTGCGCTTGAACCGGGTCGGCGGGATGTTCGCGTAGTCCTGCGGACCGCCGGCGGGGCTGAACAGCGTTCGGGCGTCCAGGTTGTGGCCGTACACGTAGAGCTGCGCCAACGTGGACGTGATCGACTCGACTTCGTCCTGCTTGCGGGCCAGCGTCGGGATCAGCTGGGCGTCGTGCAGCCCGGCGTCCGCCGTGGTCAGACCTACCTGCATCAGCGCTACCGGGTTGGGCGCGAGCTCCAGGAAGGTGGTGTGGCCGCTGTCGACGGCGTTGCGGATGCCGTGGGTGAAGTAGACGCTGTGGCGCAGCCCCTTCTTCCAGTACTCGACGTCGTGGATCGGGTCGCCGCCGGGCTTGATGTAACTGCCCTCGTGCACCGTCGAGTAGATCCCCGCGGTCGGGCTCATCGGCTTGATGCCCTGCAGCTCCGCGGTGAGCTCGCCGAGCAGCGGGTCCATCTGCTGGGTGTGGCTGGCGCCCTTGGTCTCGAACTTGCGGGCGAACTTCCCCTCGGATTCCGCGCGAGCGATGATCGCGTCCACCTGTTCGGGCGGGCCGCCGATGACGGTCTGGGTGGGTGCGGCGTAGACGCACACTTCCAGGTCGGGGAAGTCGGAGAACACCGTCTTGATCTCGTCGGCGGAGTACTCCACCAGCGCCATCAGCCGGATGTACTCGCCGAAGAGCATCGCCTCGCCCTCACCCATCAGGTGCGAACGCGAGCAGATCGCCCGGGTGGCGTCGGCTAAGGACAGGCCGCCGGCGAAGTAGGCCGACGCCGCTTCACCCAGCGACTGGCCGACCACCGCAGCGGGCTTGGCGCCGTGATGCTTGAGCACCTCACCCAGCGCGACCTGGATCGCGAAGATGGTGACCTGCGTGGTTTCGATGCCGTAGTCCTGCGAGTCGTCCAGGATCAGCTCGAGCACTGAATAGCCCAGCTCGTCCTGGACCAGCGCGTCGACCCTCTCAATCCACTCGGCGAACACCGGGTTGCGCAGGTACAGGCTCTTGCCCATCTTGCGGTGCTGCGCACCGAATCCGGCCAGCACCCACACCGGGCCGTTGGAGACCGGGCCGTCGACGCTGAACACGTTCGGTCGCTGCTTGCCGTCGGCGACCGCACGCAGGCCTTTGACCGCCTCTTCGTGAGTGTGGGCCAGTACGACGGCGCGGGACCGGCCGTGGTTGCGCCGCGACAGCGAGCGGCCGATCGACTCCAGCGACGACGCCTGGCCTTCCGGGCTCTCCATCCAGTCCGCCAGCTCGGCCGCGGCGGATTTCTTCCGCGAGGTCAGGAACGCCGACACCACGAGAGGGATCAGCGGTGTCGTCGGTTCGGACTCCTCTTGCGCCGCAAGCTCTTCCAGGGCGGCTTCCTTGAGCTGCAGCGCCTCTTCGGTGACGCCGGGCAGCTCAGTCTCTAGATCCTCGGCCTCGAATTCGTCGGCGATGATGTTGCCGAAGTCGTCGAACCGCAGCGAGTGGCCTTCCAGCGCGGGGACCTCGGCGGGAGCCGCCTCGGCGACCTTGGCTTCCGCCTTAGCTGAGGGCTCAACCTCACGCTCGATGACGTCGCGCGGCAGGACCTCGCGCACCACCATGTGCGCGTTGGCGCCGCCGAAGCCGAAGCTCGATACGCCGGCCAGCGCGTAGCCGCCGTAGCGCGGCCAGTCGGTCGCGGTGTCGATGACCTTCAGGTGCATCGCGTCGAAGTCGATGTACGGGCTGGGCCCGGCGAAGTTGATGGACGGCGGCAGCTTGTTGTGCTGTAGTGCCAGCACAACCTTGGCCATCGCGGCCGCACCCGCAGCCGACTCCATATGTCCCACATTGGTTTTCACCGCGCCCAGCAGCACCGGACGGTCTGCGGGCCGCCCTCGACCAACGACGCGGCCCAGCGCCTCGGCCTCGATCGGGTCGCCGAGGACGGTGCCGGTGCCGTGCGCCTCGATGTAGTCGACGGTGCCCGGATCGATGCCCGCGTCCTTGTAGGCCCGGCGCAAGACTTCGGCCTGCGCGTCCTGGTTGGGTGCGATCAGGCCGTTGGACCGGCCGTCGTGGTTGACCGAGCTGCCGGCGATGACGGCCAGGATCTGGTCGCCGTCGCGGCGGGCATCGGCGACCCGCTTGAGCACCAGCATGCCGCCGCCCTCGGAGCGGGTATAGCCGTCGGCGTCCGACGAGAACGACTTGATCCGGCCGTCTGGGGCCAGCACCGCACCGATCTCGTCGAAACCGAGAGTCACCGCGGGAGTGATGAGCGCGTTGACACCACCAGCGATCGCCACATCACACTCGCCGTTGCGCAGCGCCTGCACCGCCTGGTGCGTCGCCACCAGCGAGCTCGAGCAGGCGGTGTCGACCGCGAGCGACGGGCCGCGGAAGTCGTAGAAGTAGGACACCCGGTTGGCGATGATCGAGGTGGCGTTCCCGGTGATGGCGTAGGGGTGCGCGGTGGTCGGGTCAGAAATCGCCAGGAAGCCATAGTCATTGTTCGAGACGCCGACATACACGCCGACGGCCGCACCGCGCAGGCTCGACGCCGGGATGCGGGCGTGTTCGAGTGCCTCCCAGGTCAATTCGAGCGCCATCCGCTGCTGCGGGTCGATGTTGTCTGCCTCGGTCTTGGCGACCGCGAAGAACTCCGAGTCGAAGCCCTTGATGTCCTTCAGGTATCCGCCGCGGGTGCGCGCCTGCCCGATCCGCTCGGCCAGCCGGGGCTCTTCGAGGAACTCCGACCAGCGGCCCTCGGGCAGGTCGGTGATGGCGTCGCGGCCTTCCATCAACGCCTGCCAGGTTTCGTCAGGGGTGTTCATATCACCGGGCAGCCGGGTGCCCAGCCCCACCACCGCGATGTCGACGCGCTCGGCGGCGCCGGTGCGCGTCCAGTCGATACCGTCGAGGTCGTCATCGGCCCTTTCGGGTTCGCCCTCGACGATCCGGGTCGCCAGCGATTCGATGGTCGGATGCTGGAACGCCACCGCGACCGACAGCGTGACACCGGTCATGTCTTCGATGTCGGCAGCCATCGCCACGGCGTCGCGGGACGACAAACCGAGCTCCACCATCGGAATCGACTCGTCGATCGCGTCGGGTGACTGTCCGACCGCCTTACCCACCCAGTTGCGCAACCACTGCCGCATCTCGGGCACGGTCAGCTCGGCCGTCTTGGCGGGTACCTCCCCACCAACGGCCGGTTCGGTGTGTTCGGAGTTGTCCGGCAGGTCAGATTCGGTGTCAGCCATATTTCCTGAATTCAGTCTGTTGCACTGGCGAAGGCGGCGGGGGAACCGATACCGCTGCGCAAAGTGCCGTCGAGGTAGGCGGCGCGGCAGGCACGGTGGCCGATCTTGCCGCTGGAGGTACGGGGAATCGAGCCGGACGACACCAGCAGCAAGTCGCGGATGGTCACCCCGTGACGCACGGCGATGGCCGCCCGGATGTCGTCGGCGATCGGCTGGTGATCGAGCTTGTGCGTGCCGGCGGCCCGCTCGGCGACGATCACCAGCTGCTCGGACGTGTCTTCCGGATCGAACTTGAGGCCGACGTGCGGGTTGTCGAACACGGCCGACGGCAGTTGGTTGGCCGGGACCGAGAACGCGGCCACGTATCCGGTGCGCAGCGCCTTGCTGGCCTCCTGGGCCGAGTACTCGAGGTCCTGCGGGTAGTGGTTACGGCCGTCGATGATGACCAGGTCCTTGATGCGCCCCGCTATATAGAGGTCGCCGTTGAAGTAGGTGCCGTAGTCGCCGGTGCGTACCCAGAGCCCGTCGTCGGCGGCTCCCTCGGCGTGCGACTCGCTGACCCGCGACTTGAGGATGTTTCGGAAGGTGTGGACGGTCTCTTCTTCCTTGCCCCAGTAGCCGAGGCCCAGGTTGTTGCCGTGCAACCAGATCTCGCCGACGTGCTCGTCGGGCACCTCGCTGGCGGTGTCGGGATCGACGATGACCGCCCACTCGTCGACGCCGATCTTTCCGGCGGATACCTGCGCGACGGCGCTCGGCGAGTCTTGAGCTACCTGGACGAAGCGCTGGTTGTTCAGCTCGTCGCGGTCGACGTAGATGACCGTCGGCGGCTCGTTCGCCGGGGTGGTCGAAACGAACAATGTCGCCTCGGCCAGGCCGTAGGACGGCTTGATTGCCGTCTTCGGCAAACCGTAGGGCGCAAACGCCTCGTAGAACTTGCGCATCGAGGCCGGGGATACCGGTTCACTGCCGTTGAGGATCCCTTTGACGTTGCTCAGGTCCAGGGGCGGCTCGTCGTCGCGGGGCAGGCCGCGGACGGCAGCGTGCTCGAAGGCAAAGTTCGGCGCGGCCGAAAAGACGCCACCGGTCTCGCCTGGCTTGCGCGCGAGTTCACGGATCCAGCGGCCGGGCCGGCGCACGAACGCGGCAGGCGTCATAAAGGTGAAGCTTTGGCCGAGCACCGGGGCGCACAGCGCCGTGATCAGACCCATGTCGTGGAAGAGGGGCAGCCAGGACAGCCCGCGGTCACCTTCGGCACCCTCCAGGGAGACCAGCGTCTGCAGCACGTTGGTGGGCAGGTTCAGATGGCTGATCTGCACGCCTGTCGGTGTGCGGGTGGAGCCCGACGTGTACTGCAGATAGGCGATGGTGTTCTCGCCGGCCTCGGGCTCCTGCCAGGTGGCGGCGACCTCGGTGGGAACCGCGTCGACGGCGATGACACGGGGCCGTTCCTTGGCTGAGCGGGCACGGATGAACTTACGGACGCCTTCGGCGGAGTCAGTGGTGGTCAGGATGGTCGACGGAGTGCAATCGTCGAGCACTGCGTGCAAGCGGCCGATATGTCCCGGCTCGGCGGGGTCGAACAGCGGCACCGCGATCCGGCCCGAGTAGAGGGCGCCAAAGAAGGCAACGAGGTAGTTCAGGTTCTGCGGGCACAGGATGGCGACGCGGTCACCGGGCTGCGTGACCTGTTGCAGACGGGCACCCACGGCACGGTTGCGGGCGCTGAAGTCCGACCACACGATGTCGCGCTCAACACCGTCACGCTCGGTGGAGTAATCGATGAATCGATAGGCCAGCTTGTTGCCACGAACCTTCGCCCACTTCTCAACGTGACGAACCAAGTTCGTATTTTCCGGGAACTTGATTCTTCCGTTCACGATGAACGGGTTGTGGTAAGCCATTGCAGCCCTCTCCTGTTACGACCATCGCCGGTCAGCTACGCCGACGGTGCTGGTGTCGGCCTCGCCGACGGTTTCCCCTGCGCGCGGGCCTGGCACGACGCGTTTCGCGACGGCCGTGCAAGCCTCTACCCGATCGGGAGCAACCACCAAACTCTTATGCCTCTTAATTTTTTCTTAATGTTAAGGGGCGGCGCGCGGGAGACCAAATCTCAAGGTACCGCTGATGTCGCCCGGTGCCGCCTACCTAACGGTTGTGTCCCGGTGCCGGGTTCTTCCCCACGTCCCTAGAGCGCTCACCCATGTTTGGGATGCGGCGCGTTTTCGATCAGCCCGCGCACCCAGTTCAACGCCCAATCCGTCGCCGGAAGCCCGTCCAGATTCCAGCACTGAGTGGTGGCATACAGCGCGTGCACCGGCTGGCCGGCACCGCCTGCCAGCGTGTTCAGCGTGTTCGGCAGGTTCGCGACGCTGAAAGCTTCCTGCGGGGCGGCGCAGATCAGGTCGCCTGGGGCGCAGATCTCGTTCGTCTTGTCGTTCAGCGTGCCGAAACCGCCAGGCCGCGGACCCGTCATGGTCAGACCGAGCCCGGCCAGCACCGGCACCTCGTGCAAAGTCACCTCGGCGCCCTCGCCCGGCGGATTCGGCCCGATATCGTTGCCCACCGCCTGCTGGCGGCGGCCGTCGGCGATCAGCGTGACGCCCAGCACCAGGTCGTCGTCGACGGGTCCGCGCCCGTTGCCGATGTCGCTGGCGATATCGCCGCCGATCACCGCGCCCTGCGAAAAACCCAACAGCACGTAGCTGGTCAACGGGCATTTTCCGGCCATATCGGTCAGCGCCGCGACGGTGGCGCGGGTGCCTTCGGCGCGGCTGTCGTTGTACGACATCTGCTTGACGCCGCCGAGTGGATTATTGAACTGTGCCGTGTAAGGGACGGTGAACACCTGCACGCGAGACGGCGGGAACTGCTGGGCGATCGCCAGAGTGTCTTTGTGCAGCAGCGCATTTGGAAATTGCACCGGGTTGAGCGGATCGTCCTGCAGGGACGATTCCCAGGTGCCGGGGATCACGACCAGCTGCACGTCGGGGCAGGACGCGTCTTGCGAGGCCGGACGCGGCTTGTGCGGGTGGGTGGTGGTCGACGACGGCGGCAGGATGCCCGCCGGCACCGCACTGGGCGGTGCTTCGGTGCTGCGCAACATGGTCACCACCGCCACGATCACCAGCATCACCACGCCGGCCAAGGAGAGGGCGGCAGCCCAGGCAAGGACGTGGCGGCGCTTATTCCGGGCTTTCGCGGTCTTCCTGGCTTTGGGGGCTTTGGGGGTGGCCATGTTCTCCTGCTAGCAGAGTCGGTGGATCGCAGCTTGAATAGAAACAAGCGGCCGTCCCGCCCTCTGCTGCACTTCCTACACGGTACCGGCTCGGCGCGGCACGCCATCCGCCCTGCTAGGGGCGCTGCGCACGCCCCAACTAGCGGATGGCGCCGACGATATCGCCGGACATCGCGCCGAGTTGCCCCGACCAGGAGCCCCAGCCGTTGTCTCCGCCGCCCGGGAAGTCGAAGTGGCCGTTGTGGCCGCCGACGCTGCGGTACTGCTGGTAGAACATGCGGCTGGTGCCCATCGCCTCGCCGGCCTGGCCGATCATGGCGGCGGGATCACTGGCGTCCATCGTGGTCGGGCTCCACACCCACACCCGAGTGTTGTTCTGGGCCAGCAGCGAGGCGTGCACCCATGGGTCGTGCCACTTCCATCTGCCCGCCTGCGGCGGTCCCCACATTCCGTTGCCGTCCACGCCGCCGAATTGCTGCAGGCCGGCCAGGATCGAACCGTTCGTGGTGGTGTTCGACGGGTAAAGGAAGCCGGACATTGAGCCGGCGAACCCGAATCGGTCGGGGTGGAAGGCGGCCAGTGCCATGGCGGCGTACCCGCCCTGGGAGGCGCCCACGGCGGCATGACCACCGGGTGCCAGGCCCTTGTTGGCGGCCAGCCAGTCAGGCAGCTCGCTGGACAGGAAGGTGTCCCACTGCTTGCTGCCGTCCTGCTCCCAGTTGGTGTACATGCTGTACGCGCCACCGGCCGGCGCCACCACCGAGACGCCCTTGCCGGCCAACGTGTTCATCCCGTTGCCCGCGGTGACCCAGTTGCTGACGTCGGGCCCGGCGTCGAATGGATCCAACAGATAGACCGCATGCGGCCCGCCGGCGAGGAAGGCCACCGGGATGGAACGGCCCATGGCGCCGGACGGCACCATCAGCGTCTCGTATGCCGCCGCCCTGGCCTTGCCGGCGTTTCCCGCAGCTAACGCCACACCGCCGACCCCCACAGACAGCGCGGCAACGCAGAACACCCGTACCAGCGTCGACAGACTCCGTTTACCCCTCATGCCCACCTCCATCGTGACCGCTGTTTGCACAGTAACCAGGGGCGCGGGACGGCCGTCCCGCAGGGTAGTGAAATGGGCCACACTCGGTGAGAATCGCTAACGGCGGCGACCCCGAGGGATCGCCGCCGTTAGCGGTCATGCTTTCAACTGTCTTTAGGTGCCCTGACCACCCTGAGCGGCGGCAGTGGCCGGGCCTGCGCCCGGAGTGGCACCCAGGGTCTTCTGCAGGTCGGGCTCCATCGCGTGCAGCTGTGCACCCCAGTACGGCCAGTCGTGCGTGCCGTTGGCGTCGAAGTTCCACACGGCGTTGTGGCCGCCGGCACCATTGTAGGCGTCCTGGAACTTCAGGTTGCTGGTCCGGACGAAGCCCTCCAGGAACTTCGCGGGCAGGTTGTCGCCACCCAGGTCGGACGGCTTGCCGTTACCGCAGTACACCCAGATCCGGGTGTTGTTCCCGACCAGCTTGGCAACCTGCAAGGACGGGTCGTTGCGCTGCCAGGCCGGGTCCTCCTTGGGGCCCCACATGTCCGCCGCCTTGTAACCGCCGGCATCGCCCATGGACAGGCCGATCAGCGACGGCCCCATCCCCTGCGACGGGTCCAACAGCGCCGACAGCGAGCCGGCGTAGACGAACTGGTCGGGGTGGTAGGCGGCCAGGATCAGCGCCGACGAGCCGGCCATCGACAGACCGACGGCTGCGGAGCCGGTCGGCCGGACCTGCTTGTTGGCCGACAGGTACTGCGGCAGCTCGCTGGTCAGGAAGGTCTCCCACTTGTACGTGGTGCAGCCGGCCTTACCGCAGGCTGGCTTGTACCAGTCTGAATAGAAGCTGGACTGCCCGCCGACCGGCATCACCAGGGCAAGGCCCGACTGGTTGTACCATTCGAACGCGGGGGTGTTGATGTCCCAGCCGTTGAAGTCGTCCTGAGCGCGCATACCGTCGAGCAGGTACACCGCCGGCGCATTGGCGCCACCGCTCTGGAATTGGATCTTGATGTCACGGCCCATTGCGGCCGACGGAACCTGCAGGTACTCCACCGGCAGGCCTGGGCGAGAGAACGCCCCTGCGGTCGCCGGGCCCCCCACGATGCCGATCAGACCCGAAAGCAGGGCCGCGCCAACGGCTCCAACTACGAGTCGACGCGGCATGCGAGCCACGGCGGCACGAAACCTGTCAACAAACGTCATCCTTGCTTCCTCATCTTCTCGGCGCGCACTTCATAAGGACGCGTCGTTGATTGGGGTTGTACTGCAATGCGATCTCCGCAGCAGTGCTCGTGTAGTCAACCACACCTTCGGTCGTCCGCTCACATTGAGGAGACCGCAAACGTTGCCTCCATTCTCTTCCCCATCGGATTTCAGGCCAAACACGCGCACGTAGAATCGCGTTTTTGCATGTACTTGGGCGTCGATGCCAGGTCGTTGAGACCGAAATGTGATGTTGCTGTCAATGTCGGATCACGGCAAAAAGAGCGCCGGTAACCGATCCACCGAGATTTATCCGCAGGTCCTCACTCGCGAGGCGGGGGTGGGCTCGGTTCGGGTATCGGCAGCCCACACCTGGCGAGCTCATAGCGCGGAACACGGTCGATCCGGTAGCCGGTGAATTTGAAGGAGTTCAAGAAGTTTGAGAAGAACCGGTGCATCGTCATGGGCGCACGCACCGAGCTCAGCACCGCCTTCGTTTCGGGACATTGCAGCGCCGCCACCGCTTGGGCGACCCAGTTGGCGTCCAGGTAGCCCGGAATGCCCGGATACACCTTGACCCAGGGCCCGTCGGCGATCACCCAGTCCGGGAAGAGGTTTTTGTCATGCCCGATCCGACCGTGCGTCAGGCGCTGGGTGTGCTGGGCCAGCGGGTTTGCCAGCCCGATTTGGTCGATCACCCGGACGTCGAGCCCGACGTTCATGCTCAGCATGCCGAGGTTGGTGAAAAACACTGCATGCTGCGGCTTTTGCGGCCCCGCGGCGTCCGGTGTGCTTCCCGGAGCGGGTTGCGCCATCGGCACCAAGTCCCATTGCGTGTAGTTGCCGGACGGCAGTAACAGCGCCCCGCCCGGGGTGTTGTCGAGTGCTGTCAGGACGGCGGCCATCCTGGGGTAATCCAGGTAGTCGGCGGCGGTCAGTGGATGGGCATGCCCGGTGGCCTGCGCATAGAAACGTCGTTCGTCGACGATGCCGGAATAGCTGACGTGGGTGGCGTCGTCGCCCATCCCCGGCGAGTTTGCTGCCCACAGCGACCAGCCCGCGGTTGCCAACCACAACACGCTGGCGACACCGGCCAGCCAGAACCCGGTTTCCCGCGAGTAGTCCTGCCCGTCGGGCAGTATTACGGGGATGACCGCGACGGGCGCTAGCAAACAAAATAGCGGCGCCAGCAGTACTCGGGCATGCATGAAATCGCCGCCTTGGCGGGTCCAGTACATCGCCTGCAGCACCCCACTCACCAGGACGAACGCCACCGCCGCCGGCGGGCTTTGCACCGCCTTCGCCCACCGGCCGTAGTTGGGCGCCAGCATGGGCCGCAGAAACGACGGCCGACGACGGGTCATCATCAGCAGCACGCCGAGCGGGATGAGCAGCAGGGCTGGTAGCCAGATCGCGTAGGGCCCGATGAAGTTCCCGAAATAGGTCATGCCCTGCGACCATTTGTCGCCGGCGGCATCCTTAGCCAGGGCGGTGCCGGGCACCAGTAGTCCGTAATAGCCCATCCGGAAGATCTGGTAGGCGACCGGCACGAATCCCCCGGCCACCACGATGAGCACCCGCCGGGACCAGGTGCGGGCCGCGATCAGCATCATGACCAGGGCCAACCCACCCATCAACGCCAGCTCTGGGCGGACCAAAACGCTGAACCCAGCGACAAAGGCCAGCGCGCCGATCTGGACGTCACTGTCCGGCCGGTTCCGCACCGGTTGCGACCAGCGGACCATCATCCACCACAGCAACCCCAGGTAGGCCAGCGTCAACCCGCTTTCCAGGCCTGAGGTGGCGAAATCGCGTGCCGGCGGGATCGCGATGTAGACCAGTGCCCCGGCGGGCAGCATGATCGCCTTTCGTCCGCGCAGGCTGGGCGCGTAGAGCCGGCCAGCGCCGAGCATGACCAGCGCCACGCCCAGCACGGAGAGCACCAGCGCAAGTGCCAGCGCGACGTACTCCATGCGCATCGACCCGCCGACCCAGCTTCCGATGTACATCAGATAGGTCCACGCCGTGGAGGTGTTGGCTTCCACCCGCTCGCCCTGATTGAAGACCGGCCCGTTGCCGGCCAACAGGTTGCGCACCGTGCGCAGCACGATCAGTCCGTCGTCGGCGATCCAGCGACGCTGCCACGCGCCCCAACCGAACAGCAGCACAACCACCGCCACGCTGATCCACAGACTGAACCGCACCACGCGGTCGTAGGGAAACGCCGGGCGAACACCGCGCCGAATCATTGGCCGGCGCCGCATCACCTCACGCTTGATGGCCTCCAGACCGGGGCTAGCCGAAGGCAACGGCGGCACCAATGGTCGCGATCCACGCCAGCGCCAGCAGCTGTAAAACCCGGTCACGCAGTGCGATGTCTTCCGGCTCCCCGGCCAATCCGCCGTCGACGTCCACGGCGTAGCGCAGGACCCCGATGGTAAACGGCACCATCGAAACCGCGAACCAGGATCCCGAATGGTGGTCACGTTCGAACGCCCACAGTCCGTAGCACAGCACCACCGCGGTGGCCGACATCGTCCAGACGAAGCGCAGGTAGGTGCTGGTGTAGCTCTCCAGCGATTTGCGGATCGCGGCGCCGGTGCGCTCGGTCAGCTGCAGCTCGGCGTAACGCTTGCCCGCCGTCATGAACAGCGAGCCGAACGCCGCGGTCAGCAAAAACCACTGGGATAGCGGGACGTCGGTCGCCACGCCGCCGGCGATGGCCCGAATCAGGTACGCCGACGACACGATGCAAATATCAAGCACCGCTTGATGTTTGAGGCCGAAGCAGTACGCCAGCTGCATGCCGATGTAGACGGCCATCACCACCGCCAGGTTCGGGGTCAGCCACCAGGCAATGGCCAGCGACGCCGTGGCGAGCACTACCGCGAGGCAGTAGGCCAGCCACGCGGGCACCACGCCGGCCGCGATCGGGCGGAACCTCTTGGTCGGGTGTTGCCGGTCCGCCTCGACGTCGCGTACGTCGTTGATCAGGTATATCGACGAGGCGCCCAGGCTGAACACCACAAATGCCACCGAGACCTGGATCAGTACCTCGGTGTAGTCGTGGCGGATCGGGCCGCCCAGTGCGGCCAGCGGTGCGGCCAGCACCAGGACGTTCTTCACCCATTGACGCGGACGGATCGCCTTGACCACGCCGACGATCAGGTTCCCCGGGGGTCCGGTCACCACGTCTTCACTCATTTCGGCCACACCTCTATCGCGACTTCCTATTAAGCCAGAGTGCAAGGCGGGCGACCGCGGCGCCGAGCGCCACGCCGAAGGCTACGTCGCTGGGATAGTGCACCCCCAGCACCAGTCGCGACAACGCCATCGGCGGGACCAGCACCGCGGGCAGCGGCAATCCGGTGGCCCGGCCCATCAGGATGGCCGCCGCGGTGGTGGACGTGGCGTGCGCCGACGGGAAGCTGAGCGCACTCGGTGTGCCGGCGTTGACGGCGACGGCCGGATCATGCGGGCGTTTGCGCCGCACCACCCGCTTGATCAGCACCGCGGCCGCATGGGCGGCGAAGGTGCCGGCTGCGGCGACCAGCCAATCCCGGCGACGACGCTCGAACAGCAGCGCGCCGAGCATCTCGGCGATCAGCCAGCCGACACTGTGTTCCCCGAAGTGCGACAGTCCGCGCGCGGTGGACAGCACACCGGGACGGTCGGCCAGCGCCGACTGAACGGCAACCAGCGCGGCCACTTCACCGGTAGGCGCCTCAGCAATAGGCGCTTCAGCCATGTTGCGATGCGGCCGGCAGTAGCACCGTCTCCCACTTCTGCTTGCTGGACAGCACGGGCAGCGCGCCCCGGTAGACCCGACGCATCTCGTCGAACCGGCTCAACAGCTGACGCTGGCGGCGCAGCGAGGCGAACAGCAGCGCGAACATCTTGGCCCGATCCCGCTGCCGGTACACCACGCCGCAGCCATCGGCCGTGGTGACGGTGACGCCGTCTACCGTGCACAGCCGAAACCAGCGCGCGTCCTGGGTCGGCACGTTAAATTCCGGTCGCTCATGGCTTTCCGGATCGGCGACCTTGAGGTTGTGCAATATCCCGCGGGCCAGCCGGTAACCGATGGACAGCGGGTTGACCGGCGGCTTCATCGCCTTGCTCTGGTGCGACGGTGCGGGCAGTTCGCTGGCCGCAGGCAAGACAACGGCATCTGGGAATTCCTTGCGCAGCCGGTGCACTTCTGGCAACGCAGATTCCAGAATCGAAAAGATGTGCTCGGGCCCGGCGAGGAAGTCGTCGATGGCCTTGTTTTGGATTACCACCGTCGAATACTCAAGGCAGGCAAGGTGTTTCAGCGTCGCCTTGAGGTGACTGCGTACCAGGCCGCTGATATCGCCGTCCCAGTGCATCGCCGCCACCACCAGCCGGTTGCGCAGATGGAAGTAGGCCTGCCAGTCGATCGCGTCGTCTTTGTCGCTCCAGGCCATGTGCCAGATCGCCGCGCCGGGCAGCGTGACCGTCGGATAGCCGTGCTCGCCGGCGCGCAGACCGTATTCGGCGTCGTCCCATTTGATGAACAGCGGCAACGGCTGTCCCAGCTCCTCGGCGACCTGCCGCGGGATCATGCACGTCCACCAACCGTTGAAGTCGACGTCGATGCGACGGTGCAGCAGCGCGCTGCGATCGCTCTTGTCACCCAACGGGTATTCGGCGAAGTCGTGGTCATATTCGGCGTGCGGTGCGGCGGTCCACATGAAGTTCGACTGGTTGACGACCTCGCCCATGATGTGCAGGTGCGACGGCTCCTGCAGGTTGAGCATCTGACCACCGATCAGCATCGGCGTCTTGGCGAAGCGGTTCATCGCCAGCACCCGCAGGATCGTGTCCGGCTCGATGCGGATGTCGTCGTCCATGAACAGAATCTGTTGACAGTCCGTGTTTTTCAATGCCTCGTACATCACCCGGCTGTAGCCACCGGAACCGCCGAGGTTGGGCTGGTTGTGGATGGAGAGCCGATTACCCAGACCCGCGGCCGCTGCCGCAAAGTCCGGGTGATCGCGCACCTTGCGCACCCCCTGGTCGGGCACAATCACCGCACCGATTACCTTGTCCACCAATGGATCTGCGGTGAGGTCGGCCAGCGCATTGACACAATCGGCGGGGCGGTTGAACGTGGGGATGCCGACGGCGATGTTGGCCGTACCCGGAGCGGGTTCGGTCGCATACCAGCCGCCGCTGACCAGGCTGACCGCGGTGTCAGTGGTGATGTCGAACCAGATCCAGCCGCCGTCCTCGAACGACTTGAGCGGCACCTCCAACTCGACGACGGCCGGCTGATCGTCGGTGCCGACGAACTGGCGGCCCTCCACAGAGATCCGCACCCCGGTGGCCTTGGTCCGGTACAGGTCGACGCGGCCGGTTCCGGTGAGCTCGACCCGCAGCACCACCGATTCGCAGATCGACCAGCGGCGCCAGTAGCTCGCCGGGAAGGCATTGAAGTAGGTGGCGAACGACACCTCGGACTCTTTGCCGATCTGCAGCGAGGTGCGGCTGGTCGCATGAGCGCGCCGCGAGTTGGTGGTCGACTCTTCCAGGTACAGCGTGCGCACATCGAGTGGCTCACCTGGCCGCGGCAGGATGATTCGGGACAGCAGGCTCACGGCACTCATCCGCGCGCGCCTTCCTCTTCGGTTAGGGCTTCCCCGTCGCGCAGGTGTGGCGCGAGGGTGTTGTCGTACATGTTCAGCGCGCTTGCAATCGCCATGTGCATATCCAGGTATTGGTAGGTGCCCAGCCGCCCACCGAAAAGTACCTTCGACGAAGCGGTCTCGGACTTGGCCCTACCCCGATAGGCGGCCAACAAAGCACGGTCTGCCTCGGTATTGATCGGATAGTAGGGCTCATCATCATCCTCGGCGAAGCGGGAGTACTCCCGCATGATCACCGTCTGGTCGGTCGGGTAATCGCGCTCGGAGTGGAAATGCCGGAATTCGTGGATACGGGTGTACGGCACGTCGAGATCGTTGTAGTTCATTACCGGCGTGCCCTGAAAATCTCCAATGGGTAGCACTTCGGTTTCGAAGTCCAGTGTGCGCCAGCCGAGCCGGCCCTCGGCGTAGTCGAAGTAGCGATCGATCGGACCGGTGTAGACCACCGGAGCGTCGGGACTGTCCGCGCGCAGCTGGTCGCGAACCTCGAACCAGTCGGTGTCCAGCCTGACCTCGATGCGGTCGTCGGCAGCCATGTTCTGCAGCCATGCGGTGTAGCCGTCGACCGGTAGGCCCTCGTAGGTGTCGCTGAAATACCGATTGTCGAACGTGTAGCGCACCGGCAACCGGGCGATGTTGGCCGCGGGAAGTTCCTTCGGGTCGGTCTGCCACTGCTTGGCGGTGTAGCCCTTGACGAACGCCTCGTAGAGCGGGCGCCCGATCAGCGAGACGGCCTTTTCTTCGAGGTTTTGCGCGTCCTCGGTATCGATCTCGGCGGCCTGCTCGGCGATCAGTTGTCGCGCTTCCTCGGGTGTGAAGTACTTGCCGAAGAACTGCGACACCAAGCCCAGCCCCATCGGGAACTGATAGGCCTGCCCGTTGTGCATCGCGAACACGCGGTGCTGGTAGTCCGTGAAATCGGTGAACTGACGCACGTAGTCCCAGACCCTCTTGTTCGAGGTGTGGAACAGGTGAGCGCCGTACTTGTGGATTTCAATACCGGTCTGCGGCTCGGGTTCCGAATATGCGTTGCCACCGATGTGCGGACGGCGCTCCACCACAAGCACGCGCTTTCCGAGTTGGGTGGCCACGCGTTCGGCGATGGTCAAACCAAAGAATCCAGAGCCGACGACAAGGAGGTCAAAACGAGCGGTCATCGGTTGCTTAGAGTATCCGACCGCGATGGCATAACCCCATCTGGCAAGGCGGGACGGTGGCGTTCACGCACGTAAGTGCGGTTTCCAACGATCTGGAATCGGTTCGAACCGGCAAGGTCGCGATTGCCTCACGATTCAATCTCGTCACTCCAGTCACAGGGTCCTCACTCGTACCATCGACATTATGTAGTTCTAGCCGGAACGGACCGGCGGGACGCACAGACAGAACAAAACAGATTGAGGAGACTTCCGTGCCGAACCGACGCCGACGCAAGCTCTCCACAGCCATGAGCGCGGTTGCCGCCCTGGCAGTGGCTAGTCCTTGCGCATACTTCCTAGTTTACGAATCGACCTCGGGCCCCAAGCCCGCTGAGCACCACGAGTTCAAGCAGGCAGCGGTCATGACCGACCTGCCCAATGAGCTGATGGGTGCGCTCTCGCAGGGCTTGTCCCAGTTCGGGGTCAACATCCCGCCGATTCCCGCCCTGACTGGGGCTTCCGGCGGTGCCGGTGGCCTGGGCACCACTGGCTTGACCAGCCCGGGCCTGGGTACCACCGGGTTGACCACTCCCGGCCTGGGCGCCAGCCCGGCCCTGGGTACCCCGGGGCTGACCAGCCCCGGTCTCGGTACCCCCGGCCTGACCAGCCCTGGCCTGTCCAACCCGGGTCTGCCTGGGACCCCAGGACTGCCCGGAACGCCGGGGCTCACCTCGCCAGGTGCGCTGCCGACGACACCAGGTGCGGGGCTCAACCCCGGGCTGACCAGCCCGGCGGGCCTCACGCCCGGCGGCCTGGGTAACACCGGATTGTCCCCGAGCGAGGTGCCGATCAGCGCGGACCCGGGTGCCGACGGCACCTACCCGATCCTCGGCGACCCGTCGACTCTGGGCGGCGGTTCGGGCGGCGGCAGCGGCGCCAGCGGCGGGCTCGTCAACGACGTGATGCAAGCCGCCAACCAGCTGGGCGCCGGTCAAGCCATCGACATGCTCAAGGGCCTGGTGATGCCGGCGATCATGCAGGCCTCGCACGGTGGTGCCGCGGGCGCTCTGCCCGGTGCCGCGGGCGCTCTGCCGGGTGCTGCTGGTGGCCTGCCGGGTCTCGGTGGCGCCCTGCCGGGTCTCGGTGGTGCCCTGCCGGGTGCCGCGGCTGCTCTCCCGCCGGCGCTGCCTCCGGTCTAAAGCTTCGGGGGTCCTGTCACCTGACGGCACCGCAGAGTCGCAAAGGCTCTGCGGTGCCGTCGAACAGTTTCCGAGAGATTCGACCAGGTAAACATCGTGTCACCTCACAGGCACCACTAGAAACACACGTAACATCAGCTGGTGTCGTCTCGTAGTCGCACGCCAACGACGTTCGTCGCAGCCATTGCGGCGACCGTCGTGATCGTCTCGGCGGTGGCGAATCTGACCGGCGAGCGCGGGGTCCACAATCCGCAGCCGGCCCACGACACCCAGCTCTCCGAACAGCCGCTGGTCGGGCTTGGCCCGGGCGTCACGGTCCGTGAGCTCACCCAGGACGCACCGTTTTCGTTGGTCGCGCTCACCGGCGATCTGGCCGGGACCTCCACCCGGGTGCGCGCCCAACGTGCCGACGGTTCGTGGGGGCCCTGGTATCAGACGGAGTATGAAACCTCGGCGCCCGACAAGAGCCCCGCGGGCGGCGAACCGTCGACCGGACCGACCGAGGGACCGCGCAGCACCGATCCCGTGTTCGTCGGAACTACCACGACCGTGCAGATCGCGGTCACTCGTCCGCTCGACGCCGCGGTGACCCTGGGCGCACTGCCCAGCGGCGCGTCGCAGCACGCCGACCTCGGATACAAACCGGCGTCCAGGGAACAGCCCTTTGGGCAGAACATCTCCGCGATCCTCATCTCCCCGCCGCAAGCTCCGGTCGAAACGCATTGGACGCCGCCGTCCGGCGTCCTCATGCCCGGCCAGCCGCCGCCCATCATCAGCCGGGCGGAATGGGGTGCCGACGAGTCGCTGCGCTGCGGTAGTCCGCAGTACGACAACGGGATTCGCGCCGCCGTCGTCCACCACACCGCGGGCAGCAACGACTACTCCCCGCTGGAATCCGCCGGCATCGTCAAGGCCATCTACACCTATCACAGCAAAACGCTGGGGTGGTGCGACATCGCCTACAACGCACTGGTGGACAAATACGGCCAGGTGTTCGAGGGCAGCGCCGGCGGGCTGACCAAGGCGGTCGAGGGCTTCCACACCGGCGGGTTCAACCGCAACACCTGGGGGGTGGCGATGATCGGTAACTTCGACGACGTGCCGCCGACGCCGCTCCAGCTGCGCAGCTTGGGGCGGTTGCTGGGCTGGCGGCTGGGCATGGACGGCGTCGATCCCAAGGGCACCGTCGAACTTGAATCAGCGGGAAGCCACTACACCACGTTCCCGGCCGGCGCTATTGCCAAGTTGCCCACCATCTTCACCCACCGCGACGTCGGCAACACCGACTGCCCGGGTAACGCCGCGTATGCGTTGATGGACGAAGTCCGGGATATCGCATCGCATGTCAACGATCCCCCCGAGGAGCTGATCAACGCGCTCAAGGGCGGCGCGATCTACGAACACTGGGAAGCGATCGGCGGCATGAATAGTGTTCTGGGCGCGCCGACTTCGCCCGAAGACCTGACCGAGGGTGATGGCCGCTATGCCACCTTCGCCAAGGGCGCCATGTACTGGTCGCCCGAGACCGGGCCGCAGCCGGTCACCGGGGCGATCTATGACGCGTGGGCGTCGCAGAGCTACGAACGCGGGCCGCTCGGCTTACCGACCAGCGCGGAACTACAAGAGCCGCTGCAGATTGCCCAGAACTTCCAACACGGAACGTTGAACTACGACCGATTGACCGGCGACGTCTCCGAAGTCATCGATGGGATCACGACGCCGGTGTCGACGCAGGCCCCGAGCGGGCCGACGGTGCCGGCCGAGCACTTCTCACTACCGATGCACCCGACCGCGGCCTAGGCGCGGCCCCACCAGCGCTCCAGCACCCGTCCCACCCCGTCGTCCGAGTTGGGCGCGGTGACCTCGTCGGCGACGGCCAGCACGTCGGGATGCGCGTTTCCCATCGCCACCCCAAGGCCTGCCCACAGCAACATCGGGATGTCGTTGGGCATGTCGCCGAAGGCCACCACCTCGTCGCTGGAGATTCCCAGCGGTTTGGCGATCTCTTCGACGCCGGTGGCCTTGCTGACTCCCAGCGGCACGATCTCCACCAGTCCGTTATTCGTGGAATAGGTGATATCGCCCTCGATGCCGACGTGCTTGATCAGTTCGGCGGCCATATCCGCGCTGCGGGCACCGGCCTTGCGGATCAACAGCTTGATCGCTGGGGCGCTGAGTAGGTCTTCGATCGACACTTCGGTGTTATCCGGGTTCAGCCAGGCGTGTTCGTAGCCCGGCGAACTGACGAACTGGGGAGTCGCGGTGTCGTGGGCACGCGCGCCGATGCGCTCGACGGCAAGCCCGGCACCCGGAATGACGCGGGTGGCGATTTCGGCCAATTCGCCCAGGACGTCGACGGCCAGGGTGCGCGCGGACACCACCCGGTCGGTCGCGGAGTCATAGACAACGGCGCCGTTGGCGCACACCGCCATTGGCGTAAAACCAAGTTCGTCCACCACCGGACGAATCCAGCGCGGCGGACGACCGGTGGCCACGACGAACCGGGCGCCGGCATCGACGGCAGCCCGCACGGCATCGCGAGTGCGGGGGGTGATGGTTTCGTTTTCGTCGAACAAGGTGCCGTCGACGTCGCAGGCGACGAGCGCCGGAATTTTCGGGTGGGTCACTGAGACATCACTGTCAATGCCTACCGCTTTGGTCCTGACCCGGCCGCGTCACCCCGTCGGTCCCGTACTTCTGTATCCGCTCCTGCAACTCGGCCAGCCGGATCGCTCGCGAGTCTTCCTGGGTCGGCGCAGTGCCGCCGAGCCGGCGCGGCACCCAGTGCTCTCCCTCGGGGTGCGGATACTGCTCCTGCACCCGATACAGCAATGCGTTCATCGCGTGGCGTAGCGCGACGTTGAGCTGTTCGGGGGTGCCGTGCGGCGGCAACGGCGGCCCCGCCGCCACCGTGATCGGAACCTTGTTGCGCCACACCTTCTTTGGCTGATCTTTGGGCCAGATCCGATGTGCCCCCCAGACGATTATCGGGACGATCGGTACTTGGGCCTCCAGTGCCATGCGCGCGGCGCCGGTCTTGAATTCCCGAAGTTCGAAACTGCGGCTGATGGTGGCCTCGGGATGCATCCCGATGAGTTGACCCTCACGCAGCCGCTGCACGCCCACCGCCAACGCGTCGTGACCGCTGCGGCGGTCCACCGGGATCAGCCTGGCGTGCTTGATCACGTAGTTGACCGCCTTCACGTCGGCCATTTCGGCCTTGATCATGAAGTACATCCGCCGGCCCCGTTCTCGTGCGGCAAACAACGGTGGCAGCCAGTCCAGGTAGCTGGTGTGGTTCTGGGCGAGCAACGCACCGCCGCGCGCCGGAATGTTCTCCAGGCCGAGGAAGGTGAATTTGGTGCCCTGCATGGCCACCATCGGCGGAACGATCCACTCACCCACCCGGTAAAACGGCTCTGCCATGTTGTCTCCTTCGCCCTACGGTGACTGGCGCTCGGTACGGGCAGCGGCCTTGGCGGCCGCCTCCTCCGCCTCTATCTGAGCCGCTTCGGCGGGCGGCGGTGCCCCGCCACCCAGCCGCCGCGGCACCCAATACGCGCCCGGCGGGTGCTGGTAATTCTCCTGTGCCTGGTGCAGCAGTGCGGTCATCGACTCGCGCAAGGCGGCGTCGGTTCGCGGGATGTCGCCCGCGGCCCGCAACGGCGCGCCCACCTGCACCGTGATCGGCACCTTGTTACGTCCGAGATTTCGTGGATGGTCCTTGGTCCAGAGCCGCTGCGCCCCCCAGACGATTAACGGGACGATCGGGACGCCCGCTTCAATCGCCATGCGTGCGGCTCCCGTCTTGAACTCCTTGAGCTCGAAGCTGCGGCTGATGGTGGCCTCCGGATAGACCCCGACCAGCTCCCCCTCACGCAGCAGCTGTACGGCGACCGCATAGGCGCCCGACCCGGCGTCTCGGTCGACCGGAATGGTACCGGCCCGCTTGATCAGAAAGTTGACCAGCTGCACCTGCTGCATCTCGGCCTTGATCATGAATCGCAGCCGCCGGCCGCGGCGGCGCATGGCCAGTGCGGCAGGCAGAAAGTCGATATAGCTGGTGTGGTTGATGGTGACGACGGCGCCGCCGCGGTCGGGGATGTTCTCTTCCCCGCGGTAGGTGATGTTGGTGCCGGTAGCCAGGCCGGCCAGCTGGGCCGCGATCTCCATGGTGCGGTAGGTCGGTTCGGCCATTGATGACTACTCCGGCGCCCCTGGGGCTTGGGCGCGCCGCGCCGCGCGCGCGGCTGACTCGTCGGCGTCTAAGCGGGCAGCCTCGGCCAAGGAGGGAGCACCACCACCCAGCCGGTGGGGCACCCAGAACTCACCGGCCGGATGAGGTCCGTACTGCTCTTGCGCCCGTTCCAGCAGATGTTGCATCCGAGAGTGCAACAAGCCTTTCAATTCCTCGACCGCCAGCGTCGGTTCGATCGGTTCGCCGACGAGCACCGTGATCGGCACCTTCGGACGAAGCATCTTCTTGGGGTGGCCCTTGGTCCAGATCCGTTGGGCGCCCCAGACGATGTGCGGAACGATCGGCACCCCGGCCTCCACCGCCATCCGGGCGGCACCGCTTTTGCATTCCTTGATCTCGAAGCTGCGGCTGATGGTCGCCTCGGGGTAGACGCCGACCAGCTCACCGTCCTTGAGGTTGCGGACCGCGGCCTCGTAGGAGGCGGCCCCGTCCAGTCGATCCACCGGGATGTGCCGCAGGCTGCGCATGATCGGCCCGGTGATCTTGCTGTCGAACACCTCTTGCTTGGCCATGAACCGCACTTTGCGCCCGAGGCCCTGCTGGTACGCCGGAAGACCAGCGAAGGTGAAGTCGAGATAGCCGGTGTGATTGATCGCGACGACCGCACCGCCGCTGGCCGGGAGGTTCTCCGTACCCAAGACGGTGATCTTCAGCCCCTGTACGCGCCAGATCAGGCGAGCAAGCTGGATGCAAGTCCCGTAAGCCGGTTCCACAACTTCTCAGCCTAGTGCTCCTGACTGTGAGCCGCCCGAAGTGGTGTAAAGAGCGATTGTGACTTTTCCGCCTTCGCCGCCGCCGGTGCCGGCGGTAGTTTCCCGGTTTGCCAACGGCCGAGAAGTGCGTGCGGTCTGGGTCAACGAGGACGGCGGGGTGACCTTTCGGCTGGGCTCTGCGGTCCCGGGCGCCGCGGGCCGGGAATTCATCAAGGTGGCCAACACCGGCAGCACCGACTTCACCGGTGAGACGCGGCGGCTGCGCTGGGCGGGCGCCTACGTCACGGTGCCGCGGGTGCTGGGCTGCGGCATAGCTGACGACTGCGCGTGGCTGCGCACCGCCGCGCTGCCGGGACGCTCCGCGGTACACCCGCGCTGGCTGGCCACTCCGGATGTCGCCGTGCGGGCGATCGGTGCGGGGTTGCGCACGTTGCACGACCGATTGCCGGTGCCCTCATGCCCGTTCGACTGGTCGGTGACCAGCCGACTGACCATGCTCTCCGCCGCCGGCCGGGCGCGCCTGGGCGAGCCCCCGCCGGTCGATCGGCTGGTGGTCTGTCACGGCGACGCCTGCGCACCCAACACACTGGTCGATGACGACGGCCGCAATTGCGGACATGTCGATTTCGGCCAACTCGGTGTGGCCGACCGGTGGGCCGACCTGGCGGTGGCGACGCTCTCGCTGGGCTGGAACTATCCCGGCCGCGACTGGGAGGCGGAGTTTTTCAACGCCTACGGTGTGCAACCCGACCCGGCACGCATCGACTACTACCGGCGGCTGTGGCAGGCCTTCGATCACACCTCAGATGCGGCCTCGCGCTAAGCTCGGGGGCTGAAAAGCTGTCACGCCGATACAGCCGAGAAAGGCATTTGTGCAGGTCACGAGCGTAGGACACGCTGGATTTCTGATCAGTTCCCGTGCGGGCACCATTCTGTGCGACCCGTGGGTGAACCCGGCCTACTTCGCGTCCTGGTTCCCGTTTCCGGACAACAGCACCCTGGACTGGGACGTGTTGGGCGACTGCGACTACCTGTATGTCTCGCACCTGCACAAGGATCACTTCGACGCCAAGCACCTGAGCGCCCACGTCAACAAAGACGCGGTGGTGCTGCTGCCCGACTTTCCGGTGCCCGACCTTCGAAATGAGCTGCAGAAGATAGGTTTTCACCGATTCGTTGAGACCAGCGACTCAGTCAAGCACCAAATCGGCGGCGCTGGCGGCGAACTCGACATCATGATCATCGCCCTGCGGGCACCCGCCGACGGCCCGATCGGAGATTCGGCTTTGGTGGTCTCCGACGGCACGACAACGGTCTTCAACATGAACGACGCCCGGCCAGTGGATTTGGATGTGCTGACGTCGGATTTCGGCCACATCGATGTGCATCTGCTGCAGTACTCCGGAGCCATCTGGTACCCGATGGTCTACGACATGCCGGCCCGGGCCAAGGAATCGTTCGGCACCCAGAAGCGGCAGCGTCAGATGGATCGCGCTCGCCAGTACATCGCCCAGGTCGATGCGACCTGGGTAGTGCCGTCGGCCGGGCCGCCGTGCTTTCTGGATCCTGAATTGCGCGATCTCAACGACGACCGCGGCGATCCGGCCAACATCTTTCCCGACCAGATGGTGTTCCTGGATCAGATGCGCACCCACGGGAATCAGGGCGGCCTGCTGATGGTTCCCGGCTCCGTCGCGGATTTCACTGGCAAGACGTTGAATTCGCTGACTCACCCCGTGCCCGAGGACGTGGTCGAGTCGATCTTCACCACCGGCAAGTCGGCCTACATCGCCGACTATGCCGAACGGATGGCGCCGGTGCTGGCCGCGGAGCGAGCCAGCTGGGCCCCGGCGATCGGTGAGCCGCTGCTGGAACCGCTACGCGCCCTGTTCGAGCCGATCATGTTGCAAAGCAACGAGATCTGCGACGGCATCGGCTACCCCGTGGAGCTGGTCATCGGTCCCGAGACGATTATCCTGGATTTCCCTAAACGTGTTGTGCGCGAACCAATTCCAGACGAAAAAGTTCGATATGGATTCGCGATCGCGCCGGAGTTGGTCCGGACCGTGCTGCGCGATCACGAGCCAGACTGGGTCAACACCATCTTCTTGTCGACCCGCTTCAAGGCATGGCGGGTCGGCGGCTACAACGAATACCTGTACACCTTCTTCAAATGCCTGACCGACGAGCGGATCGCCTACGCCGACGGCTGGTTCGCCGAGACTCACGATGACTCCGCCTCGATCACGCTGGACGGCTGGAACATACAGCGACGTTGCCCCCATCTCAAAGCCGACCTGTCGAAATTCGGTGTGATAGAAGGAAACACGCTGACGTGCAACCTGCATGGCTGGCAGTGGCGGCTGGAGGATGGCCGCTGCCTGACCACCAGAGGCCACCAACTGCGAAGTACGCGTGCATGAGCGACACCTACGACGACGGTCTGGTCCAGCTGGACGGCGCGGCGATCACGCTGCGCCGCTACCACTTTCCGTCCGGCACGTCGAAGATCATCGCGCTGAGCAGGATTCGTGGCTACAAGGCGGAGTCGCTGGGACTGCTCTCCGGGCGATTCAGCTTGTGGGGAAGCTCAGACCTGCACCGCTGGCTGCCCCTGGATATGCACCGGCCGCTGCGGTCGACGCTGATCATCCTCGACGTTCCCGGGCACCGACTGCACCCCGCCTTCACACCAGCGCACCCCGACGAGTTCACGGCGCTGCTGGACAAGTTGCTCAGTCAGCGCGACTAGCGATCAGCGGCCTAGGTCGTCCAGCGCCGCACGTGCGGCGTTGTAGCCGGGAATGAACGTGATCCCGGGCCCACCGTGGCATCCGGTGCTGGCCAGGTACAAACCGTGGATTGGGATCGGTTGTCCAAGATAACCTTTCGGGCCGGGCCTGTTTGGACCGACCTGCTGTGCGTGGAACAAGCCGTGGCAGTAGTCGCCGCCCGGGGCGCCGAACATCACGCCCATGTGCCGGGGGGTGAAGGTGGTGTGCCGGCTGATGCTGCGCTCGAAGTTGGGCGCCAATCGGGTGATCTTGTCGATCACGCGCTGACCCATTTCGACCTTGGCCGCACCGTAGTCCACGTCGCCCTCGATCGGGAACCACAACGCGAATGCCGATGCCGCGTGCTTGCCTTCGGGGGCGAGGTCCGGATCGTTCTGCGAGGGAATCTGGAAGACGACCGTCGGGTCGGCGGGCACGATGCCGCGCCGGCAGTCTTCCCACTGCTGCTGAACTTCCTCCGGCGTGCAGAAGATGCCGATGGACGCCTGCATACTCGGATCGTTGAGCGTCTCGTACGGTGCGGTGAATTCGGGTGCTTCGTCCAGCGCGAAATGCATCTGTAAATAACTGCCGCGGTGGTCAATCCGGGCGTAGCGTTCGCGGATATCGGCGGGTAGCACCCCAGGGTCGATCAGCTCGTTGATCGTCAGGTCGGGCGCCACCGCGGAGATGACGATCGGGGCGGCCAGGGTTTCGCCCGACTCGGTGCGAATTCCGCTCACCTTGCCGTCGGTGACGAGGACTTCGGACACCTTGGTGCGCAGCCGAACCTCGCCGCCGTGGCTGACCAACGAGTCAGCCAAATGCGCCGTCAGCGCGCCGATGCCGCCGCGCAGCTTCTTCATCTGCATGGTGTCGCCATCGGGAACACCCAGCCCGAAGGCCAGCGCGGCCGCGCTGCCCGGTGTGGCCGGCCCGCGGTAGAGAGTATTCACCGCCAGCACGGTCATCGAGCCGCGCAGCGCGCCGTGCTTCTCGCGGTCCGGAAGGTAGCGGTCCAGCACCTCGGTGACAGACCCGAACAGCATGTCATCGATGGCTGAGCGCTCGAATTCGTTTGTGGCGCAGGCATACATCTCATCGAGAGTCTTGGGCGGCGCGCCCGCTTCGAACCGGCCCAGCGCCCGTGTCGGCGCCTGTGCCCAGCCCATCAGGCCGGCCATGCCGTTGACGGCATCCGCCCCGTGCACCTCGTTGAGGTGGGTGAACAGCTTGATCGGGTCGCTGTACTGGACCATCGGATCGTCGCCGATGCCGCGCAGCGCCACCGACATCACGTCCAGGTCGATCGTGGGCAACGTGTCCAGGCCCAATTCCTGCCGGACGACGGGGGCGGTTGGGAACTGCACCGAGCCCGCAATCTCGAACTGGTAGCCGTCGAAAAGCTCTACCGTGGAGGCCATTCCGCCGACGTAGAGCTTGGATTCCAGGCACAGGGTGCGCAGGCCAGCCTTCTGCAGCAGCACCGCCGCGGCCAGCCCGTTGTGTCCGGCACCGATAACTATCGCGTCATAACCAGTCATGTCTGCCCTCCGGAAAGGAGGCTCGCACGGCCGCAAAGTTTTGTCAATTATGACGAAACTTGACGGGCTGCCGCCGTGATCCACGAGTCGGTGAGGCCCGCCCGCAGCGACTCCAACGCCGCGTGGCACAGCCGCGCGAGTTCGCCGAGAGACCGGTCGTCGCCGACCATCCACACCTCCATCGCGCCGAACACCGCGGCGGCAATGCATCGCGCGGTCACCGCCGTGCGCACCCGTTGGTCCGCCGTCCGGTCCACAGCGCCGTTGGCCCCGGAGCTACGTCGTTGCAGCTGCGCTCCGATGGCATCGGCGAAGTCGGCCTGCACCTCGCGAATGTGCCGGACGATGCGGCCGGGGTCGAGCTCGTCTTGCCGCAGCGCGGCGATCTTGGCCACGGCGTCAACGTCATACGGAAATGAGAAGATGGCCGACTGCACCGAATCGATGATCGATTCATCGGCCGGTCTGGCATCCAGCGCCGCGCGAAACCAGTGCAGCCCGGTGTAGTCGGCAAACAGCAGATCGTGCTTGGAGCTGAAGTGCCGGTAGAACGTCCGCAGTGACACCCCCGCGTCGGCGGCAATCTGCTCGGCCGACGTGTCTTCCACGCCCTGGGCCAGGAATCGCACCACCGCAGCCTGGCGCAACGCATCGCGAGTACGTTCGCTGCGCGCCGTCTGAGCGGGCCTGACCATTGCAGTAAGGTACCAAGAATTCTTTTGTCAATCTTGACAAAACTTTGCGACAGGGGCGAGACTGCGCCCATGGTCTCGCTTCTCACCCACGCAGTCCTCGGGTTCGCGGTCATCGCCTGGATCATCGCGTCCAACTCCAAGGTTTTCGCCCGGCCGGCAAACGGCCCGATGTTCTCGCCGCTGGAAGTCGTGTACTACGTCGTCGGCATCGCGTCAGTCGCGCTGGGGTGGTACTTCAACATCACCTACGTGCAGCAGTACGCGCACGGATCCACCAACCCGCTGTGGGGCGAACACGGTAGCTGGGCCGAATACATCCGGCTGATGTTCACCAACCCGGCGGCGGACTCCGCCAGCCAGGACTACACCATCGCGAATGTTGTTCTGCTGCCGATCTTTACCATCGCCGACGGCTACCGCCGCGGACTGCGGCGCCCCTGGCTGTACTTCGCATCCAGCCTGTTCACCAGCTTCACATTCGGGTTCGCGTTCTACTTCGCCACCATGGAACGGCAACGCCGGCACGAGCAGGCACGCCAGACGGTCACCGAAGTCACACCGGCCGGCGCCTAACCGGGCTGGCCGATCTCAATCACCGCTTGAACTTTCCCGCGGCCTGACCCGACTCGCCGCCTCGACGGCGTTGCGCCGCGCGGTGTCCAGGTCTTCGTCGTAGGCCAGTGCGACACCCATGCGCCGTTTGACGAAGCTTTCCGGCTTTCCAAACAGCCGTAGGTCCGTGCGCG